>Ga0172371_10003128_pt1 | contig 25849 bp, 13 predicted proteins | sample Lak12m_FD_114543 | JGI IMG/M metagenome (GOLD analysis project Ga0172371, IMG submission 114543) | Freshwater microbial communities from Kabuno Bay, South-Kivu, Congo - kab_022012_12m | ecosystem: Environmental > Aquatic > Freshwater > Lake | place: Democratic Republic of the Congo: South-Kivu... | reverse complement strand
GGGTGATGAAATCATGCTCAGAATCGAAAAACCCGGATTCATCAGCAGCAATATCCCTTTTGTTTCTACTGAAAATAATAAAATTGCAATCAGATTAAAAGTGAAAGCTATAGTTGATAAGCATAACTTTGGCAACTTCAATATTGAAACCAATCAGATTACACCCTATTCTGTTTTTTTATCCATCGAAAAACTATCCCGGCTCAGTTTTGAGGATGTTATGGCCAATTTATTGCTGATTGACTGTCCGGCCAAACAAAACGCCGAAGTTGATTATGCCATCAGAAATTGCTGGACTCCGGATGTGCTCAATATGAAAATCAGAACTGTAAATAAGCAAAAAGAACTGATTACCGAAGCAGTATTTATACCGGACACCATCATCCGGCTGCTGAATACCAATCAGTTAAAACCGCAGCCACATTATACCTATCTGGTCAATAATATCAGAAAAAATGATAAAGAAACACCCTATTCATTTGTAACCGGACTTTCAGAATACCCTGATTTTCAACTCAAAGACAATGAAATCGCTATCAATAGCTGGTTGGCGGATGATTTAAATGCCGGACTAAACGATACCCTGATACTACGTTATTACACACTCGAATCGTTTCGGAAACTCAAAGAAGATTCGGCTAAAATGCTTGTGAAGAAAATCATTGAAATCAGGGATTTTGCGGCAGACAGCATGTTGATGCCCGCCTTTGAAGGACTATCAGAAGCAACACATTGCAGTGATTGGAAAGCCGGCATTCCCGTAGATTTCTCGAAAATCCGCGATAAAGATGAAAAATGGTGGGAAGAGTACAAAGGAACGCCCAAAGCATTTGTATCCTATTCATTTGCAACTAAATACTGGGGAAATAACTTTGGAAATGCAACTGCTGTACGATTCAGTCAGGATGCGGATTCAGCCAGCATTGCAAACACTTTACTTAGCGGCTTATCACCGGCAGACATGGGATTAATCGTACACGATATCCGTAATCAGGCAGATTGGTCAGCGAAAAATGCCGTTGATTTTGCACAATTATTTCTCGCACTCAGTTTTTTCCTGATTATTGCGGCATTTTTGTTAAGCGGCTTACTCTTTTCGATGCTTATAACACATCGTAGTCGCGAACAGGGCGTATTACGGGCAACAGGCATATCAGACAAAATAATTTTCAGAATATTTTTTGCTGAAGGATTGATAATTACACTATTAAGCAGCATTATCGGCGTTTTTGCCGGCATGGGTATCAGCCAATTCATCATATATTTTCTGAACACAGCCTGGAATGAAATTGTGAGGACCGATACCATCGGATTTTATTTCAACATCACTTCCCTGTTTTATGGATTTCTCGGCAATATGATACTTTGCAGTGTGCTCATTTATTTCATCCTGAAAAAGCAGTTTAAGAAACAAATTCATGCCATCGCCCAAAATCAAACAACGGAAAAAACAAGCAGGAAAAAACTCAACATTATTGCGATCTCATCTTTCATCCTTTTTGTAATCCTGATGATATATAACTTCACAGGAGATGATTATCAAAACAGTTCCGTATTTTTTATAGGAGGATTTTTATTGTTGACCGGATTAATTTCCCTGATTGGTCACGGGTTTTTATACTTCAGAAACAACCAGAATAATTCACTATCAATCATCAGTTTATCTTTAAGAAACTTAGGATTTCATTACAAAAGAAACATGCTGATAAGTTCCGTATTAGCCATCGGTGTATTTATCGTATTATCGACCGGAGCCAACAGAGCCGATTTCACCCGAAATGCAAATAACAACAGTTCAGGAACCGGAGGATTTTTGTATTACATAGAAACCAGTCTGCCCGTACATGCCGATTTACAATCCCGCCCGGGAAGAGAAGAAACCGGCATTTCCGATGAAATCAAAGAAACAACCTTTATTCAGTTTTTAAGGTACAAAAATGATGATGCAAGTTGTTTAAACCTGAATAAAATTGTTCGTCCAACCATTTTGGGAGTTAAACCGGGTTTATTGGCTGAACGCAATTCCTTTTTCTTTGTCAATCAACAAGATAACACACCGGAAGGATGGAAAATGCTGGACATGCATCTGGCCGGAAACTGCATCCCGGCAGTGGCTGATCAAACAGTAATAACCTGGGGATTAGGAAAGAACATCGGTGATAGCATTGAGTATACAAACGAGAAGGGACAGCAATTATACCTTGTGCTTGTGGGAGGCATTGAAAGCTCTGTTTTACAGGGAAATATCCTGATCTCAGAAGAAAACTTCATCAAACATTTTCCATCCGTCAGTGGCAGTAATATTATCCTTGCCGATGCAGCACCAAATCAAACGGAAGCATTGAAAGAAAATTTGCAGGAAGCCCTGAATCAATATGGAGCCAACATTCAGACTACCACAGCAAGACTGGATACATTCAACTCTGTAACAAACACTTATCTCGATATTTTCATGGCATTAGGTATACTGGCATTGATCATTGGAACCATCGGAATTGCCATCGTAATCGTAAAAAGTATCAGATCTGAAAAGCAACAACTTGCCATGTTACAGGCACTGGGGATTACACGCAAAGACATCATCCGCATCAATATTCTGTCGTATACTTTGTTGTTAATTTCCGGTATTATCGTTGGAGCAGTTTCAACCTTTTTTGCCGTTTTTCCCGGATTAATGAACGCCAATGCACCACTTCCGGTTCAATTACTGATTGTCATCATTTCCGCCATCCTTTTAAACGGAGTAATCTGGATAATTGCAGGTACCAAACTCAGTATCAGCAAGCAATTTCTTGCAGAAATCAGGGGAGAATGAGGTGTAAATATATGTTAATATTTTCACAATCTGTAAAATGAATTGCTCACAATTTGTAAAATGAATTGCTCACAATTTGTAAAATAAAATTAGTATCTTTGCAGTGAAATGAAATTTTAAATCTTAATATTCAGATAATTATGGCATATTTAGATCGCATCACTGACAATGAATTTCAATGCAAATTAAAAGCAGCCGGAGCCGTACTAATTCGTGGTGCAAAAGCCTGATTTAAGTAGTTATTTTGGATCGGAAAATCTTTAAGTATATTTTATTTTATTCTCAAAAAAACTTTCCTTGTTAAATCCCAAAACCTCCTCCGGTCCTCCCGGCGGCATAGATTGCATTTGCAGAGAAATCTCATTGTCCAGCAGGATAATTTCGATATTGGGTGATGTGTATGGATGGGAGTTCATTTTATTTGCTATTTTACGATTTACTATTTACAATTGGGATGCAGGGAATTTGCTGTTAAAATTATGATTTGCAGAGCCGGAAGATGATAATCCGGACTCTGCATTTCTTTTTTATTGTATGATTACACGGTTTGACTGACCATTTACGCTGACGATGTAAACACCTGTTTTTGTTGCATTCAGTGTAACAGGTTGATCTCCTGTTTTGCCGGTTGTAATCAGCTGTCCGGTTGCATTGAAAATACTGTAATTGCTGTTTTCTTTGGCAATGATGGTGATTTTATTTTGCGTGTTAACAAATACTGATACCTGTTCGTTGTTAGTGCTGTCCGTATTGATCGTACCTGTGGTTACGCCCGGAGCTTTGAACAGCAAACTGAAACGACTCTCGTTGTTCGACGTAGCGGCAGTGGTGCTGAATGCATATTCTGTTTCGGGTGTCAACTCTGTTTCGCTGTTTTCCTGTTTGTCGCGCAGGTACAGTTTCCGGCTGTTGTCGAAGCTCGCTATTTCGGTGGCTTTAAGTGTGAAGTTACCGCCTGTGTTGGTGGTGAAACCTAATGGTAATTCCATGTCGCTGTTTAATCCGTTTAAGTCACTTAATCCGTTAATCACTACTTTTTCATTGCCTGCCAGAGTGTATAATTCAGGACGGGTGGCACTGCTTTCGAACATCTTGGGTGAATCGTAACTGTCGAAACTGTTTTGTGCATTGCTGTTAAAGCATACAAGTGCTTCGTCGGCATTTGTTCCGTTGCTCAGTTGTAAGCGCACTACCTTTGTTTCACTTACTTTCGGGGCTTTCATTTTATTGCCCGACACATCGGCATGTTTACGCATGGTGTTATCGAATGTAAGGGTTCCTCCGGCAAATCCTGTTTTTACACGTACCCAGAATGCCTGCATGGGAGGAATAAGTTTACTTACGGTGTTTTCTCCATTGGTAGTTGCCACATCAAGTTTTCCATTGTAGGTATCGAAAGTATAGGCTCCACCTGATGTTTTGGTGCGGTACCAAACCGAGGTGTGGATATTAGCTGCTGTGGTATCGACCATACTCCAGTCTAAATACGAAGGATATGGATTTGCCACAAGGTTAAAGCCGGGCTTCGATGCTGAATTGGTGCGTGTTAATGCAATGGTTTTTGTTCCTGTATTAAAGGTGCCGGTATAGCTTTTGGTTGTGGCTGCTCCGGGTTGGGTAATATATCCTTTCATGGGATTAATGGTGGTTCCTTCGGGAACGGCTACCCAATAGGCTGTTGCAGGAGCCACAAAACCGGTATTGCTGCCTGTTTCGTCGTAACTGTAATAGGTTTGTCCGGCGGGTATGGTGGCGCCGGCTATGGGCGACGACAGGTACCAGTTGCGGGCGGTGCTCAAATGTTGCTCTATGGTTCCGCTTACAGCTTGTGGCGATGCGTTGTTATTGTCTACAAAAGTGGCGGTGCCGGAAGTGCTGCTTTGAAGGGTGATGCCGTTGGTGGCGGTTAAAGTACCTGAACTCAGTGTGAGTTTGGCACCCGGGGAAAGGGTAATCGATTTAACAGATGCTGCCGTGTTTACTGTTAACGAATAACCCGAACTTAAAAAAATATCAGTAGTGCTTCCATTAACAAAAGATGACAAGGTTTCATCTGCTGAAATTATTGCTTCCGTGACATCTGATTCTTTTGATAAAACAATCTTGTCTATCTCAAAATTCGACCCATTCCAGTCAGCTGGATTTGTCGATTCGCTGTTATGAGGTAGTTCTATTCTAATTCTCGAAATTGTTCCTGAAGCAGGTAATACATTCCATTGGTGTAAAACTTCACTTCTTATATCCAACGAAAATTCAGACTCTGAAGCCTGAAGAATTTTATTGGCATAATAACTTGTAGCTCCAATTTCAAAAACTATATTAACTAAAACTGAACTCTTTATCCAGTTGTTAGCTTTATACTTCATGTAAAATTTATTTATATCGGCAGCCTGAATTGAAACATCTTTATATATAGTAGGATAGCCATAAGCTCCATCACCTCCCCCTGTATAGCCTACAATAAGGTTTGAATTGTTTTGTGTCGTTGTCACATCATCTCCGTAAGGTGACCAACCCTCTGTTGATGAACCGAATTCCCAAAATGAAGTTTGAGTGTTTGACAATTGTATTCTGTCAATTAAAGTACTGGCACTATACCAGTTTGTTGCTGTGGCTGATGCAGCATCACCATTATGTGGTAATTCAAGCTGAACAGACTTAATCGTACCAGAATAAGCCTGTGCCCAACCAGGATTATTTGCCTGAATATCAACCGATAAAAAGTTTTTGGTTGGATCAATATCAAAATAAGAATAAACGACTGAATTGTCTGTTTTGGTAAATGTGGCAAGCATTTTTACAGGAGATGTTGTAGGCCAAGCAAGTGTCTGATAATTGATTTGTAGAAACTTGTAATCAGCGGCGTTAAAATTCAAATTATCAACCTGTATCGCAGGGAACCATAATTGTGTACCGGCATTCCCCCCATCGATGTAAGCCATCTTCAATTTACCTGCTTCCCACGATTCCATAACATCTCGACCAGTACCTAAATCGTGCCAACCCTCCATACCTGAAGTAAAATTCCATGTGAGTTGGGCCTGCAAATTCATGGTAACAAAAAGTATTAAAAAAAAGATTTTTGCTTTCATAATGTATTAATTTAATAAATTTATTTTTTATTCTAAATAAAAAAGTTCTTTTAATGATATTGAGACTGGTGAATTATCAATATTAGTTTCCATAATATCCGCCATATATGCCCACCATTTTTGAACAATGGGGTTTGTGCCCAATTCTTGTGAGCCTTTTTCGCCGGTTACTTTCTGTGAGGCAAAAAGTATATTGGTTTCCTTGTCCCAAAAAATTGAATAATCGTACACTCCACTTTCCCTGATTAGCTTTTCTAATTCCGGCCAAATTTCACTATGTCGTTTTTCGTATTCCTCCTCAAAACCAGATTTGAGGAACATTTTGAAGGCTCTGCGTTCCATATTTTTATTAATTTTGGTTGTTCAATTATTTATTTTTGAGATTAAATTTATAATTACTTGAAGTAACTTTAAATACTAAATAGTTACCTTATTCTCCAATGAATTTAATATATTCATTGTCTATATTTTCTCCTTTATTATTAATTATAGTATTCCCTTCCAAAACAACTGCTCCCGAAGGTTTATTTTTTTAGTAATGAAACATATACTTTAGCTTTACTATTCATTGGAATTAAAGTACTTATTACTATGTCATTATTCGTGACTTTTGTCCATTTAATTTCAATTATCCCTTTAGGAGAGAAAATACTTGCTTTTGAATATGTTAAATAAAAACCGCTCCAGGTTTGATTATGATTTCATCATATCCGGGCTTTAAAGATGAAATACCGGCAAAATTTTTAATTAAAAATTCATTCATCTTTACTCCAATAAACATATGATTATGAGAGCCTCTATCATCCCAGAAACCCACATCGATGTTGCCAACTGAAAAGGGGTTGTTTTGAATCGAGAGTAAGAGGATTCTTCAATTGATTAACTTTCAATTCTGATGGAAAACCCATTTGCATTTATTGAGCATTGAGCTCGATTGACAAAAAGACTATACAAAACAAAGAAATTGCAATAATAAAACGATTTTTTATTTTCATTTTTAAATTCATGACTTAAATATATCGTGTTCTATCTATTTTAAAACATTATTAGATTTCTTCGTTATCAGTAATTCTATTTCTTTGTCGGCTTTCTCCCAACATAGCTTTTGGATAAAAATTCCTTCAAGATCATGGTCTGAAGGGAATTTGCTTGGATAGGTTGAAACCATGGAACAAGCCATATAATATATTCCATTATCAAAGATAATTTCAGGTGCATGGCCAGGTGTATCCTCTATCTTGTTTAAAATTGCATCACCAAAGTTGAAGGGATCTTCGGAAATATAAAGAGAAGTGTGGCTGTAATCAATTCCGCTAACCCACAAATAGTAGTACCCGTCACGGTAAAGTACAAAAGGCGATTCAGCATACCCGTGTGGATCTCCTACTGGCACTTTTAGTATAGTCTTCGGTTCAGACCAGTGCAACAAATCCTTCGAAGTACGCACTCTGGAGCCTGAAGCTGCGCTACTACAATAGTATAAGAGGTAAGTGCATAATCTTTCATCCCAAAAAACACAAAAATCACGATCATCAATCTCACGGAATGCCATATTTTGCTCCTTCAATTCGGCTCCATTATAAGGTTTCCAGATTGAAAGATCAGGAACCTTGGATATAAGTACCCTGCAACACCCTTCTTGAGGCAATATCTGAGATTTTGGAGTCTCACCTTCCCACTCCCATCCGTAATGATGAAAATAATACATATAAGCCGTGGTGCTATCTTTGTTCCATATGGCCCCTGGAGCCCACATAATGGCTTGTTTTGGGGTTTTAATCTGTGGATAAATCTTTGGCTGTAGTTTCATGGGCTCTTCCAGCGAAGTACCAACAGCGTGGAACATTGAATATCCATCACTCACTGCCCAACCGTTTCCAACACCATCAGGCTCAATTCCAAAACAACCCATAGCATGCCACTGACCTTTTTTGTCCTTAATAACTGTAAAATCACTATACAGTGTTTTTCCATCACCAATCCATCTTAATGCTTCAGACCAAGGTTTTGTAATGCGTGGTATTGATAATTTCATCTTAACTTCATCCTGAGTATTAGTTTTATTGACATTTAGGTTTGATGTGTCATCATAGAGATTCGAATAAGTACAAGTCTGTGAATGAAGATTGCTAAGCGACTCCATTAAAACAATAATCAAAATTACATACCTAAAAACGAGTGATTTAAGGACCTTCAATTCTATATTCATTTTTCAAATTCTTTTAGTTAATTATGTACATTTATTAAATAGTCTAAAATTACTTTGATGTTACCGTCCAAACTGTTTTCACATTAGCCGGTATCGAATCGTTGAAATAAAAATCAAGCGTATTTTTATAATTTCCAGGCGGCAAAAAATACCTATTCAGAAATGCGCTTACATCTTTATCAAGCAATTCTATCGCTGGCTTTAAAAAGCTCCCTTTTCCCTGATTTTCAAAATCTTTTTTTAGTAACTCCTTTAATTCACTGACCAAAACTTCACTGGCAATTTTGTTTTTTGAATTCCGAAGCATCTTACAAATATTGCTTTCGCGGATATGGAATGAATAAGCTAAACAACGTTGTCGGAACCCTTTCAATTCTTCCACACCGGCATCAAACTCCTTTAATAATTTCTGAGGTACTTCGCCACGAGCATCTGAAGCCGCTTTAATCGCTTCCTGCGCTCTTCTTGCGGCATATTCAAAACGAAGTTGTGCATCCTCCATCATCCAAAAATGAGGATAATCCGTTTCTACAGTTCGCATAAAAGCGGCTCTGCGATTCGATTGCCACGATGGAGTTTCCCACGAAGCTCCTTTAAGTGTTGCTTCTGTAAGCAAATGTTGCGGATCGCTGCGGCCTATTTCACGTGCAAACCACGTAATATCCCATGGATATAGTTCAATTACTTCGGATGATAGTTTCCAGTAAGTTTGTATTTTCTTGCTGGCATTATAGGGTTTTGCTAACTGACTAAGTGCTTCTTCATTGGAGATTTGCGGATTTTTAAAAAACAATGCACTCATGCGCAAATTCGGATCTTCGCGGTTTGGGATATTACCGTAATATTCCTTTATCCCGGTCAAGTTTCCTGCACTATTCATTGCCTGTAGCGCTTTAAGAGTGGTCAATGGTGAAGGAAGATAAATGTATGGTTCAATTTCTTCGGTAGCCGTTCCAAGCCAAACTTCACCCAAAACAGGTATTTTCCTTTGGTTTGCAATCGTAATCACATTTCTGAACCACCGATCGGCAGGTGTAGCTATTTGCACCTCGGTAATACTTGAATGAAGTGACAAACCAACACAAGTACTATCAAGTTGCGCAACTGCTTTGTAAGTCTGACCGGCAGATATCTCCCATGGCTCCCACCATAAAATTCCATTCGGATTTAATTGATGCCATTTTCTGGCAAGTACATTCACGAAGTTTGCTACACGTTTATCCAACGGTTTTCCAAAGCATTTTTCACAAGGTCCATTTTCACTGCATAACCAGGCATTCTGATCGTAAGTGTACATTAACAAATCGTCAATGCCCGGGAATTTAGAATAAAAAAGCTCCAGTATTTTTTCGTAACGGGCAATTGTTTGTTTGTCAGATATACACTGCGACAATGGCTCAACGGGAGGATAAGCAACATAGGGTGCTCCGAAATGAAATATGGTTTTCATGCCGTGCTTTTTACATACCGCAATGCGTTTTGTAAGCTCTATCGAACGGTCATTGATTCGCTTTTCACTGTGCAAATATCTCACAGAACCACCGTTATTTTTATTGATAGTTGAATCATCATCAACAGCTAAACGAAACTTATCAGGAACAACAATTACATCCTCGAGAATCAATGCATTATCAGCAGGTCTGTATCCCCATGCAATATTCAGTTGCATAGTATTGAATCCAAGCTTTTTCATCAATAATATATTTGAATCATTCCATTCAACATCCGGCGAAGAAGGCGCTCCCAAAATACCAACGGTATACTCAAACTTTGTTTCTGTATGAGTATTGCAAGCTGCGAATATTAAACCACATAGCACGGCGATAATCGTCTTTTTTATCATATCCTTTTAATTTTAAAATCAGCCTATTCTTACAACATCGATATTAAATATCTTTCCGAGTTTCTCAATTTTTGCTGCTATATGTCCGACACCGATAGCACAATGATGAGCAGGTCCCTGTTTCGACCACTCGTTCATAAAACGTTTGGCACCAATCGGGAAACGATAACGACTATTCGTATTTCCAATATGCAAAACCGGTCCTTCGACCGACTCTCCTTCGGCTACGAGCAAAAACAGTCCATTCTTACCCTCTACGACAGATAGAAGTGTTACCGAACCATGTTTCACGGTCATTTGGATAGACAATCCCCTGCCGGGTTTACCGTGGTAAATTGACAACGGAACTAATTTTACACGTCCTTCAGCGATTGCAAAATGAGCAGGACCATCGTGCCCAAGCATGACTACATCATCGCTGAAATCCATTAGGTAGAATTCCGAAAATGAACCACCGGTACCAAATTCAGCCATTATTTTCATGGCCTGTGCATTTTTCACCTCACATTCGCCCGCAACAGGAATATTCTTTCCAGTAAGTAAAGTATTTCCGGCAATCACCGAAGTTACAATATTTTCATAATCGTTACCTGATTCTCCCTCGTAATAATAGGCCATGGAACCCAATTTGTATTTTTCAATCAATTTGTCTAATGCCACCGAGGTCCGTGCTGCACGTTCAATTTCCGATTGTTCACATTCGGGGGCAATATCAAAAGTAGTACTGAATTCTGCGATCTTAGACTGCAATTCAAGTTCGGTAACCGTATCGCGGTATTTTTTAAGTTCGCACATTTCGAGCATTTCAAAATGAGTTCCGAACACAGCCGACTGTTTAGTTACATCGGTATAAACATCAAGCATACCGCCGTAGTAATGCCCCAAAATTCCCATGCGGTTGTTTCGTAAAGCGTTTGCAACTCGTGCAGCTTCCGTCCATGCTTTTATTTCGCGCCATGCTTCATCGTCCTGTAGATAGCCGGTTACAAAATCATACTGAATTCCTGAGCGATTAAATACGCTCGCAATTTCCGGAACTGAGCAGGCCTGACAGTGTTCGAGCCATAGACCAGTCATTTTACCGCGATCACCTAGCTGGTTAAATGCGTCGTAGTCGAGCCGGGCAACAGGCTGTAAATTGAGTATGATAACCGGCACTTTCAACTTTTGCGCCACCGGCAAAACGGTTGATGACAAAGCATAAGTGGAGACATACAGAAATACAAGTTCCACATCATTCGATTTCAGAAAATCAGCTGCTTCACGTGCCTTCACCGGATTGTCAACCATACCTGCATCAACCACTTCCACTCCAAAATCAATAATTCTTTTACTTATTTCAGTTTGATATTTTTTCAGGTTGTTGAGCAAACCATCAAATTGTGCCCAATAAGTATCTAACCCGATACCGAATAGTCCGATTTTTGTCTTCATATACTTAAATATATCACGGAGCAATCCATTTACTCCAGTTTGGTTCAGCTTCCGATTTGTATGTCAATGGATTAAAATTACGTTCAAGCCAAAGTTTAGGGTTTTTACGAAACTCCTCAAGTTTTACAGCAGCCTGTTTATATCCATTATTTACGTCGGATTCAAGTAATTGAATTATGCGTTTACAAACTTTATCGAATTGTATTTTGTCAAAAGCCACGGTGCGTGCATCATGTGATGCAATTGTAAGTGCATAATGATTTCCTTTGCCACGTAATGATCGGGCTGTATTTTGTACGAAATCGCGTTGTTTTACTATATCGGCAATATTTCCTTCATTTTGTGCAATAGCCTGATTGAAAAAATCAACCGCTTTGAAATTGAGCTGAGCTGCATCCTCAAGTCGTAATCCTGTATCTTCAAAAATCCAGGGATGAGCTGTTTTTGAATCGGTGAGCATGAAATTAGCACGACGATTTGACTCCCAGATTGGTGTATCCCAGGTGCCATTTACAATTTTCACATAATCCCATCCATGCTCTCCTTTTTCCCACATATCTAATCCCATAGGGCCAATTAAATAAGTTACATCCCAGGGAAATGCTTCTACCGCCTGAGCAACATATTCCCACGCTTTTATCATTAGTGGAGCCGTTTTCTTTCCATACGGAGCAGCAATTTGATTTAGTAATTCGTCAACTGTAGCATTCGGATTTTTCATCCAGGCTTTCAGCATTGCATAGTTGACAGAATACGTTGAAGGAGCAAATCCATAATACTCTTTTACGCCTACAACTCCGGTAAGTTCTTTCCAACCCGCCATTTGTTCGTAAATCAAACGCGGGAAATAATCATCAATCTGATAAAGTCCTTTGTAAAGCGTATGATCAAACTCCCCAACTACAGGAATATTCCGTTCATAAGCATACTGAATCATGCGTTTAACCCCTAAATCAGATTTGAGAGAGCCATCGTTAAATGGATAAACTTCGTTGCTGGTTGACGAATTAAGCATTAAACCAAAACCGTCGGCATCAATTTTTTTCAAAACATCAATGGTTTGGCCTTTAGATAATTCCCAGGGTTTCCACCATAACGTAGTTTTCACACCGGGTCGACTATCCTGCATAGCCTTTTTAAGCATATTTATAAAATTCGGTAAGCGGTCGCTGATAGGAATTCCCGAACATCGCGGACAAGGACCAAACTCACTGCAAATCCATGCCTGTTGATCAAATGTGTAAACTAATACATCATTTACATCCGGAAACGTAGCCATAAATTTTTTCATGCGTTCCACGTATTGCTGTTGCACTTCAGGGTCTGAAATACAGGCCGGTTTTACCGGATTAGCATTCAACACCCTCGGGATTCCAAAATGTGCCAACGTTTTGAATCCGTGCTTTTTACATTGAGAAATTCTGTATTTCCACTTTTCAACCTGCACCTGATCGTCTAAATCTTCGAGATTAATAACTTCGTTGTCGGGTTTTCCTCCCCAGGCAATACTTAGCTGAAGCATGTTAACTCCCAACTCCTTCAAATCCAGAAGTTGCTTATCATCCCATTTTATATCACTTATCACTGAAGGACTACCAACAATCCCTACGAAATAATCGAATCCTGCACGACCGTTTTTATTCGGATCTGCTTTCTTCAGGGCAAAAACACTCACCAGCATGGCTGTAAAAACCATGCTCAAAAAAAATTTCTTTCTCATAAAAAATACTTAATTTTTGATTATTAATTGTTTATACGTTTTCCCGTTTGGGGTTTGCACATTTAGGATATAAGCACCAGCTATTATATCAGGTAAGTTAATGGCATTATGAACCAGCTTTCCTGTATAAAGCAGACTTCCTGACATATTTAATAAACGGATAGTCGTTTCGGGTGGTAGTCCTTCGGCAAATAAGGTTGTACCAACCAAAGGATTTGGGTAAATTTTAATTTCATTTATCAGTGGATCATTTTTCCCAATAGATGAAAGTATTTGAGCAGGACGAAAATTGTATTCCATACTTTTTGTTTCACCGGGAGCAAATATTAAATCCTCTTCTATAAAATTATCTTTAAGGATTACCTGAAGCCCAACTACTTCCAGCATACGTGGAATATTTATCCTAACAAAGCGTTTACGTTCTCCATCCGATTTATTTGTAATTTGTATGGTAAGTTTATTAAAATCTCGGGTAGCTGTAAAACTCAATGCACCTGCAGTCAGCAAGTTGGCAAAGCCGATTTTCTTATATTCCCATTCCTCTGGTATAGCAGGAAATACATCTGTAACAGAATCATTGTCGGCATCAACCAGCATTTGTGAAAGATTACAGATGTACGAACCATGTGCACCGATTTCGGGGGTAAGCATATACATTCCTCTTGACTCCGTAAAACAGGTCTGGTCGTAATAAACAGTATTACTCTGGTAATTTTTCAACCATCCAAGCGCCTCGTTACCAAGGGAAAGTTTGGCTGCAACCACTCCCATCCAACCATTGTTGAAAATATAATCACCCGTAGTTGATTTTGCCGAATTTTTGTAACTGGGCAGTGCAAGCGGATCCGTTTTGGCAACGACACCATTCCACCAGATATGTTGCAACCAGGTAGCATCACCGACACCGTCTACAGCAACACCACCGGCACCACCGGCAATAAGATATTCTCCATTCAGAGAAGTTTTTGGTATCAGAATTTTATTTTTATAAATGCTCCATCCAGGTTCGGCAACACCCTGCCTGAATGATTCATTAAGTCCGTAAAGGATTGATGCCTGTTGTACTGTACTCGGAGTATTTTTACAACGATATCCTTTCAGCGAACTGTCATAAATCACATCCTCGAGTGAAACCTGCGTAGTTGATTTTAATATATCAAGAGCCGCACTTTTAAATGATTTATCATTGGTAAAATCAAAGTATTTAACTGCCATCAAAGCTGAATTTGCACCTGGGTAGTTTGAATACAAATTTCTTCCCTCATCAACAGTTGGTTGTATGCAGAGCGCACCATCATACCCCATTAAAGTTGTATATTTAGCTCCCCCATTGTACTTCAATATAACATTGTGATGTGTAATACCTTGTGTAGCATTTTGTTTTGCTTTGGGCAGAACACTGTAAGTCCAGTCAGCTATATTTTTAGCCTCGTTGGTATGTCCTGTATATAATAACGCTAACTGACTGAATGTTAAATCGTACTCGGGACAAACAGCTCCTGCAAAACTTTCAATATCAGTTGAGTTGCATCCGGGTGGAATTTTGGTATTACCAAAATAAACCCCATGATAATACAATGATTGCAGATAAAGTTTAGCAACTAACGTGTCGGGAATACTGATAGACGACTTACTGTAATAATCAGACCACCAGTTTGCAGTTTCCTGTTTTAGTTGCTCGTAACCTTTTTGTTTTGCTGCGTATGCTGCATTCCAGGCATGATCCCATGGAACAGTTGGTGTTTGAGGATTATACGAAGATGCCGGAGCAATAAAATAAGTAATCGTCCCGTTTGGCTCTATTGTGTTAAACAGTGTGTTACCTTCTGCAAATTCAAAACCAGCAGTAGCGTCAACAGCAACAGCCAAAGCAGCAGTTGATGTATTGGTTCGGGTTGCAGTTACTACAAATCCGCGATCCTTATTTTCTATATTACGAATAACCGATGTGCCTACCCATGGCTCTTGTACTTTATTATAGATACCCTGATTTCCATAAATACGTACTTGATCTTCAACCATTATTTTTAGTTTCAACGGTAAAGGTGCCCCGTTATCTTTCACCCTTAAAACCAATATTCCTTCAGGCGTAACAAATGCACTACGCTCAGAGCTAAACTGAACACCGGTAACATCTAAATTTAATTTTGTGATTAGCTCCCCTGTAGCAATATCCAGTTTTTGTTGATAGGCTGTGATTGTGCCCGGATTAAGAGTGGTACCGTATCCTGATTTAATTCGATACGGATTAAACCGGTGTCCCTCTTTATCCCACCAATACTGATATCCAAAATAAGGTTCATGTACGTGCCAGGAAGTGGTTTTGGCATTTGGAGCACGATTAAATACAAATCCCCATGGATCAGCGCGGAGTGCGGTGCCTCCAAGTCCGATTGGAAGATATTGAAATTCAGTATTGTTTAATCTGTCAAGACCTGATTTAATCAGTGCAGCATTATTCAAAGCAGTCTCCAAACCTTGAGAAACAGAGCCTGACGTGTTATTCATTTCTATTTTTGTGATTTGTGTAGAAGCTCCAAACCAGCTGTTAGCCGGATTTGCCGAACCCTGATATGGCAATTCAAGTTTCACACTTGCAATTCGTCCGGAATAAGCAACTCCTGAAGATGTTAAAACAGAAGCAATATCTATTTTCAACTGATTTTTTGCAGGGTCAATATCGAAAAGAGCTGTTGCAATTTTCCCATCTGATTTTGTAAAATAAAACTTTCCCTTCACATTACTTGCTATTGGCCAATTAGTTGCCTGATAATAAATATCGCAATATGGATAAAGTTCGGAATCAAAATTTGTAGAAACATCAACCTGAGGCATCCAAAGTTCCGGACCATTGCTTACTGCCCTATCCTGATAAGTTAAAACCATTGCTCCATTTGCCCAGTTTAACGAAACGTCCCGAATATTTTCGTCTTGTATTTCGTGCCATCCCTGCAAATCAGTTGCAAAATTCCATGGAGCGATGATTGCCGGTGGAATTAAACCGATATCAGCTATTTCGGCATTTGTCAGCACATAATTGTATATTTTTAATTCGTCAATAACAGCCTTCAATCCGTTTAACCCGATATTGAGATTACCGCTTCGTAATTGTGCTGAAGATGCATTGATAGTTTGACCAACTTTCTTTCCGTTTAAAAAACAGCTCAACGAATTTCCATCGATAGTGATTGCTAAATGTTGCCAGATATTATTGTTCCAATCCGGAGCAAAGGGATTCCAAATACGATATTCCAATACACTGGGCTTATTTTGATTGAATGCAATCTCGAAATTTGAACTCCCAAATGAGAAAATCCGGGGTATAAGACCTGACGTTTGACCTTCGGAAGGAGTTTTTATCCAACAACTAAAGGTGGCTCGCTGCGAAGCTAAAACAGTGGAGGCTGGAATAGTAATGAAACTATTTCCGTCTAATTGCAAAGCTCTGGTTCCACTTTTACTTTGTGAGATAAGTATTGGATTACCTGAAGTTAAAGTAATATATTTACCCGAATTATCGTTTAAATCTTTGTCAAAAGACCATTCTATTGATTCTTTAGGCGGTAAAAAATCATTTTTCTTGTTTGTGAGAACAACCTTATCAATCAGTGTTTTAGCGCTAAACCATGGAGTTGCCGGATTCGCAGCTGCATCTCCATTATGAGGTAACTCGAGTTGAAGCGCTTTCATTGTACCTGTATAAGGTTTACCCCATGTTGGGTCAAAAGCTGCAATTTCTATGGAAACAGCTGTTTTTTTAGGATCGATTGTGGCATACGAGTACACAAACTGATTAGCGCTATTAATAAAAGTAATCAGGAATTTAACAGGTGTGGTAACAGGCCAGTTTAAAGCCTGATAGTGCAACTCAAGATATGGATAGTCTTCGGCATTAAAATTCAGATTATCAACCTGTACAGCAGGGAACCAAAGCTGAGGACCTCCTGTGGGAGAATTCTCATAATACTCTAACAATAATTTACCGCTATTCAAACTGGCTTTTACATCTCTGCCAGCCCCAAGATCGTGCCAACCCTGCAAGGTAGAATCAAAATCCCAGATTATATCCTGTGAATGAACTTTAATTGTTAAAGACAGGAAGATAATTAGCAGTATTATCGTATTACGTTTCATGATTTTATTATGTGATTGAAGGTTTATAAAGTTCAGCGTGGTTTTTAATAATTGATTTACCACGCTGAATAAAGGCGTATTGTTAAAATATATCAATTTTACTTGTAACAATCTGTTTATCTGAAAATATTTTTAATATATAAATTCCATTCTTAAAATCCCGAGTTTCAATGGGTGTTGAATAATTATCTACTGACTTTACAAGTTTACCAGTTACATCAAAAACTTTAATAGGACAATAATCTGCACCTTGCAAAATTATTGAGTTAGAGTTTTTATCAAAGTAAGTTTTAATCTCTGATTTTAATTCATTTGAGCTTCCAGTAGTCAATGAACTTGTAAAAGCAATTTTGTCAATTTTTAAACTTGCTGTACTCCAGTTTGATCCTCCAACTTCAGAATTGTGAGGAATTTCAATTCTGATTCTTGAAGTTGTTCCTGTGGCAGGCAGCACACTCCAGGTATGTTGTACTTCAGTTCTTATATTAAACTGAAATTCTCCGCTTGCTACATTCATTGTTTGATTTGCATAATAATTATTTCCTCCTATTTCAAATTGAATATTTACCAATACTGAAGCTTTTGGCCAATTAGTGGCAGTAAATTTCAAATAGAAATAATTTACATTTGCTACATTCAATGGCTGATCATTGTAAATAGTTGGGTAATTTCCTGTTATTTGATAATTACAGACAAGATTATCTGAGTTATCCCAGGATGGAGCAATATCACCACCATAAGCTCCCCATCCTTCGACACCTGTTTTAAAATCCCATATAATTTGTGCGTTAACTATCGAAAATGCACATAATAGAAGAAGTAAAAGTTTTGTTTTCATGTTTGTAAAAAATTTAAATGATTAATTGTTCTATAATTGCGTTTCCCGCTTTCAATATTTCATGAAAGCGGAAAACATTCTTTTATTTTTTCAGGATAATTCCGCTTTGCTTCACCCCTTGTTTTTCATAATCGTAAAAATAAATTCCTGCTTTTAATTCGGATACATTAAACGCGTAACAATTTGTACCTACAGGCAAATTAATTGCTTCAATGATTTGTCCTATAGCATTGTAGATTATTAAATCTGTAGTAACATCTGTGCTTTCTTTCATTTTAAAATTAACAACATCGTCGCATGGATTTGGATATGTTTCGATAATAAACTCTTTATCAGCGTTCAAATAATTAATAGATGTCAGATTCATTTTATCAAGATTTAAAGCTAAAATATGTGCATCGATTGCGGCCTTATTGTTACTCCAAATAGTCTTTTTTGCAGGGAACCAATTCAAATCACCTGCTGGTAGTCCATCAAGACCAAAACTTAAAGCCTGAGCATTTGTGTAAGTACCATCGAATAGAGGCCACGTGTCATTCTGTCCCAGTTTTCCATCAGGATCCCAATACCAATCCAGAGTAGTATGGTCTGTTGCAGTATAGTGACTACCAAAATAATCTTTTTTTATTGCTGGTAAAGCCCATTGTGCCAAAATATCCGATTTCTGTTTAATACGTGAATCTGTAAATGTGGGGTCGATAACGTAATTATTATTTCCGGCTTTCCAGGTGGGATATTGTGAATTATTATAAATTGCTGACTGTGGATTATTTGCCAATGCGGTATTAATATCAATACCTCTTCCCTGCACCGGCACATCAGGAGTCCATACCAAAGGTTGAAAGTACATTGTATTTGCTGCACCTTTACTTTCAGTCCAGGTTTTTAAATCGGCAAGATTAGAATAAAATTTCGGATTTTTGAATTCAATATTATTGGCAACAAAGCTTGTCATTTTATTAAATCCCCAGTTTATTTCCACACCATTATCTTTTACTTTGCTATCTGGAGATGACCACAACAATTCAGAAGCATTTCCTGAAGCATAGTTATCCCAACCACCTACCCACGCTTTTTCATAAGGTACAACATGGCAATCATAAAGGAGATTATTTGTGAAGTAGAATTTCTCCTGATTCGACATCCAGTCAATCTGGCATTTATGATGAATAAAAGTATTATGGTTTATCCACGTAAAACCGCTCTTAACAGGCGCATTATTATCTGAAAAAACGGCAGTACTTAATCCGATAAAAGTATTATTTTCAATAAATAAAGTATCAACACCACTTTGGTCATTAGGAAAATAAAAATTCACTGGTCCGTTTACACTGGTAGTTTGCACTGTCAGTCTGTTGAACAGATTATTAGTCAGGTAAATTTTGGGGCTACCTCCACTACAATATATAGGACTACCGGCAGGATCGAGAACACATTTATCAATAATAACACGCACATTATTTCCCGAAATTCCCATAAAGAACTGAGCGTTAAAAACACCATCTGCAGTGGCATTTGCAAAATAAATACCTCTGAGTGTAATATTGGCAAACACATCAAACATATAATTAAACGGGGTTCCTCCGGTTCCACTGGTTTGTAAAGTTGCAGGCATTGTAGGTTTTGGGTCTCCTGCATCTGGTGTACCTCCTCCAATAATTGTAAGTTCAAATCCTGTGTTATTAACAATTTCATTTAACACATAATATCCATTATACCCATCTTTCAATCGGTATATTCGATCTCCTTTATATTGCTTAATCGCTTCATTAAGAGTTCCAACACCCGGTGCTACATCTAAAATCTCCTTTGCATTTACCTTAGAAATACCAACAATAAGGCAAGCAATCAATAAAATCTGTACTTTTTTCATGATAATTTTTTTTAAGTGAATAATTGTGTTTTTAAAAATATTTTGATATTAAAATTTATAACGAACTCCAAGATCAGCAGTAATACCGTATTGCTCTATTGAAATAGGTCGTTTTTCGTCACGATACCTGATTCTGTCTTCACTATTTGTTAAATTTGCTGCTTTAAGAATTATTTCGATAACGCCTTTCTTTTTTAGATTAAATCCATAGGAAGCATTAAAATCCAATCTGCTATATGGTTCAGAAATAACATAAAGCCGCAAATCATTCGGGTGGGTTTGTTGTATTTTCTGTGAGGAATATTGATATGATAAGTAGGATTTAAAACTATTAATTTCTACACCTAATGTCAGGTTTACTACGTGTGCTGGTATACCTGTCATCGGCTCAATCACCACTGAATCCTTTCTACCTGTTAGTTCATAACGTGATCCTGCTGGTTTGTATTTATATAATCTGGTATATGGATTAGGAGATTTGCCATGTGTATAAGTATAGTTTACACTAAGAGTCATATAAGAAAATGGTTTGGGTAAATATCCAAATGATGTTTGCCATTCGGTTTCCAAACCCTGTAACAGAATAGAATAAGGATGATTTTCGTAAACTGTCATATTTACCAAATCATTATCCTTAAAAACCGGATTAGGAATAGGCTCTCCCGGAATTCGCTTGTATGAACGCGACCACAATTTATCCTGTACAGTTTTATTAAATCCTGTCAGAGAAAATAAACCCAATTTAGGCGTGTGAAAAGTTATTTGCAAATCATAACTTTTCCATAATTCTGTTTTCAGATTTGAATTACCTGATGTATAGGAATAATTAGATGCGTCCTGAGCATTATAATATTCAAATGGAGAAACGCCTGCACTTGGTCTCCTTACTGTATTTGTATATGAAAAATGTGTATAAAACCACTTTGCAGGTTTAATACGGAAATGTAGCATAGGCAATAAAAATGCGTCTTCACGAACAGCCATAGTATCTTTAAGTCCAAAAGCAGAATCGATATTTTCAAAAACGGAATATGTACGGGTTACTTCGCTGCCTTTACGTGCATGCATTTCTGCTTTCTCTTTTTCAAATCGAACACCGGGCATAAACATAAACCATTTACCGATATTAATTTCAGGCATTATATAAACCGCATAATACTGTGTTTTAATATTAATATCGTTCATTGCTGATGAATTCAAATCATATACAAAACCTGAATATTTAGGATCGTCTGCCAGACCACCTGTAGAGCCGGCAAGATATTTTTCCTTCCCATTTTGTTGCCATGCTTCAAAAACCTGATTATTCCTCACAAATGAATATCTATCACCAAACAAATAATTTCCAGTCATAAAATTAGTTTCAACACCATCTTTCTGAAGTTCAACAACTCCCTCCGGCCAGTTGAAATAATTTTTAACAAAATCTCCGAAGATAGCATTGTTTCCCGCATATCCTACACCTACAGTTCTATCCGACATGTTTAGCGATAATCTGTACTTTGCACCAAATTGAACTTTTCCATGCAAAAAGCCGCTTTTTGTATTGACAGGAATTGTAATATCAATTCGAGGTGATAAACTTGAATTGCCTGCATGTGTTTGGTCATAAGACATACTTTCAAGTTTCGTTCCGGTAAGGTTTGTAAGAATCTGATCAAAACTATTAGCAACCTGTTCCGGGCTGTACACTTTGAGACTGTCTCTCGACAATCCATCTGCTCTAGTTTCAGATGTATAACTCCAGTTGCGGCTCCCTGGAGTCTTTGTTTTATTATAAGTATAGCTAAATCCGTAATTTAAAGTAGTTTGTAAAAATTTCATCTTCGTGCGTCCGCTAAAGTTATTAGTAACGCCATAATTTCTGTATTCCGGAATTTCGGACATACTAACTCTTATAGGCACTGTCGCTGCATTGCCCTCCGGATTAAAATTTTTTGATTGGCTTGAAGCATAAAAATTACTTGATGAAAAAAAAGATTGAAAATTAAGCGTTGTCGAATTACTGGCAATATAATCTAAGGTTAGAACAACTGATTGTTTGTAATTAATCCGTTTATTCAGATTAAAATTAATACTGCTTATGTAAAAGGGATCATTAAGATTAGTTGTATAGTTGGTGTTATAGCCAACACTAATTAAGTTCGTACTTCTGTTTACCCTGTCAGCATTCACAGAAAGAAAAACTCCAAGCTTGTCATCAAAAAACCTATTACTGATAAGTCCAACAAAATTATAATTACCAAAATCTCTATTCAAAGCATTATAACCTGACTGAGCCATAACTGAATAATTTAATCCCTTAGGAGTTTCCCTTAGAGTCAGATCAACTGATCCTGCTACAGCATTTCCTTCCTGATTAGCTGTAAGTGTTTTATACACTTCCACTCCCTGCAAAGCATATGTTGAGATTGCATTTAGTCCCACTGCCAGGGGTTCTCCATTAATCAGCACTTTGGAGTATGACTGATCCAGCCCCCGCAATAAAAAACCTGCGCCTTCACCACCCGAACGATTAACTGAGATTCCCGGCAAACGTCCGATTGCTTCTATTGTATTAACATCCGGATTCTGTTGTAATTTTTCCGCAGAAATGACATTTTTCAAAGTATTGGAACCTATTTGCTGTAGTATTGCATTCTTCTGACCAATTGCCTGAGCAGTTATCACCAACTCTCTTAAAACCTGAAGATTTGGTTCTATTTGCAATATCATTTCCTTTCCTGGAGTTATTTGAAATTCCTTTGACTGATATCCTATATAACTTACCCTGATTTGTAAAAAATTCTCAACATCTAAACTAAACCTGCCATTATTATCTGTTGCTGTTCCTACATTACTTCCGGGAACAAAAACACTCGCTCCTATTACAGGTACTTCATTTTCATCTACAACTATTCCTGAAATATTCTTCTTCTTTTCAGACGAAGAAAAGTTGCTATCTTTCTGCTTTAACGGGAATAGTGCAATTTGTGTGTCAGTTATCTCAAATCCGATAGAAGTTCCTGATAGCATCTCAGTAACTGCATCTTTTACTGTTTTGTTTGAGACATTCAAACTTACTTTTTTATTCAAATCTATTTTTAAAGCATCATAGAAGAAAGTGTAAGAACTAACATTCTCTATCTTTTTCAGAGCTTCAGACAATACAATGTTTTTGAATGAAATCGTTATAGTTCTATCTTTTTGTTGGGCAAAAATATTTACTATCTGAATAAATATAATTACAAATATTATCTCTTTTTTAGAAAACATATTAAATATAAGGTTAATTAAAAAATTAAAAAACTGATCTGAAAGATATCTGAGATCACTTCCCTGAAGTAAATACTAATTTGTTGTTTTTTGTAAATTGATAGTTTAAATCGTTAACGCGGGATAATAGTCTCGCTATCTCTTCCAAAGATTCATTTTTCACCGTAAATGAATATTCCTGATTTTCCGGAATTATCGGATCAATAATTATTTCAACAGCATACCACTTTGATAAATATTTACATACCTCTCTTAAATTTTTCTCAGTAAAATTTAACTGATCATTTGTCCATGATTTTGCAAACTCAACATCTCCGTTTCTGACTATCAGATTATTATTTGATTGAATTGCTAATCCTTCTTCCCCGGGTTTCAAATAAACTTCATTTATCCCGGATTTCATTTCAACAGAACCTTCATACAGGCTGACCAAAACCATATTTTCAGCGTTATATGCATCAATATTAAACTTAGTACCATGTACTTTAACAGCAACGTCACCAATTTTCACAATAAACGAACTGTTTATATCATGTTTCACATCAAAAAATGCTTCACCATTCAAGACCACTTCCCTGGAATTTGTTTCTCTGTTAATTGTGTATGATAAATTGGTATTTGAATGAAGCCAGACGACAGATCCATCAGGTAATAAAACTTTTGATTTACCGGTGATTGAAGTATAAGATTCGCTTATTGCAGGTTTAAGAGAATGACTCAAACCAAGATAGTAAGCAGTTGAAAATGCAATAATCAGCAATACTGAAGCAGCTGCAATGTATTTAAATACCGGCCTGAAAAATAATCTGTTAGTTTTTGATTTATGAACAGGGATATCTGTTCCCTGATTAATTCTGGCAGAAAGTTGTTTCCAATAGTACTCCATGTCAGGTTCATAATTCTCAATTTTATTTTGAATTCCGAACCAAACTGTCTCAAGTTGCCGGAACAATTGTAAATTATGCTCCTGTTTCAACCAATCATTAAATGAATTATTTTCGGTTTCAGTTAATACATTTCCTTTAAGCTTGGAAATTATCAAATCCCAGGGAAGTTTTTTAACCATTTTTTGTTTATTTAAGGGTTCTCATTTAGTATGACACAATTTTTATGTCTGACCCTTACAAAACAAAATATTTTTTTTACCAAAGGAATGAATATGAATCTCCCAGAAATTCTTTTATTTTCTTTAATGCTCTGGTTATCTGTGTTTCTACCGTTTTTACAGAGATATTTAATTTTTCTGCTATTTCTTTGTTGGTTAGGTTTTCTGTTCTGCTAAGATGAAATATTTCTTTGCATCTTTCTGGTAATGCTAAAACTGCTTCCTGAATTAAATGAAAGAGTTCGTCAGTCTCCAGGCTCATTTCATTTGTAACTTCAATATCAAAATCGACTTCATCCAAACTTACCAATTGCTTTTTTTGCCTTAGAATATTCAAACACTTATTCCGTGCTGCCTGAAACAGATATGCTTTTAAAGAAATTTGTATTTGAATAGATTTACGATTTTCCCACAAATAGGTAAAAATATCAAGTGCCAGCTCTTCTACAATCTCCTTCTCGTGAATGTATAGGTGCATGAATCTGCATAAAGGTGTAAAATAAGTTTCAAACAAATGTCTGAACGCTAATTTATCACCTTCCCTAATCAGGTTCAAAAGCATTATTTCATCATTATTTGCACTCATTAAAAAAATTTTGGCAAAGATAGTAATTTTTAATTCGTATAATTAATAATAAAAAAAATGCTTTGTAATGATATTTTTTGTTCTTTACAAATTTTAATAACTTTTATTTCCAAATTGTTCTTTTCACACTATAATCCAATCAAATAAACTGTTATATTTGCAATCATTATATTTTTGATCAATATCTAATTTAAAAACACCCGTATGAAACTCAAAAGTTTTATTTTTTCCCTGCTGATTTTACTCACACATGTTCAGTTGCATGCAAATGATTTGTCCCAATGGCGCGGTGAGAGCCGGAATGGTATCTACAACGAAACAGGTTTGTTGAAGGAATGGCCAGCCGAAGGACCGAAATTGCTTTGGAGTTTCGACGGACTTGGTCAGGGTTTTACATCCGTGACTGTTGCTGATGGAAAAATCTATACAACCGGTCTTGTCAATGGTCAGGGTATGGTTTTTTGTCTCGATAAACAGGGAAAACAACTTTGGAAAACTGAATATGGCAAGGAATGGGCCGAGTCTTTTCCCGGAACCCGTACCACACTCGTGTATTATCAGAAAAAACTTTATATGGCTTCGGGTTATGGTGAAGCAATCTGCCTGGATGCTGCCACAGGGAAGAAAATCTGGTCGGTAGACATGTCGGCAAAATACGCATCACGCACACCGAAATGGGGTATTGTTGAAGCTCCGGTTGTATTGGGCGATAAGGTATTCTTTACACCGGGTGGTCCGGAGGTAGTAATGGTTGCTTTAAACGCCGGCAATGGTGCTGAAATCTGGAAATCGAAAGCCACGGGTGATGCATCTGCTTATTGTTCTCCGTTACTCATTGATCATAAAGGCAGAAAAATTCTGGTTACTTCGCTGACTAACAATGTGGTAGGCATCGACCCTCAAAATGGGAATCTGCTCTGGCAGGTTTCACAGAAAAATGTTTAT
>Ga0172371_10003124_pt1 | contig 25857 bp, 18 predicted proteins | sample Lak12m_FD_114543 | JGI IMG/M metagenome (GOLD analysis project Ga0172371, IMG submission 114543) | Freshwater microbial communities from Kabuno Bay, South-Kivu, Congo - kab_022012_12m | ecosystem: Environmental > Aquatic > Freshwater > Lake | place: Democratic Republic of the Congo: South-Kivu... | reverse complement strand
TAAATAGTCTGCAGGCTCACTTTGGCTTGGCGAGCGACGTCACGAATGCTGACCTTGTGGAAATCGGCGCTGGAGAAGATATCCATCACGGCCTGTTCCAGGCGTGCCTGAGCCTGAGGGTCAAAGCGCGGTTTGCGTCCTGTTACGGATGAGCCGGGCGTGTCCATGGTCAGGCTCTCCTAGTCAGTCGTTGAAAGTTTGGCGATGACCCCAGCCGGATTTGCGAGGGAGTTTGCTGCCACGGGGGGCCGGCGGATGCGTTCCTTGGTCTATTGGTAACGTTGTTACCGCTAGATATCAGCCAGTTTCTATAGTTAATCCAAGCTATAACCTGTCTTGCCATAGGGGCTAAACCCTCGATGCCTTGCTTTGCCAAAACATAGTTACACAACCCCTCCCCCCGTGTCAAGAGCATTCGCTTCTGAAGATCATCCCCCAAAGCAGCCTCTTTCCGACCTGCCGCCGGACGGACAGGACAGGCTTCTCATACCAGTGCGCTTTCGGATGAGTGAAACCGGCGGGGCATCTCCTCCGCTTCGAACTGACGACCTGACTTCGCTCCGGGTCCCCCGCCGGCAAGACAAGGTCACTCGTTTGAACGCGAAATGGTCTAAGGGACTGTTGACAGAGGTCCCTGATCTGCGGTCTCCCATCAGCATTGTGAACTCAAGGTCTTGCAGCCAATGATGCAGGGGAGGAGAGGTTGGAAGATTGAGAATCAGGGTTTGACGCCTGGAAAACAGAGGGATACCGTCTGTAGCACGGTCATACTACCGACCTCAACGCAGCGAAGATATTTTACTATCGGTTGCAGATCGCCCATACCGTTGCTCAATTGTCGTACAATGGCAGGCTTCTCGGAGAGGCGGGTGGCAAGGGGTTGGAGGTGGTCAAGAACGTCGCAGGTCGTCTTTTGGAGTCGTGGCGTAATGTCGCCCCACAGTGGGGGGCCGGGGGAAAACGCCTCTGCAAAAGAGTTTTCCCCCGGAAACATTCCTATTGGAAGTCCCTCCCGGGACACTATTCTAAGACTACATTTTTAGCTGGACAACTTTCTCTTCCGGAGCTGATTCCTCTGCTTCTCTCGGACATCCTCGGCCGGGCTCCGCGTGTTGCGACTCTTCGGTCTTGTTCAGCTTGTTCTGAAGGCAGGCCCCAATATAGGATGAAAAGAGGGGATGCGGATCCATGGGCCTGGATTTGAACTCAGGATGGAACTGGCATCCGATGAACCAGGGATGTTCGCTGTATTCAACCAACTCCACCAACTTGCCGTCAGGAGAGAGGCCCCCGGCCCTGAGGCCCTTATCTTCCAGGATTTTTCTGTATTCGTTGTTGAATTCGTACCTGTGGCGGTGACGTTCCTTGATCACTTCCCGGCCGTAGATCTCGCGGCAGCGGGTCCCTTCAGGCAGCACGCAATCGTAAGTGCCCAAGCGCATGGTCCCGCCCTTGTTGGTGATATTTCGCTGCTCATCCATCAGATGTATCACCGGGAAAGGCGAGTCGGGATCAAATTCCGTCGAATTGGCCTTGGCCATTCCGCAGACGTTCCTGGAGAATTCCACTACGGCCATCTGCATTCCCAGGCAGATTCCGAAGTACGGCATCTTGTTTTCCCTGGCGTGCTGAACTGCTCTGATCTTCCCTTCGATGCCCCGGGATCCGAAACCTCCGGGCACAAGTATGCCGTCCACGTCGTCGAAGGCTGAGCCTATACCTTTTTTCATCAGGGATTCGGAATCTATGAATTTGAGATTCACTTTGGTCCTGTTGGCCACGCCGCCTGCAAAGAGCGCCTCGTTGAGGCTCTTGTACGATTCGTGGAGATCCACGTACTTACCGACGATGCCGATGGTGACCTCGGTAGTTAATGACTTCACCTCGTCCATGAAGGCTTGCCATTCGTCCAGTCTCGGCGCGCGGGTCCAGATGTTGAGCAGTTCGACGATCTTCTGGTCCAGTCCCTCTTCGTGGAACTTCAGCGGCACCTCGTAGATGCAGGCCACGTCTTCGGCGGCAATGACTTCTTCGGGCCTAACGTTGCAGAACAGCGCTATCTTTTCCTTGACGTCCCTGGAGATCTTCTTCTCGGTCCTGCAGATTAGAATGTCGGCCTGAATACCCACCTCTCGGAGGGCCTTCACGCTGTGCTGGGTAGGTTTGGTCTTTACCTCGCCGGAAGCTTTTACATAAGGCAGAAGGGTCAGATGTATGTACAACACGTTCTGGGGCCCCAGATCCGCCCTCAACTGCCGTATGGCCTCCAGAAACGGCAGGCTCTCGATGTCGCCCACCGTGCCACCAACCTCTACGATGGCCACATCCACTCCGTTTGCAAGGTCTCGGATCCTGTACTTGATCTCGTCGGTGATATGGGGGATCACCTGAACCGTGGCTCCAAGGTACTCCCCGCGTCGTTCCTTCTGGATCACGGAGTCGTAGATCTGGCCTGTTGTAAAATTGTTCTTCTGGCGAAGGGTAGCCCTGGTGAAGCGTTCGTAATGGCCGAGATCAAGATCCGTCTCCGCGCCGTCGTCGGTCACGAAAACCTCACCGTGCTGAAACGGGTTCATGGTCCCCGGGTCCACGTTGATGTAGGGGTCCATCTTCAAGAGTGTCACCGTCAGGCCCCTGCATTCCAGCAAGGCCCCGATGCTGGACGCCGACAAACCCTTTCCCAGCGAGGAAAGAACGCCACCTGTGACAAATATGAACTTAGTGCTCTTATACATGATCCGCTCCCACCCTTTGTGCGAAAAGGCCTCCGGGCAAGTTTATTCTTCAAAAAGCTTCCACGACCTGACGGTCACAACGAATAGTGAGAATGGCCACTCCCGCTCCCCAAAACTCTCGTTGTGCACACGGCGCTCCCTTCAACCGAGCGGCGACCAGCGGAAGCCGCAGATATGTTAGGAGTTTTTGGGGAGGGGTGCCGGGGAGGGACTTTCTGCAAAAAGTCCCTCCCCGGCATATTCACATAGGAAGAACTCTCCCCCGGACCCGCTTTCAATTGAAACTCCCAAGCGGGGGGCACATTATTCACCATACCCGGGTTGCGCGGCAGTCCCGGGCAAATGGGCGCCGAGTCTGACAACGGGGGTAATCTCTTACGGAAGCTTTCCATTGTCAAGCCGTGATTCGGCAGGGGTCGCCCGTCCGTCCATCGAGAATTCTCCGGAACAGATCCGCGTACACACCCACTCTCCTGTCCCACGAATGCTCCCGGATCATAAACCCTTGAGCGGCTTCTTTCCGATCCAGAGGCAGATTGCCGAGAAGATCCAGGGCAGCTGAGACAAGACCCGCCAGGTCGCCGTGACCGAAGGTCCGTCCCAGGCCGGTGGCGCGGATTAGGTCGTTGTTGAGGATCGGTTCTTCCGAGAGTACCGGAAGCCCGCCTCTCAGGTAGTTGAGAATCTTGGATACGTCGTTGTCGAAAGGATGCGGCCCGGTGGCCAGCGCAAGGCCTATGTCGGCATGGCGGATGTAATCCCAAGCGCGATCCTCCGGAATCTCCCCATGATCCACAATGAGCGGATCCAGGCGGCAACTCTCGTCGCCACCGTACATGCAGGCCTTGTTGAGCCCCACAAGATGGAATCGCGCCACGTCGGCCAGCCGCCTGGCGGCCTCGTTCAATATCCGGACCATTCTTTCGGCTGCCAGGCTCCCTAGAAACAGGATCACCCGCTCGTCCGGGGAGTACGGATTCCCGCGGACCGGCGGTATCTTCGCGGGGCAACCGGTCGGGACGAGAACCGTGGCTGGATGGTCACCATAGAGTCTTCTCCAGCGCTCCTGGTTCTCCGCGTTGTTGAGTGCCACAGCGGAGGCCCTTGCCCTGATGAGATCCTGACAGCGCAGCAGCTTTTCGCGAAAAGGCTCGTCCCTTTCGGGAAGCTTGCCGTCCACCACTCTTACTATCCGGGACACCACGGGCCCTCGATAACGTCCAAGAAGTTCAATCGAGTAGTGATAAGACGTCTTTACAAGGTCGTAGCAATCCGGTCGGTCGAGAACGGACAGTCCCCGGACCGGAATGATTCCATCCAGCAGGCCCTCCTTTTCAACCGGCGATACAATCTCGGCGTTTATTCCCCTTCGTATCAGACCGCCTGCCAAGGCGCGCAGACGCACCACGTCAATGCCTGCCGCAGGCGCAAAGGGATTCTTGTGAAAAACGATTCCTATGCGCACGGGGACTGGAACACCTCTTTCAGTTAATTGTTCACAGCGGAGAGCGCCGAGAACGCGGAGGAATCTGTTCCCTTTGTTTTTCTCCGCAAACGAGGCGTAGCTGATTCGAGCCTGCCGCGTTACAGATCTTCATAGGCCGGCGGGGCCTCCCAATGACCATTATGGTTTTTTTGAACCATCTTGTCTCTCTGCGTGCTCGGCGCCCTCTGTGGTGAATCCTGCTTTCCCGATGAAAGCTCAAACTTTCCGACTGCCGGGCCGGGTTACTTGTTTGAAGGCGAACCGGCATAAATGATATTACAGTAGTCACCGTATTTCATTGAATCAACTCCGTGGAAAGGGAAAATCCTTCCCATGACCGCTTCCGGAAGAAAACTGTGCATAGCCACTCCTGAATTCCCGCCCGAACGATGGGGTGGACTGGCTCGAACTGTCGAAAAGGTGGCTCGGCACGCCTCGGATCTCGGATTTGAAGTGCATGTGGCGTATTTTGTGGTTGAGGAAAGCCCGGTGGTGCTATTGGACGAAAACAGACACACCTTTTCACAGGACGGCATAGTTGTACACCGGATCAGTCTTGGCAAGGAAAAGATTAGCGGACCTGCCGGAGAATTGTGGGATTGCCCGCACAATCTCACTCTTCAGATGATGTACCAGTCCCTGGAGATGCTGCACCTGGCCGAGGACTTCGATTACTTTCAATCGTTCTTTCTGTACCCGGTGGGATATGTCGCCGGCCTTCTTGCCAGGCGCAAGGGTATCCCGTCGGTTGTGTGCGTGGTTGGCAATGACGTAAAGAAATACGTGTTCAGCCCCGAGAAGGCGGCGGTCTGCATGAGCGGCTTGGAGAACGCAGACCTGGTAGTGGCCTTGAGCCTGGATCTCGTCGAGATGGCCGACGCTCTGGCGCCGGTCAAGCATAAGGCCTCAATAATATACAACTCTGTGGAAATCCCGGCGGAGAGCCAGCGTTCGGGGCGCGAACGCGACGTCCCGGTCCGTATCGGTTGCGCGGCCATCTTCAAGTATGCAAAAGGGCTTCCTTATCTCTTCAAAGCAGTGGCCGATCTCGCGATAAATCGGAGCCTCACGCTGGAACTGGCCGGCGAATTGAGAGATTCCGAGAGAGATTCTTACGTCGCCATGCTCGCCCGTACCGGTATCGGAGACCTGGTGCGGCCCGTGGGAAGAATACCTCACCACAGGATGCCGGATTGGCTTTCCACGCTAGATCTGTTCGTGCTCCCTTCGTTGACCGAGGGCTGCCCCAACGTGCTCATGGAGGCCCTTGCCTGCGGAGTCCCGTGCGTTGCGACTCGAACGGGCGCGGTTGGGGACCTCGTGGAACACGGCGTGTCGGGTCTTCTGGTACCGTGGGGTGATTCCAGGTCCTTGGCCTCGGCGATGTCCAGCGTGATAGACGATCTGGAACTGGCCCGGATGCTCGGAGCTGCTGCCAGACTGAAGATGAAGGAGTTCTCGTGGGAACGGGAGCGAGAAGCGTGGGCCGGAGTTTACCGGAAGCTCAGGGAGTTGAAATCAAATTGTGATCAATAGCTCGAAACCGCCGATCCGGAGGGGACATGCATGGCGGTCGCCAAGAAAGCACTGTCCGAAGGCTTTTCATGGCGACCCTTTCCCCCTCTGTGAAAAGGGGGAAAGGGGAGATTTCAAAAATCGGAACAGACATTACTCCCGGCAATCGGCGAATGCTCCCGAAGGAGAGGGTTGAGAGGCGCGCCGCCGAACGAAGCCAAGAACTGCATTAGCGACCGACCCCGGGTGTCCGGGCCGGAAGCGGCCCCGGAGGAGCAACCGGAGGACCTTCTTCGCGCTCTTCCTCGCCTGATGGAACAGCCTCTTCTCCTGCGGGTTCCGGCGTAAGAGGAACTCTGGCGAGAATCCCTGCCGGCAGGAACCTGCGGCGACTGCCACGTTCGATGACCGTTCCCGGAGGAGCCGAATAAGATGGATGAGCCAGATCCACACCTGAGGCTTTCCAGATAAAGATGTACGCGTCTGCGACGCAGTTGACTATGTTGTTATAAATTCGATTTATGTCCTTATCCGTAATCACGATATGGGGTATGAACTTCTCGGGCGCGCGGAAGACAGAGTAGATGTCTTCTTTCATGGTCCCAGCGTACGGCCTGAGCTGGGCGTCTCTAGTTTCCCGAGCATCGTTTCGCACATTTAAGAAGGTCGGCATGTCTTTGACCTTGAGACTCTCCATGAGTTCGCCCAGAGAGCAAAAATCCGGGTACCCGTCATAGTAAACCCAGATGTCCTGCATGTGTTCGCCGACGGCTTCATCCAGCGTCCTGGTGAATCTTTCCAGGTATTCGAGGTCCGGGAAATCGGGGGTTTTGAGCAGCACTATGGAGTATGCGATCATCCCCAGCCTTCCCGACAGGTTGTTATGCGACGTGTCGAGCTTTATGTCGCCCCCTTTGAAGGCCTCCACACAATAGGGAATGTCTCTCATGAGGCGTTCGTAGGCTTCCCTTCGGATCTCTTCCACGTCCCTGACCTTTGCTACGTTGAAGGCGATGTCACGAGTCATGAAGGTCATGCCCCGCAGAAAATCATAGCGATTCTGATAGATGTACGAGCCCATTGCCCGCGGGACCAGCTTCAGAAGATCCTTGGTCAGGGTCTCCAAAAAAAAGGTGTGAGAGTAATAGGCTACGTAAGCTCCGGCTGACAACGCCAGCGCAAGGACAAGTACACCGGCGGTGGTGAGACGGAAGAGATGTCGAGTCATCTGGGTCCTCCTTCGACAGGGAGATCTCGATGGACAGGATCTCACAACGCCTGAAGGATATCACAAAATGACAACAAAATCAAATCTCATTTCAATCAAATATGGTAATTATCTCATCCATAATATTATATCCGATCCTTGCCGCCAAACCGTCTCTTCCACTCTGCCAGCAAGTTCAGCGCCTCCAGCGGAGTCATGGAGTCGAGATCGACCTGATCAAGCTCTTTGGCCAGGTCGCTGCTCATGTAGGAGAAAAGATCGGTCTGGAAAGCATTATCTTCCGCCTTCTTCCGTTTCCCGCTCCGGGAGATGCTGGGCCGTCCGGTGGGGTCAATCTCCTTATTTTCAAGATTCGTTAGTATTTCTCGTGCCCTGGCGATAACCGGATCGGGGATCCCGGCGAGCTTGGCAACCTGAATTCCGTAAGACCTGCTGGCACCCCCAGGAACTATTTTTCTCAGGAAGACGACTCGATCCTTCCATTCTCTCACAGAGATGTTGAAGTTTCTAACCCGCTCCTTGACCAGCGCGATGTCAACCAGTTCGTGATAGTGGGTCGCGAAAAGGGTCCGCGGACCTGGAACAGACCTGTCGTGAAGGAATTCAGTCACGGCCCAGGCTATGGACAGTCCGTCAAAGGTGCTGGTTCCTCGGCCCACCTCATCGAGGAGCACCAGCGACCTGTCCGTCGCGTTGTGAAGGATTTCCGCGGTCTCGGTCATCTCCACCATGAATGTGGATTGACCGAACGCGAGATAGTCCGCTGCTCCTATGCGCGTGAAGATACGGTCAACTACGCCGATAGAGGCCTCCTTAGCCGGTACGAAGCTTCCCATTTGGGCCATGAGCACAATCAGCGCCGTTTGTCGTAGATATGTGGATTTCCCGGCCATGTTGGGCCCTGTTATGATGAGGATCTGATCCTTTGTCAGGTTCAGGACGACATCGTTGGGGACATAGGGTTCCCTGTGGTCATGGCTCTCCACCACCGGGTGGCGACCTTCCACGATGCGGATTTCATCTCCGTTGTGGACTTCCGGGCGGGCGTACCCCCTGGCCGCGGCCAGGTCCGCCAGCGAAACAAGAACGTCCAGTGTGGCTATGAGGCCTGCAGTGGCCTGGATGCGGGGGATGACTTCAAGGAGCTTGGAGCGCAGTAAGTTGAAGAGGTTCTCTTCCATCTCCATGATAGTCTCTTGGGCATTGAGTATTTTGAGTTCATATTCCTTGAGATCTTCCGTTATGTAGCGTTCCGCGTTCACGAGAGTCTGTTTTCTGACGTAATTGGGCGGGATCTTCTCCTGATGGGTCCTGGTCACCTCGATGTAGTATCCGAACACCCTGTTGTAACCGACCTTCAGGTTCGGAATACCTGTTTGTTTGCGTTCCCTGGCTTCTATTCCGGCAATCCATTCCTTGCCCCGGAGGCTGATTGTCCGCAGTTCGTCCAGTTCCTGGCTGTAACCCTCCCTAATGACACCCCCATCTCTGAGAGTATGGGGCGGCGCGTCCACCAGGATAGTGCCTATGGCATGGGCCACGTACGAAAGATCGTCCATCTCTTTCACGGCCCTTCCCAGGGTTGTGTCCAGGTCTCGCAGGAGCCCGATGAGCAGCGGTATGCGTTCCGCGGAGAAACGCAGTTGCACCAGATCCCTCGGTCCGGCGCTCCTGAGTGATATCTTGCCGGCGATTCGTTCCAGGTCTCCGATGTCGTTGAGAATGTCTCTGAGTTCACCTCTAAGAATGGAGTCGTCCAGCAGAGCCTCCACAGTCTCGCTGCGCTTGCGGATCTCTTTCACGTCCAACAACGGATATGAGATCCATCGCCGCATCAACCTGGCGCCCATGGGGGTGCAGGTCCTGTCCATGAGGCGCACCATGGTCCCGGTGGTTGTGCCGTCACGGATGTTCCTGAATATTTCCAGATTTCGGACTGTGGCATGGTCCAGGACCATGTAGTTGCCGAGATGGTAAACCCTCAGCGGCTTTATGTGGGAAGGAGCGTCGGGTCTTGTCCGGCGGAGGTAGCTGAGCATTGCTCCGGCAGCGATGGTCATAACCGAATCATCGGAAAGGCCGAAGCCTTCAAGATTCTGGACCCCGTAGTGGTCCTTGAGCGCGTCGGCACAGGTCCGGGGATCGGTCATCCAGTCTTCGGCGTGATGGACGTAGAAAGAAGGATCAACAATGTCCTGCAGAGGATTGGCGGAGGCCTGTCCCTCGGGCATCAGCACTTCTTTGGGATCAAGGCGACGCAACTCCTGGGATGCCAGGGAAGGCTCCTCAGTCGCGGTGACCATTAGATCACCGGTGGAGAGATCCAGGGCTGCCAGTCCTATCTGATTTCCTTTGGCGGCAAGGGCCGCGACAAAATGATTCTCATCGGGCTTCAGCAGTCCCGGTTCTTCCATCAGTCCCGGTGTCAGGACTCTCGTGACTTCCCTGTGGACTATCCCCTTTGCTGTGCGAGGGTCTTCCATCTGATCGCACACTGCCACTCGTTGTCCTGCTGCGAGCAGTTTTGAGATGTACACGGACGCCGCGTGATGCGGAAACCCGCACATGGGGACGCTTTCTTCCTTATTTCGGTCCCTGGTGGTCAGAGCGATTTCCAGTACCTTGGAGGCCTTCTCGGCGTCTTCGAAGAACATTTCATAGAAATCGCCCATCCTAAATAGTAGAATCGCGTCAGGGTGACGCTCCTTGTGCTCCAGGTACTGGCGCATCATGGGGGTGAGATTGCCGGCGGTGATGATTTTCTCCGTCACTTGTGTTCCCTCTGATCATTCAGGCAGGAGCATAACCGACTAGTCCGCGGGGTGTCCAGAGCAATGGTTGCAAGGCACCGCAACAACAACAAACGGAATTCCACGAGAGGGGCAACAAACATGATGGCAATCCTTCGAATGACAGTCTGCGCGGCGCTGGTACTGGCCGTGGGTCAAGGCCTATGCTATGCCCAGGATGAGGACAAGATATCGCCCGAGGTGATAAAAAAGCAGGCAGAGAAAACCCTGGAATCGGCCAAGAAGTTCACTCTTCAGCAAAAGGAAGAGTACCAGAAAAAGGCCGAAGCGGAGCTGGCGGATCTCGGCAAGCGTATAGGCGAACTCAAAGACAAGGCCGCGGAAGCCAAAGGCGACGCTCTGACGGCCCTGGAAGCCCGGATTGCCGAGCTGAAAGGCAAACAGAAAGCCGCGGAGGATCGCTTGAAAGACCTGCGGGCCTCATCCGCTCAGGCTTGGCAGGACATGAAGACCGGACTGGACGGGGCCCTGAACGAATTAAGAAAGACCTACGACAGTGTTCTCAAACATTTTAAGTAGGCTGCACGCGAGCCGACCGCGGGATATTCGCCGGATCGTCCGATGAAGCAGCATGGTTTTTTTCGTGGACTGCAGTCTGCCCACTCCTGTAAAATATTTCCGGGTTCCGGTTCCTTCTTGGGCAGCGGATTGAGAAATCATCCTTAGTGCTGACTACGGTCGGGAGACAGGTTTATGTTTGACGTGTTTCTTGAAGTGGTTCGCGCCGGAACCATCTGTTCGATTCTTATCATCTTATGGCGCCTCGGCAGGAAGACCGGCATTCCATGGGAATCCGGTTTGGTATGTATTCTGACCGGACTTGGCTTGATCTTTTTTGGCGCAATCCTTGACATCACAGACAGCTTTCCTTCCCTGAACACATTCGTGATCACAGGCTCGACTCCGTACCAGTCGTTGCTGGAAAACGTCGGCGGGTACGCGCTGGGGTTTGTTTTCCTGGCCGTGGGATGCTGGAAATGGATGCCCGCCGCGGCGACTCTCGGGAGAACCGAGGTGGCTCTCAGGGAAAGCGAGTCAAGACAGAAAGAACTGGTCGAGGCCGCTTCGGTGATAGTGGCCTCCTGCACTCCAGAAGGGAACATTCTGTCGGTCAACGGGAATGTGGATGGCATCCTGGGTTATACGGCCGAGGAGTTCATAGGGCTCAACCTGATGGACCTGGTTCATCCGGACGATCTGCATGTGCCCCAGGAAAACCTGCGAAAAAAATTGGAGGGCGAAACGGACCGAACCGGACCGTATCAAGTCCGGGTCCTCGGCAAGAACGGCAGGTGCGCTTGGCTGGAAGTCAATAGCTGGATGACGAAGAAGGCCGAAGGGACTATGGTTATCCACGCTACGGCGAGAGACGTGACCCATCGCAAGGAAGCAGAGGCGGAAATCGAGTCCGGCCGCCACAGTTTCACCAGCATTGTCGAGAACAGCCCCGACGGGGTACTTGTCCTGGACCTCGACGGCAAGGTGCTTTACGGTAACCAGGCATGTTCAGAACTGTTCGGGCTAGACCGGGAGGACATCCCAGGGAGTGTTTTCGGCAAACCCTCGTCCATCGGCTGTGTTGACGAAGTCTGCTTGATCCGGTCAGACAAGCCCCCAGCCATAGCGGAGATGCGCGTCGCAAACACCTTGTGGGAGAGCAAACCGGCATACCTGGCAATGTTACGCGACATAACCGAGCACCGTCACGCATTAGAAGCAGCTCGAAAATCCGAAGAGACCATGCGGCTCTTCATCGAATCGTCTCCCATAGGTATAAATCTCATCCGCAACGGCAGGTGCACTTTTGTGAACTCTGCTTTTGCGAGGATTTTCGGTTACTGCAATCCCAATGAGATGGTGGGCATGGCTGTGGAGGAACTATATGTCGCCCAGGATCGGAGTGCCGTCCGCCGCGACCATAGCATCGGGGGCGACTCTCGCACGTCATCGCACTTCTTTGAGCGAAGGGGGCTCAGGAAAGACGGCCAGGTCGTAGAGGTTTCAGTGCGCCTCAAGGCCCTGGAATTTGAGGAAGAGCAGGCTCTTCTGGGGTTCGTAGTTGACGTGAGCGAGAAGAAGGCTCTGAGAAGCCAATTCCTTCAGGCCCAGAAAATGGAGGCAATTGGTACGCTCTCGGGCGGCATAGCCCATGATTTTAACAACCTGCTCACTGTGATCTCCGGGTACAGTGAGCTGCTCCTGGAGGACACAAACGAGGATGATCCCATCTTCGATGGTCTCGACAAAATAGCCACTGCGGCAAAGAAGGGCTCGGAGCTTGTGCAGCGGCTGTTGACGTCCAGCAAGAGAGCAGAATCCAGGCCTCAACCGCTCAACCTAAACCAGGAAGTGGATCAGGTCGCGAAGCTCCTTTCCAGGACCATCCCCAGAATGATCCAGATCGAATTGGATCTTGCAGAAGAGCTGTGGACGGTCAACGCGGACCCAGGGCAGATCGAACAGATACTGATGAACCTTGCCGTCAACGCGAGAGACGCGATGCCCGATGGAGGCAAGCTCACCATACGAACGGCGAATGTAGTCTTGGACGAGGATTTTATCCGGCGAAATCTTGGTTCCAAACCGGGTGAATACGTTCAGCTTACGGTCTCCGACACAGGGCACGGAATGGACAAGGATGTAATGGAACACATCTTTGAGCCTTTCTTCACCACCAAGGTCCCGGGAAAGGGAACCGGCCTTGGGCTAGCCACTGTTTACGGCATCGTGAAACAGCACGACGGATACGTAGCCTGCTCCAGCGAGCCCGGTAAGGGAACAACTTTTTCGATTTATTTGCACGTAACTCATGCCGAGAGCGTCCAGGAGGAAATCCGGCCGAGTCTCAAAGCCATGGGGGGCAGTGAGACCATTCTGCTGGTGGAGGATGAAGAAGTTCTGCTGGACCTGGGGACGAAGATTCTGACAAGGGCAGGATACACGGTCCTTAAAGCCCTCGATGGAGTTGAAGCGCTAAAGGTTTACGAAGAACACCGGGACCGAATCCGTTTGGTGATTCTCGATCTGATAATGCCCCGGATGGGAGGTCTGCAATTTCTCAAAGTCCTACTCGAGACCGATCCGGAGGCCAGGGTGCTGCTGGCCAGCGGCTACAGTTCAACCGGCGAGATAAAGGATCCGAAGAAGTTCGGTGCCAAAGGCTTCATCAGGAAGCCCTATGAGGCAGGGACTCTCATGACCGCCATCCGGCAAGCATTGGACGGCGACGGATAATGTTGTCGTTCTAATAGATGGTCACTTCCTCGACTTTCACTTGGCTGTAATCAGGTTGGGTTCCCACAATTCCAGCCGCGTGAGCGATCCTCTTGCACTGGGGACACAGTTTCCGGTCGAATGCCTCCTCCGGCGCGTTCACAAGTTTGGCCACGTGCTTTACCAGTATCTTGGGAACGTAATAGGCCCCGCAACCTTCGCATCGCTCCAGCTTTATTCTGTTGATCACGGTGCCGCTCATGAGAATGAGCCGCTCACCGTCGCGGTCTTCCATCTGCAGCGCGCCGGTGGGACATATGTTGACGCAAGCTCCGCAACCGATACACTTGGGCAATCCGTGGACGTAATCCTTCAGAATCAAAGAACTTTCACCAGCGTGGTGGAACCTGATGGCTGAAACGCCCAGCCTGTCGCGGCACACGTCAACGCATTTGCCGCAGCGCTCGCAGATGTCGCACCTCATGCACCTCTTGGCTTCTTCTCTGGCAGCTATCTCGTCCAATCCCAGTTCTACCTGGTCAAACGTGTGCATACGCCGGTCCAGATCAATCAGGGGTATCTCCTGACGCTGGATGAACGACTTCCGGTGATAATCCATTCGGACCGGCTCGATCATGCTCCTGGGACGCGGAAGGACTTTTGGCAGCAGCGCCTGGCCCCTTAAATAGCGATGAATTGCTCTAGCGGCCCGTTTCCCTGCACCGATGGCTTCTACCACGGTCGCCGGGCCGGTAACAGCGTCTCCTCCGGCAAACACGCCTGGGACGCTGGTCTGCTGGTTGTGTGACATGACCTTAATGGTTTCCCGGCGGGTGAGGTCCAAATCTCCCAGGCCCGGATACTGCCTTATGGCCGGCTTTTGGCCGATGGCTGCGACCACTGCGCCGACAGGCATCTTGTAGGCCGAACCCTCGATCGGAACAGGCCGGCGTCGGCCGCTCTCGTCAGGCTCGCCCAGCGTGGCCATGACGCATTCCAGGAAGTCAATCTTACCGTAACTTCCTAATATTCTGGCAGGGATGGTCAACTGGTGCACATGGATGCCCTCTTCCGCCATCTGGATGATCTCTTCGAAGTGGGCGGGCATCTCGGATCTGGTGCGACGATAGACGATGCTGACAGACTGCGCCCCGAGCCTGACGCATGTCCGGGCCGTGTCTATGGCCGCGTTGCCTCCGCCGACTATGGCTATGCTGTTGGCGGGTTTAATCTTCTTGCCGAAAGAGACGTCCTTAAGAAAACTCAGGGCTGTAAGCACCTGGGGATATTCATCCTCACCCTCGATGGCCAGCCGGAGGCTCTCCCAGGCACCTATTCCCAAAAAGAAGGCCTTGTATCCATCTTTTCTGAGGTCGTCAAGAGTTGTTTCACGACCGATGGGGGTGTTGACTACGAATTGGACTCCCATCTCCTTGATGGCCTCAATTTCCCTTCGTACCACATGACGGGGGAGCCGGAATTCAGGAATTCCAGCGATCAATAGTCCGCCGGGCTCCTGCATGGCCTCGAAAACTGTGACCTGGTAACCTTCCCAGGCCAGGAAATATGCTGCAGTGAGGCCCGCGGGTCCTGATCCGATGACAGCCACTTTATCTTTGAAACTGTTCTTGGGTTCCGGAATCTTGTAACCAAGGCCTTTTTCCATGACCATTCTGGCCGCCAGCCCTTTCAGGTCCTTTATGCACAGAGCCTTGTCCAGATATCGCCGTTGGCACCAGGATTCACACGGGTTGGGACAAACCAGCCCGCAAACCCACGGGAAAGGATTGTCCTGCCGGATTACCTCGATGGCCTCGTCATATCGTCCAAGCCCTATCAGGGCAATGTAAGACGGAATATCTATCTCCGCGGGACAGTTGAGCTGGCAAGGAGCTGACGACTCATGCTTCAGTCCGTCCTCCCCATAAACGATGTAATCTTTGTCAGCTCCCGCGCCGGGCGGAAACATTGGTATCGTAGCCATTCATCACCTCTGTGGACGCCAAATCAGCCCGACAGCGCTCCGGAGACACTCCGGGGACAGCCGCAGGGGCATGCTCTCTCAGACAGGGAATCAGTATGAGGAGGGGTCCGAGGAAGAGCTTGCTCAAAAAGCCCTTCCCCGGCATCACTCTCGTAACGAGCGTCCCCTGCCGTCCTATCTCCAGACCCTGTAGCCTTTCCTAAGGATACTCTTTGGCGATGGATCTGGCGAATCGTTCTCGTCTTGCCTCGGTAGATTCCTCGGGCGAGACCCATTTCAGGGCCGCGGTGGTGCATCCCGTGACGCACGCTGGTTCGAGACCCTGGTCAACTCTGTCTTTGCAGTAATCACACTTAAAAACCTTGCCGGTGTTCTTGTTCCATTGGGGGGCACCCCACGGGCACGCCGTAATGCAAGCCTTGCAACCTATGCACAGCGAGTCGTCCACGGACACTATTCCGTCGGAGGCTCTTTTCTGCATCGCTCCGGTCGGGCACGCGGCGACGCACCAGGGGTTCTCGCAATGGAAACAGGGCATGAATATGAAATTCATTCTCGGCACGCCGCCTTTAACGTGCGGCCCCACGGGGATGATCTTGCAGTAGCTGGGTCCCACCGGCACGTCGTTCTTGGTTTTGCAGTGAAGTTCGCAGGCTCGGCAGCCTATGCATCGGTTCTGATCCTGGTATATGTAGTAGTCGGTCATGGTGGACTCCTTTAGTTTCTCGAGGTCAAGAGGCCTTTGTTACCTTGACGAAGCAGTCTGTCATGGGACAGTTCCCGCCGATGGCCACGGTCAAGAGGCCTTTCATCAGAGTATTGTCCCTCATGCCTTTCTTGTAAGCTCTTGTCTGCAGCGGTATCTCGCGACCGAAACCGTGCAGGGTGAAGACGGCCTCCGGATGAATGAGGTCCGTCACGTGGGCCTTGATGGTCTGGGCCACGCCGTGCGACGAAACCTCGACCACGTCGCCGGTTTTTATTCCGAGCTTTTTCGCTTCGCCGGAGTTTATCCACAGGGTGTTCTCGGACGCCAGTTCGTTTAGATAAAGATTATTCATCGAAGTCCCCTGAGTATGCAGGGCGATCTTCCCGGTAAGCAGCCTGTAATGGCCTTCCGGAGGGGCAGCAGGCGGCTCATAGGGCGGGAAGGAGGGGATGCCGGCGCCTTCCAGCATGGCAGGCACAAACTCTATCTTTTTCGAAGGCGTCTTGAACTTCAGGCCCTTCTTTCTATCCCAGACAATTTGATCCTTGGCCAGTTCCACATAGCCTTTGGCGTCGAAGTCTTCCTGTTTCAGCCCCATGTCTTTGAGCTGATATTCGATCAGTTCTTCGATGGTGTTATAGGGGAAATATTGCCCTATGCCGAGCCTATCTGCAAGCTGCTTGAAGATCCACCATTTGGGCTTGCTGTTGTACTTGGGTTCCACGGCCTGTCTTCTCATCCAAAGGGCCGGTTTGGGGCCGGATTTGACTATTACCGGATCGGTCCTCTCCAGGTAGGTCGCCTCGGGAAGAACCACGTCCGATACCCATCCTGTGTGGCTGAAATTCACGTCTATGGTGACCAGCAGGTCCAGTTTCATGAGGCCTTCCTTCAGGGCCTCCGGGTCCGGAAACGCGGACAAGGGATCGAAACGATAGTTTATGAAGGCCTTTACGGGGTAAGGGTCCTCTTTAAGTATCGCGTAGGGGAGCATCTGAGCGAGGCCGTAATCACCGGAGAGATGTTTGTACTTCCAGCCCACGCCGTCGAATCTCTTCTTGTCAGGCTTGGGGGGCCCTTCCACCAGCTTCTTGAGAGCCTTGTAGCCTGCGTCCACCTCGTTCTTGTTGAACAGCAGCCCTCCCTTGGCTTCGTACACCCCCATAAGCGCGGAGATCACGTATATTGACTTCCTGAGGTAGTAGTCGTTTTCAGTCCACGCGGTCATCCACCCCTGGTTGAGTATGACCGCCGGCCTCGCTGCGGCCAGCTCGTGTGCGACCGTGACTATCTCCTTGGCGGGGATGCCCGTCTCCTTTTCTGCCCACTCGGGGGTGTAAGGCTCGACGAACCGGACCAGCTCCTTCATCCCCGTGACCCAGGTCTCAACGAATGCGGCGTCGTAGAGCTTGTCTTTTATAATGACGTTGATGAGGCCAAGATTAAAGGCGTAATCGGTCCCCGGCCTTATCATGAGAAACCTGTTGGCCTTGGCCGCGGTATAATTCCAGCGCGCGTCCAGGTGGGTGAACTTCATGCCTCTTTCCAGGGCGTCAATGAAGTCTTTCGCCTCCTTAGTGCCAATTGCTTCAAGGATGTTACGGCCATAGAGGATTGTGTAATTGCAGTTTTTCCAGTCATAGGCCACGGTGTTGCGCCTGTGGCCCGTCATTGCGTTGTGAGCGTTGTGGACGCTGTTGGAGCAGGCCCCGTGATGGTTGAAGTAATTTGGCGAGCCCAGGGCCTTTATGAAGGCCTTTTGCATGTCCGTAAACGGGCCGCCGCGATCGCCTAGAACCACGCTCTCAGGTCCATAGGTACTAATTGTGGTTTTCAGCTTTTCCGCAATATAATCCAGGGCCTGCTCCCAGCTTACCTTAAGCCACTTGCCCGAACCCCTCTCCCCTTCCCTCATCATAGGGTGCTGAAGGCGCTCCGAGTCGCTCTGGAAGGCTTTTCCGGCAGCGCCTCTGGGGCAGAGATACCTGCCCCCGAGCAAGTTGCGATTACCCCAAATGTGTTGAATTTCGCCGTTCTCCACCTCGATCTCGATGGGACAGCGCACCGTGCACATGCTACATACGCTGTAAACGGATTTCTTTACGGTTTCCGACATGTGAATTTCCTCTCGGTCAATAGCTTATTTCGGAGATTCGTCTCAATGTTCCAGCCATCCCTCACGGATGCTCCCCTAGGTCTGGCTGCGAGTTTCTGTGTGAATGCGCCGGGGAGGGAGTTTCTGCGAACCAGCTGGTTCAAGGCTCTCTGCACGGCTCCTTACAATCCTACCTCTCACACCCGCCGGAGTCGGTGGCACTTGGTCCGGGAACAGGCTCCCCCAAACCCCTCGTTTCCCTGACAGGCTGGTCATATGAGTCCAGGATGGTCTTAATACGCCGAAAGTACGGAAGCCTGTATTTGATCCTCTTGAACATGATATACGCGGCAGCGAACAGCACGATGAATACACCGATGAAACCAATGGAAATATCTGAGAACAGCAACGGGAATTCCACTCCGGCGAACCGCTGATCCATCCACGCAAGAGCCACGAATATCGGCCACAGGAAAGCTCCGGAAAGAGCTACTTGCATGAAAAAGGACTTGCCGAACGCGTCGTTGGCCAGCTTGTTTGCTGCGCGGTAGGCTTTTTGGTCGCCTGCGGCAATCGCCTCTCCAGAAAGATCTTGATACCGTCGTGCTTCTTGCGTGCTCGCGTCGATCCGCGGTTTAGCTGCGAGAAAAACCACCGAGATGGTAAATTCCCCGGCAAGGAGAGCGATCCACGCAAGGACAAAGGTCCCAAGGAGAAAGTCCACAAAAGCGTATCCCGTCAGGCGATAAGACCAGATGAGATAAGGATCAACGAGCATCCACAGAGGGTGCATTTCCATAGCGCACTACCGAAAAAGGCCTGAGAATGGGGCCGGTCCGGAGGCCGGCCCGATTATCATTTGTGATGAGGATTTAAACCGTCTGCTGCAATCCGGAATGGCGACCAGTGGCAGACTCATCACGGGGGTGACGACAAGGTCGCCCATCCACCTGTTACAATCACGGAACAATCGAGTAGCCCAAAAAGCCTCTCGAGACATAGCGTATACCGACATAAAGGGCCAGGACCACAAAGAGCCTTTTGAGCCAGATGTCGGGAATATATTTGGATGTGTACGGTCCTACGATGGATCCAACGAAAATCCCAACCAGTTCAACACCAATGAACATGAAGTCTATGGGCGTCCCTTTGATGAACATGAAGGTGAAGATCGAGGTTATCATGCTTACGAAGACGGCCAGAGCAGATGTGCCGGCAACTATGTACATCGGCAACCCTGCAACGGACGTCAAGAAGGGAACGTACAGGAATCCGCCGCCCACACCAATGAACGCGGAGATGGCGGCAATTACGAATCCGCCTAAGATGGGCCAGATAGGGGCAAAGGAGAATTCCACTCCGTAGAATGTGAAGGTGATTTTGGAAGCGCCCCAGTGCGAAACTTGCACGCCGGCTGCCGCATGCTCCGAATTGCCTTCCTGCCTCTTGATGTGATCTTTTTCAAATGCCGCGGCCGCTGCCTTGGCGGCTTTCTTGCTCGCCTGCCCCCTTTCAGTTGTCTCATAGAAAAGGAAGCATCCGATCACCAGGACGATGATGCCGAAGAACCCGATGTACTGGCTCAGGTTAATCTTCCCGGCAGTGAGGACCGGTATAAGATAGGCCCCGGCTATTCCTCCGCCGGCCAGACAGATGGCCAGAGGCAGCACGAGTCGTCCCATCCGATAGTAGGTTACAGAAGAAATGAGTGCGGAGAGACCAACCAGATACTGGTTGCTCGTACGGATGGAGTCGGTGAGGAGCTTGTTGAGCACCGGGCTGGTGTCTTTGAACGATCTGCCATAATCAGCCAGCCCGAACACGGTTATATGACCCACACCCGCCATGATACCGCCGAACGCCCCCACGGTGGAGAAGATCCAGCCGACCCAGACCCCCCAGAGTATACCGTACACCCAGAAGGGGCTGGGCGCACCAGGAATGCCCATGAATCCCGGTGCCGCCTTGGAATCAATCATTCCCTTGCCTACGCCTTGCGGGGTCTTGGCAATCGCGTCCTCCAATTTGCCGGCCTCCGCAGGCGCGACCATTACCAGCGCGGCCAAAGCGGCCAGCGCTACGACCACGCCAATGATAACCCATTGTCTTTTAACCATAAAAGCCTCCTTGTTCATGCGCTTTGAATGCTGCCAACACCGTCCATACCGACGTCCGGCGATCTGCTTGACTGCTGACACCCTTAAATGAACTCGCTCTCATCAGTGAATTTATTGCACCTGACCCCGTCCTGCTCCCAGAGGGAGAGGGGTTCGGCGGAGTCCCCTTTTTCCGAGTGAGACGGACTGGGTGGCTCGTCGGCCCGTTTAGTGAGGACGCCATGCCCTCTCCCCGTGGGAGAAAGTCAGGGTTGGGGTTAATCATTTGAGAACGAATCTTTCACTTGTCACTCAGAAGAAGCTCTCTGACCTTGGCCTCTATCGTCTCCAGTTCCACCGGCCTGAACAGGAAATCATCTCCCGAAACGCTTTCTGAAGCCTTTTCGGTCCTGTAATCCGTAATGGTCATGACCTTGAGCCTGCTGTTGGCGGCCTTTAGCATGCCCGGCAAGCGGGTCAGGCTGCTCCATCCGGTTGTTATGTTGAGTATGGCAAGATCAAACGGCCTCGAGGCCGCCTGAGCCAGGGCCTGCCCCGGATCCCAACACGCCGTCACCTGGTGGCCGCTCAGTTCCAGCACCCTCTTCAGCAGCATTCGAGAGTCCGTCTCCTCGTCCAGAATCAGGATGGTCGCCACTTTACTTTTCCAGTGGAATGACTTGAGGCTTGATACTCTACCGCTTTCCAAAAGGTCGCTCCGGAGGTACCCCGCCGGCAAGACAGAGCCGCTCGTTGGATTACGAAATGATGTGAGGCCGTTCTAGCTGACGCGAGCAATGAGCAAAGATAGTGCCAGATTGCGTCATGCCATGACTCGCAACTGTAACGTGCAGATATGGTGAATTAATTCTTGTGGCCGTGGATCGTGGACGGTAAATGTTTGCACGCCTTCCAGCCGGCCGTGCAATAAAACGATAGCACCTGGATGCTGGTTCTTAGGTAATTGTTACAATAGAGTTAGGTGGTTATGAAAACTAGGCGAGATCATTGCACTGCAACATAAATATTGCACCAAGTTCTCATCTAACAATCTTCATTCCTCTGGGACCTGAGAGTCCCTGGCCTTTATTCCGTAGCGTCGCATCACCTGTTGTAGAGCCTGCCGTTCAAGCCCGCAGTCTTTCGCTGCCCTGGTGACGTTTCCGTTGTGGCGGGAGAGCACTCCAGAAAGATATTCCCGGTGAAAACGCTCCAGAACACGCGTCTTGGCCTCCTTGTAGGTAAGGCCTATGACTTCATCCGAAACAAGGCAATCCTGGTCAGGAGTGGAAACCCAGTCAATGTCTTCGGGCCTTATTTCTTCACCTGGCGACAGAAGCACGGAACGGCTGATGACGTTTTCCAGTTCCCGGACGTTGCCCCTCCACCGATGGGACATGAAGCGGCCCATCAGGGCGGGTGAAACGGTTTTCGTGGGCCTGCGAAACTCTTTGCAGTACCGGTCTAGAAAATGCTGGACCAGAAGAGGAATGTCTTCGGGTCTGTCTCTCAGTGGCGGCAACTGGAGCGACACCACGTTGAGACGGTAGAAGAGATCCTCTCGGAACAGGTTTTCTCTTATTTTCCGCTCCAAATCCTGGTTGGTGGAGGCAATGATCCGCACGTCCACCTTCAAAGTGGAGGTCTGACCGAGAGGACGGATCTCCTTCTCCTGCAGAACTCTGAGCAGCTTAGTCTGAAGTGTCGGTGAAATGTCTCCTATTTCGTCGAGGTAAATTGTCCCTCCCTGGGCTTCAAGAAAGAGGCCTTTTTTGTCCTGAGTCGCGTGGGTGAATGCTCCCCTGCGATAACCGAACAGCTCGCTCTCCAGGATGTTTTCAGGCAGATTGGGGCAGTTCACTGCCACGAAGGGGCGGCTGCCGCGGTCGCTGTACTTGTGGATAGCCCTGGCGGCCATGTCCTTACCTGTTCCCGATTCACCCGTCAATAGGACGGTTACGTCGGTCTTGCTTATCAGTCGAATTGTCTCGAAGATCTTTTTTATCCTGGCACTCGCCCCTACCATCTCCTGGAAGCTTTCCTGTTCCCTGACGCGACGCTGAAGGATCAGGTTTTCACGCACCAGGCGACTTCTTTCCAGGGCTTTTTCCATCAGGTGGGTAAGTTTATCGTGCTCAAAGGGCTTGGCTATGAAGTCGTAGGCTCCCTTTTTGATTGCTTGGACGGCCAGGTCTATGCTCCCGTAAGCGGTCATCATAACCACTGTGAGATCAGGACGGTCGCTCTTGGAGCGTTCCAGGAGCTCCATCCCGTCTATGCCCGGCATCCGGATGTCTGCAAGGACCACATCGAAGGGAGGACCCTCCAGCAGCCTCAAGGCATGGGCCGCGTTGGGAGCGGTCTCAATATCGCAATCCAGGTCTGCGGACAGGGTCCGCTTGAGGAGCTTGAGCATGTCTTCTTCGTCGTCAACGATCAACAGTCTTGGTCTTGAGGATTGGGTCATGGCTCGCTTCCGGAAACCTTTGTGGTTACCGCCAAAAAATAATGTCGTACACCCTCACCGAAATCCCCCTTTTCCATCTTTGACAAGGGGAGGTTGAGAGGGCCCGTTTTCCACGGAGTTGCCGAAATTCGGACGGAATCCTTGAAATCTGCTTCATCCTGCCGGGAGTGTGATGGTGAACGTGCTGCCCTGACCCGTATGACTCTCGACTTCGATCCGTCCGTTGTGGTCCTGAATTATGCCGTAGCTGACGGACAACCCCAGTCCTGTCCCTTCTCCCGGGGGCTTCGTTGTGAAGAAAGGATCAAATATCTTGTCAATCACCTGCGCCGCGATTCCGCAGCCGGTATCGGATATCAAGACTTTTACGGTTTGCCCTTGCGTTTCCTTCAAAGATTTCACCGATATGCTTCCGGAACGGGATATGGCCTGCTTCGCGTTCACCAGGAGGTTCATGAAGACCTGCTTGAGCTTCTCAGCGTCTCCGACAACGGTGAGTGGGCCGTCGTGAAGATTGGTTTCCAGTGTGATGTTGTCAAGCTCCAACTGATGTGCCAGTAACGAAATGACTTCCGCGAGGCACTGGTTGAGGTCCAGGGATGTCTTGTTGGTCCGGGTGCTCCTTGCGAACTTGAGCAGATCCTCCACCACCGTCTTGCAGTTGCGCGCATGTTTTTCGATGGTCTTAAGGTCTTCGTGTACCTGCGTCCCCTCCCCCGCTCCCCGCAGAAGCAGCTGGGTGTAACCCATTATGACCCCAAGGGGATTGTTGATTTCGTGCGCGATACCTGTGGACACCTGGCCCAGAGAAGCCAGCTTGTCGGCCATCTGTAGCTGTCTTTCCATCTGGCGTCTTCCGGTGACGTCTTTGGCTATACCTTCGTAGCTCACTATCCGGCCTTCGTCGTCCTTGCGGCCGGTCGCGCTGAGCAGGAAAGACAGCTCCGCGCCTTTGCCGGAGGTCATGCGGCACTCGCGGTCTTTGACGTATCCCTGTGAATGTAGATCATCCAGCAGTTGCCGAAGCTCCTCCCGGCAGGCGAAAAGATCTCCCAGCGTTATCCGGCCGATCATCTCTTCTTTTGTTTCGTAGCCGAGGGTCGAAACTCCGGCCCTGTTGACGTCCAAGAAATGCCCTTCGCTGTCCAGGATGAAGATTATGTCCATTGAGCCTTCGAAGACACGGCGGTATTTTTGCTCGGAGTGGCTCAGTTCCTCTGTTCTGTGCCGTACCAGCGATTCGAGATCGCGGTTCAGGCGCATGACTTCGCGTCCGGCTTCTTCGAGTGCCTTCTTGTCGTTGAGTACGGCCGTATTAATCTTCTGCACCCGCTGGAAGAAAAGGGTTATTGAGGCCACCACAGCAAAGGCGATGGTGTTAAGCGCGCCGCTCCACGGGCGGAGTTCCACCCAGACGTCGCGCATGTTCATGAGCAGAAGAAGTCGTTTGGCTATGTGCCCCACGGACCGGGACACGGCAAACACGGCCAGCGCTACGGACAGCCACAGCAGGTAAGTCCATATTACGCTTGAAGGCTGCTCCTTGACGAGGCGCCGAGCGTAGATCACCGACAGGAACGAGAACACCACCATCAAAGCCGATCCCAATACGTCCGTGAACCATACCGGAGCCAGGGAATAGGTCTCATGCATTAGTTGAATTCCCTTGCCGCAGCGCGTCTAGATATAGGGTTCTGACTCCCAAAAAAAGACATACTATTGCGGGCACGCACACAATGTGGTCGAGTTTCAGTATATAGAATAAATCCGCCCACATAGTGGTTCCAGCGATCAGCCTTTGAGACCAGTCCGGGTCGCCTACGAAAAGTTCCCTTGGGACCATCTCTTCCACGCAGTGACCGGAAATAGCCACAAGATTCCAAAGGATGAAGAATAGTGCCGAGACCTGAATGTAGCGCCATCCCCTCTGACGAGTGAACAGGTTCACCTCCAGCCAGTATACGAGGAAAGCCATGGCAATGATGAAGACAACGTGGGCCAGTTGATGGACGTACAATCCCTCCGGCGCGGGATGAGACTGAAAAGCCCAGGCCTGTTCGGGAGAGACCATGAGGCCCAAGAGCCCTGCCAGCAGAAATGGCAGCGTGAAGAGTCGGTCCGAGGACCGCCTTGTTACTTCGCATCGGCGAAGACTCTCCAGCTGAGGAAGGGTGTCCGGCTGGCCCGGGACCGCTCCGACGCCGGGCGAAATTCTGTACTTAGACATCAACGAATCCATTTCCATTGCAGGTTCTTCTTTCGCTAGCATAACCGAATCGCACAGCTCATGTCGAGCCGAAGGACGGTCTTGTCACGTCCGAAATCCAGCCAGCGCGAGCAGCGTTGGTTCCTTCTTGATCATATGGTGACGAAACGCTACAATCCAATTATATGGGAAACAAGAACCCTTACCCTGAACCGATTTTTCCGGAAAGGGGTTCCGCCTCTATAAACCAACCTAACCAACAGGCGTCCTGCCGGATATTGCCATCATCGGAAAGGAGATGCAAATGGGTGTCAAGAGGATCCTTATGATCGTCGGCGATTATGTCGAGGACTATGAGGTCATGGTGCCGTTTCAGGCACTGCTGATGGTCGGCCACCAGGTTCACGCGGTTTGCCCCGATAAGAAGGCCGGTGAGATTGTGCGCACTGCGGTTCACGACTTCGAGGGCGACCAGACCTACAGCGAGAAACGCGGGCACAACTTTACGCTCAATGCAACGTTCGCGGAAGTAAAGGCGGAAGATTACGATGCGCTGGTGATTCCGGGAGGTCGGGCGCCCGAATACATTCGGCTCAACCCTGACGTGATAAAGGCTGTGCAGCACTTCGCCTCGGCCGGCAAGCCCATCGCAGCGATCTGTCACGGAATTCAGGTCCTGGCGGCAGCAGGTGTGTTGACCGGTAAGGCCTGCACGGCATACCCTGCTGTCGGGCCCGACGTCAGATGTGCAGGTGGCAGCATGGTAGACATCCCCGTAGACCGGGCGTACGTGCACGAAAAGCTGGTGACCGCGCCGGCCTGGCCGGCCCATCCGGAATGGCTCAAGAAGTTCCTCGACGTGCTTGGGACCAGAATCGAACCGTAATTGGAGGACAGAGCCTCGTCCTGCTCTGAAACATTTTTTTTCGAATGTGACCCTCTACCGGTCGAGCAAATCCCCCCGACTCTCCCTCGTAAGAAGGGGAGGTTGGGGGGATTATGCTTTGTGGTTCATGGCATGAATGCGGTGACCTATTTTCCGCCCCCTGGATTGCTTCGTCGCTCCGCTCCTCGCAATGATATGCCCGGGACTTGTCGTTGCGAGCGAAGGGAAGCAATCTCATAGTACGAGGATACGCAACCGTATTTGCGCCCTAGTGTACTTAGCAGGCCCCAAAGGGCACAAATCGGACCAAAATGTGATCATCGGTTCTAAAACTTCCTTATCATGATCACCCCAACAACCAGCAGAACCATTCCAAGCAATCTCCAGATGGTTGTGGGATGCTCCGGATAGCCTATCAGGCCGAAGT
>Ga0172371_10003123_pt1 | contig 25857 bp, 27 predicted proteins | sample Lak12m_FD_114543 | JGI IMG/M metagenome (GOLD analysis project Ga0172371, IMG submission 114543) | Freshwater microbial communities from Kabuno Bay, South-Kivu, Congo - kab_022012_12m | ecosystem: Environmental > Aquatic > Freshwater > Lake | place: Democratic Republic of the Congo: South-Kivu... | reverse complement strand
GGGTTGTTGCTTCGGATCAACGAGAAGGCGTCGGGTGGCCCGGACGTTATACGTCCGGGTCGCGTAGCGACAGGAGGTCCGAACCTTTCTTGGCCGCGGCACTGGGAAGCACAAGATCCAGAAAATCAGCTTCTCTCCTATCAGAGAATGACAGGCAAGATGAAACTGTCTCAGAATGCCGAAATCCGCCGACACCGTAGCACGATTGGTCGTAGGGGCGGGGTTTATCCCCGCCCGCTCAGCCATTCTCGAAATGCGGGCGGGGATAAACCCCGCCCCTACACCGGGTTCTACTGCGGATGGGCGCCGACTCACAGCGTGGTCCAGATCACACCGGCAAGCGAGCCATGCGAATCGTGCCACGACTTTTTCCTAAAAGAGAATTCTGAGACAGACTCAGATGCCTGTCCCACCAAGGCAGGCGGCTCGGTAGTACCACAGGGTGATACCGTCTTCCACACACATTACCGTGACCCGGCTGTGACGTAATTATTCCTTGGCTCCATGCGCTTCCAGCAGTTCCACGATTGAGTGGTCTCGCACCCGCCTGCTCCGTTGTGCCCAGTATAAGAGAGTCCAGCCCTCTGGATCCTGTACATTGATATCAGCGCCGTAATCCAGCAGCAACCGGACAAGTTCTGGGTTATCCCCGGCGGCAGCAATCAGCAATGCCATCTGGCCATGCAAATCCCTCGCGTCGACAACGGCACCTTGTTCCAGGAGGAATCGGACGACGTCGAGGTGATTCCGGCAGACAGCCTCTATCAGTGGAGTGGTACCAGGTGAAGTGAAGCCGCCGATGATGGCAGACTCTTCCCGCATAAGTGCCGTGACGGCTTGGGAGTCTCTTTTCGCGACAGCCGAATGCAGTTCCTTTCTCACCGTTGACAGTTCTCGTCCTTGGTAACGGTGGGAACCGTAAGTCTGAATGTGCTGGTATTCGTGGCCTATCAGCAATGCTCCCAGAATAGTCAGGAGCGCTATAATAGGAGGCGGCACCCACCATTTCTTTCGCACTCTCAGGAAATCCGCTGCCTTCTGCGTGAGGCACATTGAAATTTCTCCCGATGCCGAGAAGATTGCTCCAAGAGGAGGAGGTCAGCGAAGAAGCGTAAAGCGTGTAGAGAAATTCTTGCCTGACATCTCTCCGTCCTCTGCGCCTCTGCGGTGAATCCCTCTTTTCCCCGGCCCCTTACAGTCCCAACCAGGGACCGGCAAAATACGCCACGATGTGCAATGACGCAGCGGCATAGAGCGACGCTGCCAGATCATCTAACAATATTCCCCATCCCGCGGGCAGACTCTCCAATTGCCTGGCCGGCGGAGGCTTCACCACGTCAAAGAACCTCGTAGCAACGAATGCCAACACGCAGGTCATGAGGAGGCTGTCCGCTCTGAAGAGCAGCACGGTCACGAAGAATCCCGCGATCTCGTCGAGGACAAACGTCCGCGGGTCCTTGCGGCCCCAGTACCGCTGCGCCCAGTCACCCAGCGCGATGGACAGAACGCAGCTCACCGCGAGCGCGGCAGCGATCAACGGGGTATGCCATTGCCGGGGAGCCGCGAGCATCATGACCACGAAGCCCGCCACCGCGGGAATGGTTCCCACAGTGCCCGGAATGAGCGGTGAATATCCGAACCCGAAGCCTGTGGCAAGGAATGCCGCGACTCGGTCTTTCCAATGAGGCGCTGTCGTATCTGTGGTTCCTACGGACGTTGAGCCGGCCAAGAGATGCTCTCCTTTATGGTTTCACGGTCCCGGCACTGCTGGGAAGGGAATTGGCCCAGCGTCCCGAAACTGCCTCAAATGTCAGTGTTGAGCCATAATCGTGGCACGATCCCCAATGACCGACTTCTCGGGTGGCCTGGACGTTATACGTCCAGGTGCCGAAGGCACAGGAGGTCCGGACCTCCTGTCGCTGCGCGACCCGGACGTGTAACGTCCGGGCCACCCAAAGCCAGTGGGGTGCCTCTCGTAGCACGGTTACTTTCCAGGCGCAGGTTCTGAGACAGTCTCAGGACGCCGACCACCATCAATAGTGGCGAGGGGCCTCCGTGCCCCCCATGAGCGCTCACACGACAGCGCACTGGTACGAAACGGGGCTCTTCTCCGGCAGCCGCGTTGCCTTTTACCCGTCGATAATGTAGAGGGATGACATTTGCGTCAAGATGTCCAATGAAAATCGCGGGGGTGCGACCGACGGACACGCCAATATATTTGAAGTTTTTTGAAGGGGGGGTGCGCGGAGAGGACCTTTTTTCGACCTGGATTGAGCGATTGCTGAGAGCGTGTAATTGCGAGGAGCCCCGCGACGAAGCAATCTCTGCGTTCCCGCAATCGACCCGATGAGATTGCTTCGCTTTGCTCGCAATAACAGTACTTCCCCGTGCTTACCGGGCTCATCGACCGGAAATCACTCGGATCAGGTTCAAAAAGGTTTCCCCCCCGCATTCGTCCTTTCAAAGGGATTCCAATGGATCATTCAAACGTCAGAGTCGTCCTGGCTCGGCACGGGCAAACGGTTTCCAACCGGACCGGTTTCATCATGGGCCGATCGGATTCGCCTCTCACGGCCGAAGGCATCGACATGGTTCGGTCCATGGCGAGGCTCGTTTCGCACCACCGACCGGCCGAGATCTTCGCGAGCTCCCTTGGCAGAGCTGCGCACACTGCCGCGATGTACTCTCAGATCCTGGGGATTCCGGTCCACTTCACGCCGGACATCGTGGAGCTCGGTTGCGGCGAGTGGGAGGGAAAGGAACGCGCGCTGGTGACTCCCGGAGGCGGGCCGATTCGCAGCACGTGGCTCGACCGACCACCCGGCGGAGAGAGCTGTCTCGACGCGGAAGAGCGGGTCGGGTCGTTCATCCGGCGGATCAGGTCAGTGGAAGCTGACCATCCTGTTCTCGTGGTGAGTCACGCGTCGGTGAGCAGAGTCTTCCTGAAACTGTGGCTGAACTTGGAGCCGTCTGAAGCCATGCTCATCGAATTCCCCCACGAGGTTATCTACCTGCTGGACGAATCCCGCGGGGTGCGCAATCTCTTCGCTGGCCGCGGAGAAGAGACCGGGCTCCTACGGGCTTAGTACAGGATTTCGCAAATACGGTCGCGCATTTTCGACCCACGAGATTGCTTCGCTTCGCTCGCAATGACAGTTTACGAGTGTGTCATTGCGAGGAGCGTAGCGACGAAGCAATCCCAGCGCGACGGAAATCCGCGCCCGAACCTACGAAATGAGGTGCTCAGTGCTCCGTGGGCTAATTCCGGCGACCTATTGAGGAAACCCTCTCACCCGACGACATCCACCGCGCCCGTTGCCCTGGTGGGACAGGCACCCTGCCTGTCATTCGCTGATAGGAGAGAGGCGGGTCCCCTGGACGTCATGCGTCCGGAAACCGAAGGCACAGGAGGTCCGGACCTCCTGTCGCTGCGCGACCCGGACGTATAACGTGCGGGCCACCCAAGATCCTCGTATTCATCCGTGGCAACCTCATCCGGTGAGAATTCGCAACCATGTTTGCGTCATTGAGTGCTTAGGCGTGTTCGGCCCCGGGGGCAAGGGGAAATTCCGACGCGCCTTCCGCAACGAGCGGCCACAACGGCACGCGCTGCTTCACCAGTTCTGAGCTCTGCGCCTTGACGATGATGTTCCACCCGAGGCGGTTGTACGGAAACATCCCTCCCAGGGCCCTGTCGATCCAGCTCAGAGCGTCTATGCGAAGAAACTGCCGTTTCGATCCCGGAAGCCTCGGCAACCGATACGGAATGATGTAAGCCGATCGCCACGCGACCGGCTCAAAGCCGGCGCCACGCAAAGCGCTTGACAAACTGATGGGGGTGTAGAAACGGAGGTGGGTTTCATCCCAGCCGAACCACTCCTTCTCCCCGAGCACGTGCCGACGGTACGTGCCTTGGATGAGAAAGTTCAGTGACAGGGAATTCTGCGTGCTCAAGACGAGCACTCCGCCGGGAACGAGAGCCGCGGCCGCTCGCCGAAGCAGATCCCCGTCCTCGGGCACATGCTCGATCACGTCTTTCATCAGGACCACGTCGAAGCGGGGAGTAAGGGTCTTGGGAAACGAATCGCTCCTGATGAAGCTGCACGCGCTCAGGACACCTTCCCTGGCCGCGAAATACCGCGCGGTGTTGAGGACACTCTCGAGCGCATCCACCCCTACCACTTCAGCGGCCCCTTGTCGCGCGGCGTATACCGTGAACATGCCCCCGCCGCATCCATAATCGAGAAAACGCTTGCCACTCAGGTTCCCGAGCAATTCCGTGACGAAGTCGTTCTTGACGCGACTATAGGCCTTACCCTGCTGCTCCAGATACGCGTCGAGAGCCCGTGGCGCGTCGTCGGATCTGATCCAGTGATTCCGAGGATACTCTTTTCCTTCGTGGTCCATTGGGCAGTATCCCTCCGGGATGCTCGTGAGGAAGGCAGCGCACTGCTGACCAGACTACCCGGTAGCACTAAATCGGCACGCAGTGGTCAACGACAACCGGTTCTCAGTTTCACCGGCAAGTCAGTCTACTTCCTCTATACTGAATTTACAACTCGCGCAACGGATTCGGAACCCTCAAACCGAGGCACACTCAGTGGCGCTCTTGCCACCATTTTTCGGATTCAGAGACAATCTCATCTTGCCTGTCATCCGTACACAGGCAATCGCCCAATCCGCGGGACTGTACCACCTCCCGGAGACTCACCCGCGGCGCTCGGGCCGCGGCCCTTGACCGTTGCTTCGGGCTCGTTCGAGGAGTATCATGGTCCGGTGGGGTGACGGTCTCATGCTCGTTGTAGGACTTACCGGGGGAATAGCTTCAGGAAAGAGCACCGTAAGCCGAATGTTCAGTGATGCCGGCGTGCCGGTCATCTGCGCGGATGAACTGGCCCGCGAAGCGGTCAAGGCGGGTTCCCCCGCGCTCGAAGAGGTGAAGCGGGCTTTCGGAGAGTGCGTCGTTGGGGCGGACGGTGAGCTCGACCGGGTGACCGTGGCACGATTGGTTTTCTCCGATGAACTCAAGCGCAAAGCACTCGAAGCGATCATCCATCCGAGAGTTTCCGCGGAAACGAATCGCAGAATTCGGGAACTGGAGGCTCAAGGGTACGAGCTCGTCCTGGTGGATGTTCCCCTTCTGTACGAAAGTGGCTGGGATCAGCTCTTCGATCTGATCATCGTAGTGTACGTTCCTGAAGCTCTTCAGGCGACGAGGCTTTCTGAGCGCAACGGGATGAACGTCAACGAAGTGGCGGACAGGCTGAGAGCCCAGTTGTCCATAGAAGAGAAGACAGTCAGAGCGGATATCGTCGTTGACAACAGCGGAACCGTGAACCAGACAAGACAAAAAGTGCAGGAGGTCCTCGCGAAGCTCTACGCGGCGGCACGGGACGGAGAGCCTCGGCCTCGGGGCCGAACCTCGCTGCGACAACCGGACCCCGCAATGATTCCGGAGCAGCGAAACTCCTGAAAACGGAAGTGGAGGACATGTACATCGAGACCCTCATAGGTATCATGATTTGGGTGGCAATCTTCATTGTCTGGTATGTGAGGGCATATCCGGACAAGGTGACAGGCTTCTTCGTCCAGCGGGGAATCAAACTCGGACGGCGCACCAGGCAAAAGGCCGCGCCGGATAGCGTCAATCTCCCGAAAAACAAGGATTTCAGATCGTTGGTCGAGACCATCGAATCCATTTGCGCTCGGGATCAGTTCGGCTCAACGGATGCAGCTACTTTGGCCCACGCGGTGGGACGACTCATTGAAATGGAACCGTCCAGCGGCCAGATTTGGGAGGCATACGCACTCGACTGCCTTGAAACTGCGGCGATCACCTGTGACGACTGCCGAATTCCGGTGGACAAAACCGTGAAGAAGACCGGCGTGCGGATTCAGTGCTCAAAGTGCGGAAAGTGGCTCGTGTTGAAGAACTCGAAGGTAACCATCATCGATCCCAGTCGCCCCGATCTCGAGGACTGGGAGAAATTCCACTGAAACCCTCCAGCCGTGGAAAGGAGCGCGGGTCATGCGCACCGCACTTATCGTCCTGGTCGCGGCGCTTGCCGTCATCTACATCGGCGGCGGGGTCAATGTGGGGAGCAATTCGATCTTCGGGCACATAGATTCGGTGCTCGGAATCCCTCTCCTCACGAAGCTCCACCATGTAACATTCTTCTTCCTCTACCTCGGCACGGAGACCATCGAAGAGGGAATGACTCAAACAGGGCAGCACATTCGGGAATTTGAGGAAAGGCCGATCGGTTTCGATAAGAAAAAGACCTATCAGAAGCTCGATGAGGCATCGAAGTATTGATGCCGACCTCACGACTCCTATCTTCGACGAGGTCAACATTCGATGGAAATACTATCTTGGAAGCAGATTCACGGGGAGCAGCTCAACCAGGCGGTCAGCCGCCAGATGTTCTGGGGTGAGCGAGTGATGGTGACCCGGTGGGAGTTGGCTGCCGACACCCAGTTTCCGGTGCACGAACATGTCTCCGAGCAGGTCACCATGGTTGAGCGGGGAAGTGTGACGCTCCTCTTTCCCGACGGTGAGGACGTTACCCTTCAGCCGGGAGAGATACTGGTTATTCCGTCTTCACGGCCCCACGGCGTGCGGGTGGGACCTGAAGGGTGCACGGTTATGGACATATTCTCTCCCATCAGGCAGGACTTCATTGAAGGGACGGCAACGTACATCGGGAAAGACGCCGGGCCCGCGGGAGAGGCTGCCACGTCAGCGCCCGGCGAAGGCTCCCACGAAGAAAAGTATCGCCAACTCCAAGGCTTCCTCGATGCCCGTGGCATGAAGATCCCGATGGAGGCGCTCCAAGATGTTCCTCTCGACCTGCTGGCCCGATACGTGTACGAAAAGGAAGCTATAACCATGGGGCAATTGCGCAAGGTGCTCGGAATCGACAAGGCCGCGGCAAAGGAACTGCTCCGTCAGTGGAAACACGGGGATGACCATAGTGAATCCAGCTACTTGCGTAAGCTCCAGCGCATGGTGATGCTTCCCTGGGAAGAAACGCTCGGAAAACCCCGGTGAGGATGGGGAGAACTCCAAATATAGGGGCGGCTCCCGGCGGTCGCCGCACAATTGGCACTGCTACGAGAGAAGAGGTAATGAACCACGATAAGACGGCCAAGATCAAGGCGGCTGTGCGAGGGAACTTTGAACAGAGCCCCGTCCGGTACCAGCAATTCGAGGATCAATGGAGGTTCTTCCGTCGCCTCAATGAGACGCTCGTGGCGCGGATGCGCCTGCCCGAGGAACCGCTCGTCCTGGATGTCGGCTGTGGAACCGGCGCCAGTTGCCGCCAGATCCTAGACGCATTGCCCCGGAGTCGCGTGTGGGGGATCGACATTTCCGCTGCCATGCTCGAGGCTGCTCGATCGGCATCGAGCGGATCGGACCGCCTGACCCTGATCGAGGGTGACGCTGCCAGACTTGAAGAATACTTCGATTTCCGGTTTCATGCCGTCATCTACAGTGCGTCGATCTTTCTGGTCCCCGACTACGAGACGAGCTTGGTGCAGGCCCGTGATCTGCTCGCGGACGACGGATGCGTGGGTTTGACGTTCATGGACGGATTATACGACCGTGAGGGAAACAACCTTTTCGTGGTCGCGGACCAGACCGCGGGGCTGGGAGTCAGTCTGAGAAGGCCGGTCAAGTTCGCAGGCTTCCAGGCCTTTTTCGAGCAGACCTTTCCCGCGTCCGAGACGTGGAAAGAGGATTTCGTACTACCGGATGGATTGCTCAGGGATTTCTTCAGCGTGCCGGCAATGTCCGCGGGGCTCTTCCCGGGCCTTGCCTACGCCGAGCGGGTCGAGAAGGTCGGCATACTGTTCGACCGCATGCCGGAAACGGAAAAGCTCTTCCGCTGGGCAATGATGATCGGCCGCCGAAGAGGCGAAGAGAGAGGCGAGGCAGGATAAAGATGCACCGGGGAGGGACTTCTTGCAAAAAGTCCCTCCCCGGACCCCCTCTTCAAAAACTCTAAATATATTGACGGCTCCCGTCGGTCGCCGCTTCGTCAGCCGGAGCATGGACCGCGGCTCGAATGTTCCGCACGCGGAAATATGCGAAACCGTTCCGGCGGATGCGAACGGCCCGAAGGGCCAGTTTAGAAAGGTTTTTGGAAGGGGGGTGCGGGGGAAGGACCCTTTTTCAAGAAGGTCTCCCCCCGCATGACCTCTTTCACAAGGCGGCTCATGGATTTCTCGACGCTCGGAAAATGGATCGTGCTCTTCGGTCTCGGACTCGTGGTCGTCGGCGCGATCCTGTGGATTGCCGGAAAATCAGGAGTGCCCTTCGGCAGTCTGCCTGGAGACATTCGGGTGGAGCGGCCGGGTTTTTCCTTCAACTTTCCGTTGGTCACCTGCATCGTGCTCAGCATTGTATTGACCGTGATCCTGAACATTGTGCTCCGGCTTTTCCGCAAATGAACCGATCGGCCGTTGTGGCAGAGCCCGAAACCAGCCATGAATTCCCGGTCGGATGAAGAGCTCGTCGCTGCGCTGGGAAACGGGGATGAAGATGCGCTCCGGCTCCTCGTGGACCGCCACGCTGCCGCGATCTATCGGTTTTCCGTGAGGCATACCGGCGACGAGCTCCTTGCCGAAGACGTGTCTCAGGAAGTCTTTCTCCGGGTGTACCGGAACGCTCACACCTTCGATTCCTCCCGCAATTTCAAAGCCTGGCTCTTTACCATAGTGCGCAACACGAGCATCGAGATGGCACGAAGCGCGGGCTACCGCAGGAGTACGAGTCTCGACCCGGCCGAAGTCGAGGGAGATCAATCCTCGCATCTGCACGAACGGTATCCCGATCCGGAGGAGAGCTATGCAGCGCAAGAGACCGCTTCAAGGGTTGCCACTGCCTTGCAGACGCTCCAGGAAAAACAGCGGACCGTCGTGATCCTCAAGTACTTCGATGGACTGTCAAATCGGGAGATTGCCGACGTGATCGGGAGCACCGTCTCCTCGGTGGAGTCTCTGCTCGTGCGGGCAAAACGGAACCTCGCGAAATTGCTGGGGTGACGTTGTGCTGCGTTTCATTGAGAAAAGGGGGACTTTGACGGCCTCCCTCCCTCCCGAAAATCTCTCTGCCGACCAAGACACCCCCTGGGTTGGCGCATGTGGTGAGGAGTGGGGGTGAAGACTCGCACAATCCCGCGGTGAGCGTTCACAAATTCTTTTACGCGGTCGCGCATGGTTCTCCCGTTGCGCTTCGTATTCTCTACAGGAGACGAACGATGAAGTGCCGCAAATCGCAAATTCTCATCTCGCGGCGGAGCCACGGCGAGGTGGACGACAGCGCGGAAGAGGCGCTCCTGGAACACCTGGAGAACTGCACCGGTTGCCGGACGATTGCATCCCAATTTCAGCATGTGGACCTGCTGCTCCGGGAGAGCCTCGCTCCGGAGATGCGTCCTCTGCTTCACCAGAAGATTGTCGCCACGGTCACCGAGGAGATGCGGAAGGATTCGCTGGGCCAAGGCCGCGGCTGGTACAGGTGGGTCTCCAGGCGACTGGCCGCGGCTTTTACCGTCGCGGCCCTTGCCGCGGGAATATGCCTGGGAGTGATGATCGGGTGGCACCTCAGCAGATCGCTCGACACAACGATGGTGGCGTCTTCACGCGACGTGATTTCCATGGCCGGTCTCGACGCGGGCGGTCAGGATTTCATTCTTGACACGCCCGGCCTGGGCCGCAACGGAGGCGCTGTACCATGAGAAGAACCGTGTTGAATTACGTGCTCGTCTTTTCTCTCGCCCTGAACGGCGCTACCGCGGTCACGCTTCTCATTCTCTGGTGGAAAGGGCAGGCCGTGGCGGTTGAGGCATCCGCGGGACGAAAGCCCATGCGCGCGTTTCTCGAACAAGACCTTGGGTTGAGTCAGGATCAACTTCGCACGATCCTCGAACCGATCGACCAGGATATGCCTCGTGTCGCGGAGATTCGGCACCGGATGCAATCCTCTCGTTCCGAAATGATCCGCCTCGTTTCCTCGTGGCCGCTGGACAGGGGCGCGGTGGAGGCCAAGCTCAAGGAGATCGACGCTATTCACGCGGATCTCCGGAGCTCAAACGTGGCCCACATCATGAACGTGATCCAGTCACTGCCGCCCGATGCCCGTTCCACGTTCCGCACATACCTTGAGCAGCGATGCCGGCTTTGCGACGCTTGCAGACCAGGGATGGAGAAGGGGCCATTTGAAGGGGGCAAGATCAATCGATGAGGCGCCGTAGGATGCGGGCCCCATGGAACCAATGCAATCACAAGGAAGAATCATGAAGCGCAAGGCGCTCATAATCATCATAGCGGCTGCCGCGACAATCGCTGCCGCGGCCTGGTACGCGATCAGCGGCCTACGGCCAGGACCTTCCGGCCAAGCCTATTCCTCCGCACGGGTCGAGAGGAGGGACCTCGGCGCCACGGTTCAGGCCACGGGCATTGTCAAACCGGTTGTCGGAGCGGACGTGAAGGTCGGCGCTCGCACGCCGGGCAAGGTGGTGGAACTGCCGATCAACGTTGGGCAAAAAGTCGCTCAAGGAGAAGTCATCGCCAGGATCGAACAGGACGATCTCAAGGCGAGAGTAAAATTGCAGGAGGCCATCCTCGCGGAAGCCCGGGCCGAGGCCAAGCGGCTTGCGAGCGACTTCGCCCGTGACAAACAGCTCCACGAGACCAAATCTATCTCGGATCAGAAATACGATCTGACGGAAACGCTCTACGAAATTGCCAAGGCACGAGTGGCAAAGGCCGAGGCGGACCTCGATTTTGTGAAGGCCCAGCTCTCGTACGCGACAATAACCGCGCCGATCAAAGGAACCGTCGCGTCGGTGAATACCATTCAGGGTGAGACGGTCACCACCGGGCTCAACGCGCCGACCTTCATCCGGCTCATCGATTTGGAGCGCCTCGAAGTGCTCGCGTACGTGGACGAGAACGATATCGGCAGGGTCAGGGTAGGGCAGGAGTCGGTCTTCACCGTTGCCGCTCATCCGGGAGTCGAATTCAAGGGTACGGTCACCTCCGTGTACCCGTCCGCGACCATTCAGGACAACGTCGTGTACTACATCACGTCGGTGAGCGTCGACAACAGAGACGGCAAGCTCATGCCCGACATGACCGCGAATGTGCTCATATTCCTGGACCGGAGGAAGGGAGTGCTCACCGTGCCCAATCGGGCGGTTCAGCGGGAAGGGGCGAAGAAATTCGTCCACGTCGTGAGTGGCGGAGCGCCGGAGAAACGTATCGTCACAACCGGCTGGAAGGATACGTCATACACGGAAGTGATGGAGGGCCTCCAGGAGGGAGAAAGAGTGGTCGTGGGAGATCTCCCGAAGAAGTGAACGGAATGATGCCCGTCGGCAAAGAATCACTACGTGCTCCCTTTCCAACGTACGGTGACATATCCTGCTGCCCGTGTCACCCGACCGCGTTGAAAGGTGAACCTTTCTGTCCCACCAAAGCCCGGAAAGGAGCTTAACCCCGGAACGGTCGGCTCAAAGGGCGCCGAATGCGTGCCCGAACTTATGAAATGCAGCACGAAGTGGCCGAGTGTCATTGCAAGGAGTGAAATCCCGCGTTTCGCGGGAAAGCAATCTCACTTCTCCTATCAGAGATTGCTTTGGGCTTAGGCCCTCGCAATGACATTCGCATTCCTTCCCAAGCGAATAATTCCGAAAGCAAATTGAAACGGGGATGCCAATGATTGAGGTAAGAAATCTTTCAAAAATCTTCGAGAAGAACGAGATGCAGGTCAGGGTGCTCGAGGAGGTCTCGCTCGCCGTCGCGGAGGGCGAGTTCATCTCGATCATGGCGCCCTCGGGGATGGGGAAGAGCACGCTCCTCAATATCCTCGGCTGTCTGGACAAGCCGACGAGCGGCTCCTACATCCTGGACGGCGTGCCGGTGCAGGATATGAACGACGACGAGCTGTCACGAGTGAGAAACGAGAAGATCGGGTTCGTCTTTCAGTCATTTCATTTGCTCCCGAGGATGACGGCCTGGGAGAATGTGACGCTCCCGTTGATCTATTCTGATTCCGATTCCAACATGAAGGCCAAAGCCGTCGAGGTACTCCAGGCCGTGGGACTGGGGGATCGGGTCGAGCACCTCCCTCGGGAATTGTCGGGCGGCCAGCAACAGAGGGTTGCCATTGCGAGGGCGCTTGTCAACGACCCCCGGATGATTCTGGCGGACGAGCCCACGGGAAACCTGGACTCGACATCGGGACAGGAGATCATGGCCATTTTCAAGAAGCTTCACGGGGAAGGACGAACGCTGGTGGTGGTGACCCATGACATGGAAGTGGCGCGGCAGGCGGATCGGATCGTCGAAATGAAGGACGGCCGTATCTCCAGCGACCGCAAGACCCATCCGGACGCGATGGAGGCGACAGAATGAGACTCGTGCGAATGTCAGGTCAGGCCTTGAGCGCCATGGCGGAAAACAAGTCCCGAACCTTCCTCATGATGCTGGGAGTTATCATCGGCGTCGCCACCCTCACGATCATCGCTTCCTCCGTGGTTGGGGCCAGGGGCGAAGTCATGGCGAAGGTGGAGAAATTCGGCCTGGACCAGATCATGGTTATGGCCGGCGCCGGGCGGAAGCCAGGGGTTCCTCAGCCGGTGCCGACGACCTTGCGAGTGGAAGACGCCCAGGCCATGCTCGCTGAAATCCCGAACATTCGGGACGCGGTGCCGCAGATCAACAAGAGAGAATTCCTTGCGAAATCCGGCAACAAGAGCTCGTACGGGATTCTCGTGGCCGCGGGCGCCAATTGGGCTGAAATCTGGAGAACACCCGCGGAGTCGGGAAGATTCTTCTCGGAAGAGGATGTTCAGCGCCTTGCTCGAGTGGTCGTCATTGGCAAGACGGTTGGCAAGGACCTTTTTGGGAACGAAGATCCGGTGGGAAAGAAGATCCTGCTCGGAAACAACCCGTTTGAGGTGATTGGGGTGCTCGAGGAGCGCGGCACTTCCCCCACGGGTGTGGACATGGACAGCCGGATGCTCATTCCGCTTTCAACAGGGCAGAAGCGGGTTTTCAACCAGGATTTCCTCGTCATGATCAAGGCGGTCCTGAACGATCCCGGCAAGATGACCCGAACCGTGGGCGACGTTCGAGCGCTCCTCAGGGAACGGCATAATCTGCCGGCCGGGGTGGAGGACGACTTCACCCTTGTCACTCCGACTCAGGTAATGAACCTTGCGTCGAAGGTGTCGACAACCTTCACGCTCTTCCTTGTGCTGGTTTCCGGAATATCGCTCGTCGTGGGAGCGATCGTCATCGCGAACATCATGTTCATCGCGGTCAATGAGCGGAGCGGCGAAATCGGCATCCGCCGCGCGGTGGGCGCGCGCAAGCAGGACATTCTCTCCCAATTCCTCGTTGAGTCCGTGGCCATTGCCTTCATTGGCGGAATTGCCGGCATCGCTCTGGGAATTGTGGGTCTGAAGCTGATGAGCGCGTACGTCGGCTTGGCCTCGGCCGTGAAGTGGCAGCCCATTGTCTTGGGGCTGGCAAGCTCGATGTTGGTGGGTCTCTTCGCGGGGATTCAGCCGGCCCGGAAAGCCGCGGCGCTTAATCCGATCGAGGCCCTGAAGTAAGGGGCCGTCCCAATGCAACGGTGTCGATTTGAAGCAACCTATCCTGACGCGAGAAGCCCTTCCGGTCCGTCGTTCCCGCTTTCGCGGGGCCCCGGAAATGGGCTTTCCGAGTCACAAATGCCTGGGTCCCCGCTTTCGCGGGGACGACGGGAATTTGATCGAGCGCTTGTACCGTTTTGGCCAACAACGCAACGAACGGTAACCGCTATTTTGAAACGGCCCTGAACACATGAATATACGATCGTTCCGCGGGCTCACGATTGCCATTAAATCCCTGACCGCGCATCACCTGAGGGTGGCGCTCGCTCTTGTCGCCGTCGGGATCGGCGTCGGATCGGTCGTCGTCATGGTGGGAATCGGCAAGGGCGCGGAGCAGGACGTGAAGCGCAAGATCGAGACCATGGGTCCCAATCTCCTCGTGGTGAACGCGGGAGTGTCCAGATCGGTGAAGGGGCAGGTCGGCAAGGTCTCCATCATGACGACCCTGGTCCTGAAAGATGCCACGGCTATCGGCGAAGAGTGTCCGGCCGTCAGGCAGGTGGCTCCCGCGCACTGGAGAAAGCTGCTCACCAAGTATGAAAGCACCGCCTACGCCACCAAGGTGGTTGGCACGGTTCCTTCCGTCCAGCGGGTGAGGAACATCGGAGTACAGGCAGGCTCCTTTTTCGACGACGATGACAACCGAGCGATGGCTCACGTGGCGGTCATCGGTCCGACGGTGGTCCGCAACCTCTTCCAGGACCGGGACCCGCTTGGCGAGACCATCCTTATCGGCAAAGTGATGTTCAAGGTCATCGGGGTCACCGCGGTGAAGGGTGAGATCCAGGGTGACGATGAGGACGACCAGGTCTTCATACCGTTGCGCACGGCCATGAACAAGCTTATGAACGTAACCTTTTTGAGCACCATCTACGTCGAAGCGAGCGGTTTTGAAGAGGTCCGGCGGGCTGAAGAGCAGATCCGCGGGCTCCTCAGAGAGCGCCATCGACTGCGGGAAGGGCAGGAGAACGACTTCACCGTGCAGAATCAGGCAGACGTCATAGAAGCGGCCGGTTCGGTTGCCCGGACCTTCAGCCTTCTCGTTGCGGGGATAGCAGCCGTCTCATTGTTGATTGGAGGGGTGGGAATACTCGGCGTCATGCTCTTGTCCATTCGGGAGAGGGTGAGCGAAATCGGGATTCGGAGGGCCGTGGGCGCCAGCAGGAGGGACATTCTCGTTCAATTCCTCATCGAGTCGTCCTTCCTCGGAATCGTCGGGGGCCTGCTGGGAATCGTCGCGGGAATCGCCGCGGCCCAGGCCGTGAAGACTTTCTCCGGCATGCCCACGCTGCTGTCGCCGGAATACATGGCGCTTGCGCTCGCATTCTCCGTGGCGGTCGGGATGGTATTCGGAATCTATCCCTCGTGGAAGGCCGCTCGGCTCGATCCCATCGAAGCGCTCAACACGCGGGCATGAAGAGAGAGCCTGTTCGCAAGCCATTCTTCGCACAAAAGACCTCAACCCGCCGCAATCGCACTTGATCCCATTCAAGAAACCGGTTATACGAAGAAAGGATTGGGAATTCGGGGGACGGAACGGCGGGGGTTACCTTGACGCACGAATTGGAGTCCCTTAGTTGGATTGCTGTGGCAGGTATTTCCTGGCTGGTCTTTCTGCTGTTGATCTGGTCTCCCCTCTGTCGAATGTTCAAAGACTGGCAAATCAGGAGGGCCTTCCGAGCCAGGCGAGCAGCCTACAAGAAAGCGCAGCGTACCTCGCCGATTACGCCCAACGGCAAGTGACTACGTATTGGGTGGGATAAATTATAGTGGAGCGCATTGAAAAGGATGGAAAACTTGAAGCTGAATCTCGAAGAAGGCTCAACGTCTTTTTGGAGAAGTGCGCTCCACTATCAGTCGGCCATAACCATGAGATTCCGAGAAGTTGTGGATGACCGCCACGCGGGGATCTTACTCAAAGTCAACGAAGTCTCACTGGCTTTCCCGTATGTGAAGAGTGCCGCGAATTTCAATGAGCGGCACTGTAGCTGAGGTAATCCGGGCCGCGGAGATTGCATCGGATGAATACGAAGACGTTGGGTGGCCCGGACGTTATACGTTCGGGTCGCGTGGCGACAGGAGGTCCGGACTTTCTCTGTCTTCGTCACCCGGACGCTGTAGCGTGTGGGCCACCTGATCCGATCACACGTGGGGTCTTGAAGCAGTCTCCGAAGAAGTCTTTTTCCACCGCGGCTCATTCACCTTTCGGTCAATTCCTTCTCCGCGATGATCCCTCCCCGGTCTCGTTCTGCGCTTCAGTCCGGATCGGTTCCCCGCGCGCTTCGACATTCGGGGCAGAGGTCATGGGAGACCTGTTCGCGGCCGAGGGCGCCAAGGTAGTCCTCGATCGATCTCCAGGCGCCTCGGTCGTCGCGGATGCGCCGGCACGAGGGGCAAATCGGCAGAACCGCGCTTAGCTTTTCCACGCGAGCCAAGGCCTCTCGGAGCTCCTCATTGACCGTCTCGAGAACCGCGTTGGCTGCAAGCAGCTCCGATTGCAGCTCCACTACCCGTCGCCCCGCCTTGACGCGTACAAAGAGCTCCTTGCGGTCCACCGGTTTTATCAGGTAATCGTCCGCGCCCGCGTCCAGAGCCTCCAACAAGTCCTCCCGCGCACTTCTCTGGGTAAACATGATCACGTAAACGTAGGTGTCCCTGCGAGAGCTCCTCAGTTTGCGGCACACCTCGAGCCCATCCATTTCCGGCATCATCCAGTCGAGCAGAGCAATTCTCGGAGTGTTGCGTGTTTGTAAGACATTCCATGCATCTCGTCCGTCGGAACAGGTGGTGACCTCATATCCCTTTTCGGTGAGCAAGCTTGAAAGCATTTTCCGGATCACGGCATCGTCGTCGGCCACCAGTATTCTCATTGCTCAACCTCCTCGGCAGGGAAATCGGGGTGATCGGTGGTTAGGAACCGTCAGACCATTGAACTTCCAGGTTTTCGGATTGGCCACATTCCACGCATGGGAATTTCCATGCCACGTATCGGGCACAACGAACAATGAAAATGCTACCCTTGCACCGACGTCCGTGTTGGCGATCTTCAAGCGGCGACCGACGGGAGCCGCTAATATATTGAATTTTTTTGGAAGGGGGGTGCTGGGGGAGACCTTTTTACTAAAGAGGTCTCCCCCAGCATTCGCCTCTTCATAGGCGCCCTTCCGCTACCGTCCCATCTTTCTCCTGATCTCAGCGAAGGGGAATCTGACACAGAACGGCCGCCCGTGCGGGCAGACTTCCGGCTGACCGTGTCGATCGAGATCGTTGAGGAGCGCCCTGATTTCTTCGGGCTGCAACTTCTTGGACTCCTTGACCGCAGCGCGGCAGGCGATACGCTTGAGCAGTTCCTCCTTGAGGCGGTCGGGATCGCGGTACACGCCCGTGTCCAACATGGCTTCCACGAGCTCTCCAAAGAGAGTTTCAAGATTTTCATGGTCAAGCCAGGTGGGGACCCCTTTCACGACGAAGTCCTTTCCCCCGAATGCCTCGATCCGGAATCCGGCTCCCTGGAGCAATTTCAGGTGCCGGGCGAGAGCCGCAGCCTCCGCGGCCGAAAATTCCAGCACTCGTGGCAGGAGAAGATCCTGCGACGCAAAGCCGGAACCTTCAGCCTCCGCTCGAACGAGCTCGTTGAACAGAACACGCTCGTGCGCGGCATGATGGTCCATAATGATGAGCTCATCCTCGCTGTGAAGCACGAGAAAGGATCCGGGCAAGCGTCCGAGGACGGTGAGCGACGAGAAACGGCCCGGCCGAGGCGCCTGCGCGGGAGGGGCGGTGACCTCGGGCTCGCGAGGGAGACCAGGAACGGCGCCGGGAGCAGTGTCGGGCTGACGCAAAGGCAGAGGCAGGAGCTCCGAATCGATTTCGGGCTCGGGAGAGAATTCCGGCCGGTTAGTCGAAGGTGCAGCGGAACGAGGGGCCTTATCGCGAGAAGACCACTCAAACCCGGATCTGCTCGGGCCGGGCGGAGGATTGAACGGAGCACCGGTCAAAGCCTGGTACACTCCGTCGAGGATCAGGTTGAAGATCAAGGCCGGCTTGACGAACCGGACCTCGGCCTTTTGGGGGTGCACATTTACGTCCACTTCCTGCGGGGGCAGGGTGATGAACAGGATCGCAAAGGGATACCGCCCTCGTTCCACGAGATTCGCAAACGCCCGCGTGATTGCACTGTTCAAGAGCCGGTCCCGGACCGCGCGACCATTCACGAAGGTCAGGACGGATCGCATGTTTGACCGAGCATAAGGGGGCCTGGCCACGAAGCCGGACAACGATGCTCCTTGAACGGAGTAGGCGATCTCGGCGAGATTGTCTTTGACGTCCTTGGAGTAGAGCCTGTGGATTCGCTCGAACGTACTTTTTGCCGGCGGAGCGTCGATCTTCCCTTTCCCATCCTCAAGGTACGTCAAACCAATGGAAGGAAAGGCCAAGGCGTATCTGACCGCCAGTTCCTGAATGTGGCCCGCTTCCACGGGTGAACCCTTCAGGAACTTGCGTCGGACCGGCACGTTGTAGAAGAGGTCCCGAACTTCCACGACGGTTCCTTTTCCCACCCCGATCCGATCGGACCGCCGGAGAGCGCCGCCTTCGATGACGACCTCGGTTCCCTCGGGCGAGGAGTCGTCGTTGGTGACCAGCCTCAGCCGCGACACCGACGCAATGCTTGCCAGCGCCTCCCCCCGAAATCCCATGGTAGCTATTCCCACGAGGTCCTTTTCTGATTGCAGTTTCGAGGTGGCATGCCGTTCGAGCGCGAGGAACGCGTCGTCATGGCTCATGCCGGCTCCGTCGTCTCTGACGCGGATGAGCTTTTTCCCGCCGTTTTCAACGTCCACTCGGATGTGGGAAGCGTGGGCGTCGATCGAGTTTTCCACCAGCTCTTTGACCACGGAGACCGGGCGTTCCACGACCTCACCGGCAGCGATCCGGTTGATGACGTTCTCATCCAGCACTCTGATTCGGTCCGCCATGGGAACTCGACGAGCCAGCCTTCCTGGCGATGGATAACAGTACTCCTCACCCCACGCGACCACAAATCAGACCCCGGAGTCAACAGACCGTTCCGGTCTACGGCCTGGAAGTCCTTACAATTCCGAAAGCCTCATCCGCGCGTTTCCAGGCCCTTGATCCTCAAGAACGTGCGGTACGCCTCTCCCTTCTTCAGTCCGAATCGCGTAGCCGCCTCGTCGGCCAGGCGCTTCCCGGAGAGCCCTTCTTCCATGAGCAGGCGGACGACCTGATCCGGGTCAATATCCGGCGTGGCACGCGACGCGCCCTGCACCACGACCACAATCTCGCCTCTGACGGTGTCCCTCTGATGAAAGGTCTCCAGGATGGAAGCGGCCGTGCCGCTCAGAGCCTCTTCATACCGTTTCGTGAGCTCCCTCAGCACGACCATTCGCCGCTCGGGCAGGATTTCCAAGGCCGCGGCCAACGTGTCGAGAATGCGCCTGGGGGTCTCGAAGAAGAGCGCAGTCCGGGCCTCGCTGACGAGATCCCGGAAGAACGCCGCACGCTGGTCGTCCCGTCTCGGAGCGAACCCCAGGTACACGAAAGACGACGCATCCATCCCCGAGACCGAGAGAGCCGCCGCGATGGAGGAAGCGCCAGGGATTGGGGTCACCGTGAACCCCGCGTCTCGAACCGCGCGTACCAGCAAATGCCCCGGATCAGAAATGGCGGGGGTGCCTGCGTCGGTGATGAGGGCCACCTGCTCGCCTCGTTCCAGTCGCAGAATGATGGCCTGGATCCTCTTGCGCTCGCTGAACCGGTGGAGGCTGAGCAGCCGAGGCGAGATGTTCCACCGGCGCATGAGCACGAGACTCTTTCGCGTGTCCTCGCACGCCACGAGATCGGCGCTCTTCAGCACGGAAAGGGCACGAATGGTGATGTCCTCCAGGTTGCCGATGGGGGTGGCCACCACGTACAGGACGCCGCGGCCCTCGGGTGATTCAGGAGGAGATCCCGTCATACTCTTTATCCATCGAAGGAAGAGCCATTCGTAAGTGCTGCTACGGCCCTAATAAGGTTGCGCATCCTCGTCCTGAGAGGGGCCTGGTCCGCCACAGCGTTGCCTTGCAGGTTTCGGTGGGACAGGCATGGTTGACATGTCAACGCTGTCGCGTGACACGGGCCTCGAAATACGTCACCGTATTTATGGACAGGAGCGGCGCCTCGAGCCACTGACTGACCGCTGTCAGTTCCCACCACTCTTTCCCTCGCCTTCCACATAGAGGGGAGAATTGCGATAGGCTTCCACAGCCGAAAGGAGGAGCACCCGGGTCACCGCGGTCACCGGAATGGCAACCAGCAGCCCCACGAATCCGAAGAGGTTCGCTCCGGCAATCAATGCAAGAATGTAAATGACCGGATGCAGGCCGATGGCTTTTCCGACGATCCGCGGGGTAAGCAGGTTGCCTTCCATCAACTGAACCATTCCTATCCAGATGAGCACGTACGCCACATGGAGTGCGTCTCCGAACTGGGCCAACGCAACCGTCGATCCGGCAATCAAGGCGAAAATGGTCCCCACGTACGGAATGATCCAGAGAATTCCGCCGGTGATTCCGATGACTACGGCCAGTTCTAAGCCAATCACAAGAAACCCTACGCTATAGAGGATCGCCAAAATGAGCGCCACGGTCAATTGACCGCGGATGAAGCCGGCCAGGACAAAATCGATCTGCTGCGCCTTCGAGACGATCGCCGACCGCGCATAGGGCGGGATGAGATCCTTCATTCCCTTCTTTATGTCGTCGAACGAGACCATGAGATAGAAGGCGATGACCGGGACCAACAACACGTAGATTATCGCCGACAGGACGTGCAGCGTGGACACGAATATGGAAGCCAGCACGCGAGGGCCCACGTCGGCAATCCGGGGGAGCCACTGTTTCAGCCGCTCGATAATCAAGGGAGTCAGTTGGTCCCAGTCCGTCGGGACGTTTATGTTGAATCTCTCGAGCACCCCCACCAAAAGCCCGTGGAGCGCGACTACGTATTTCGGTGCGGCCCGTGAAAAGGCCGCGACCTCCTGGACAATCGCGGGAATCACGAGGATTGCAATGTGCAGGACAACCGCGAGCCCAAACAAGAGCACGAGAAACGCCGCGGTCGACCGGCTCAGCCCCCACCTGGTGAGGCGCTCCACGAGAGGATTGAGAATGTAAGCGAGGAAGAAGGCCACGAGCAGCGTGCTGGTGACGCTCCGCAAAGCCACCATGAGCCATACCATCACAACGACAAAGGCCGCGGCCGCGCCAATCCTGATCAGCGTAGTCCTGGTCTGTGAGGTCATCTCCGTTGCCTCCGAACGTAATGGAAATGCCCCGGAGGGGCACAACGAAGTATAGAGAGGTTAGCTTAACAGCCACGATGGGGTTCGCAAGGCCAATGCGGCGACCAACGGGAGCCGCCGATATATTTAAAGTTTTTGGGAGGGGGGCGCGGGGGGAGGACCTTTTTCCAAAAAGGTCTCCCCCCGCACTCGCCTTCCGCCGGGAGCCATAAGCAAGCACGCAACGAGGCAGCACCAGGCAAATACGTCCCCAAAACGGCTGTAAAAGTATCCTGCCTGCGGCGATGACGGCACCGGAACCCTGAGCACCCCCTCTTGCTCGAGCGGGAGAGATCCCTGCATTCTCCCCGCAGGATCAAAAGCCGCGCTTATCCCGGTGTTTGCGCACCGCACGAGCCAGACCCGGTTCTCCACGCTTCTCAGGCCTGCCATGGCCAAGTGCTGGTATGGTGCGGCGGTACGGCCGAACCAACCGTCATTGGTGATGTTCACCAGCATTCGTGCTCCGTCCTGCACGGCCATTCTGGCAAGGTCGGGAAAGATCGCCTCGTAGCAAATCAGCACGCTGAATAGGGGACTCCCCCCTGCCGACATCACCGCCATGGAGCGGCCGGGAGAATAATCCGCTTCCCGCGCTGCAATGCCGGGCCCCAGCGGCAGCAACCACGTCAGCGGCATGTACTCGCCGAACGGGACGAGGTGCATCTTGTCGTACCGGGACAGGATCGTTTCGCCATCGACGAGAAAAGCGCTGTTGTGGTAAACGGTCTTCCCCTGTTCTTCTTTGGCGGCGGGAGCGCCCACGAGCATCGGAGCTCCGAGCGTCTTGGAGATTAAACCCGCCACCTTCCATTCGGGATCGGACCCTCCGAAGAATACCGGCAAGCTCGTCTCGGGCCAAATGAGGAGTTGAGCGCCCTCCCGCACCGCTTCACTCCCCAGTCGCTGATACGTGTTGAAGGTTTGCCGCCTGGCCGCGAGCTCCCATTTCTGGTCCTGAGGGATGTTGCCCTGTAACAGGCCGAGCTGAAAGTGCCGACCCGACCGGTCCTCGGGAAAAGCCGCCAGTCTCACGTGGCCGTACGCGACGGAGAGCCCAAGGACCAGGGCGCTGACGACGATCATTCTCCACGCCCGTTGTTCCGCAGTAATCCAGCACCTGAGAGCTTTCCATATCGCGGCGTTCCCGAGCACCACGAGGAAGGAAATGCCGTAAATTCCGGTAATATCTGCAAGTTGTATCAGAGTCAGCCGTCCGGCTTGAGAATACCCGACAAGGTCCCACGGAAATCCCGTAAAAACGTATGTACGGATGTATTCCAGACCGGTCCACAGGAATGGAGCAATCACGGCCGCGGAGAACCCGGCATTCTCCGTACGTACCAGGACGTAAGCGAAGACCGCAGGGAAGAGCGCCATGGCCAGCGCCATGGCAATGAACAGCGCGATCGCGGAAACCGCGCCGAAGTGCCCGTGGGTGACGAGAGTCCAGTGAATCCAGCTCACGTCCAGGAGGGAGAACGCCGTGCCGAAAGCCATGCCCAGGAGCCCCCCCCACGCTGGGCGCCGCTCTCGGGCCAAGGCCCAAAAGAGGGGCACAAAGGCCACCCACGCGCAGATATCCCATCTGACCGGAGGAAAGCTGAGGAACAGTAGCACCCCGCCCGCCGCTGCGGCAGTGAAAGAAGCGAGGGAAAACATTAGGGCGTGGGTTCCGGTGGCAAGGACGCTTGGAGAGTGCGGTCCCCGGCCCGTGGGGTGACGCGGAATCGCGTGATGCGCTTTTCGTCCCCGCCAACGACCTTGAGCGCAAGTCCTTCGTACTCGACCTGTTCACCCTTTCTCGGCACCTTACCCAACAGATGGATCACAAACCCCCCCAGGGTGTCGTAACCGCCGCGGGGAACGGCCACGCCGAAACGTTCCTCGAAATCCTCGATGTTCGCTCGGGCGTTCACGAGGACCGAGCCGTCCTCCTGAGGCAAGAAAAATTCCTCTTCCACGTCGTGCTCGTCTCTAATCTCCCCGATGATCTCCTCGATGATGTCTTCGATCGTGACTATTCCCGCGGTCCCGCCGTATTCGTCGACAACGACGGCCAAATGCGATTTTTTGTTGCGTAATTCGTTGAGCAGATCATTGATGCGCTTGGTTTCCGGAACAAAATAGGCGTCCCGTGTAAGCTCGTCGAGCTTGAATTCTTCGGTTCGGCTCAGCCAGACCGGGAGCAAGTCCTTTGCGTTGAGAATGCCGACGATCTGGTCGATGTTCTCTTTGTAAACGGGTATTCTCGAATGGCCGGACTCGATGATCGTCGTCAGAAGCTGCTCGATGCTGCAATCCGCGGACACGGCGCTGATATGAGTTCGCGGGATCATGATTTCGCGGGCGACGGTCTGCTTGAGATCGAAGATGCCCTCAATCATGTCGCCTTCGTCATGATTGATGATGCCCCTTTCTTCAATCTGTTCAATAACGTCCTGGAGCTCCTGTGAAGCGCGCTTTATTCCGATCTTTTTTCGGAACCATCTAAACAATTTCCCCTGCTTCTCTGGCTGACTTTCCTCCAAAGAAACAAAACCCCTTTCTCGCTGATGATCTTCTGCCTTCTGTCGAGGCGACTCGCCACAACCATTCCGGCACAATATACCACTCCGGTTTTCACATAACAACCGGAACACTGCGTGTCAAGGAATTCAGGGCCCACCGAACATCGGTGGAGGCGAAAGCTGTGGCGGACGAATAGGATGGGAAACAGTCGCGGGAAGTTTCCCATTCTTTCAGCAAAACATCTTGTTTTCATGTTTCTTTCTTGACTCACATTTCTTTCTGTGGTACCGACCGGGCCATTATTTTGAAGGCCTGAGGGCATATTCGATGCCGCCGTGACCGGCGCACCGGGTCCTGCCTCGGTTGATGTGCCTTCATCGGCTGATTGATGCTGTTCGCCCCTGCGGGGTTCGCGTCGGGCCTGTCGCCCTGAGCACCCGAGGAGGCGGTTTTCAGGAGGGTTCAATGGGTTTGAGAGGTCGCGTATGCGTACTTGCCGTGGTCTCGCTGTGGGCAGCCGTATGCAATCCGGCAGCGGTGTCAGCGTGGGAGGGCCTTCCGCAGGGCTCGTTCGGCGATATGGGTCGGGCAATGGCTGCGGACATCCATCCGGGCTTCAGTCGGGGCATTGGCCCGCTACTCTTTTCTCCTCCACCTTCTTCCCCTGAACCCGTAAGGGATTACCTGGTAAAAATGGCCTACGGACGGACCTTCGGGACATGCACGGAACTGGACTACGCGACCCTCGAACTGACCAAGCGGGTCTCGGGCAGTCCGCTTCGCACCGTGTGCGGTCCGGCGTGGGCCGAAGTTCAGATGGCGTTGCTGGCATCGTACGTGTTCTATTATGAGGGCACCGTCGAACGGCTCAAGCGGCTCAATTTCCGCGACGGGTACGAGATAGGCTGGCTTCCCAAAGGCCGGTTTACCTTTCCCGTTACTTCCGGGGGACTGGCTACGTACATGGAGAGCGGAGCCGGGATGAGCTACGTCTCCGAGACCTATCGTAACTCCGGTTCCCGGTTGAACTGGTCGCTCCTCGGCGGATTCGGATTTGAGAAGCCGGTGGCTAGCGGCGGCAGCTTCGCGTTTGGTGTACAGTGGCGGCACTTGTCCAACGGGAACATGTGGGGAAAGGGCGATGAGCTGCACAACTCCAATTCCGGCACCGACATGATCCAGGGAATCGCCACGTTTTTCCAGAAGTTTTAGCAATCACACGGAATTGAGACGAAATCCGGGATGGCGACAGCGAGGGCCCGCTGCGGGCCGGATGTTGGAGGCGTTCAGCCGGCGAGGATTGGTTTCCCGGGCTGATCGCGGGGAAGGCTCCCGTGGCATTTCCGTCGGCATCGAGGTACCTTCCGTTTGAAAAAGGGATATTCGATGAGCTATAGTGGAGCGCATTGAAAAGGATCGAAAACTTGAAGCGGAACCTCGAGGAAGGCTCAACGTCCTTTTGGGGAAGCGCGCTCCACTATCATTCGGCCATAACCATGAGATTCCGATGAGTTGTGGATGATCGCCACGCGGGGAGCTTACTCAATGTCAACGAAGTCTCACCGGCTTTCCCGTATGTGAAGGGTGCCGCGAATTTCAATGAGCGGCACTGTGCAATGGCGTTGACCCGATCCGACGGCCGGTAACCGGTTTCGAGGCGACCCGGCGCGGCGCTTATCGAAGCCGAGGACTTTCATGCTCTGTTGCCCTGATTCCAGGGACGGGAGTTGGTATGATTCGGACATGGCTGACGCTCTGCGGGCTTCTATGGTGCTTCCTTGGGACCGCTTATGCGGTCACCTGCGAAGAATGTCGCGAGATGGACAAGACCCGCTCTCAGATCCAATTGGACCTTGCGCGCAAGGACAAGGAACTGGAGGCGGCTGTACAAAAGAGGGATTTTCGGAAGATCACGGAATTGAGGAGTGGAATCGTTGAGATTCGACGAAAGGTTCTCAACCTGATTACCCAGAGCGCGAAGTGCAAGGACGCGTGCAAACCCGACGTGATTAAGCAGACCGAGTGTCACAAGCTTATGGAAGAGATCGCCGGCCTGGAATCCAAGGAGCAGGCTGAGGATTCCGAGCGAGAGAAGATCGACGAGCTCTATAGGAAGCTCTTGGATTGTAACGAGGAATTGAAGAAGATCAAGGAGGCCGTGACGCCGTAGTACACGATGGTGTAAATACGGTGACATATTCCGAGCCACGTGTCACTCGACCGCCTTGACCTGTCAACCTCGCCGACCGTCTTGGTGGGACAGGCAAGATGAAAGTGTCTCAGAATTCTCTGTTAGGGAAAAGTCGTGGCACGATTAGCACGGCTCGCTAGCCAGCG
>Ga0172371_10003122_pt1 | contig 25863 bp, 21 predicted proteins | sample Lak12m_FD_114543 | JGI IMG/M metagenome (GOLD analysis project Ga0172371, IMG submission 114543) | Freshwater microbial communities from Kabuno Bay, South-Kivu, Congo - kab_022012_12m | ecosystem: Environmental > Aquatic > Freshwater > Lake | place: Democratic Republic of the Congo: South-Kivu... | reverse complement strand
ATGAAAATTTAAATCAAATATCTCTTTTGGTTACAGGAAACAAACTACCAAAATATTTAAGTAATAAATTAAAAACAAATATCAGTTAAGACAATTTAAATACATTAGAAGAACAAATTACCCAATATATCAAGGTGGTGTACATTATCCCTGCAATATTATCGGAAGATGGTTCTAAATCAATATTGGTATTACTTCAAAACAACCAAATACTTAAACCAGGTGGGGGAGACACTGATTTCTATTTATTATTAACGTTAAATCAGGGAAAATTGCTATCAAAAAATTATTACACAAAATCTGAACTAGAAAAACTTTACTCCGATGCCGAGAGCTCAATCAAAATAAATAATAGATTTGCAAAATCTCCATCTCCCAAGCCAAAAGACTTTATTGAAATACCTGATTTCTCTTTATCTTCACAGGAGACTTCAAAATACTTAGAAAAAGCCTTAAAAATTAAACCCGATTTTGTTATTGCCATAAACAATATATTGATTGAACGATTACTTCAAGAAGAAAAATCTCAAATAATAGATCAATTTAAATTAGATTTTTTGAACTCCTCCGGATCAGCGATATATAAAGACTTGGTTGATCAATACCTTGATCGTCTGTTTAATCAGGATATTTCTCTTCCTGTTTTGGGTAGAACCATTGCCAAAATGATTGGAGACAACCAAGTATTAATCTGGTCATCGGATAAAAATATTGAAAAGCAAATTGCACTTCAGTCTTTCTCCGGAATGATTACTGGCCATCCGTGCAATGCCGGTCTTACTTCTGGAAAAGAATGTCTTTCGGAAACAGCCTATTTAGTTGAATCGTTAAACAACACAACGCGACAAAATCCATGGGTTGATCGTTCAATAAATCATAATATTGAAATTACCGCCACATCAGTAATACATGAATATGTTATTGCCTACAAAGCTAATCAATCGGTCAAAATTGGTTTCCCCATTAATATTAATTATCATCTTTATCTCCCAACAGCATCAACAATAAACCAAATACTGCTAAACGACTTGCCTTTTAGTATGAAACAAACAAAAAAAACCATAGAAAGTTCTTTTGATCATTATGAAATACCCCTAACATTAATTCCGGACACCGATATTACAATAAAAATCAAAGCAACAACTGTAAATGGTCAAAACTTTTCTTTACCAATGTCTTATTCAATAACAGAGTATCGTCAGCCGGGAACTGTAGATCCTGGTATTAATCTTAAAATTACTTATCCTGAAAATACCACTCCTATTATTGTTACGTCACAATTTACGGCTCAACCTTCACAAATAAACATCATTCTTCCTTCTCACACCTCCACGTTTGGCCTCACTCTTGATGCAAAAAAAGAATAAAAGTTGAGAAGCCAATCCTAATCGGTTACAATACGTTTCATGCAAAAGTTTACACTTAATGCCAACAAAAGAACCGTACTTGGAAGTAAAGTAAAAAAACTACGCCGTACAGGTGTTGTTCCGGCCAACTTATTTGGCAAAACAATTGAAAGTCAAGCCATTCAAATAAATGCAGTTGACTTTAACAGAGTTTACAAAGAAGCCGGCGAAACCAGTCTAATCTGGGTAAAAGTTGATGGAGAAGAGAAGGAGCGTCCGACTCTTGTTACTTCGGTTCACTTTAATCCAATTACTGGAGACAAACTCCATGTTGATTTTCATCAAGTAAATCTTAAGGAAAAAGTTACCGCCAATGTTCCGGTTGAGATTATTGGTGAATCTGAGCTTGTGACCTCCAATGAAGCCGTTTTGTCACAATCTTTGAATGAAATTGAAATTGAAGCATTGCCAACAGACATTCCAGAAAGTATTACTTTTGATATTAGTTCACTTAAAGCTATTGGTGACCACTTACTTGTATCCGATGCCAAAGTATCTGCAGAGGTTGAAATAAAAACTGATCCGGAACAAATGGTCGCTTCACTTCAAGAACCAATGAAAGAAGAGATAATTCCTGTTGAGGAAGTGGCAGAAGAAGTCACCGGTGCAGAAGGAGAAAATGCTACTGAAGGTGAATCCGTCAATGGAGAAAAACCAACCGAAAGTGAAGCCAAAGCGGAAGACACTCCAAAAGAATAGTTATTTTGGCCAAGTGTAGGAGATAAGCAAACCGTCTTTGGCAAAAATTTCTTGCCATATAGCTTCTGTTACAAAAGGAACAAAAGGGTGAAGTAATACCAACATTGTTTTGTATCCGTTTTTAAGAACCTCATCGCTTACTTGTTTATTTTTATTCTGTTCAATTCCTTCGTCACAAAACCAGTGCCAGAACTCGTTGTAGGCTATCTCTGAAGCCAAACCAACCTTCATTTGATCTAGTAATTTTGTCACCTTTTTAATTACATAAGATAGTTTTTGTGAAAATTCTTCATCTTTTTCTCCATTATTCACCTCATCATCCTGTGTTTTTTCAACAATATATCTTCCGGCATTCCAAATTTTGTTGGCAAAGTTTCTCATTCCTTTAACTTTGTTCTCGCCCATATTACTATCTTGTCCTGCTGTTGTGCTCATTACCAACGCCATTCTCAAAGAATCGGTACCATACTTTGCACATAGTTCCAATGGGTTAATTGCGTTTCCCATACTTTTACTCATTTTTCGTCCCCGTTCATCTCTTACCAATCCGTGTAAATATACGTTTTTAAATGGAGTGACCCCCGTAAGATAAATTGATAAAAGCATCATCCTCATCACCCAAAATGGCAAAATATCATATCCGGTTTCCATTAAATTTGTTGGATAATATGCCTCAAAATCACCAGATTTGTTATTTTTTAGAGTTACAACTGGCCACTGTCCTGATGAAAACCAAGTATCAAATGTATCGGTTTCCTGGATATATCCATCACCTGGGGATTCTTCCGAAACAATATAGTTTGTTTTACTTTCATCGTTATACCAAACCGGAATTCGTATTCCCCAAACGATTTGTCGGCTAATATTCCAATCACGTAAGTTTTCTAACCAATGGCGTAAAATTTTTTCTCTTCCTGCGCCGAGTATTTTTGTTTCGTGCTTATCAAGGACTTCAAGTGCTTTATCCGCCAAAGGCTTAATTTTAATAAAAAATTGTTTTATTGGTAAAGGCTCAATCGCTCTATGACAGCGGTAACAAACTCCGACACTATGAGAATATGGTTTTACCTCAATTAATTTATCTCCCAAATCTTCAATTATTTTTTCCCTAGCATTACCGACAGACAATCCCGCATATAGTCCTGCCTTCTCAGTCATTTTTCCGTTTTGACCTATCACGGTTATTACTTCAAGATTGTGTTTCACTCCAACTTCCCAGTCATTTGGATCGTGTGCCGGAGTAATTTTTACAGCACCAGTTCCAAACTCCATATCCACCATTTCGTCTTCCACAATTGGAATTTCTCTATTAACAAGTGGCAAATTTACTTTTTTCCCAATTAAATGTTTATAACGTTTGTCGTTTGGATTAACAGCAACTGCCGTATCTCCAAGCATAGTTTCCGGTCTTGTGGTTGCCACTTTAAGCAGACCATAGTCAATAGTGTAAAGTTTATCCTCTCTATCTTCGTGTTCTACTTCCAGTTCAGAATAAGCAGTTCCACATTTTGTACAATAATTAACTAATTTTTCTGCGCGATAAATTAAGCTATCTTCGTGCAACTTTTTAAAAGTATTTACAACATTTTTTACAATATCCGGATCAAGGGTAAATTTATAACGAGTCCAATCGGCACTCGCACCCATTTTTTTTAATTGATCCAAAGCAACTACAGTATTTTCCTGAACATAATTCCAAATCATCTTGTACAAAGTTTCTCTATCAAAATCAAAACGGCTCTTACCTTCTTTAGCTAACTTTTTCTCAAAAACGAACTGTGTTTCTATTCCGGCATGGTCAAGACCGGGAAGCCACAAAGCTGCCTCACCTTTTAACCGATGGTATCTGGTAAAAATATCCTCAATTGTCACAAATAAAGCGTGTCCAACATGTAAAGGATCATTTGCGTTTGCCGGCGGCATGATAATTGTGAATGGTTTTTTACCACTTCTTCTCAAATCTTCACCACTGGGGGGAGTAAAAACACCACTCTTGTCCCATATTTTGTAAATCTTGTCTTCGTATATCGTATGATCGTAATTTTTTTGCATTATTTATATTTTAAACCGTTGCCAAACTTGGATCAGGTTTTAGATTTAATATTTTTGTTTCTTTTGGTGCCAATATTGCTGCAACGCCAATCATTGCGGCGTTGTCTCCACAATACTTTAAATCCGGACACTGGAATTTTAGACCGATATTTTCAACTTCCAGTTTAAGGTTTTCTCTTAACTGTTTATTTGCCGACACACCTCCGGCCATAACTACACTTTTGGGTTTATAAATTTCCACAGCTTTCATTGTTTTCTTGGTTAAAATTTCAATTACTGCTTCCGAAAACTCCCAAGCCAGCACGTCGCGAACTTCGTCATCAATTTTTCCGAGTCCGGTCACAATCTTTGAAATAGCTGCTTTCAATCCGGAAAAACTCATGTCTAAGTTATTTTCATTAAGTAAAGGTCTGGGTAATCTAAATTTTGTACCATATCTTTCTTTCATTTCCAAAGTCACCCTTTCAACCGCCTTTGAAATCTGAGGACCCCCAGGATAAGGAAGCCCCAACAATCTCGCTACTTTATCAAACGCCTCGCCAACAGCATCATCACGAGTTCCTCCAATCCATTTCCAATCCTTATAATTATTCATTAAAACTAAATCAGTGTGTCCTCCACTCACGACCAATCCAACAGAAGGGAAGGTTGGCACTTCATCGTTGATATCATCCACAATCCAGTTGGCGAAAATGTGTGCTGCCATGTGATTTACTTGATAAAGAGGTATTTTCCATGCCCACGCCAATGTTTTTGCTGTCTCCACACCCACCAGTAAACTACCCATTAGTCCTGGTCCATAACTAACCGCGATTCTGGAGATATTCTCTTTTTCTTTCCCGAGAGATTCGTTTATAACGGGAATAATACTTTTTATTTGTTCTCTGGCTGCCACTTCCGGAACAATTCCTCCGTATTTTTGATGCATCAGCTCTGAACTCGCAATTACATTACTTACAATCCTCACTCCATAGCCACAACTTTCCACCACAGCTGCCGAAGTTTCATCGCAGGTACTCTCAATGGACAATATTTTCATTTCCTTATTTTAACGCAATAAAAACTAGATCTTCGTTCCTCTTAAATATACTGCTGCCCAAGGTTGGTAATTACTGTAAAAAGTCTTTTCAAAAACAGTCACATTATCCTTTGATACTTTGTAGTTAAAAGATACCTTTGCTCCCCATGCAGACCAGTCAATTTGCTTTGTTTGTCCAACGGGAAGTGTTGGATCATCTTCGTAAATAGTTGGTAATGGAGAACTCTGGCTAGATATTTTTGGTTCAGAAACCTCAGAGACTCTTCCATCCTTTGTTCCGTAAATCTTAACATTCATCTTTAAATTTACGGTATCAACTTTTGTTTGAATCAAAATATGATTTCCGGTATCGTTTAAAAACTTCAAATCAGCGGTAGGGTTATAAACCGTAGCGTCAATTCCGGGTTTACTGTCTTGTTCATAGTAACCAACTCTATATGCATGTGCTTTTCGTTCGGTTATTGGCAATCCTGCATTTAAAGCCGCTCTAAATACAGTTGTTGACACCTGACACACTCCACCCCCATCTCCCAACACCGTTTTTCCTCCACTGATAATATAAGCAGTTTGATAACCTGAAGCGCGTGAAATATCTCCAACAGCACTATTAAAAGAAAATTCTTCTCCAGGTGCCACAATCGTACTGTTTATCTTCGTTGCTGCCAGATTAACGTTAAAAACCCTACCGGGAATTGAATGAGAAAATGATGATTTTCCTTCACCTATTAGTTCCTTTATTCCCAAATTATTTATATCACCGGCTTTTATTTTTGGATAAGATAATATGACAGGTATTTCTAAGATTTCTGAGTCTGCAGAGACTAAAGCAGCCATTAATTTTTCTTTAAAAGAGGGAATATCAATCACTCTACCGACAATTTCAGGTTTAAATTCTTTTACTTCATTTTCTTCAAACTGAAAAACAGCATCTCTCGGTTCGGTTTCAACTTGTTGTTGAATTCTGGCCATGAGATTGCCAAACTGATCATTATCTATTTCTTCTCTCGTCAATCCAAATAAACCAACCATTTCTTCTTGGTTTAAGTATGATTCAAAATCTCCTTGTTTCAGTTTCAATCTCCCGTCGCCCCATTTATTTAACGAAGAGATAGCTCTATTAACCAGTTCAGCATTTTCTTTTGCCGAAACGGTATCTCTTGGAACATCAATAATCTGCTTGTCAGGCAAACTCCATCCCTTTGCAATTTTATTAATTAATTGATCTTTGTTTATTTCCAAACCATCTTTCCCCGGAACAACTTTTATTTGTCCTTTTTCGGATACCAATTTCGGCCAAATAGTTTTTTGATTGTAATCTAGTGCTAACTGATCAACATAACCTTCCAGCTCATCTTTATCATAACTAATTGGCACTTCAATTAATCTTGACGAAAGAAGAGTTTTATACTGCTCGGCGATCTGAGTAAGTAAATTTCCATTTCTTCCAACATTTATTGCTTGTTCAACTGCCCAATTAATATCTTTCTCAACTCTTATTTCACTTAATTTATCAATCTCATTACCATTGATTCTCAAAATAACCCTACTTGGGTTTGTTGAAAAATATTTCTCAACCAGTTTTAAAGCCGTAATTCTATCCATTCCTCCAACCCCAATTCCTGCAATTGAAACTTTTGGAAATATTAAATTTCTAAATGCTAATCTATATCCTGTATATGCCGCACAAAAAATTAAAATACTGATGACAACAATCCAGACAATGTTTTTAAATCTGTTCATTCTTGCTATACTTTATTACAGCGTCGTGTTTTAACCCGACTCTAATATTTTAACTGATATTTATTTAAATTATGGACAACCAATTTCCACTTCCAGGCCCGGTTACTCCAAACGACACATCATCTTTAAAAACCCCGGAAGAAGCCTCTCCTCCACCACCAAGTTATCACCCGCCAGAATCTTCCAAAGCACCGGTTGTAAGGCCATCTCCATTTAAAATAATACTACCGCTTATCGCCATCATTATTATTGTCGGTTTAATAGTATTTGCAGCAACCAAGCTTCTTGGTGGTAAGTTAAATTCAAAGCCAAGTTCTTCAGGCCAAACAATTACTCTTACTTACTATGGTTTATGGGAACCATCATCTGTGATGAAACCGGTAATTGATGAGTTTGAAAAGCAAAATCCCGGTATAAAAATTAGTTATCAAATTCAATCACCACAAGATTACCAGGATCGTATAAAAAACGATCTTGAGAGTCAAAATTCTCCCGACATTGTAAGACTTCACTCTACATGGCTGCCATTACTTGCCAAAGATCTTTACCCGGCACCCGCAAACTCGGTTTCGGCAACCGAAATTACTACTAACTTTTATCCTATTGTCGCCAAAACCTTAGTATCTGGAACCATAGTTTATGGTGTTCCAATGACGATGGAAGGTCTAGCGTTATTCATGAACAACGCCATGTTTCAACAAAAATCACTTTTACCTCCAAAAACATGGGAAGATGTACTTTCGGCAGCAAAAGCCCTGAAAGAAGTTGATCCTCTAACGGGGAAATTGGTTCGCGCAGGAATTTCTCTCGGAAATACCAGCAATGTTGAACATTGGCCTGATATTGTTAGTTTAATGTTGCTCCAGTCGGGGGTAAAACTCAGCAACCTGTCTGGACCGGAAGTTTCAAATACCCTCACTTATTACACCGATTTTGTAACCGAACATCGTGTTTGGGACGATACCCTTCCTCCTTCTTCGGTTGCTTTTGCCAACGAAAAAGTTGCTATGATAATTGCCCCAACATGGAGAGCCCCAGAAATAAAAGCCATTAACCCAGCTTTGTCATGGCAAACAGTCCCCGTTCCTCAACTTCCGGACTCGGATACGGTCAACTGGACCTCGTTTTGGTTTGAAACGGTTGGTAAAAATAGCAAACATCCGGTTGAAGCCTGGAAATTTGTAAGTTTTTTAGCTTCAGCAAAAGCTCAACAATTACTTTTTGATGCAGCAACCTCAATTCGTGAATTTCCTCAACCCCCAGCCAACAAAGCAGTTGCCACTCAAGCCCAAAGCAATCCCGTGATAGCTCCTTACGTGACCAGTATGGACACCGCATATACCTTTTACACCGCCGGTAACACAAGAGACTCAAAAACAGCCTTAAACTCTCGTTTAATCAAATACTTGGAAAATGCTATCAATGCAATTGCTCAAAATCAAGACTCTGCCAATGCTTTAGAAACTCTTAAAAGTGGTTTTACACAAGTACTTTCGCAGTACGGAATAGTTGCTGCACCAGCTGCCACCACCACACCTTAGCTATGGAGTTTCGTGCCGCTGTTGGAAAAACCATTGCCTACTCGGCCTTCTTTAAATTTTCTCTTTTCCCCAAAGAAATTCATTATTGGTTAATTTCTCCTCAAAAAGTATCATATTCTTCTCTTCGGAAATATCTTCCTGTTCTCAATCAAAAACAAATAAAAATCCGAAATATTCTTCAAAAAAATACTCTTGAAAAAGAACAATTTGCTTTTCGGTTTATAAAATATGCCCGATTTATTCCGGGAATTCGCTTGATCGCTCTTACCGGTTCTGTTGCCATCAACAACAGCAAAACCAAAGACGATTTGGATTTATTGATTATTACGGCGCCAAACAGTCTTTGGCTTATTCGCCCTTTAATGCTTATTCTTCTTTCTATAATATTTAATCGTCGTCATCCGGGGGATAATCCCAAAGAAACAAACAACGCGTTTTGTCCCAATCTTTGGTTAGACACAAAATCTCTTACTGTTCCTAAAAAACGTCGCAATCTTTATACTGCCCATGAAGTACTTCAAATAAAACCTCTTCTTGATAGGGGAAACACTTATTTAAACTTCATTAGATCAAATTCATGGGTTAAGTATTATCTTGCGAATGCTTATTCTTCTGTTTCAGAAGGAACTATTCCAAAAGAAAAGTTTTCATGGCTGACGATAATCATCTATCCATTAAACTATTTAATGTTTATTTTTCAATATCTTTATATGCTTCCAAAGAAAACAACCGAAACAGTATCACTTCACTCGGCTTTCTTTCACAAAAATGACCCTTCAGCTTCAATAGAAAATTATCTAAAAAACTTATCGTTATAATTAGCTAAGACATGGATATTTTTACTACTTATTTTTATCAACCTTTTTTTAATATCCTTGTTGGACTTTACTGGCTTGTTGGTCAAGTATTTCCAAATCCGGACATGGGGATTGCCGTTATATTTTTTGCTGTTGCCGTAAGAATTATTCTTTTACCGATTGATCTTGCTGGCGATCGCTCTTCCGAAGATAAATACGAAATAGCCAAAAAGATAAAACAAATAAAAATTGATTATGCTGCTGACCCAATTCGTCTTAAGGATGAAACAAAACGTGTAATGCGTACTCGTCCGGGCGCAATTATCTCCGAAATTGTAAATGTCTTAATTCAAGTATTGGTTATTCTCATGCTCTATAGGATTTTTACCACCGGGCTTGAAGGAGCAGACCTCCATCTCCTCTACAAATTTATGCCCAAAATTCACACCCCGATTGATCTAATGTTTCTTGGAAAATTTGACCTTTCCCATACCAACAATATGTTGAATATTATTCAAAGTATTATGATTGCTACAAACGAAGCCATGCACCTTTATTTTTCACCTGTAAGGCCAAGTCAAAAAGACTTTGTTTCCCTAGTAATTTTATTTCCTGTGGTTTGTTTTGTTATCTTTATGTTTCTTCCCGCCGGTAAAAAAATCTATATTATTACCTCACTTGCATTTACCATGACTGTGCGTATCGTAAGAGAACTCCTTTATCTTTATTACTCACTTACAAAAAAACCACCCCTACCTGTGGGCACAGAAATCTCTCCTTCGGTATCCGAGATCCCAACTCCGACTGAAAAGACGATATAATACAAGAAGTTATGGCTGATTTTGACAAACTTGTAGTCTCATTTCTCGTTGACGAAATTGTCGGCGGTTTCTTTATTTCGGTTCCTCCAGGACATGTGGCCTGTGTTTATGATCGTGGCCTTGGTGTTCTCAAACGTGTTTGGGGTCCGGGGCTCCATCTAAAAATCCCTTTTTGGCAAATAGCCAAATTGTTTAATGCTCAAATTCTTGAATATACAATTCGTCATGGTTTTGACATTTCCCAAAAAGAAGCTCTGGGAGATGAACCTATTATTGCTACGACCAAAGACAACAAGGTTATCTCTATTGAAGGTTCAATCCTCTTCAAGATAGACAAAGCCAACGCTCCCGAACTTTGGGAAAATATTGGTGACAACTTTATATCCAAAGTGGTAAGACCTTACTCAAGAAGTCGTATATCTTCAGCTTTTAGTAGATTTGAATCAAAAGAAATTGGCTCAGAACGTTCTCAAATAGAAACTATGCTCAAAGACGAATTAAATAAACTTTTTGAAGACAAAGGCTTAATCATTGAAAACATGCTTTTTTCCGAAGTAAAAATTGTTGAATCTGGTACAAAACAAACCTCCGAAACAATTTATACCGCTCCCGCAACTACTTAAGTTTGTATATACTTATTACATGGCCTCGCCCAATTATTCGGTACTGCAGATTAGACCTGCCAAAGATTCATTAACGGGACAAGCAGCTTTTGTTGAGTTTCTTGCTTCTATTAAATCTTCTCTAAAGGCAAGTTTGATTGATCGGCTTGTAAATTCTTACGATACCATTACTTTGGAAATTGCCAATCTTAATCAGACAACTTATTTTGTAATCTCTTGTCCGGAACGACTTGAACATCTTGTTCGTTCACAAATCTCAGCTCAGTATCCAACTGCTTTGATTTCCCCAATGAAAGACTATCTTCCGGACTGGCTTAATCACGGACATCTTCAAATGGGCCAATTGGTTCTTTCTGCTCCATCGCAGTTATCAATAAATGTTACCGAAGACGATAAAGTTGATCAAATGACTGCCATTTTGGGCAGTATGTCTCGTATTCCTTCGGGTCAAGCCGCCATTATTCAACTTTGTTTATTTGCAGCTCCAGGGAATTGGCAAAATTCTATCCGTAAATCTCTTGAACCAAAACCAGTTGCCGAAGGTCAAGTCAAACCTCAACCAAGTACTCAAAAATCTATTCTTGAGAAAAAATTAGCCTATCAAGCTTTTGCTTGTGATATTCGTCTGGTAGCTATTTCTCAGTCAGAGACTACTTCTAAACAACTTTTATCACAAATATCTGCCGCCTTTGGTACTTATTCACTTTCGGAGGGAAATAGTTTTAAACTTAGGCAACCAAGAGCCACTTCAAACTCCAAACTCAAGAAAATGATTCTTGAACGTTCTGCAAAATATTCCAATCAATACCAATTTTTAAATTATTCAGAAATTGCCGCAATCTATCATTTACCCGGTTTTAATTTGGGAAATATCAAAGGAATTGCTTGGGGCAAAACTCTTAGGGGAGAACCGCCGATCAACCTTCCAATTGCGGAAGATTTATCGGAAGAAGAAAAAAAAGATATTAATTTTTTTGCCAAAACGGAGTACAAAAATAGAGTTGTTTCTTTTGGCATGAAAAAAGGGGAAGACCGTCGTCGTCATGTATATATATTAGGTAAATCCGGTACCGGTAAATCTACACTACTTGCCAACATGGCAATAAACGATATTCGCCACGGAGAAGGTATGGCTCTTGTTGATCCTCATGGAGATACTGCGGAACACCTACTTGATTACATTCCGTCAGACAGAATTAATGATGTAGCCTATCTTGATCCTTCAGTCGTCGGTCAATCATTTCACCTTAATCCTCTTTACGTTAAAAATCCTGCCTATTCAGAGCTTGTTGCTTCCGGAATTGTATCAATTTTTAGTAAACTTTATGGCAACTCTTGGGGTCCACGTTTGGAATACATTTTAAGAAATACGTTATTAACACTTGTTGGAAAACCGGGAGCAACTCTACTTGATGTACCACGACTTTTGACCAACAAACCTTTTCGTGAAGAATACTTAATTGCCGTTCAAGATCCGGTCCTTCACAACTTTTGGCACGATGAATACGACAAATACTCTGAAAAATTTCAATCTGAAGCCATCTCACCAATTTTAAACAAAGTTGGTCAGTTTATTACCTCACCCACCATAAGAGATATCATCAGCCACCCCAAATCCACAGTTGATTTTGAAGACCTGATGAATAATGGCAAAATTATTATCCTAAATCTTCCTCAAGGAAAAATTGGCGAAGACAATGCCGCTCTTCTCGGTGCCATGTTCATATCTCAAATTCAAATTGCTGCGATGAATCGCGCTAATATGGTTGAATCCGAAAGAAAAGATTTTTTTCTATATGTTGATGAATTTCAAAATTTTGCCACCACTTCCTTTATTAAAATTCTCTCCGAAGCTCGTAAGTATCGTCTTAATTTAATTCTTGCCAATCAGTACACCGCTCAATTACCGGTTGAAATTCAAGATGCTATTTTTGGCAACGCAGGAACGTTAATAAGTTTTGTTGTTGGTGCAGCTGATGCCAACAGACTAATGAATGAACTGGGAAATTTCTACACTCAAGACGACTTGGTTGGTTTAGCTCGTTATCAAATCATTGTCAAAATTTCTGTTAATGCCAGTATTTCCAATCCGTTCTCAGCCACAACACTTCCTCTTCCGGAAATAAAAAATGGAAACCGACAAAAAATTATTGCCATGAGCGAAGAGCAGTTCTACAGAAAAACAGAAGCTCTTGATATGGCTAAAGCAACAATATACACAGCACCACCAAAGCCTCCAAAATCTGAATATCGCTCTCAACAGCGAATGGATGATGGTCAATACAGGTCACAGCCACATGTCCAGTCATCAAGGCAAAATTATTCATCAACACCAAAAGCAAATCCTATCTTCACGACGGGTGAAACAACTAAGCAATCTCCAGCATACCCACCCAAAGAACCCAACTTGGAAGACTTAGACAAAGACAGATCAGAAGGATTCCGTCCCAGTGTTGTTGGTTGTTTTCTAAATTCCGGAAAAATACTTTTTGTTTATCAAAAAACTCATCAACTTTGGCAACTTCCCCAAGGGGGAGTGGAAAACAAAGAAGAGTTGATTGACGCTTTCAAGCGTGAAATGACGGAAAAATTAGGACAGGATTTTATAAAACAAACCAGTTTTAAACCAATATATCTTTCTGAAGACAAAATTGAATTTCCTCCAGACAAACAAGATTTGCGAGAACTAAATCTTGATTCGGGTACGGTTGTATCTATGAAAGGTAAAAAATATTACTTTCTCTATGCCACTTCTTCTTCTGCAGACATAAATATTTCCACCGACAAAGAATATAGTGATTTCAAATGGGTAAACTATGATGAAGCACTGGAACTTGCCAAGACTTCAAGTCAGGGAGGCAAACTAAGAATAACGACAACATTGCTTGAAGTAATAAAAAACAAAAAACTTCTTGTTCTCGGAAGCAATATTAAAAATAATAATTCAAATGGATCAAAACCCAAAAACCAATTTAGAAAACCAAACTCTAACCTCCAATCCGGGAGTCACCTTCACTCCTCCGGCAGCTTGGCAAACAGACCAAACTCCACCGTTAGCGTTCCCGACTCCAAACCCGACCTCCCAGCCCCAATCAACAATACAGGAACCAATTTCTCCTCAGTCCCTTCAACCGGTGATGGAGATTCCTCCTCATCCTAAATCGTCAGGTATTCTGAAAACCTTCTTTATTGTCATCGCTCTTATTCTCTTTGGTATTCTCATAGGCGTTCTGGCAGCTCGTTTCCTTCCAATGTATGATAATTCTGCTTTACCAACTCCAACACCCAGTATCACACCAATCCCAACAGTTGAAATTACACCTTTGTTAACACCAACACCCAGTATGGACGAAACAGTAAACTGGAAAACATATACTAATTCTTCTTTAGGTTTTCAAATAAAATATCCCAATATCCTTAAATTATCTGAAACAGACTCTCCCGGAGAAACTGGTTATTCCTATGATATTCATTTGACCGAAGGACAAAACACCTTATTAAATTTTGGCGGTATTTCAAAAAACTATTCTGAAGGTAGAGGGGGAGTATTCACCGATACTCAAGGTTACATTGAAAATAAAGGAAATTATTACTGCAAATCAATCAATGCTGAAAATCTTATTAATAAAAGTAAGGTCACAAAAATTACAAATCCTAACGGAGTTGAAATGCTGGTAATAATTGGTGGAAACACCGAACCAAATCCTGCGGGAGAAACTAGCTGTGCTGAACCAGGTACAGGAAACATCGGAGTATTAATAAATTTAAAAGAAAACGGAAGATATTCCGGGATGGGTATTTTATATAGAAAAGAAGGGGCCTCAAATACATTAACAGAAAAAGATTTCAACCAAATTCTCTCCACATTCAAATTTACCGAACCCACAGCAACTATTAAACGTGTATGTCCAACTACGGAATGGGTTGATTGTATGCCTAGTCCTGACATGATTAAACCCTTGTGTGATACTGCATTTCTAACTTGGGCAAAAGCCAATTGTCCGGGATTTAAAGGAGCTGCTCTCTAACCTCTTGACAAATAGAAAAATTTTGTTAAAAATAGCACTCTAAGGGATTGAGTGCTACTTGGTGTATACTCTTCTCTTAGCAATTAATAAATATATATAATCTATGGTTAACACTCTAGCCGTCAAAAAACTTCAACCAACACCGGGTTTCGTTTTGGTTGAACCGGCAAAACAAGAAAAGAAAACGTCTTCGGGTTTGTATCTCCCTGATTCTCATCAAGAAAAGCCTCAATATGGAAAAGTTCTTGCGACAGGAAGTAAATTAATTAACGATCGTGGTGTAGAAGTAAGCTCTCCAGCCAAAGCAGGGGACACTGTTCTTTACAAAGAATGGGGCGGAAATGAAGTGGAGATTGGTGATACCAAATATCAGTTTCTCAAGTTTGACGATATATTAGCAATTGTTAAATAAATAATCATGTCAAAACAAATTCTATATTCCGAAGATGCTCGTACCAAATTGGTTGCCGGTGTTAATAAACTCGCCAAAGCAGTAGTAACTACACTTGGACCAAAAGGTCGCAATGTGGCGATAGATAAAAAATGGGGCGCTCCTACAGTACTTCACGATGGTGTATCGGTTGCCAAAGAAGTTGAGCTACAAGATCCATTTGAAAACATGGGAGCTCAGCTAGTAAAAGAAGCCGCCAGTAAAACCAATGACGTTGCAGGAGACGGAACCACGACAGCCACTCTTTTGGCTCAAAAAATAGTGGTTGAAGGTATGAAAAATATCACTGCTGGAGCTAATCCTATGCAAATGAAACGTGGAATAGATAAAGCGGTTACGGCAGTTGTTAATGAGCTGGGTAAAATAAAAAAAGATCTCAAAGAAACGGACTGGGAAGCTGTAGCTACTATTTCTGCTCAAAATCCGGAAATCGGTAAAAAAATTGCCGAAGCTTTAATGTCGGTTGGTCGTGATGGAGTTGTTACGGTCGAAGAATCAAAAGGAATGGAGTTTGAAATTGAGAAAAAAGAAGGTATGCAGTTTGATAAAGGCTATGCATCAGCCTATTTTGCAACAGACGCAGCCAATATGGATGCCACAATTGAAAATCCATATATTTTAATCACCGATCAAAAAATCAGTGCCATAAACGACATGCTTCCTTTCTTGGAAAACACCATGAAAGTTAGTAAAAATATCTGTCTAATCGCCGACGATATTGAAGGTGAGGCTCTCGCTACTCTTGTTGTTAATAAAATGCGTGGTACTTTTAACATTTTGGCAGTCAAAGCTCCTGCATTTGGCGATAGACGAAAAGCCATTCTTCAAGATATTGCCATCCTAACAGGTGGAACATTAATTTCAGAAGACACCGGTAGAAAACTGGATTCAGTAACAATTGAAGATCTGGGTCAAGCCGATAGGGTATGGTCCGACAAAGACAATACGCAAATAATTGGCGGTAAGGGAACCAAAGTTGCTCTCAAAGCTCGTTTAGAACAAATCAAAAAAGAATACGATAAATCCACATCGGAATTTGACAAAGAAAAACTTGCCGAAAGAATTGCCAAATTAACGGGTGGTGTTGCCGTCATCAAAGTTGGTGCTGCAACCGAAGTTGAACTCAATGAGTTAAAAGAAAGAGTAAAAGATGCCGTTGGTGCCACCAAAGCGGCCATTGATGAAGGTATTGTTCCGGGAGGCGGTGTTGCACTTTTAAGAGCCAGAAAAGCTCTTGATATTCAAAAAGGTGACAACCCAGACGAAGAAGTGGGTATCAAAATAGTTAAAGAATCGTTGTCGGAGCCTATTCGTTGGTTGGCTCAAAACTCCGGTGTTGATGCTGGTTGGGTTGTCAAAGAAGTTGAAAATAGCAAAATTGTTAGCTTTGGTTTTAATGCTCTCACACTTGAGTTTGAAGATATGCTCAAAGCAGGTATCCTCGACCCGGTTAAAGTTACCCGCTCGGCACTTCAAAATGCCGCCAGTGTGGCTAGTATGATTCTTACAACAGAATGTCTCATTACGGACATTCCGGAAGAGAAAAAAGACTCACCGGCACCCAACATGGGAGATATGGGTATGTAATCGTAATTTACCTAAAGTCAAAAAAAGACCCCTTCCGGGGTCTTTTTTGTTTCTTATTAGATTACTTTATTATAAATAGTTATTATTCATATTATCCACAAATAAATCAAGTTTTCCACACAAGATAAATGATTGATAAATCAATCTAATCAACACCAAATACTGTTGAAAAAGGATAATTATCTCTTATTAGCCACACCTAAAGCCAAATAAGGTTGAGGGTTAATATTTGATTTGTTTTTAATGACCTCAAGATGAAGGTGAGGACCGGTTGTTCTTCCGGTCAAACCAACCTCACCAATGGATTTATTGGTCGCCACTTTATCTCCCTCATTAACGAAGATTTTTCCCATGTGTCCATAGATAGAAATAACACCATTTCCGTTATCAATCTCCACGTATCTTCCATAGCCATATTTTAAGAACGAAACCTTAATAACCACACCTTCTTTGATAGGGTAGATAGAAGACCCCAAAGGAGCAGTTAGGTCAATTCCAGCATGTCCATAATGGAATCCTTGAGAAATACCTGTGTACTCGGGTAAAACATTGGCAAAACTTTTCTTTGTTTCCGTAGGAATTTCGGTATTAAGAACTTGAATATTGGCTGCGACTATATTTTGGTCAACAGGAAGAATTACCAATCCGGAAGCCAAAGAGGTCACAGAAATAACTCCTCCAAGGATAGATTTTATGGTTTTTCTTTCAAACATCGGTCTGATGAGCTTAGAAAATGGGTTTGATGTTCTAGTTTTCGGTAGTATATTTAGTATCATAAATGCGGGTAAAAGCCCGCCTTAGGTACAAAAAAAGCTTGAATTTCTCAAGCGAACCGTATCATAACATATCAATTTCCCTATGTCAACCTATAACCCGCGAAATGGTATATGCTTAATCTAGCCATGATCACCAAAGAAAACATCCAAAATAAGAACGTATTACTCAGAGCCGATTTAGATGTGCCCATAAAGGATGGTGGTGTGGAGAATGATTATCGCCTTAAGGCTCTTTTACCCACGATAAAATTTTGCCTTCAATACGCTCGTAAAACGGTCATTATTGGTCATCTAGGTCGTCCCGATGGTATGAATAGGCTATTTAGCCTCGCTCCGGTAAGAGAAAGCTTAAAAGGCTTGATAAATCAAGATATATTATTTCTTCCTTCGGGTATTTCTACAGGGGAGAGATGGAAGGGGGAATCCTCTCTTGCCCTTATGGAAAATTTAAGATTTGATTTGCGTGAAGAAAAAATAGACAGGGGATTTGCATACGAATTGGCTCAAGGTGCCGAAGTATATATTTATGAATCTTTTGCAAATTACCGTAATTCAACCAGTTTATCCCAAATACCCGAAGTTTTACCAACTTATACCGGTTTTAGGTTTGACGAAGAGGTATCAACCTTAAAAAAAGTACTTGACAATCCCCTTCACCCCACGCTTCTTTTAGCCTCGGGAGCCAAACAAGATAAGCTTGAAATCATCAATCAAATCGCCACTAAATTTGACCAAGTTCTACTTGGTGGATTACTGGGTAAACCCGAAGAACGTACCCAAGACGGTCTTGATCTAAACGAAGGTACGGTTTCCCTATTCCAAAGCGCCATTGCAAAAGCCAAAATGATCGTTCTTAATGGTCCTTTGGGTGCCTACGAGGATGGCACTCACAGTCAGGCTACAAAAACTATTTTTCAAGCTATCTTAGACTCAAAAGCCTTTTCTGTTCTTGGTGGAGGTGACACTCTTGCTGCCATACCTTCTCTGGACTTTTCTTATGCCTCTTTTAGCTTTGTTAGCACTGGAGGTGGCGCAATGCTTGAGTTTTTGAATCAAGGCACACATCCCATACTAGAAACCCTCAAAAATGTTAAACTGAGATAGTAATATTAACAACCTGCCCTATGGTTAATTTTTCAATTAATGGTTTTGGAAGAATCGGACGTTCTGCTACGCGAGTTTGGCTTCAAAACCATCTTGATTGTTCAAATCTTGTTGCCATCAACACTTCAGGCTCATTAAACGTTGCCGGTTGGGCTCACCTACTTCGTTATGATACTGCTTATGGCACTCTTCCCTATCAAATTTCGTCTGAAGAAGTTCAGGATCCCAAAGAAGCTTCAGATGAAAAACCACTCATTGGCTATTTAACCATTGAACATCCTCAAAAAGTTATTAAGATTCCCATACTCGCTCAACGTGATCCGGCCAAAATTCCCTGGATTGAATACGGCGTTGAGGTCGTCATTGAGTCAACAGGTGCATTTACAAGCCTTGACAAAGCCATACTTCATCTTCAAGGAGGTGCTCGTTTTGTAGTTCTTTCCGCTCCAGCAAAGGGTGAAGGTGTTCCTACTGCGGTATTGGGTGTCAACGATCAAGAGGTCATAACAAAAGATCGTACAGGCACACTTTCGGTTATTAGCAATGCTTCTTGTACAACAAACAGCGTTGCTCCTGTGGCTGATATTCTTCATTCAAAAATTGGCATCCTCAAAGCTATGCTCACCACGGTTCATGGCTATACAGACGATCAAAATCTTCAAGATAACTCACATAAAGATTTAAGAAGGGCCCGTGCAGCCGCCCAAAACATCGTTCCAACCAGCACCGGAGCCGCTATTGCAGCTACTCAAGCCATTCCTGAACTTCAAGGCCTTTTTGATGGAATTTCTCTTCGTGTCCCGGTTATTACAGGTTCTATTACGGATTTTACCTTTGTCACGCGTAGATCTACATCTGTAGAAGAAATAAATCAAATCTTTATTGACGCGTCAAATGATCCAAAATATCACGGAATTTTAGCTGTTACAGACGAACCGCTGGTTTCTTCAGATATTGTTGGTCGGCCTGAGTCCAGTATCGTTGATCTTGATATGACCAGGGTTGTTGATGGCACTCTTGTCAAAATACTTGCCTGGTACGACAACGAATGGGGTTATGCAAACAGGCTTGTGGAAGAAGTCATCAAAGCCGGAGATCTCTATTAAACGCAATTAATAATTAATAAATAATTACAAAAATAATGGACTTCCAAAACTCATTCCCTAGTTTGCAGACCTCATCATCAATAACCAAATCGGAACAAAAAATAAACATGAAATCTATAACAACCATTTTGACTACGGCACTTGTAATTTTTGGAATTGTTTTTATTCCTCGTCAAATAATTAAACCCACCACGATAACCGTTTATGGAACAGGAAAAATTTCCACAATTCCCCAAAGTGTTTCGTTTGTTGTTACAAGAAACAATGTAGCTACTGATCCGTCACTTGCAATAGATGCCGGAGAAGCAGGACTAATTTCTCTTATTAACGAAGCAAAAACAATCGTCGGACAAGATATACAAATTCAAAAATCTTTTTATACCACCTCAATTACATCGGCCCAACAAAATGTAAATGGACAGCCAACGGTAGTAAAAATATATCAAGTTTCCAATGGATTCAAAATTACTTTCACTAATATTTCCAAAACTAACGAACTTATAAAAACTCTCTATGCCAAAGGAGCCTCAACGATATCAAATATTTCTTTCATGCCCACAGATAAAGATCAAGTTGAAAGAGATGTTAGAAAATTTGCTATTGAAAATGCCAAACTGGAAGCAGAAAAAATTGCCAAATCAATAGGGAAACGTGTTGGAAGAATGGTTTCTTTTGCCGATGATCAAACTGAAGCATCTAGCACGACCAGTTCAAGTGAAGGTAGTTTTGGTACAGAAAGTATTGATATCGTTAAAGCAATCTCTGTCATTTACGAAATCTGGTAGTTACAATAAATCTTAATGGGCGCAATTTTAGCCACAATTTTTACTCTAGTAATTGTCGCAATTTCTTCGATAGCGGTTGTTAATCCAAATCTTAATCTAAGTAACCTTACAAAAGCAGCCTCTCCAAGCTGTTTGGATCCTTGTACTAATAATTCCGACTGTGGATCCGGAAACTATTGTTATAAACCCGCTTCCGGTTGTCCTATGTGTAAAAAAACAATTAAACCTACAGTCATCCCAACGCCCAAAAAACCAACCACTACTCCCTCGCCAACCACTTCCCCACAGACTTTGTTAATTCAAAAAAAAGCATGTGAACTAGAAGGCGGTACTTGGCAAAATAACAAATGCATTGATTCTCATGAAATTACTTCCACACCAAGTCCCACAAAAACACCTACATCCACTTCTTCATCACAATGTATAAAAAGTGGTGAACCCTTCAGTTCTTCAATTCCCTGTTGCTCTTCGCTTGTTAAAGTAGTTACACCATATGGAACAATATGCCATGTCAAAGGAACTGATTGTGTGGAAGGAGCAAAAAAATGTCAAGTAGGTGCCAACAATACCTACTTTGAATACAAATGTGATTCTTCCGGTTACTATCAACAAGACAAACGCTGTGATTTTGGCTGTAATGGTAATACCTGTAAAACTCAACAATGCACTCCTGGTGAAAAAAAGTGTGACAATAATATGTTAAAAACATGCAATATAGACGGTTCCGCTTGGAAAGCAGAATATTGTCCCAATGGATGTGACAATACAAACAAAATCTGCAAACCGACACCGACCGAATATTGTTCAAATCATCAATTGTTAGATTGTTCGGGGGGGTGTAATCCAACCACAACAGGTGGAACGTGTATTACCATAACCCCTTTTTGTTCGTCTGGAAACCTTAACAACTGTAAAAATTTATGCACTCCCAGTCTTGGTGGCGGTTCATGTCCAGCCTCTACCCAAACAACCTGTGATGGCAAACCTAATGGTACAAGTGAATGCACCGTCAATCATGATTCATACAATAATTGTAAAGATGGAATTTGGACCAATATCAAGTGTCCATCAGGATACTTTTGCCCGACAGGGGGAACAAGTTGCAACGTTAGTTGTATTCCTGAAAAAAAATTAATCTATGGTTGTGGACATGGAATTCCCAATTATGGAGAATTTACAGTTGTCTATAGAGAAACTAAAGAGGATTGTACTACAACGGAATATCCGGAAGTTTCAGATACTTGTATCAAAAAAGGAGAACTGCTAACTGAATCATTGGGAAAGACTTGTCAGGGAAATGAAGATTGTAACGGAGGGTACTGCTATAACGATGCGACAGAAGTGGGGCTACTTGACATTATGGGTAATGGAAATACTTGTCATTTACAATCAGCAACATCTTATAGACGACAAAATCTTGAAGCACAAAACGAAGGTTTATTAGAAGTCGTTCCCTATTTTGCGGCAATTCCTCTTGCATATTTTGCTGGGCCGGAAATAATAAATATTGCTGAAGGCAATCTGTCTTCTATACCAACAGCATCATATATTTATGGAACGAATGCTCTATCAAAACTTCCTACTTGGACAGGAACTGTACTTGAAGCGGCGGGTTCTATTCCTGCAGCATATCAAACAACAAAATGTAATCTGGGTTACTGTTCACCCGAAGAACAAGCGGCGGCTCAAGAAACTGCATTTTATACCGCATTAGGAATTCAACAGGTTTTGGAAGGGAATCTTGCTTCAAATATTAAAGCTCCAAAACCATACGTTGGCGTTTCCAATTTTGATCAACTTGATTACAGACCCATTGGCGGTGGTTTTTTTGGAAGCACATATTTGGATACTAATAACAACACACTAATCAAAACATTCAACAAGATCACTCCAAATGATATGAATCAATTGAATCTTTATCAAAACTATGGTGGAAAAACCAATCTAATTACATACGGCGGAGATGTAACCAACGCCAAAGGTGAGGTAATTGGATTCGTTCAAAATTACGTTGATAACTCAACCACGCTTGGAAGATATGTTGATTCTGGTGGAAAGTTTACGATTGATGAAATTGATAAAGCGGTCTCAGATTTAATGCAAACACAAATAGTCACCGGTCAAGCTCACGGAGATCTTTTTCGTACGGACAGATGGGGTAATTATGGCAACCTTCATCCTAGTAATATTCTTGTTCAAACAAATCCCGCTGGAGGTATAAATATTATTCCTATTGATTATGGAGGATATCTTAATTTTGCGCCCAGCTTAGGTTTCCAAAACACTTCTCCGGAGTTTATGCAACTTGAGCTAGACGCTTACGAGAAGGGATTAATGCAATTTATCCAATGATTATATTGTTATAATAAGCCATGGAAAATAGTGAAAACGACATGTATATCACCGATTTAATAATTTTGTCCAATAATTACTTACAACTAAGAGAATCGCAATGGAAAAATATGGGTTCACAAGAAACTGCCAATCAAAAACAAAAATACAAAAACGAACTTAATTTTGCCCTAGAAAAAAGTGATTCGCCATTGTTTTCTTCTGAAAAAGGTTGTTTGTTAGCAAAATATGCAGTAAATTTTGGATCAGATATTTTGGACAAAGAAAAACTAGACAACCTAAATGACAAACTTGAAAAAAAATACGACGAATATCCAATTTTATCGGAAATTGATAAAAAAATTGCCGAATTTAGGAAACAGATGTTTAATTTTTTTGTTAGTACTGGAGACAATTTTGTTACAAAAGAGTTGACTTTCAGTATCTCAAAAACAGGTAATCAAAATGCCGACGTTTTAATAAACACAGAAATAAATCGCGCGATTATAGATCAAAATACAAGAAATCACGGTAAGGGGAAAGATGGCACATACTCTTCCTCGTTGACAGATTCTAATAATACATTTGTATTAAATTTGAGTAAATAACTCACATTGACATTATTGTGGCGGAAAAAATTTATGTATTTCTCAAGTTTGTATTTCAAATATGATGTGCGGACAATATCGTGGTATATATTTCCAGCAACCATTAGAGCATTTCTCCTGTTATATCCACCCCTTTTGTCTCGTTCCACAATTAAGTATTACCAAACAAAACCCAAAAGTAAACATCTGTTTTATCAAATATAGCAAACGGAATATAAGCGTTATTCATAAATGATAAAATAGTGCCTGAAGTGGCCGGGTAGACAAGTGGTCCAAGTCAAGAGTCTGCAAAACTCTCATTCGCGGGTTCGAATCCCGCCTCGGCCTCAAATATGAACGTTCGTAAATTTGACAATATCTGCTATCATAGACACAAATGAAGACCAACTATTTAAAGCTATTTGCCATTCTAACCTTTTCAATTTTATTAGCTGGATGTGACCTCAATCCTTTTGCCAAAAAAGCCGGTCTTCAAGTTACTGCCAGTCCTGCTGCCAATGTTGTTGTAAATGGTCAATCTGTTGGTAAAACTCCCTATTACGACAACAACAAAAAAGCCGGTTCATACACAATTCAAATGACAGCTGTTGATAGTGGACAAACATGGGAAGGCAAAATTGAACTTCTTGGAGGCACTCTTTCAACAGTTCACCGTGTTTTTGGTGATACTCCCGAAAAATCTCATAGTTTTTCGCTATCTTTTGAAAAATTAAGTAATAAAAAAGTTGCCGCTGTAAATATTGTCAGTATTCCAACCAGTGCCACCACTAATATTGATGGAAAACCAAGCGACTTTACACCTCGTAGTCTTGATGTTGATCCTGGAAACCACGTTTTTACTTTTACCGCCCCCGGATATCAAGACAAAATAATTAATGCCTCTATTCCTGCAGGATATCGTTTGATTCTAAACTTCACCATGGCCGCCATGGACATCACCCCTACCCCAACACCCACCATTGCAACTCCTTCTGCAGGTCTTGTGACACCAACTACAACAAAAACATCTATTACTCCTCTTCCCAAACAAGCCACCTCTTCTGCTACTCTTGCAAAACCATATGTTGAAATTCTCACTACCCCAACAGGGTTTTTAAGAGTTCGTGAGTCAGCATTGGCAGGTTCAACCGAATTGGCGCAAGTTAATCCTGGTGATAAATTCCCCTACAAGTTAGAATCTTCAACTGCCAGCTGGTATCAAATAGAATATTTACCCGGTAAATGGGGCTTTGTTTCTTCAACTTACGCCAAACTGGTGCAATAATCTCAGGCGATATAGTACAAAACACCAATAACCATTATCACCCACAAACCAACTGTAAGAATCAAGGGTTTGTCTGAAAGCAAAACTCGTTCTGGACTTTCCCCTTCATTTTTTTCGTAAATCAACTGTAAGTATCTCATAATGCCATAAACTACAAAAGGAATTGTAATCATCATCCATTTTTCGGAAATAAGAGTTTTTGGAAGTTCTGAAATCAAACTCAATGCTCTTCCGTCTGGGACAATTTTGGGATGATTAAATGTAAATAAAGAATATGTAATCCAGGTTGCGGTTGCAAACATGGCGGTATAAATATCCAACAATTTTTCGGTATAACGTTTCAGTGTTTCACGAGTATCCGCTCCTTTTCCTGCAGACATTAAGAGTGTCATCTCTCCTCTCCGTTTTCCTACAGCCAGGAAAAGTGATGCAGAAATTACGGTTAACAAAAACCACACATCCAAATGTGCTGAGATTACAAACGCCCCGGCATAAACACGAATCAAATATCCTAAAGCAATCACAATTACGTCCATAATCGCAACTTTTTTCAAAAATCCTGTATATAAAATCTGAACAAAAAGATAAACCAAACAACTAATAAAGAAAAAGAAATTTAAGCTATATGCCCACAAAAGACCTATCAACACTCCTGCTATCAAAGCAAAAAATGCCACAGGAATTGGTAAAGCTCCGGATGCGATTGGCCTTTTTTTCTTAAAAGGATGCAATCTATCGGCTTTTACGTCAAGTAAGTCGTTAAAAATATACGTTACACTAGAAAGAAGAATAAAAACAAAAAAAGCTTGTGTCACCAATCCAAAAGCCCCCTTTTGATACAATAGACCGGTAAAAATCAAAGCTCCATAAAGCGCAAAATTTTTAAGCCACTGTCTTGGTCTTACTGTTTTGAATAACGCGATGAGTACTGCCATAAAATAAAACCGATCATTAATATAACCAATCCTATCATAATAATTAGTTTTGTTCGTGCTTCAAAGCTTAACGCCGCAACCCCCAATACCACAGCCGCAAACCAATAAAACAACGATATTCTTCTTTTTCCCCAACCCATATCCAGCAATTTGTGATGTAAATGGCTCTT
>Ga0172371_10003120_pt1 | contig 25865 bp, 27 predicted proteins | sample Lak12m_FD_114543 | JGI IMG/M metagenome (GOLD analysis project Ga0172371, IMG submission 114543) | Freshwater microbial communities from Kabuno Bay, South-Kivu, Congo - kab_022012_12m | ecosystem: Environmental > Aquatic > Freshwater > Lake | place: Democratic Republic of the Congo: South-Kivu... | reverse complement strand
TGCAACGCAAGTAGAAGTTCTGCTTGGGATTGTGCCACAGCAGGTACAAAATTAAAATCAGGTGGCACTTCAAACTTTAATGGGCTTTTAGCAGGCTACCGCAGAACTGATGGGTCTTTCGGTGCTCTTTCCAGTCACACGTACTTTTGGTCTTCACTTCAGTCTGGTACGTCGGCATGGGATCGTTTTCTGTATTCAGGTTATACTACTGTTAATCGCAGTTTGGATAGTAAGGCGGACGGTTTTTCTGTTCGTTGTCTCAAGAACTGATTTTTATTAAATTATGCGAAGGCATAATTTAATAAAACATTCGACTATTTGACTATTTGGTTATGATTTTTAAATATTGATTAAAAAATAAAATATTAAAGATGAAATATAAAATTTATTAATATAAAATGGAAGAAAAAAATGAAAGCTTAATAATGAAATTCTATAACAAAAAATTAATATTATTTATTTGCATAATTTGTGTGTTTTTTGGTTTTGCAAATAATGCCAAAGCTGATTATCAGACTTTTGGTATTTTTATTTCCACAAATCTTTTGGCTTCTTCTGGTTCAGAAATAATAAACAGTTTTTCATATAATATTACTATTCCATCTGGTACTACAGCTGTAGTACAATTTAGCTTAGACAACGCAACTTGGTATAATTCATCAGGAACATTAGATGGTACAAATACATTATCTGTAGGCACAAACACAATAGACTTGTCAGCTAGAGCATGGAATGGATTATATTTTTATTATAAAATGATATTTACTTCAGATGGAACAAATACCCCATCATTAGATTCTATATCATTAAGTTATGTTGATCATAATGGATCATATAACGTATATAGTACTACAGGAAGTTTTACTTCTACAAACTTATTATTAGGTAAAACTTCTCAGACAATTGATAATTTTGTATATAATCTTATTTCTTTACCACCTAATACAACTGTAATTATTCAATTTAGCCAAGATAATTCAACTTGGTATAATTCATCAGGAACATTAGATGCTTCAAATACATTATCTGTAGGCACAAACACAATTGATTTATCAGGGCTTAGTTGGTCAGGGTCTAGTTTTTATTACAAAATTAATTTAACTTCAGATAGTGTATACACACCATTATTAGATTCTATTATTTTAAATTATACATATATACCATCTTTAGAAAACATATCAACTACCTTAGATCCTATTAAAGCTCAAGATTTAATTACAATTACCCCAACAGGTCAAGGCGATATTAGCTCTAATGATTTGTATTTTTATTGCAATGAAACAGGATCTCCTACTTCTGTAAATACTTTATGCTCACAAGCTAATAATAGTTATACAAACCCTTATTCTGCAATGACTTGCACTTATAATGTATTATCTGGAGATGAGACTAGAACAATTTATTGTAGAACATATAATGGTCAAAGTTATTCTGCAGAAAAAACATCTACTTATGTAGTAGATTCTACAGCTCCAATTATCTCAAGATTTTATTATTCTTTAGGTTCACTTTCAGACACACAATTAGCTACCATAACTTGGGATACCAATGAAGCAAGTTCTACACAGCTTGAATATGGTACTACCAATAGTTATGGAACCACAACCACAGAACAAGACACAGATACAAGAGTCACTTCACACACAGCTACAATAACAATACCAGCATGTGCTATATACCACATAAGAGCAATATCTAAAGATAAAGCAGGTAATTCTGTAATTAGTGATAATATGGCCATAAGGACTCATTGTGCTACTCCGGGTAATGCTTTGGCAGATTATGTTGTAGGATCAATTGTTAATCAAGCAATACAAGAACCAACACCACCGCCACAAGAACAACCACAAGTAGAACCAGAATCACAACCACAACCACAACCACAACCACAACAGTCTCAAGCTCCACAACTTACTAGGCAACAACCAATCATAGAAATCAAAGCCAAGATCGCAGAACTAATTGCACAACTTATTGTCTTACTACAAGAGAAAATTAGAAATAAATAATTTATTTTATTATGCGAAGTTTAGATAATTTTAATGTATTTAATAAAAGAGTTTTAGTAAGATGCGATTTTAATGTACCTGTAGATAAAAAAGGGAATATTTTAGATGATTATAAAATTAAAAGATCTTTAAAAACAATAGAATATTTAATTTCTAGAAATGCTATTATTACCTTAATGGGTCATATGGGTGAGTTAGATGGTAATTATGATTCTAAATTATTAATGGACAAAATTGCAGATAAGTTAAGAGATTATCTTAGTTTACCAATTGCTAAATCAGATAATTTAAATAGCCAAGAACTAGAAAATTTTATAAACTCTGCAGAACCTACAAGTATTCTTTTGCTTGAAAATTTAAAATTTACTAAGCAAGAATTAGATGGTGATATTGAATTTGCTAAAAGATTTGCATTTTTGTATGAGGTTTTTATAAATGATGATTTGTCTGATTTTGATAAATTTTATGCTTCTATTACTGGTATCCCAGAATATATGGTTTCTGGTACTGGTATAGCTTTGCAAGAAGAATTGAATAATTTAAATAAAATAAAAGATATACAGCATAAACCTTTACTTGCTATAATTGGTGGAAGAGCAACTGAATCTAAAATAAAATTTATCAAAGATTTTGTAAAAATAGCAGATTATATTTTAGTTGGTGGGCTTATAAAAGAAGAAATGGCAAAAAGAGAAATGTTATTTATTGGTGAAGGTAAAATAATTTATCCTACTGGATTATCTGAAGGTTTTGATATTGATGAGAAATTTTTTGAAGTTATAAAAGATAAAATTACTCAAGCAAAATCAATATTTTGGTATGGACCTTTGGGTAAAATTGATGAATTAAAATATGCAAAAGGAACTATTAAAGTTGCCAAAGAAATAATTAATAGGGGGGTATTTACATTAATTGCAGGGCAAGAAATTATAGATTTTCTTAATAAACAAAAGATAGAAGATAATTTTCCTTTTATGATATCTTCTGGTGAAATTGCAGTTAAATATCTTTGTGGAGAGAGATTGCCTGGATTAGTAGCTTTAGATAATTAAAAATTAAAATATGGAAGAAATTAGAAATCAATATTTATCATTATTATCTGAAATAATTGCTGTAGAATCTGATTTATTAGGGCCTGATATTGCAATATGTAAAGCTAAAAATATTGGTGGATTGGTTTTGGATAAAAATAATAATGTAATTGGTATAAAAGGAGATGAAAATCATATTTTACATTTACTTGTAGAAAGTTATTTAGATATAGCTGGTCAAACTGCTAAAGATATTTTAGAGCCAATTTTTAGAAAATATCCATTAATAAATATCTAGTTATGGAATATTTAAGTATTATTTTATTTGTAATAATTTTAATTTTAATTTGCTTTTTTATAGTAGCTTGGTTTTTTGTATCTCGTAAAAATAGAAAATTAGCAGATTTTTTAATAAACAAAGAAAAAGAAGCAAGAAGTAAAATGTATGAAATTGCAATTTTAAAAGAACTGGGGGATAAAATAGGATATTCATTAAATTTGCAAAAAATATTAGAAATGATTTCTGGGTCTTTAAAGCAGTTTTTGGATTACAGTGTTGTGTCTTATATTATTTTAGATGTAGAAAAAATAATTTTTAAAAACCATATTCAAGAAGAAGTTTCTAATGATTTTATAAACCAATTAAAACTTAAAATGCTAAAATCTTTATCGCTTGTATATGGTAAAGATTTTTCTAAATTAACAGTAGATATAAGTTTTTCTGGTCTTAAAATAAATAATGATTCCAAAGAAAGTTTAAAGTCATATTTTATTATTCCAATATCTATAAATAATAAAGTTCAAGCATTATTAGCTATAGCTAGTTACAAAGCAAATTCTTTTAAAGATGAGGAAATGACTATGCTTTACAAAATAGTACAGCAAGCTACAAAAGCAGTAAGTAAGTTACAAGATGTTGTTAAACAAGAAAATAGTAAAATGAATGCTATGGTTTATAGTATGACAGAAGGCGTAGCTATGACAGATAATGATTACAAAATTATTGTTGCAAACCCAGCTATTAAAAGCGCTATTAATGTATCTTATGATTATAGTCTTAGTGTAGCTGATTTTGTAGATAAACTTTCTGATAAATTTAATTTTATACAAAAAATAAAAGAAAGTATTCAAGAAGGTAAAATATTTTTCTCTGAGGAAATATCTTTAGGTCAAAGGTTTTTCAAAATTATCATATCTCCAGTTAAAAGTGATATATTATTAAATAATAAAGAGCAAATACTAGGTTCTGTAATAATATTTCATGATATTACTTTAGATAAGGAATTAGAAAAAGCTAAAGAAGAATTTGTATCTATGATTGTACATGAGCTTAGATCTCCATTAGATGGAATTAAAAAAATGACAGAATTTATTAGAGCAACAAAAATAAAAAAGCAAAAACAATCAGAATGTTTGCAAATGATTTATCATAGTTCTTCAGATTTATTGCAATTAGTAAATAATTTACTTGATATGTCTAAAATAGAAGCTGGTAAATTTGATATTGTAAAACAAGATTTTAGCATAAAAGAACTTATTAATAGTAGAATTTCTTTTTATCAAGTTGCAGCTACAGATGCAAAAGTTCAAGTTTCTAGTTTTTTTGATAATGATTTGCCAGAAAAAATTAGTTTTGATCCAAGAACAATATCTCAAGTTTTAAATAATCTTATATCTAATGCCTTGAAGTTTAATAAAGAACAAGGTATTATACAAATACAAGCTGTGCTCTGCAAAGCTGGTGAGAATATTGTAAGTAAAGCCAAAAGTTTAAATATTAAATGGTTTATAAAAGATAATATTTCCATAAATAAAGATTGTATTTTGGTGGCAGTTTCAAATACTGGTCAAGGTATAGCTCCAGATCAAATAAGTAAATTATTTAACAAATTTTCACAAATAAAAACAGTATTTACAAAGCAAGCTGGAACTGGTTTGGGATTAGCTATAACAAAAAGTATAATAGAATCTCATGAGGGCATAGTGGGTGTGCAATCAGAAAAAGACCAAGGTGCAACATTTTATTTTACCTTACCATTAGAAAATAATAATAAAGATAATATTATAATTAATTCAAAATAATAAATTTTATGTCAGAACAAAAAAGTAAAATTTTAATAGCTGAAGATTCAAAAGCATATTTAATGGTTTTATCTGAGGGTTTTAATATTGCTGGGTTTGAAGTTATAGAAGTTGAAAATGGTCAAGATGGTTTAGAAGCAGTAAAGAAAAATAATTTTGATTTTATAATTTCTGATATTAATATGCCAGTAATGGATGGGATAGAAATGGTGAAAAAAATTCGTGAATCTGGAGTAAATGTTCCTGTTATATTTTTAACAAATTTAAGTGATATGCAACATATTGGGAGCGCTATAGAAGCTGCAGTTAATGCTGATTATGTTATTAAATCAGATATAACAGTAGATGGAATTGTTCAAAGAATAAAAGACAAACTCAAAACAAAATAGAATATCTAAGAAGACCACCACTTCGACTTTGCTCAGGGTGGTTTTTGTTTTAAAATATTTTATGCTATAATAATATAAGAAAAAAATGGAAAATAAAAAGCAAAAAATTGGTATTTTAATGCTCCATGGATTTACTGCCTGCCCAAGTCAATTTGATGAATTGGCAAGTTTTTTTACTGAGAAAGGTTTTGAAGTTTTGGTTCCGCTTATTGCTGGGCATGGAAAAACCCCAGAAGATTTAAGGAAAACATCAATTGATGATTGGAAAAATTCTGTAAAACAAGCATATTTAAATTTAAAGCAAAATTCAGATAAAATCTTTATTATAGGTAATTCTTTTGGTTCTAATTTAGGGTTTTGGTTAGTCCGCGAATTTAACAATGAGCAAATTGGTATGGTAACTATGGGAGCTCCAATTTGGTTAAAACACCATAATTTTATTTTATTAAGATTAAATACATATGGTTTTTTTAGAAGATATTATAAAAAACCTAAAAGAGTATATAAAAATGTGATTGCATTTATTAAGAGTTTTTTTGCTCCAAAAAATAAAGATTTGCCATTTGCTCCGATTTTAAGTTTTTCAGAAAGAGAAATAATCCCAACTAGAAGTTTTAGGTATTTTTTAAATTTTATAAAAAATGATACAAAACCAAATCTTTACAAAGTAAAAATCCCTATTTTAATTGCTCATTCTACAGCAGATACAGTAACTCAACCTAAAAGTGCAAAATTTATTTATGAAAATATTGGCTCTGGAAATAAGAAAATATATTGGTTTGATAGTAATAGGCATGTAATGCTAAAAGATGAAAAAAGAATAAAACTTTTTAAAAAAATACATAATTTTATTGTAAGTTTGTCTTAAATTATATAAATGGAAATTATTCAAGAAGTTTTTTTTGAAACTGCTAAAAAATTTAGCAACAAAACAGCTCTTCTTTATAAGAAAGAGGGTGTTTATTTTCCAATAAGATATAATGAACTTTCTGAGCGTATAAAAAATTTTGCATATATATTGCAAGATATTTTTGCTATAAAAAAGCAAGATAAAGTAGCAATATTATCTGAAAATAGACCAGAGTGGCTTGTAGCTGATTTAGCTATTATGTGTGCTGGCGCTGTAGTAGTTCCTTTACATACAACCTTAAATAATCAAGCAATTTTTAATATTTTAGAGCATTCAGAAGCAAAAGTTTTAATTGTATCTTCAGCAGATCTTTTAAATAAAGTATTAATTAATAAATCAAATTTAAAATTTTTAAGAAGTATAATTGTAATTGATAATTTACCTGCAATCCAAAAAGCTAATTTAAATGACAAAGTTTTTAATTGGCAAATGTTATTAGAGCAAAACAAAAGTTCTGCATTTAGAAAAATTGAAATTTTAAATACTGATGCCTGCACAATAATATATACATCTGGAACAACTGGAGATCCAAAAGGAGTTGTGCTAAGTCATAAGAATATTTTAAGCAATGTAAATTCTGTGAATAATGCTATACCAGCAAAAGAAACAGATATTTTTTTGTCATTTTTGCCATTATCTCATGCTTTGGAAAGAACAACAGGTCAATTTATACCAATTTTATTTGGATCTACAATAGCTTATGCAGAAAATACAAAAACTTTACCTAAAAATTTAAAAGAAGTAAAACCTACAATTTTAATTGCAGTTCCCAAAATTTTTGAAAAATTTCATGATGCTATATGGGATAAAATAAATAATTCTTCTAAAATAAAGAAAAAAATATTTATATGGGCATTGCATCAAAGTAAAAATACATTTTCTTATAAAATAGCAGATTTTTTGGTATTTAAAAAGATAAGGAATAATTTAGGTGGTAGAATAAGAATAGCAATATCTGGTGGGGCAAAACTGAATGATAATTTAGTAAAATTTTTTTCCAAAATAGGTATAATTATTCTTGAGGGCTACGGGCTTACAGAAACATCTCCAGTTATTTGTGTGCTTACAGAAAATGATATGAAAGAATTTGGTAAAATTGGAGTTGGTAGGGAATTGCAAGGAGTAAAAGTAAAAATAAGCTCAGAGAAAGAAGTATTAATTAAGGGGGATAATGTCTTTATAGAATATTACAAAAATAAAGAAGCTACAAAAAAATCTTTTGATAAAGATAATTGGTTTTGTACTGGTGATTTGGGTTTTTTAGATAGTAATAAATTCTTAACAGTAATTGGTAGAAAAAAAGAAATGATTGTTCTTTCTGGTGGTAAAAATGTGTGGCCAGAAGTAATAGAAAACTTACTTAATAATGATAAATTTATTTCTCAATCTATGGTTTTTGGTGATGGACAAAATTTTATTTCTGCTTTGATTTGTCCAGATTGGCAAGAAATAGAAAAATATTTAATTGCGCATAACGCGCCAATGCAAAGCCATCAAAGCCTTGTTAAAGATCAAAATATAATTAAATTATTTTATCAAAGAATAGAAGAGAAAATTAATATAAACCTTTCTGATTTTGAAAAAATTAAAAATATTATTTTACTTGCAGAAGAATTTTCACAAGAAAAAGATGAATTAACTCCAACTTTAAAATTACGAAGACATATAATAATTAATAATTATAAAAAATTTATATAAAATATTTATTCTGTAAGTTTATAAACTTATGGTAATGTTTATGCGTACGCACATTTATTAATATAGGTTTGTAAAAGTTTTATATATGAAATCTAAATTTACAATAAAAATCATTGAATATCTATTTTTGTTTGGTGTTATTTCTATCGCAACTACTTCACCATATTTTTTATATAATTTAATGAATATAATGTTTAAGTCTAATAGATACAGTAAGGATGAAATAAAAAAATTTAGAAGTGCTTTTAATTACGCAAAGAAGAATGGTCTTATTTCTATACAAAAAGATGGTTATGATGTAAAAATAACTATCACAGAAAAAGGGGAGGCAAGTATGAAAAAATTTAAAATAGCTAATTTAATTATAAACAAGCCAAAATTATGGGACAAAAAAATTAGAGTTGTAATTTTTGATATCCCCAATAATCAAAGGATAAAGAGAAATGCTTTTAGGGGCAAATTAAAAGAACTAGGTTTTTATTCTATACAAAAAAGTGTTTGGTTGCATCCTTATGATTGCAAAGAGCAGATTAAAATTTTAATGGATTTTTTTGGGTTGACACATAAATATATCCAAATATTCGTTGCAGATAAAATAGAAGATGATATATTATTGGGAAAAATTAAAAATGTGTATAAAATTTAAACCTATGGTAATGTTTGTACGTACGCACATTTATTGCTATAGGTTTTTGTTTTGGTATTTTATTTTTTTGTGAAGATTAATAACTTATTCGAAAGAATAACTCTTGAATCTGTGCTTAAAAAGGAGTAAATTAAAGTAATAATTCAAAATTTAAAATTATGATAATTGATGATGTTAAAATTAAGGTTATAGCTGGTAAGGGTGGAGATGGTTTTGTGGCTTTTAATAAAATAAGAATGGCTTTGGGTCCTACAGGTGGTAGTGGCGGTAATGGTGGTAATGTATATATAGAAGGAATATCTGACTTAACAGCTTTAAAGCAATTTAGATTCAAAAAAGAAATTGTTGCAGAAGATGGTAAAAATGGTAAAATTAAATTAAATGATGGTAGAGATGGTAAAGATGAAGTTATTTTTGCTCCAGTAGGTACAATTATAAAAAATCTTACAAATGGATCTATAATTGAAATTACAAAAATAGGCCAAAAAGAATTGATAGCCAAAGGTGGTAGGGGTGGCAAGGGTAATTACTTATTTAGATCAGCTACAAATACAACTCCAAAGCAAGCAGAAAAAGGAAAACTTGGGGAATCTTTTGAATATCATTTGGAGCTTAAAATGATAGCAGATGTTGGCTTAATTGGTTTGCCAAATGTAGGAAAATCTAGTTTTTTAAATGAATTATGTAATGCAAAAAGTAAGGTTGCAAATTATGCTTTTACAACTTTAAATCCTAATTTAGGGGCATATTATGATTTGATTTTAGCAGATATCCCTGGATTAATTGAAGGTGCAAGTGAGGGAAAGGGTTTGGGTATTAAATTTTTAAAGCATATAGAAAGAACTAGGGTGTTATTTCATTTTATTTCTGCAGAATCACAAGATTTTATTAAGGATTATAATGTTGTAAGAAATGAATTACAAGCTCATAACCAGAATTTATTAGATAAAGCAGAATATATATTTTTAAGTAAATCAGATATGATTAGCTCGGAAAAAATTAAAGAAATTATACAACAATTTGAAAATATTAAAAAAGAAATAATTCCAATATCAATAATTGATAATTTAAGTTTGGAAAAAGCAAAACTAATTCTTAATAAAATAATTAAAGAAAAAAATATATGAGAATAAAATATTTTGTAGTATTTGCTATATTATTAACAGTGCTTTTTGGTTTTTCTGGAAACACAAAAGCCTTAACTATTGCTGAATTACAAGTACAGGTAAATGCTTTATTACAACAATTAGCTCAGCTTCAAGAGCAATTAAAACAAGCTCAAAATAATGATTCGCAAGTAAAATGGTGCTATAATTTCACAAAAAATTTAAGAATTGGGGACACTGGCAAAGATGTCGAAGCTTTATGGACAGCTTTAAATAAAGAGTATCCTGGAGATGTTTTAAATATTTCTTATGATCATGAAGGTATGGGTCAGCCAAATAAATTTGGCGAATATACGGCTTCTGCAGTTTCTGAATTCCAAGAAAAATATGCAGATGAAATTTTAAAGCCAAATGGATTGCGAAAAGGTAATGGTTATGTAGGCCCTGCAACAAGAAAAAAGCTTAATGCACTTTATGGATGCAGTAAAAATGAAATTATAATTCCTCCATTTATAACCTGTGCTCAAGATGTAAAACAATGTTCAGATGGAAGTTATGTAAGCAGAACTGGTGCAAATTGTGAATTTGCTCAATGTCCAGTAACAACAAAATTATCTATTACTTCGGTTTCTCCTACATCTGGTCAGGTAGGCACAATGGTGAGTTTGATAGGTAACTTTCCTACTTGGCAGGGTAATGGTAGTAATGACAAAATAACTTATGTTGTATTATTTAATGATTCATGGGTTGCAATAAAAAGTGTTTCTATGGGTGGTGCACAGATTAGTTTTGAGTTACCATCAACTATGCCAACAATTTGCACAGGAAGTGGTGGAATCTGTCCATCATCTCCGCTTTCTATAATTCCTGGAAATTATTCAGTTTCCGTTTTAAATCCACAGACAGGAGCAGAAAGTAACAAAGTAAACTTAACAGTTGTGTCATCCACTCAGCCATCAATTACTGTGACTTCCCCAAATGGTGGGGAAGTTTTAAAAGTTGGAGAAATGTACAACATTACCTGGAATACTTCCCAATTTTTTAAGAATCAATATCCTAAAGTAACTATTACTTTAATTGCAGGATCAGCTGGTCAAGCGATTACTACGATAAATACAATAACTACAGATAATACAGGAAGTTATAGTTGGACTATTCCTAATGTTTCAATGACTGCATATATTCAAGATTATCCTGCAGGACCATATACACTAAAAGATGTTATAAATCAAAAATTATTTAAAATTCAAATAGAGGGATATCCACATATTGGAAGTCCGATGGCATCGGGACCTTTGGATAATAGTGATAATTATTTTACAATTATTCCAGCTACAGTCCAGCCATCAGTCACAGTTACTTCCCCAAATGGTGGGGAAGTTTGGAAAGTTGGAGAAACATATGATATCGCATGGAATGCTTTTGGTGATGTAGGAAATGTTAATATTATTTGGATTGGTTACGATAGCTTTGGTAATATAACAAATTCAATGATCTTAAGTCCACTTTCAAATGGCACTGGTTCAATGAGCACATGCAATCAAGGTGGCACTAATGATAATAATGCCGGCGTTCCTGCTAGTCAAGGGAAGTTTTCATGGACTATTCCACAATGCTTAAGCGGAAATTTATCAAGATCAAAAATAAGAGTTATTAATAGTCGAAATACATATACTTCAGAAGTAGAAGTATCAGATTTGTCTGATAATTATTTTAGTATTGTAATGCCCTAATAGAATTATTAAAGAACAGAGCGGTAAAACTGCTTTGTTTTTTTGTGAATTTTTCTATGGGCTTTAAATATTTTGGAAAAGTGATATTATGAGTTATATAAAATAAAGTTATGTCAGATTCTCAAATCAGCGAAATAAAAAATAAATTAGATGTGCTTGATGTAGTTGGAGGTTATGTAAAACTCACAAAAACTGGTATAAATTACCGAGGCAATTGTCCATTTCACAAAGAAAAAACACCATCATTTTTTGTAAGCCCCACAAGACAAATGTGGCATTGTTTTGGCTGTTCTAAAGGAGGAGATATTTTTGAATTTATCAAAGCTATTGAAGGCATTGAATTTGGAGATGCTTTAAGAATTTTAGCCAAAAAAGCTGGTATAGAATTAAAGCAATTACATATAGATGTTCAATTAAAAACAGAAAGGCAAAGATTATATGAAATTTGTGAATTGTCTTGTGTATTCTTTGAAAAGCAATTAGCCAGTAGTCAAGTTGGTAAGGAGGCCAATAATTATTTACTTAAAAGGGGGTTAAGTCAAGAAAGTATTAAAAAATGGAGAATTGGATATTCTCCAGATACTTGGAGCTCTTTGTCTGATTTTTTAATTGGAAAAGGTTATATTAGAGAAGAAATAGTAAAAGCTGGATTATCTATTGCCAAAGATAACAAAAATGATTCTTATGATAGATTTAGAGGTAGAATTATGTTTCCTATTTTTGATACTAATTCTCAGGTCGTAGGATTTGGAGCGCGCATTTTTAAGACTAAAGATGCACAAGAAACTGCAAAATATATTAATACTCCACAGACTTTGATATATGACAAAAGTAATTTATTATATGGTTTAAATTTTGCAAAACTTCCAGCTAGGAAAGTAAACAACATCGTGCTTACTGAAGGCTATACAGATACAATAATGTGTCATCAAGCAGAGTTTGAAAATACAGTAGCTACTTCTGGCACAGCTTTAACTTTACAGCATTTAAATATTTTAAAACGTTATACAGATAATTTGATTTTAGCTTTTGACATGGATTCAGCTGGGCAAAATGCTACAGCTCGTGGCATTGATTTAGCTCAACAAAAAGGTTTTAATATTAAGGTTATAGAGTCATATGGAGCCAAAGACCCAGCTGATATTATTTTGGAAAATCCCGAAATATGGAAAAATGTTTTAGATAAAGCAAAATCAATTATGGATTATTATTTTGATTCAGCTTTTGTAAAGTTTGATAAAAATACTCCTAATGGCAAAAAAGAAATAGCCAATATTGTTTTACCAGCAGTAAAGAGAATAAATAATCAAATAGAAAGAGCCTTTTGGATTCAGAAATTATCTCAGAAAATAGGCATAAAAGAAGAAGCTATTGTGCAAGAAATGGAAAAAATAAATTTGCCTAAAATTCAAGAAGATTCTGAAAAATTATTAATAAATACAAAAATAGAAAATAACAGAAAATCTCTTATAGAAGAAAAAATTATTTCTATGGTTTTGAAAAATCCTAAAGACTTAGAATTAATTGATGAAAAATTTATACAATATTTTTCTGATAAATCTAAGAATTTTTTGCAAAAAATAAAAGATCAGCAGTTACTGAGTGATGTAGAGCAAGATAAAGATTTTAAAAATTTATTAGATACAATGGCGCTTAGAGCAGAGGTTAATTATCAAGAGCAAGCAGAAGAAGAAATTCCTATATGCTTATCTGAACTTAAAACTTTGGAACTTAAGAATATGCTTAATGAAATATCAACACAGATGAAAATTGCTGAAGCTGATGGCAATCAAGAAAAGATAAAAGAGTTGATGTTTGAGTTTGCTAAAATTTCTAAATGCCTTAATAGTTGACTTTGAATAAAAATTTTGTTATTGTTAAAGCGTAATACAATAAACTAATGTATAATAAAGTCAAAAGTTATTGAAAGCTTGGTCCGTTACAAACGGGTAAAACCCAAGTTTTTTTAATGGAAAACTTATGGCAAAAAAATCAGCTAAAAAAAATAAAAAATCAATAAAGCCTAAGAAAAATATTGCAAGCAAGAAAGTAAAAAAGATTAAAAAAACTGTTGAACGTAAAAAAGTTTTTGCATTTTCAAAGGAAAATATTGAGATTTTAATTAGAAAAGGCGAAGAAAGAGGTTTTATAACAACTTCGGAAATTTTGGATTTTATGCCAAATATTGAAAGAAATATTGAACAACTTGAAGGGCTTTATGAAAATTTAAGGCAAAGAGGAGTTGAAATAAAAGAAGCTCGAGAATATTTGCAAGTTCAAAGTAAAAAAGATAAATTATCTAAAAAGCAAACAATAGGCAAGATTGATCCTATTCAAATGTATCTTAAAGAAATTGGTAAAGCTAACTTTTTATCAGCAAGAGAAGAGAAGGAATTGGCCAAAAGAATTGAGCTTAATGATGAAGAAGCAAAAAATAAATTAGCTTTAGCTAATTTGAGGCTTGTAGTTTCTATTGCTAAAAAATATGTTGGTAGATCTCCAAACTTAACATTGCTTGATCTTATACAAGAAGGTAATTTGGGGTTATTTAAAGCTGTAAAAAAGTTTGATTGGAAAAAAGGATATAAATTTTCAACTTATGCTACTTGGTGGATAAGACAGTCTATAACAAGAGCTTTGGCAGACCAAGCTAGAACAATTAGAATTCCTGTACATATGATAGAGACAATTTCCAAATATACTAAAGTAAGAAAAACTCTTTTGCAAGAATTAGGTAGAGAGCCTTTAGCTGAAGAAATTGGAGCTGAAATGGGTCTTGAAGTAGATAAGGTTCATTATATAAGAAAGATTGCTCAAAAAGCAGTTTCTCTTGAAACTCCAGTTGGTGAAGATAAAGATAAGCAAGATTCTATACTTGCAGAATTTATTAAAGATGACAAAACAATAGCTCCAAACACTGAAGCTTCTAGAAATTTACTTAAAGAAAGATTAAATGAAATTTCTACAGAATTAAGTCCAAGAGAACTTAAGATCTTGGGAATGAGGTTTGGATTAGAAGATGGTATTATGCATACTTTAGAAGAAACTGGTGCTGAGTTTGGTGTAACTAGAGAAAGAATTAGGCAAATTCAAGCAAAAGCTTTGGAAAAATTACGAAGACATAGAGAGTTAAAAAAGGTGGAAGATTATTACTAGATTATAAATAAAAAGCCATTCTGAAAAAAGATTGGTTTTTGCTTGCTCTGAGTTGTTCTAATTTTATATATGAAAAAAGGCGCAACACTCTGCAGAGCGCGCGCCCATGATGGGTCCGATGATTACGGTAATGATGGCGACAGGATTTATGTCTTTTGCTGTTGCGAGATTAAATCTCTTGGCAGGTGAATTGGAGACTCAAGTAGTCTCAAAATACCTAGCCTCTTTATTAGCAATAAGCACAAACCTCTGCGCCCCGCGGTCAGGACCGGAAAATGCACGGTGGATCCGACATACGTCCCTCCATTTCTACGTCGGCCACTGAATCGTGCTGATTGTCCTCACGATCGAGGAACCAGCATCGTCAATTTAAATGATATCACAATATAAATCTGAGTCAAGTGGTGTGAGGCGAATAAAACAGAGTTTTTTTATTGTCAATGTTGAAAAATAAATTAAAAACAAATATAATAACCAATTACTTAATAATTTATTGTTGTGGAAGAAATATCTTTAAAAGCAGAAGAAATATTTTCTATACTTGGTTTTCCTGTAACCAACTCTTTGTTTTTAACATTATTTGTATGTTTGATTTTAATTAGTTTTTCTGTTATTTTAAAAAAGAAATTAGCTATAATTCCTGGTAAATTGCAATCTGGCGTAGAAATGGGAGTAGAAGCTTTTTTAGGATTAATGGAATCAACTCTTGGATCTGCTCAAAAAGCTGAAAGATATTTTCCTTTGGTAGCTACAATATTTATTTTTATATTAGTTTCTAATTTGCTTGGACTTTTTCCTGGAGTAGGATCTATACACATTGAATATGGGCACAAAGCAATTCCTTTGTTTAGAGCCCCTGCTGCTGATTTGAATTTTACTTTAGCTTTTGCTGTTATTTCTGTTATAATAACTAATATTCTTGGAATGATGGCTGTAGGCACATTTAAACATATCAAAAAGTATTTGGATTTTTCAAATCCTATTAAATTATTTATTGGGTTGCTTGAATTAGTTTCTGAGTTTGCCAAAATAATCTCTCTTTCTTTTAGGTTGTTTGGAAATGTGTTTGCAGGAGAAGTGCTTTTGACAATTATTTTCTTTTTAGCGCCTTATTTTATACCTTTGCCATTTATGTTTTTGGAATTGTTTGTAGGTATGATACAAGCATTTATTTTTGCAATGATTACATTAGTATCAATATCAATTCATACAGCAGCCGACCATTAAAAATGGTCGAGTCTCGCCTATATGGGTGGGAACATCATTAAATAATAAATAATTTTAAATTCTAAATTCTAAATTCTAAAATTCAATTAAAATTTAAAATTTTAAATTTAAAATTTAAGTAACATGGAAATAGAAGCAGTACGTTTATGGGCTACAGTTGGGGTTATAGCAGTAGGTACAATTGCTCCAGCGATTGCTATTGCAATTATTGGATCTACAGCTTTAAAGGCTATTGGTAGGAATCCAGAAGCAGCAAGCAAAGTGCAAACAGCTATGATTTTGGCTATTGCATTCGCAGAAGCTATTGCTATTTATGCATTGGTTGTTTCTTTGATTGTAAAATTCGTTGCTTAATAATCTCGCGAATATTCACAAATTTCCCACGAATAACGCAAATACTATTCGTGAGATTTGTGCAGTATTCGTGTAAATTCGCGAGTCATGGAAGAAGCAGGTTTATTGGGACAATTGGGTATTAACTGGAAGCTTTTTTTGAGTCAAGCATTTAATTTCTTTATACTTTTAGTAGTATTAAGAGCTTTTGTTTACAAGCCATTGCTTGAGATAATAAAGAAAAGAAATGCGCGTATTAAAGAAGGTTTAGATAAAGCACAAGAAGCAGATATTAGGCTTAAAGAAATAGATAATATTGGTAAAGAAAAAATAAAAGAAGCTGAAATAAAAGCAGTGGGAATTATAAAATCTACAGAAGATAAGGCTAAAATTTTAGATAAAGAAATACAAGAACGTACAGATAAAAAACAGCAAGAGATAAATGAACTTTTGCGTAAAAGTTTTGCAAAACAACAAGAAGAAGCGCAAGATAAAGTTTATGCAGGAGCTGTAGAGCTTGTTAAAAAATTTGTGGCCAAATCTGTAGAATTAAAGCCAGAATTAGTTGATGAGAAATTAATCGAAAAAGCAGTAAGCGAGGTTAAGAAAAATGAAATATAAGTCAAGAGATTATGCTAATACACTGGTGGAAATTATGCTACCAGCCCGCAACAATGCGAAAGCTTTGGGCGGGGAGGAGAAAGGTAATGCAAAATTGGTTGCTAGTTTTTTGGCTTTTGTAAAGAAAAATAAAGATGAAAAGAAATTAAAAGAAATTTTAAAATTAGCAGAAAAATTATATTTTAAAACAACAGGATATAAGAAAGTAGTTATAGAAACTGCTAGAAAATTAGATACTGAAAAGCTTGAAAAGGAATTGGTAAAAGCTGGAGATGTTGTAGAAAAGAAAATAAATAAGAATTTAATCGCTGGAGTAAAGATTGTGGTGAATGAAGAAAGACAGTTGGACTATTCTTTTGCAAATAAATTAAACGAGATATAGCTCGGCAAATAATTTTTTTCTTCGAGTTGAGTCACTGCGGTGTACTCAACTTGTGGCTGTTGCTACAACCTCCGAAAAAAATCATTTGCCTCGCTAAATAATTATTATATGTCATACGATTTACTAGAAAAAATTAAACAATCTATAGAAGGTCAAAAACAAGATCCCAAATGGGAAGAAGTTGGCACTGTAGTTGAAGTAGGAGATGGGATTTTGAAATTATCTGGTCTTACCAATGTGCAAAGCCAGGAAGTACTTGAAATTAAGGAAGGAGATGAGAAAGTTCAGGCTGTGGCATTGAACTTGGAAGAAGATTCTGTAGGTGCTTTGGTATTGGGTAATGCTGAAAAAATTAAAGCTGGGCAAACTGTAAAAAGAACTAAACAGCTTTTAAGTTTACCTGTAGGCAATGAATTACTTGGAAGAGTAATTGATCCTTTGGGTAATCCTATTGATGGCAAAGGCCCTTTATTTGCAAAAGCTGATAAAGTGCAATATAACTTTTTAGAAAAAGATGCTCCTGGCGTGTTAGATAGAGAAGGTGTAAATACACCATTACACACAGGTATAAAAGCCATAGACAGCATGATACCTGTAGGTAGAGGCCAAAGAGAGCTTATTATTGGTGACCGTGGAACAGGTAAGACAGCAGTAGCTCTTGATGTAATAATTAATCAAATTCAAGATAATCCTAAAAACCCACCGATTTGTATTTATGTAGCTGTAGGTCAAAAAGAATCTAAAGTTGCAAAAATTGTAGAAACCCTAAAAAAATATAATGCTTTTGATTATACAATTGTGGTATCAGCAAGTGCTTCTAGCCCTGCAGCTTTTTGGTATTTAGCTCCATTTGCTGGAGCTGCTGTTGGAGAATATTTCCGTGATAATGGTAAAGATGCAGTTGTAATTTATGATGATTTATCAAAGCATGCTTGGGCATATAGGCAAATTTCTTTGCTTTTGCGTAGGCCACCAGGAAGAGAAGCTTATCCTGGAGATGTGTTTTATTTGCACTCAAGACTCTTGGAAAGAGCAGCAAAATTATCTAAAGAGAAAGGAGGTGGAAGCTTAACAGCACTTCCAATTATTGAAACTCAATTGGGAGATGTTACAGCTTATATTCCTACAAATGTTATTTCTATTACAGATGGGCAAATTTATTTGGAGAGTGATTTGTTTTATCAAGGAATGAGGCCAGCTGTAAATGCTGGACTTTCGGTTTCGCGTGTGGGGGGAGCTGCTCAAACCAAAGCAATGAAAAAAGTAGCTGGAAAATTAAGACTTGAATTAGCTCAATTTAGAGAACTTCAAACATTTGTACAGTTTGCTTCTGATGTAGATGAAACTACAAAGAAAAGAATTAATAAAGGTAGAATTATTACAGAAATATTAAAGCAATCAGACCAAGCCCCAATAAGTTTTGAAAAACAAGTGATTGTACTATATGCAGTTTTAAATGATTATTTTAGCAATCTTGCCTCGCCGAAGATAGAAGGCGGAGGCGGGTTTGAACCAAAAGAAATAGAAAAGAAATTTATGGATTATCTTGATAGCTTGCACAAAGATTTTGTAGAAAAATTAAAATCTGAGCGTCAGTTAACTCCAGAATTAGAAGAAGAGATGAAAAAAATAATAAGCGAGTTCGTAGAAAATCAAAAGTAGTTTTTAAAAATGGAATCACCGCAAAATATAAAAAAAAGACTAAAATCTGTAAATAATATAGGACAAATAACCAAGGTCCCGATAATTAAATTTTAATGTTTTATACTTATATATTAAAATCTTTGAACAATAGTTCGTATTATGTAGGGAGTTGTGAGGATATTAATGCAAGATTTAATTTACATAATACAGGGCAAGTAAAATCAACCAAAAGATATGTCCCATGGGAATTGATTTATAAAGAGGAGTATAAAACATTATCGGAGGCTAGAAAAAGAGAAACGCAAATAAAATCATGGAAGAAAAGAGTTGCAATAGAGAAATTAATAGGAATTAAAATTTAATTATCGTGGATCCTCGATAAATTTTAAAATTTTTTTAAAATTTATCGGGACAATGGAGCTAATTCCATAAAATTATGGATTCACCACAAAACATTAAGAAAAGACTAAAAAGTACAAAAAACATTGGTTCGATAGCAAAAGCTATGGAATTAGTTTCAGCTACAAAAATGCGTAAATCTCAGCAAATTGCTTTAGATTCTAGGCCATATGCTTTTGCTGGACTTGAGCTTTTGGCAAATTTATCTATACTTGAAAAAACCACAAAACTTAAAATGCCAGAATTGTTTGAAGTAAGAAAAAAAATTAATAAAGTTTTGTTTATTTTAGTAGCTTCTGATAAAGGATTAGCTGGGGCATTTAATAGTTCTGTGTTTAGAAAATTTGAATTGCATATAAAAGAATTTATGCAAACACATCAGGTAAAGATTGCTGGCAAATATGGTGGGTTTAGTGAAGAGCATTTATATTTAGCTGTGGGAGAAAAAGCAAATGCATATTTAATTAAAAAAGGATTAAAAGTAATTAAGAAATTTGTACATGTAGGGGATTTTATAACTCCAGAGCAAACAAATGAAATTGCAAAATTTATAATTGATGGATTTTTAGACGGAAGTTGGGATAGGGTAGTGGCAATTTCTACACATTTTAAAACTGCTTTAAAACAAGAGCCACATGTAAGAAGAGTTTTGCCAATTGATTTTGATCATATTAAAGATACAATAAAAGAAATTATTCCAGAGAAAGGTAAATTTGCTGATTTGATAAAAGAAAACAGTTTGGATTTTGTGCCAGATGAGAAAAAAGTTGCAGAATATTTAATTGAGCCAAATCCACAAAAAGTTATAGAAAAATTAGCTGAACATCTATTTTCTATGCAAATATATCATTTAATTTTAGAAGCTAATGCTTCTGAACATTCAGCAAGAAGAATGGCCATGAAAACAGCTTCAGATAATGCTAAAGATTTAGGTGAGACCTTAAACTTACAATACAACAAATCCCGTCAATCAAGAATTACTACTGAAATCGCAGAAATTTCCACAGGAGCCGAAGCTCAACAATAAATTATTTTTTTCGCTTTGTAAACAAACTTTTTCGCTCGCCAAATTAAATTTTTCTGCGCGCCACGGCCTCTCTGCGGGGCACCCGCGTGCTCGAAAAATTTATTTGGCTCGCTACTAAATATAATTTTCAGCAAATAATTAAATAATTTTTAAATATATGAATGGAAAAATTTTACAAATTATAGGGCCAGTAGTAGATGTGGAATTTCCAGCTGATGCTGAGCTTCCACAGATTTTTAATGCACTTATTGTGCGACAAAATGATAAAGATATTATTTTGGAGATTGTAAAGCATTTGGATGTTTCAAAAGTAAGAGCAATTTCTTTGGCTTCTACAGATGGTTTGCAACGTGGAATGGAAGTCAAGGATACTGTGGCTCCAATATCTGTACCAGTAGGACCAGAAGTATTGGGAAATTTATTTAATGTTGTAGGAGAGCCATTAAATCATGATTCAAGCTCCAAAATACAAAATACAAAATTTAAGTTAAGATGGCCTATACATAGGCACGCTCCTGCTTTTACAGAACAAGCTACTAAAACAGAAATTTTTGAAACTGGAATTAAAGTGGTAGATTTGATTGCACCATTTATTAAAGGAGGAAAAATTGGACTTTTTGGTGGGGCTGGTGTAGGTAAAACAGTTTTCTTGCAAGAATTAATTAGAAACGTGGCTGAAGAATCTGGAGGAGTTTCAGTATTTGCTGGAGTAGGGGAAAGAACTAGAGAAGGGAATGATTTGTACAAAGAAATGACAGATTCTGGAGTTATCAATAAAACAGCTTTGGTATTTGGACAAATGAATGAAGTACCAGGAGCCAGAGCTAGAGTAGCTTTGAGCGCTCTTACAATGGCTGAATATTTTAGAGATGAGGAAAAGAAAAATGTGCTTTTGTTTATTGATAATATTTTTAGATTTTCACAAGCAGGTTCTGAAGTTTCAACTCTTTTGGGACGTATGCCAAGTGCTGTAGGATATCAGCCAACATTAGCTCAAGAAATGGCAGAGCTTCAAGAAAGAATTACTTCTACCAAAAATGGATCTATCACTTCAGTTCAAGCTATTTATGTGCCTGCTGATGATATTACAGATCCAGCTCCAGCTACAACATTTTCTCACTTAGATTCTACAATTGTTTTAAGTCGTGGTTTAACAGAAATTGGAATTTATCCTGCTGTAGATCCTTTGGCTTCCACATCAAGTGCGCTGGATCCTAAAATTGTAGGAGATAAGCATTATAATACTGCTCGCTTGGTGCAAAAAACTTTGCAGAAATATAAAGATTTGCAAGATATTATTGCAATTTTGGGAATTGAAGAATTGTCAGATGAAGACAAAAAAACTGTTGATAGAGCAAGAAAAATTCAAAGATTTTTGTCGCAACCATTTTTTGTGGCAGAAAACTTTACAGGTACCAAAGGTAAGTTTGTAAAACTTGAAGACACAATTAGAGGGTTTTCAGAAATTTTGGAAGGCAAATATGATGATATTCCAGAAGATAAATTCTATATGAAAGGCGGAATTGAGGAGATAATGATGTAATGTTGAGATGTTGGAATGTTGTAATGAATCCTTGCAAGAAAAAAGTCGCAAGTTGGGTTGAGCTTGCGACGGGTCATGCGTGATTTTCTGTTGACGTCATTGCTGAATTTCAACGCTGATGACCCTTCTGGGTTCATCTTTGATGATCTTGGCAGGCCATGTTGTGGCGATCTTATGATGAACGTCAGTTCTCTTGTCGACCTTGGGAAGCATTGTCACTGCTTGCTTCTCAGTCAGATCGTCGTTACCAACAACAGTGTGTGCCATGCGCACGCCGTTATCGGTCGAAAAAATGAGCAGAATCTTCATAGGACTTCTCCAGTGGTGAGTATTAGAAACTATATTAAATAAATATTACTAATATAATTATTATTTGTCAAATGAAATTATCAATATATAGTTTAAAAAAAGTTTTGTTTCAGGGCCATGCCCAGCTTTTGAATTGTAAAACGCAATTGGGCGAAATTACGGTTTTAGAAAACCACGAGCCTTTAATTACTGTTTTAACTCAAGGGACGGCAAGAATAAAAGATGAAAATGGAAATGAACATTTTTTCGAGATCAAATCAGGATTTTTGGAAGTAAGGCAAGATAATGAAGTAAGGTGTATTGTAGAGCAGTAGAAAATTATCAGGTGTCATTTCCGCGACCCGCTTCGACTACGAAGCGAGGCGAGAAGCGGGAATCTGGGGTATGTGCACTAAACTCTGGATTCCTAATCAAGTTGGGAATGACAAACGAAAGCCGACTAATTAAGTCGGTTTTTTGTTGCATTAATTACTATTTTATGATATTATTTATTTATGGATAATATACTAGAAAAAAATGATGCAGAACTTGTAGCGCTTTCTCTTAAAAATAGAGAGATCTATGGTTTTTTAATACAACGTTATCAAGATAAATTGCGAAGATATATTTTGCGTATTGCTGGAGGTGTGCAAAATGATGCAGATGATATATTGCAGGATGTTTTTATTAAGGTTTATAAGAATTTAAATGATTATGATCCAAAATTAAAATTTTCATCTTGGATATATCGTATTACTCACAATGAGACTATATCTTTTTTGCGTAAAATAAATAGAAAACCAACTACTTATAATTTTGAAATAGATGCAGTTAAAGTAAAAACAATTGAAGAGGATTTAACTTTAGATCAAAAATTAGACAATGCAAAGGTAAAAGAAAATCTTTTGAAAATTATTAATAATTTAGATAAAAAACATCAAGAAGTAGTAATGTTAAGGTATGTAGAAGATAAAGATTATCAAGAAATTTCTGATATTTTAAAAAAACCTCAAGGAACAGTAGCTACTTTATTAAGGCAGGCAAAATTTCAATTAAAAGAAGAAATTACAAAAAATAAACATTTGTTTTCATAAAAATATGCAAGAGAAAAAAAATAACGATATTTCAAAAAAAGTTTTAGATAAAATTAATTGTGATAAAATTTGTCCTACACCAAAATGGTGTTTTGTATGCTGGAATTATGGATCTTGGTTTATTGTCATTTTGTCTGGATTGATTATTTCTTTATCTTTGAGCTTAATGGTTTTTCTTTTTGTTAGTCATGATTGGGATGTATATGAGCTGGAAAGTGGCAATTTAATAAATCATATTATTGTTTATACTCCATTTGTATGGATAATCATATTTTTGCTTTTTATATTATTAGCAGTTTTTTGGTTTAATAAGACAAAGCAAGGTTATAAATTTGGATCTTTAAAATCTTTGATAATAGGTGTTTTGCTTATAATTATCTTTTCCTCAATTATTGCTATTACTGGTTTTAGTGCAAAATTAAATGATGAATTTAGGCAAGGTTTACCTGGATATAAAGTTTTTGTTCATGATAAGTGTGATATTTGGGATGATCCAGTAAAGGGTCTTTTGAGCGGTAAGATTGTAGAAATTAAAAATAATGATGAATTTATTTTAAATGATTTTAATAATAATTCTTGGCAAGTACAAAAAAAAAATGTAAAAATAACTCCTCCAAGATTTTTTATTAAAAATGGTAGCAATATAAAAATGATTGGTAGGGTTTGTGAAATTTGTGGAAATAATGTATTTATTGTAAATACAATTAAGCCTTGGTAATTTTATTGTGTTGAGGGCTTGATTTTTATGTAAAGTTTTGCTATGATATAAACTATAAATTAATCTAAGTTTATGAAAAAAGAAATACATCCAAAATATTTTGAGAAATCTACTGTAAGTTGTGCTTGTGGTAATAAATTTACTGTAGGTTCAACTAAAGAAGTTATAAGCACTGAAGTTTGCAATAAGTGTCATCCTTTTTATACAAAACAAGAAAAAGTTATGGATACTTTGGGACGTGTGCAAAAATTTAAAGATAGATTGTCAAAAAAAGCAGTTACTCCAAAAAAGAAAAAAATTAACAAAACAAAAGAATAAAAAATAATTTGAAGTAAAGCTCCACTAAGTTGGGGTTTGTATAGTTTTGGTGTTCGAGATTTCGCCCATATAGAACTATATCAAAACTTCTAGATAATATATTATGGTGTTAGTAGATGAAAAAAAGAAAGCAATACAAGAAGTAAAAATTAGTGCAGAAGAAATGTCTTCTGCTGGTTTACATTTAGGGCATAAAGTTTCAAAACTTCATCCTAAAATGAAACCATATATTTCTGGAGTAAAGAATAATATTAATATATTTGATTTAGACAAGTCTGTAGCTGAATTTAAAAAAGCTTTAAATTTTATTGCAAAATCTATTTCCGAGGGCAAAGTTGTGTTATTTGTAGGTACAAAAGTTCAAGTAAGAAGTTTAGTTAAAGCAACTGCTATTGAATGCCAAGTGCCATATGTTACTGAAAGATGGTTGGGTGGAACATTAACTAATTTTGAAACAATATCTAAAAGAGTTAATTATTTTAAAGACTTGGAAAGAAAAAAATCTTTTGGTGAATTTGAAAAATATACCAAAAAAGAAAGAATGGGTAAAGATAAAGAAATAGAGTCTTTGAGAACTAAGTTTGAAGGAATTAAAAATGTTGTAAAATTACCAGATGTTGTGGTTATTTTTGATATTTATAAAGATGAAACTTGTTTGCGTGAAGCAATAAGAAAAGGCATAAAAACAGTTGCTATTTGTGATACAAATACAGATCCAAGCAAAGTTGATTATCCAATACCAGCCAATGATGATGCAATATCATCTGTAAGATATATATTAGATAAAATAAAAGAAACAATTTTAAATGCGAAGTAAACTCGCTCGACAATAAACTTTTTTCCGTCTGTTGGTAACCCTCTTTGCCTCTTCGGGCAAGTAGACCAAGGACTTCAAAAAGTTTATTGCCTCGCTTATTATTTATATGATAAGTATAGAACAAATAAAAAAATTAAGAGATGAAACTGAACTTTCTATCTCGGAAGTTAAAAAAGCTTTAGAGCAATCAAATGGAGATTTAGAAAAAGCTAAAGAAATATTAAAAGCTTTAGGCAAAAAAATGGTTGGCAAAAAAGCAGATAGGGAAGTAAATCAAGGAATAATTGAAACTTATTTACATTCAAATTCCAAAACAGGAGTTTTACTAGATATTAGATGTGAATCAGATTTTGTGGCCAAAGGACCTGATTTTAAAGCTTTAGCTCATGAAATTTGTTTACAAATAGCTGCAATGAAACCATTATTTGTGTCTGAAAATGATATTCCAGCAGAATTTTTAGATGGAGAAACAAAAATTTACACTGAACAGGTTGCAGACTCTGGAAAACCAGAAGCAATTGTAAAGCAAATTATTGAAGGTAAATTAAAGAAATATAAAGATTCAGTGTGCTTGTTATCTCAAACTTGGGTAAAAGATGATACAAAAACTATTAAGAATTTAATTGAAGATGCAGTTGGTAAAATAGGTGAGAATATTGAAATTAAAAAATTCGCAAGATACGAGATTTAATTT
>Ga0172371_10003119_pt1 | contig 25872 bp, 24 predicted proteins | sample Lak12m_FD_114543 | JGI IMG/M metagenome (GOLD analysis project Ga0172371, IMG submission 114543) | Freshwater microbial communities from Kabuno Bay, South-Kivu, Congo - kab_022012_12m | ecosystem: Environmental > Aquatic > Freshwater > Lake | place: Democratic Republic of the Congo: South-Kivu... | reverse complement strand
CGTGGATGCCGCTGCTCGGCGCCGCGGCCGTCGTGGCCGCCGTGGCCGTGGCCGGCCTCGCCGCCCTGTATCCGGCGCTCCGCGCCGGCAAGATGGATCCCACCGAGGCCCTCCGTGCGCTCTGACGCGCGACCCTCCCGAGGAGTGAGCATGACCGTAGCGATGAGACAGACAGCAGACCCCGCGGCCATCGTGCCGGCGCCGGAGGCGCCGGAACTGCGCGAGCAGCCGGCGGAGGCGCGGGGCGACGAGCGCGCCGCGCGGTTCATCGAGGCCCGTGGCCTCGAGAAGACGTTCGCCGGTGACGGCGCGCCGGTGCTTGCACTCCGCGGCCTCGACCTCGTCGTGCCCGAGGGGACCTTTCTCGGCGTGATGGGGCAGTCGGGCTCGGGCAAGAGCACGTTCCTCTCCATCCTCGGCGGGCTCAGCCACCCGAGCGCCGGCAGCATCTCCGTGGACGGCATCGACCTGTACGCGCTCGGCGGCGAGAAGCTCGCCGACTTCCGCCGCGAGTACCTGGGCTTCGTGTTCCAGTCGTTCAACCTCGTGCCCTACCTCACGGCCCTGGAGAACGTCACGCTGCCGCTGGCGGTGAAGAAGATGCCGGCTGCGAAGAAGCGCGGGCGCGCGCTCGAGGTGCTCGAGCGCGTGGGCCTCGCCGACCGCGCCTCCCACCTGCCCGGCAAGCTCTCCGGCGGCGAGCAGGAGCGCGTGGCAATCGCCCGCGCGCTCGTCAACGAGCCGCCACTCATCCTGGCCGACGAGCCCACCGGCGCCCTGGACACCGAGACGACCACGGAGATCATGGACCTGTTCGCGGAGTTGCACCGCGAGGGCAACACCATCGTGATGGTCACGCACAACGCCGAGATCCAGCTGTACTTCGACCGGACCATCGTGCTGCGCGACGGGCGGCTGGACTGCGACCTGCCGAGGTGCGCGCCGAACACGCCGCTGTGAGCGGTGTGCCCGCGGCCGGCGGCAGTGTCAGCCGGCGGCCGGCTTCGGCGAGCTGCTCCGGTGATCTGCTCCGGCGAGCGGCATCGCGCTCACGGGGTGCTGCCCGTTTCGGCCCTCAGGCTTGATGACTCATGAGCTGTCAAGCCTGAGGGCCTCGAGTGGGGCTCCATCCGGCGGTCGGGCGGCGCGGTGAAGACCCGGCTCCGCGGTGAAGACCCGGCCGCCCCGGGCCGGTCTCCCGACTCAGCCGGCCGCGGTCTCAGTCGGCTCCTCGCGCCTGAGCTCGTTCACCACGAGCACCGCCACGCTCGCCGCCACGGCGATGCCGCCGGCGATCATCATCACCGGCTTCATCGTGGTGTTGCAGATCATGGTCGCGGCGCCGCACGTCCCGATCAGCGACACCGGCACCAGGATCGCGAACAGCCCGAGGCAGGCAGTGACGATGGCGAGCGCGCGTCTCGTCTCGCGGCGTCGCGCGAAGTACAGCAGGCCGCCGGCGACGACCAGCATGATGCCCACCACCAGGCCGCCGCGCGCGCTCCAGAAGCACTTCATCTTCGTGACGACGCTGCTGCTCGCCACCGTCTGCATGCTCGCGAGCAGGCTGCCGGACCCGGCGTCGTCGGCGAAGGTCGCCGCTACGGCCACGCGGTCGCCCGGCGCCGTGGACGCCGCGTCGCTACGGGCCTCGCAGTTGGTGGACTGCGGCACGATGGCGATGACCAGGCCGGCCACCACGATGAGCAACGCGAGCACCTTCACGGTCGTCCTCCTGAGCGAGCGTCTGTCCAAATGGGGCGCCGGGCGCTGCGCGTCTCGCTGCGCCCTCGCCCGTTCAGCGCACGATGATGTGGCCCTCGTTCACGCCCATGCTGCAGGTGAACGGGTACGACCCGGGCGCGAGCACGCCGAGCGCCATGGTCGCGCTGCCGCCCGAGAAGTCCGTCTTCACGCCGAGATCCGGGAACTCCGGCTCGGCGAGGCAGCCCTCCGCCGGGCCGCTGAAGACGACCGCGACCGGCAGCCCGGCGTCCACGGTGAACTCGTTCGGCACGTAGTAGCCGTCCTCGACCCCGACGCGGACGATCTGGACGCCGTCCACGACCTCCGCCTCGCCGGTGACCGTCGGGTCGGGGCCGCCGTCGCCCCAACAGCTCGCGCACACCTGCGGCTCGCCGGTCACGGAGACGGCCGGCTCGGGCGACGCCGAGGAGCCGGCCGGCGTTGCAGCTGCGGCGCCGGTCCCGGCCGTGACGAGCTTCTCGCCCTCGGGACGCAGGGCCAGGGAGACGGCCACGAGGGCGACCACGGCCACGGCCACGACGGCGACGAACACCAGCGCTTCCGTGCGGCGCGAGCGTGTCGCGCTCACGCGGCATCCTCTGTCGCGCCGCGGCTCACGGCAGGACGTCGAAGTAGGTCGTCTTCGATGACGACACCTTCTTGCCACCCCTGTACTGGATGGCCTGCACGCCGTGCTTGCCCTTCATCGGGATGGTGATGGTGATCGAGTACGCGCTGCCGGGCTTGCCGCCGGAGCGCTTGCCGACCTTGGCCCAGTAGGTGTCCATCACGCCGTAGCCGTCGTCGCCGTACTCCATCCACAGAATGATCTTCACCTTCGCCGGCGCGCTCGCTGTGGACTTGGGCGTGATGTGGCCCGAGGCGCGGAAGGGCACGTCCTTGCGCGGCGCCGCCGACAGCACCGGTTTGCTGGTGAAGTACGCGGCTCGCGCCTCGGCGGCCGTCGCGAGGCCGGCCAGCAGCGCGGTGCCCAGACAGATGACGATGATGCCCGCCAGCCTGCGTCTCATGCTCGCACTCCCGTCGTCGGTGGACTATGACAAACATCATATGCGCTTCGTGGCCGATTGCGATGGTCATGCACCGTCTGCCGCGGCGATGTCGCGAGCGGCCGCGACCTGGGTACAGTGTGCTGCATCGTGCAGAGCGCCGCGCAAGCGGGGCCGACCAGGGAGGTGTCATGGACCGGGAACGCAGCGTGGCCATCGTCACGGGGGCTTCGTCGGGCATCGGCGCGGCGCTCGCCGAGCGTCTCGCCCGGGACGGCAGGGACCTCGTGGTCGTGGCGCGCCGCAAGGAGCGCCTCGAGGCGCTGGCGCGCCGTCTGGAGAGCGAGACCGGCGTCGGCGTCGAGGTCATGGTCGTCGACCTCACCGTCCCCGAGCAGCTGCAGCTGGTCGAGGACCGCATCGCCGCCGAGCCGCGGCTCGACCTGCTCGTCAACAACGCGGGCTTCGGCGCCTACGGCCCCTTCGCCGAGTTGAGCACGTCCTTCACCGACGACCTTATCAGGGTGCACTGCCGCGCCCCCGTGAGGCTCGCACACGCGGCGCTCCCGGGCATGATCACGCGCGGAAAGGGCGCCATCGTCAACGTCGCCTCGCTGCTGGCGCTCAGCGGCCCCCTGCACTCGCGCATGTCGGGCAAGGCCACGTACGCCGCCACCAAGGCCTTTCTGCTCACGTTCACACAGGCCCTGTCGGTCGAGCTGGAGGGCACCGGTGTGCACGCCATGGCGGTACTGCCGGGCATGGTCGAGACGGAGTTCTTCAACGTGAAGCGGGGCATCGCCCCCTCGCCGGGGACGATGATGAGCCCGGCCGACGTGGCGCAGGCCGTCGTCGTCGGCCTGCAGCTCAAGGAGGTCATCTGCGTGCCCGGCCTCGAGATCACGACGCTGTTCGAGGCGCTCCGCGACATCCAGAAGTCGACGCTGTTCGGCGGCACCTCCGGCAAGCTGGCCCAGCGGTATCGTCCCGCGGGCGATGCCTCGGGTCAGCCGCCGCCGGCGGACGACTCCGGGTGCGTCTCCTGAGAGACGGCGACGGGGGCGGCGCGGCCCTGCGGCCGCGCCGCCCCCGTCGCTCCGGCACCGCCGTCCCGCCCCTCCTTCCGGGTCCGTCGCCGCGCCTCTGTCGTGCCGCCCCGTCGCGCCACGCCGTCCGGGCGCTTCGGATGTTTTGAGCGTGAGCATAATCAAAACAGCCGACGCACGCGTGCGTTTGGCATGAGGCACGGCCGTGGCGAGAGCATCAGGCCGGAAGGAACGGAGATGAGCACCTACGACGTGGCGGTGGCGGGAGGCGGTCCGGCTGGGCTTTCGGCGGCCATGTACGCCGGGCTGCGGGTGCCGAGCACGATCGTGCTGGAGGCCGAGGTGTTCGGCGGTCAGCTGGTCGACACGTACCCCACCAAGCCCGTGAGCGACTTCCCGGCGCAGGAGACCATACTGTCGCGCGAGCTGGCTCTGCGGCTCGCCGCTCAGGCAGAGCACTTCGGGGCCGAGCTCCGTGAACACCGGCCCGTCGTGCACGTGGGACGGGGCGGGAGCGGCGGCTACCTTCTGCGCACCGGCTTCCGCCACGACGAGGCGCATGCCCTGGTCCTGGCCCTTATGCTCGAGCGCTTCTGCCCGCGGCGTCTGGGCATCGCCGACGAGGAACGCTACCCGGGCAGGGGTCTCACCTACCGGCTCCCGCCCCTCGAGGAGATCGAGGCGCGCAGGGCGGTCGTGGTGGGCGGGGGCGACTCTGCGCTGGACGCCGCGCTGTCGCTGCGCGAGGTGACGGCAGTGACCGTGGTGCGCCGTCGCGACGGGTTCCGTGCCTTCGTGCACACCCAGGACCGCTGCGCAGACGCCGGCGCCGGACTGGTCAGCGACGGCGAGGTCGTCGGCCTCACAGGCGAGGACAGGGTCGAGGCGGTGGTCGTCAAGCGCACCGACGGGTCGCTCGTGCATCTGCCTGCCGACCTCGTGCTCGTCAGCATCGGCCAGGTGCCCGAGCTGGGCGGGGTGCGCAGCTGGGACCTCGGCCTCGACGGCTCGCACCTCGAGGTCGACACGGCGATGCGGTCCCGCATCCCCGGGGTCTTCGCCGTCGGCGACTACGCCGCCTACCCGGGCAAGGTGCGCATGATCGCCACGGCCGTGACCGAAGGCTCCACGGCCGCGGCCACGGCCGAGAGGTACGTGCAGCAGATGTCCTCGTCCTGAGAGCCGCACCGTGGCGCCCCCGGCGGCCGGCGCGTCCGCGCCGGCCATGCTGGCGCCTCATCCGGCGGCGCCGCCCCCTCCCGGCGCCGCCGGGCCCTTGCGGGCGGGGCCGGCGGCCGGTCCTTCAGGCCGCCGGCCCCGTTGTGCGCCCGTCTCCCGGCGCCACGCGTGGTCGGCGATCAAGCCGTGAGCCAGCGTGATCTCAAGGATGCCGACGAAGGACGCGACGACAGTCGTGAGTGCCACGTCCACGACGAGGTAGAGGGGAAAGTGCGCGTGCACGCGCGCCTCGGCCCAGCTCAGGAACGACTCCTCGGCTGTGGACGGCAGGAGTACGAGCAGCAGGGTCAGGAAGAAGTGCGGCCGCACCAGCTGCACCGAGCGGCGCAGCGCGGGACGCACGCGCAGGTCCTCGATCGAGACGAGAGGGCCGACGATGCCCAGGAGCACGGCGACGACCAGGCCTGGGACGATGAACGCGACGAAGCCGAGCACGATGAGGCCCGACGCGGCCAGGTCCACCAGAAGCAGGCGCACGACCGGCACGCCGCGCACCTGCCGCAGCAGCGGTGCGTCGGGCTCGCCGCGCTGGTCGACGGCCACGATCCTGTCCAGCACGCCGGCGAAGAAGGTCGTGCCGAGCGAGGCGGCGGCCACGTTGGCGGCCGCGGCGGCGACCCGGCCCGCCCACGCCGGCGCCGAGCCGCCCTGAGGCAGGCTGGCTGCATCCTCAAGCACGCCGATGACGAGGTCGAGGGGGACCATGATGAGGGCCGCCAGGAGGGCCACGCGCCAGAACCGCCGCCGGTAGGTGCCCAGCGCCGTCGTCACCACGGCGCACGGCCGCACCCGCCCGCCCCGCGCCTGCACCGCCCGTGCCCCCACTTGCTCCCTCCGTCCCGCCCCTGTCGACCGCGCGGGAGCCGGCGTGCCGCGCCGGACCCCGCGGGCCGCGCCCTGGCCGCGGGATGATACGTCATCCGCCGGGCACGGCACGCGGCCGGGACCGCGCGGGGGGCGTGATACAGTCAGGCGCATGAGCCAGGGCCCCTCCGAGGCAGACGTCCGCGCCCCGACGGATGGCGCGCCCGGGCAGGGGCCGCAGACCGCCTTTCAGCGTCCGCCCGGACAGGGCTGGACGCAGTATGGGGCGCCGTCTTCCGCACCCCGGGAGAAGCGCCGCAACTGGGTCGCCGCCTCTCTTGCCCGGGGCGTTGCCGTGTTCATCGGCGGCTTCACGCTCGTCAACTCCTTCGGCCTCGCGCGCGACGCCGCCTTCGACGCCAACATCTGGTGGATCGCCGTGCCCTACCTGCCCGGCCTCGCCGCGGCCGTCCTGCTCGCCGCGGCCGGCGTCGCCCTGCTCGCCTACGGCGTGGCGCCGCGCATGGCCCCCTGGCGCCGCTGGCCCACGCTCGCGCTCATGGCCGCCGTCACGGCCGTGGCGGCGTACAACGCGGTCGGCTTCTACCGCGTGTGGTCGGCCGGGAGCATCGTGCCCGGGGTGCCGGTGCCGCTGTCGGCCGTGCTGGCGGTGCTCCTCCTCTACCTCCTGTGGGCGGCGCTGCGCGACCCAAGGCCGAGGGGCTGGCCGGCCGCCGCGGTGCTCTGCGCCGCCGCCGCAGCCTGCGCCTTGGCGTTCCCGGTCGCGCAGGTCTACTTCTTCGGCACCACCGACTACCGCCGCGCTGCCGACGTGGCCGTGGTGTTCGGCGCCCAGGTGCACGACGACGGGCGCCCGTCCACCGCCCTGAGTGAGCGCATGGCCACGGCCGTGCAGCTGTACAAGGCCGGGCTGGTCAAGCGCCTCCTGGTCTCCGGCGGCGTCGGTGCCAGCGGCTTCAACGAGGCGCTCGTGATGCGCGACATGGCGGCGAAGGCCGGCGTCCCCGCCGACGACGTGGTGGTCGACTCGAACGGCGTGAGCACCGATGCGACCGTGGCCGACACGCTGCCCTTCTTCGGCGGCAAGGGCTGGGAGCGCATCCTCGCGGTGAGCCAGTACTACCACCTGCCGCGCATCAAGCTCGCCTACGCCGGCGCCGGCTGGGACGTACTCACCGTGCCGGCGCCGGCCACCGAGCGCACGCTCCCCATGGTCGTGCGCGAGATCCCCGCGTTCTGGGTCTACTACCTGCGCGCCATCTTCGGCTGAAGGCGCGATCCCGGCTGCGGTGCGAACCTGCCGCAGAAGCCTCACATGCGCCCGTGCTATCATGCCGCACACTCCGGGAACGCCCCGGGGAGACGGGCGGGGGCGCGCCCACGCGGTCGCTTCCCCGTCCGGCCTGCATACCGCAGGCGCACCGCTCCGCCGCCGGCACGAGCCGGCGGCCCTGTGACCTGGATGGGGGATTCTGATGCGTGGACGTAGACTCAGACTGCAGATGGCATACCTGATCGCGGCCCTGGCGGCGGCCCTTGCCCTGACCATCGTCGCGGCCGGCTGCGGCAGCGGAGACAGCGGCGGATCGGGAAGCTCGGCGAGTCCCGGCGCCGCCTCCGGTGAGCCCATCAAGGTCGGCGCGATCCTCTCGCTCACCGGCACCTACGCCGGTCTCGGCGAGGGCGAGAAGAACGTCATCGACATGGAAGTGAAGCGCATCAACGACGCCGGCGGCATCAACGGCCGCCCGCTGGAGGTCATCGTCGAGGACGACGCCACCGACGAGGCCAAGGCCGCGGCGGCCGCCGCCAAGCTCATCGAGCAGGACGAGGTCGTCGCCATCCTCGGCGCCACCGGCTCCGGCCAGACCATGGCCATGCGTGGCGACGTCGACCGCGCCGGCGTGCCGCAGGTCTCCATGGCCGGCGCCACCGCGATCACCAATCCCGTCGATCCCCTCGTGTTCGCGACCCCCTGGTCCAACACGATCGTGGTGCCCTTCACGCTCCAGTACTTGAAGGACCAGGGCATCACCAAGATCGGCCTCATCAGCGACAGCGGCGGCTTCGGCAAGGACGGCCAGGCCATCATCTCCGCCGAGGCTCCCAACTACGGCATCGAGATCGTCGACGATGAGACCTTCAACCCCGGCGATACCGACATGAGCGCCCAGCTCACCAAGATCAAGAGCTCGGGCGCCGAGGCCATCCTCATGTGGACGGCTGGGGCCGAGGCCGCCACCATCGTCAAGAACGCCGCAGACCTCGGCACCGACCTGCCGATCTACGGCAGCCACGGCATCGCCCGCCGCGAGTTCATCGAGGGTGCCGGCGCCGCCGCCGAGGGCATCACCCTGCCTGCCGGCAAGATCCTCATGCCCGAGGCCTACGGCGAGGGCACCGAGGCGTTCACCGTGGCAACCGACTTCATCGACCGCTACACGGCCGCCTACGGCGAGGCCCCCAGCACGTTCGCGGGCTACGCCTACGACGCCCTCAACCTCGTGGTCGAGGCCGCGAAGAAGGTGCAGGGCGACCTCACGCCCGAGTCGCTGCGCGACGCCATCGAGCAGACGACCGGCTGGGTGGGCACCGGCGGCACCTTCAACTTCACCGCCGAGGACCACAACGGCCTGACGGTCGACGACCTCACGATGTACCAGATCAAGGACGGCGACTGGAGCCAGGCCCAGTAACGGGACCATCCGGCAGAGGCATCCCGTGAGCGAGCTCCTGCAGTTCCTCATCGCGGGGCTGAAGAACGGCTGTATCTACGCGCTCGTCGCGCTCGGCTTCACCGTCGTGTTCGCGGCGACAAGGGCGATCAACTTCGCCCAGGGCGAGTTCTTCATGCTCGGCGGGATGCTCGGCGTCGCCTTCTGGCAACTGGGATTGCCGCTGCCCCTGGCGGCGGTGGCGGCCGTGGCCGCCACCGCCGCCATCGGGGCGCTGTTCGAGCTCCTCGCGGTGCGCCCCATCAAGGACGGCGACCCGCTGCGCATCATCATCGTCACCATCGGCGGGGCTGTCCTGCTGCGGCAGCTCACGCTGCACTTCCTGGGCCCGGACGAGCGGCCGCTCGACGCGTTCAGCGCCGGCGCGTCGTTCAAGGTGTGGGGCGCGGCGATCGAGCGCCAGACCGTGTGGATCTGGGCGGTCACGGTCGTGAGCGTCGCCGTGCTGGCGATCCTGTACCGGCGCACGGCGTTCGGCAAGGCCATGCGCGCCACGGCCATCCGCCGCGACGCCGCACGCCTCGTCGGCGTCAATGTGAGCCTCATGGTCACGGCGTCGTTCGCCATCGCGGCCGGCCTCGGCGCCGTGGCCGGCATCACCGTCACGCCGCTCACACAGACGGTCTTCAGCGTCGGCGCCGGCATGGGCGTCAAGGGGTTCGCCGCCGCGGTGCTGGGCGGCCTCGGGGATCCGGTCGGCGCGGTCTGCGGCGGCCTGCTGCTCGGCCTGCTCGAGGCGCTCGTGGCCGGCTACATCGACCCCGTCTACAAGGACGCCGTCGCCATGGTCGTGCTCCTGCTCGTGCTTTTCGTGCGCCCGCAGGGCATCCTCGGCGGCTCGGGGAGGGAGAAGCTGTGACCTCCTCCCGCACGTGGCGCTACGCGGCGCCGTTCGTCATCGCCGTCATCGTCGCGATCCTGCCGCTCGTCGTCACCGACCGCTTCCTGCTCAAGGTGTTCACCTTCGCAGGCGTGAACGCGCTCGTCGTCGTCGGGCTCTCGCTGCTGTTCGGCTACGCCGGGCAGGTCTCGCTGGGGCACGCCGCCTTCGTCGGCATCGGCGCCTACGCGGCCGCCTACTGCACCGTGCAGCTGCACTGGCCGTGGATCCTGGGCTTCGTCGCGGCCGGCGCCGTCTCCGCCCTGGGCGGGCTGGTGCTGGCCGTGCCCAGCCTGCGGCTCAAGGGGTACTACCTCGCGGTGGCCACGCTCGGCTTCGGGGAGCTTATGGCGCTGAGCTTCAAGGAGGCCGAGCCGGTGACGGGCGGCGTCGACGGCTTCACCGGCATCCCGTACCCTGCGCTCGGCCCGTTCGAGCTCCGCACCGCTTCGTCACTGTACTGGCTGGTGTGGGGCATCGTCGGCGTCGCCCTGCTGATCGCCTGGAACACCAGCTCGCTGCGCCCGGGGCGCGCCATGCGCGCCCTGCACGGCAGCGAGCTCGGGGCGCAGGCCAGCGGCGTCGACGTGGTCGGCGTCAAGGTGCGGACGTTCGTGATGAGCGCCGTCATCGCCGGCCTCGCCGGGGCGCTCTACGCCGGGGTCGTCGGCTTCGTCTCGCCGAGCGTGTTCACGCTCTCGGCCTCGGTCACGTTCATGGCGATGGCCGTGATCGGCGGCACCGGCTCGCTCGCCGGCCCCCTGCTGGCCGCCGTGCTGCTCACGCTGCTGCAGTACTTCGACGCGCTCATCCCCGGCATCCCGCGTTCCACCTCGCAGGCGCTGCAGGAGTACCGCGAAGACATCTACGCGCTGGCCATCATCCTCGTGGTGATCTTCGCGCCGCGCGGACTCGGCGGCCTGTGGCGCCGCCGTGACCGCGGCGGCGGGGAAGAGGTGAGGCAGTGAGCCGGAGGACCGCATCGTGAGCCTCCTCCAGGTCCGGCACGTCACCAAGCGCTTCGGCGGTCTCACCGCCGTCGACGACGTCTCGTTCGATGTGTTCCCCGGCACCATCAAAGCCCTCATCGGGCCCAACGGTGCCGGCAAGTCGACGCTGTTCAACACGCTGACCGGCTTCGAGAAGCCGGACGGCGGCTCGGTGTTGTTCGAGGGCAGGGAGCTGGTCGGCCGGCGCGCGCGCGACGTGGTCCGCGCCGGCCTCGCCCGCACCTTCCAGAACACGCAGCTGTTCGACGAGCTCTCGGCCGGCGAGAACGTCATGGTCGGCCGCCAGGCGCACCAGGGCAAGGGGTTCACCGCCGCGATGCTGCGCCTGCCCGGGGCCACGGCCGAGGACCGCGAGGCGCGCGAGGAGGCCGGCCGCCTGCTGCGGCTCATCGGCATCGAGGAGTGGGTGGACGTGCCTGCCGCCGATCTGCCGGCCGGCATCCGCCGGCTTGTGGAGATCGCGCGGGCGCTGGCCACGGGACCGCGCCTGCTGCTTCTCGACGAGCCTGCCGCGGGCCTGAACGCCACCGAGGGCCGTGAGCTCGTACACACGCTGTACCGGGTGCGCGACGCCGGCGTCACCGTGGTCATCGTCGAGCACGACATGGGCCTCGTCATGGACGTCTCCGACGAGATCGTCGTGCTCGACCGCGGGCGCAAGATCGCCGAAGGCCCGCCGCGCATGATCCAGCTCGACCCCGTCGTGATCGCCGCCTACCTCGGCGGCGGCGAGGACGAGGACGACGGCCCGGCGGGGCGGCCCGGCAGATGCGTGTCCACCGCTCCGGCAGATGCACCCGGCGATGCCTGAGCCCGCGGTCACAGCCGGCGTGGCCGGCGCCGCGGGCGCCGCAGGCTCTGCTGCGCTGCTCGAGCTGAAGGCCGTGCGCGCCGGCTACGGCCACGCCGAGGTGCTGCACGGCGTCGACCTCGGCGTCGCGCAGGGCGAGCTGGTCGCCCTCATCGGCGCCAACGGCGCCGGCAAGTCGACGCTGCTCAAGGCCGTCGTCGGCCTGGTGCGCGTGCGCTCCGGCGCGGTGATGTACGACGGCACGCCCCTCACGGCCGCGAAGCCGGAACGCCTGGTCCGCGACGGCCTCGCGCTCGTGCCGGAGGGCCGTCTGCTGTTCGGCCCCATGACGGTGCGCGAGAACCTCGAGCTCGGCGCCTACGGCGCGGGGCGCGAGCGGCGCGCCGCCGTCGCCGAGGGCCTCACCCTCGTGCACGAGCTGTTCCCGGTGCTGGCCGAGCGCGCTTCGCAGCCGGCCGCCACCCTGTCCGGCGGCGAGCAGCAGATGCTGGCTGTCGGCCGCGCCCTGATGTCGCGGCCGCGCCTGCTGCTGCTCGACGAGCCCTCGCTGGGCCTCGCGCCGCGCATCGTACGCGAGATCTTCGCCGTGCTCGACAAGCTGCGCGCGCGCGGCGTCACCGTCCTGCTCGTGGAGCAGGATGCCCGCCTCGCGCTCAAGCACGCCGATCGTGGCTACGTCATGCAGACCGGCCGCGTGGTGCTGCAGGGGTCCTCCACCGACCTGCTCGCCGACGAGACCGTACAGACCATCTACCTCGGCGCCTGGCGCGGCGAGTCTGGGGGGGAGCGATGATCTGGAACCCCGAGTACGAGTGCATGGACCGGGCGGCTCTGCACGACCTGCAGCTGCGCCGCCTGCAGATGACCGTCGCCTGGGCCTTCGAGCACGTGCCGCACTACCGCGCCGAGTTCGAGCGCCGCGGCGTACGTCCGCGCGACATGCGCACGCTCGACGACGTGCGCCGCCTGCCGTTCACCGATGAGGGCGCTTTGCGCGATGCCTTCCCGTTCGGCATGTTCGCGCTGCCGCTGGACGAGATCGTGCGCGTGCACTCCTCCTCCGGCGTCACCGGCAAGCCCGTCGTGGTCGGCTACTCGCGCGGCGACATCAACACCTGGACCGAGCTCACGGCCCGGGTCGCGGCCGCGGCCGGTGTGCAGCGCGGCGACCTCGCGCAGATGGCGTACCCCTACGGCATGTCCACGAGCGGCTGGGGCATGCACTACGGCATGGAGCGCCTCGGTGCCACCATCATCCCGGCCGGCGCCGAGCGCAGCGAGCAGCAGCTCGCCATGATGGCCGACTTCGGCACCACCGTGCTGGTCTCGACCCCGTCCTACGCGCTCTACCTCGGCGAGCAGGCCGAGAAGCTCGGCCGCGACTTCGGTGCGTTCAAGCTGCGGCTGGGCCTCTTCGGCGGCGAGCCCTGCTCCGACGCGATGAAGACGCGGCTGGAGCAGCGCTTCGGCCTCCGCGCCGTCGACACCTACGGCCTCTCCGAGGTCATGGGCCCAGGCGTGGCCGGCGAGTGTGAGTGCGCCTGCGGCCTGCACGTCAACGAGGACCACCTGCTGGTGGAGGTGGTCGAGCCGGAGAGCGGCGAGCCGGTGCAGCGCGGCGAGCGCGGCGAGCTGGTCGTCACCACGCTGACCAAGGAGGGCTTCCCGCTGCTCCGCTACCGTACCCGCGACCTCACCTCGCTCGACACCTCGCGCTGTGACTGCGGTCGCACCCTGGCGCGCATGGCCAAGGTGCGCGAGCGCACCGACGACATGCTCATCGTGCGCGGCGTGAACTTCTACCCCGCGCAGATAGAGGAGGTCCTGGAGGGCATCGAGGGGGCGCGGCCGCAGTTCCTCATCGTGCTCGAACGCACGCAGGGCCTTGTCGGCGTCGAGCTCCGGGTCGAGGTGGACGAGCACGTGTTCTCGGATGTCATGGGGGAGATGGTGCGGTTCCATACGGCCGTGGCCGACAAGCTCGAGGCAAGCCTGGGCCTGCAGGCTCGAGTGAGGCTCGTGGAGCACGGCGCGGTGGAACGGACGCCCGGCGTGCGCGGCCGCGTGCTCGACCTGCGCGCCGAGGATTGACTCGGTCTCGCCGACCCCGGAGGCGTGTGCCCCGGCGGGTCGAGGTGCGCGGCCACGGAACGCGGACGGGGCGGGCCCGTGAAGGCCCGCCCCGTCCGTTCTGCGTCTGGCTGGTAGCCTCTGGAGTCTAGCGCAGCAGGCAGCCGTTCGCCTGCAGCTCCTCCTGCCACTCGGCCTCGCTGGGCTCGCCGCACTTGCGAAGCAGCTTGTCCCACTCGCGGTCCGACCAGGCCTCGAGCCGCACCAGCTCGGCGTCGTTGCCGGGTTTGAACAGGTGCGCGAACCGCCCCTGGCGCTTGAGCCAGGGGATCAGCGGCAGCTTGCGCCGCGGCCGGTAGGTGAGGTGGTACTCGCCGTCCACGACCTCGAACAGCGGCCAGTAGCAGGCGTTCACGGCCTCGCGCACCAGCTCGATGGTCTCGGAGCCGTCCGAGCGCCAGCCGCGCGGGCACGGCGCCAGGATGTTGAGAAAAGCCGGCCCCGGCGTGGCGAACGCCTTCGCCGCCTTGCGCACCAGGTCGCGCGGGTCGTGCGGCGAGGCCTGGGCCACGTAGGGGATGCCGTGGGCGATCATGATGTCGGTGAGGTCCTTGCGGTTCTGGACCTTGCCGTAGCTCTCCTTGCCGATCGGGCTCGTCGTGGTCCAGGCGCCGTGCGGCGTGGCGCCGGAGCGCTGAAACCCGGTGTTCATGTACGCCTCGTTGTCGTAGCACACGTACACCATGTCGTGGCCGCGCTCCATGGCGCCGGAGAGGCTCTGCAGGCCGATATCGTAGGTGCCGCCGTCGCCGCCGAAGGCGATGAACTTGACGCTCTCCTCGATGAGGCCCTTTTTCTTGAGCGCCCTGAAGGCGGTCTCGACGCCCGAGAGCGTGGCGGCCGCGTTCTCGAACGCGGTGTGGATGTAGCTGCCCTTCCACGAGGTGTAGGGGTAGATGGTGGTGCTCACCTCGAGGCAGCCGGTGGCGGCGCTGACCACCACGGGGTCGTCGGTGCCCATGAGCACCTGGCGCACCACGATGGGGGCGCCGCAGCCGGCGCACATGCGGTGGCCGCCGGCCAGGCCGCTGCCGTTGGCGACCAGCTCCAGCCATGTGCGGCGCGCCTCCTCGAAGTGGTTGGTCTCCTTGAGGGCGTCCACCGGACAGGCCCCGACGCACTCGCGGCACATGATGCAGCGGCTCTCGTCGACGTGGAACGAGGCCAGCTCACGCTGGTTGAAGGTGAGCGCGCCGGTGGGGCAGCCGGTCACGCAGCGGCCGCACGAGATGCAGTCGGCCAGCTGCAGGGCCTGCCCGTAGGGCGTGTCCACGTTCATCATGAAGCCGCGGCCCGTGAAGTCGTAGCAGGCCGGGCCGGCCACGTCGCGGCACACGCGCACGCAGCGTCCGCAGGCGATGCAGCGCTCCATGTCGCGACGGATGAAGGGATGCTCGTATTGTGACTCCACCACGCGCACCAGGCTGCCCTTCGCCACGAGGTCGTTGGCGGTGATGCCGTGGTCTACGCCCAGCTTCTGCAGCTCGCAGGCGCCGTTGCTGGGGCACTCGCACTGCAGGCAGCGCATGGCCTCCGAGCGGGCGGCCGCGAGGCTGTAGCCCTTCTCGACCTCAAGGTCGGTCGCCGTGAGGCGCTTCTGCCGGCCGACCTTGGGCATGGTGGCGCGGGCCGCCGGGTCGGCCGCCGCGCCCATCTTGAGCCACACGGGGTCGCGCTCCACGAGGCGCAGATCGAGGTCGCCGAGCGCCTTCTCCGCCTTGAGCTGGTTGAGGTACGGCAGCTCCCTGTAGGCGGCGAGCCGGGTTTCGAGCTCGTCCAGGTCCTCTCCGCGCAGCCAGGCGTCGATCGCCAGGGCCACGCGCTTGCCGCCGGCCACGGCGTGGATGACCGACGCCGTGCGTGCCACTGCATCGCCGGCCGCGAACACGCCGGGGTCGGCGGTGCGGCCGGTGTACGGGTCGGCCTGCAGACGCGCGTCGGCCACGGCGATGTACTCGGCGCTGTCGCCGAGGCGCGGCGCGTAGCCCGTGGCCATGATCACGGTGGTGGCCGCAAGCTCGAAGCGCGAGCCGCGCACCTCGTGCGTGCGGCCCTTCTCCGTGGTGACGCGCACGCACTCCACGCCCTGGGCCTTGCCGCCCTTGGCCCTGACCTTCTTGGCCAGGGCGCCCCACTCGAACTTGACGCCCTCCTCGAGGGCGTTCTTGAGGTCGCGGGCGCCGGCCGGGATGTCGTCGGCCGAGTGCGGCGAGATGATCACGACGTCCTTGGCACCCTTGCGGCGCGCCGTGCGCGCCACGTCGACGGCGGTGAGGCCGTCGCCGATCACCACGACCTTCTGCGTGAACTTGACGGCCCTGCCCTCGCGCACGCGCTTGAGCAGGTCGAGGCCCTTGAGCGCGGCCTCGTCGCCGGGGAGCACGTGGCGCGGCTCCTCCCAGCGGCCTACGCCGAGGACGACGGCGTCGAAGCCGGCGTCCAGCAGGCCGTCGGTGTCGACCTCGAACCCAAGCTCGGCCTCGCCGACGAACCGCACGCCGGCCTCCCACAGCGGGGTGAGCTCCTTCTCCACGACCTTGCCGGGCAGGCGGAACTCGGGGATGCTGTAGCGCAGGCTGCCGCCGGGCTCGGGGTTGGCGTCGTAGATGGTCACGCTGTGGCCGCGCTCGGTGAGGAACCAGGCCGCGGCCAGGCCGGCCGGGCCCGCGCCGATGACGGCGACTCGCCGGCCCGTGGGCACACCCGGGATCAGGCGCGTCTCAGAGTGGTCGGCCGCCGCCCTGTGCAGGGCGCAGATGGCGATGGGCTCGTCCACGTCGGCGCGCCGGCACACCGGCTCGCAGTAGCGGTTGCACACGCGCCCGAGGATGCCGGGGAAGGGCAGCTCCTCGCGCACGATGGCGGCCGCCCCAGCGGCGTCGCCGGTGGCGAGCGCCGCCATGTAGGCGGGGATGTCGATGTGCGTGGGGCAGGCGTGCGAGCAGGGCGCCTCGCAGTAGGAGTTGTGGTCCGAGAGGTACATCTTGAGGTAGCTCTCACGCCGGGCGCGCACGCGCGCCGTGTCGGTCTGCACGGTCATGCCGTCGGCGACCCAGGTGGTGCAGGCCGCCTGCAGCTTGTCATGGCCCTCGACCTCGACGAGGCACAGGCGGCAGGCGCCCCAGGCGGCCATGCCCTCCTGATGGCACAGGGCGGGGATGTGGATGCCCTCTCGCTGCGCCACCTGCAGGACGGTCTCGCCCTCGCGGGCGCTCAGCTCGCGGCCGTTGACGGTGACCTTGACGGCCGCCTTGGTGCGGGTACTCACTGCCGCCTCCCTTCGGCCAACTCGAGTATGCCGGTCTCGACCTGGACGGCGTCGAACTTGCATACCTGGCGGCAGGTGTCGCACTGCGTGCAGAGCTTCTGATCGATGACGTGGACCTGCTTGCGCTCGCCGCTGATCGCCTTGGTCGGGCAGGCGGTGGCGCAGACCATGCAGCCGGTGCAGGCGTCCGCGTCGATGGTGTAGCGGATGAGCGGGCGGCACACTTTGGCCGGGCAGCGCCTGTCCACCACGTGGGCCAGTACCTCGTCGCGGAAGTACCGCAGGGTGCTGAGCACGGGGTTCGGGGCGCTGCCGCCGAGGGCGCAGAGCGAGCCCTCGACGATGTCCTCGGCGAGCCTCTCGAGGCGGTCGACGTCGTCCTCGCCGGCCTGGCCGGCGCTGATGCGCTCGAGGATCTCGAGCATGCGCTGCGTGCCGACGCGGCAGGGCACGCACTTGCCGCAGCTCTCCTCGGCGGTGAACTTCAGGAAGAACTTGGCGAAGTCCACCATACAGGTGCTGTCGTCGACCACGACCATGCCGCCGGAGCCCATCATGGAGCCGGCGGCCACCAGACTCTCGAAGTCGATCGGTTCGTCCAGCAGCGAGGCGGGCAGGCAGCCTCCGGACGGCCCGCCCAGCTGTACGGCCTTGAACTCGCGTCCCGGCAGCATGCCGCCGCCGATGGCGAAGATGACCTCGCGCAGCGTGGCGCCCATGGGCACCTCGATGAGGCCGCCGTTCACGACCTTGCCGGTGAGGCTGAAGATCTTGGTGCCCTTGCTGGTGGCGGTGCCCTTGGCGGCGAACGCCTCCGCGCCGTGGTTCACGATCCACGGTACGTTGGCGTAGGTCTCCACATTGTTCAGGTTGGTGGGCTGGCCCCAGAGGCCGTGGGCCACGGTGCGGATGTGCTTGCCGCGCGGCATGCCCCGGCGCCCCTCGATGCTCGCCGTGAGCGCCGTGGACTCGCCGCACACGAAGGCGCCGGCGCCCTGGTTGATGCGGATGTCGAAGCTGAAGCCCGAGCCCAGGATGTCGTCGCCCAGCAGGTTGCGCGCACGCGCCGTCTCCAGGGCGTGGCGCAGACGCTCGACCGCGAACGGGTACTCGTGACGCACGTACACGAAGCCCTCCACGGGCCCGTTGTCGGCACCGATGGCGTAGGCCGCGATGACCATTCCCTCGATCACGCTGTGCGGGTTGCCCTCGAGCACCGAACGGTCCATGAACGCGCCCGGGTCGCCCTCGTCGGCGTTGCAGATGACGTAGTGCTTCTCACCCTCGTTGCCGCGGCAGAAGCGCCACTTCCGCCCGGTGGGAAAGCCGGCGCCGCCGCGGCCGCGCAGGCCGCTCTTCTCGACGTCGTCTATCACGGCCTGCGGGTCGGCGGCGCTCAGCACCTTGGCCAGCGCCGTGTAGCCGCCGTGGTTGAAGTAGTCGTCGATCGAGTACGGGTCGATCTTGCCGTTGAGCGCCAGCACGATGCGCTCCTGCAGCGCGTAGAAGGGGATGTCCTTCTCGTGCGCCACGGGGTCGCCGGAGGCCGGGTCCCTGTAGAGGAGCCGCTCGACGATGCCGTCGCCGGCCACGCTGGTGGCGATGACCTCCTCGACGTCCTTGGGCTTGAGGCGCGGGTAGAACACGCCCTGCGGCCGCACGACCGCGATGGGACCTTCTTCGCAGAAGCCGTGGCACCCGGTCTCGACCACGGCGACCGTGTCCGCGAGGCCGCGCTCGGCGAGCGCCTTGTCGATGGCCTTGCGCAGGGCGACGCGGCCGGAGGCGTGACACGCCGTGCCGGCGCACACGCGGATCTCCACCTTGGCGTCGTCCGCCAGGTAGACATCGGCGCGGGCCGCCGCCTTGAGGTTCTTGTCGATCTTCGCGGCGCGCGAGGCGGGGGTCATGCCGGCACCTCCGCCTTGCGCAGCTTGCGCACCAACTTGCGCGCCTCGTTGGGGCCCATACGCCCGTACGTCTCGTCGTCGCCGAGGCGCACGACGGGCGCCAGGGCGCAGGCGCCGACGCAGTTCACCGTCTGCAGCGTGAACAGGCCGTCGGCGGTGGTGCCGCCCACGGGGACCTCCAGCTCCTGGCTGAAGGCCTCCACCACGAGCGGCGCGCCGGCGACGTGGCAGGCCGTGCCCATGCACACGTCGATGACGTACTTGCCCACGGGGTTGAGGCGGAACTGCGTGTAGAAGGTGGCGACGCCGTACACGCGCGAGAAGGGGATGCGCATCTCCTCGGCGATGCTCTCCAGGGCCACCCGCGGCAGCCAGCCGTAGGCCTCCTGCGTGGCGTGCAGGGCCTGGACCAGGCCGGAGCCGGCGCGGATGCCGGCGATGACCGGGTCGAAGAGCTTCATGTCGATCTCCGGCACGAAGCCGAGCGGCGTGTCGCCGACGACGCAGGCGGCGTGGGCGCCGCAGCTCTCGCCCGGAAGGGTCGCGAGGGCAGCGGCGCGCTCGGCCTCGTAGTCAAACACGTGCTCTTCGTGCTCGGGGCAGTAGTCGATCTCGATGCAGTCCACGGGGCAGGCCTGTTCGCACAGCGTGCACGAGTAGCAGCGGTAGCCGCTCTCCTTGTCGCGCACCAGGTCGAACAGGCCCACGCCGCGGGGTTTGTCCATCAGCTCGCGGCGCTCGAAGTCGATGCCCTTGAGCACCTCGTAGAGAGCGGAGCCCTTGGGCTCCGCCACCCCCGCGCCGCCGCCGTTGCCGTTGTCACCGTTCCGTCGCGCCATTGCGACTCACCTCTTAGTCTTTTCGCAGGTTCAAGTACCGACGTGCGATGGTGGTCCGCCGGCCGCTCTCGGCGACCGCCTGCAGCTGCGCGAACGCGTCCTCGATGCTGTTGGGGAAGACGTCGCGGCCGCCGAGGCCGTAGATGAAGGGCAGCACCTGGGGCCGCGGGTCGCAGTCGTACAGCGCCGCGCGGACCTCGAGGAACACGGGGCCGCCCTGGGCGCCCGACGAGTCGGCGCGGTCGAGCACGCCGACCACCTTGCAGCCCTGCAGGGCCTCGGCGTACAGCTCGTGCGGAAACGGCCGGAAGGCGCGTACGCGGATCATGCCGGCCTTCACGCCGTTGGCGCGCAGCTTGTCGACCACCATGCGCGTGGTGCCGGCCGTGGAGCCGACCACGACGATGGCCACCTCGGCGTCCTCGATCATGTAGGGGTCGTAGAGGCCGTAGTGGCGGCCGCTGATCTCGGCGTACTCGTCGGCGACGTCCTGGATGACCTTGAAGGCGCGGTCCATGGCGCGGTTCTGCGCCACCTTGTGCTCGAAGTACCAGCCGTGCAGGCCGTCGAACGGACCCACGGTGACCGGCTTCTTCGTGTCGAGCATGGGGTTGACGGCGCGGTACGGGCCGATGAACTGCTGCACCTGCTCCTTGGTGAGCATCTGCAGCGGCCCGATGGCGCCGCTGATGACGTAGCCGTCGAGCATGTGCATCACCGGCAGGCGCACGTCCATGTGCTCGCCGATCTTCACCGCCTGGATGCAGTTGTCGTAGGCCTCCTGGTGGTTCTCGCCGTACAGCTGGATCCAGCCGGTGTCGCGGCCGCCCATGGTGTCGCTGTGGTCGCAGTGGATGTTGATGGGGCCGCTCAGGGCGCGGTTGACCGTGGTCATGACGACGGGCAGCCGGTAGCTGGCGGCCACGTACAGGACCTCCCACATGAGGGCGAAGCCCTGGGAGGAGGTGGCCGTCATGGTGCGCGCGCCGCCGGCGGCGGAGCCGATCGCGGCGCTCATGGCCGAGTGCTCGCTCTCGACGGTGACGAACTCGGTCTCTACCGCGCCGTCGGCCACGAACTGGGCGTAGATCTGCACGACCTCGGTCTGGGGCGTGATGGGATAGGCGCAGACGACGTCGGGGTCGATCTGGCGCATGGCCTCGGCAACCGCCTCGTTGCCGGTGACCGCGACGATCTCAGCAGGGGTTGTGGCCACAGGTCACTCCTTGGCGTCGGTCAGCATGGCGATGGCGGTCTGCGGGCACTCCTTGGCGCAGATGCCGCAGCCCTTGCAGTGGGCGAGGTCGATGCCGACGGCCTTGCCGTCCTCGACGATGATCGAGGAGTCTGGGCAGTAGAAGTAGCACAGCATGCACCCGTCGCACTTGGCGACCTCGATCTCCGGCACCAGGCTGCGCCAGCCGCCGGTCTCGTTGTACCTGGAGTTGCCGGCCTCGACGATGGTGGCGCCGAGCTCGTGACGCTCCGGGCCCCACTCGGCGACGTCGCTGATGTCCCACTTCGGCTTCTTGGCGCGCGGCTTCCTGAGCGGCGCCGGGCGCTTGGCACCCGCTTTCTTCTCCACGGTCATTCGCCCTGGACCTCCTCGTAGCTGCGCCTGATCGCGTTGACGTTGCCTTCCACGACCTTGGGCGGGAACTTCTTGCCGAACTCGTGTTCAAGGAACTCCACAACGTCGTCGACCGGGAAGAGCCCGGTGATGCGCGTGAGCGCCCCGACCATGGGGGTGTTGGGGATGGGCCGCTTGATGGTCTCTACGGCGATGCGCGTGGCCGCCACCGTGAAAAGGCGGTGGCCCTGCAGGCCGTACTGCTTGCGCAGCTCCGCCGGCATCTTCGCGCTGTTGACCAGCACGATGGCGTCGTCGGGCGCCCCCTTGCAGACGTCGACCACGGCGAGCAGCGACTGGTCGAGCACGACGACGATCTGCGGGTGCTCGACGCCGGCGTACACCTGGATGGGCTCATCGCTCACGCGCGTGAAGGCCACGATGGGGGCGCCGGAGCGCTCGGGGCCGTACTCCGGGAACGCCTGGAAGTACTTGCCCTCGCCGAGCGCGAGCTCGGCGACCATCTTGGCCGCGGTGACGGCCCCCTGGCCGCCGCGCCCGTGCCAGCGGATCTCGGTCAGACCGCTCGCCTTCTCGGGCCTGGTCTTCGTCGCCATGCTCACTCCTCTCCCCGCCGCAGGCTTCTGCGCCCCGCGAGGGCTCGGCCCAGGGTCAGTTCGTCCGCGTATTCCAGGTCGCCGCCGACCGGCAGGCCGCTGGCGAGGCGCGTGACGCGCACCTGCCGGGGCAGCATGTCGGCGATGTACATGGCCGTGGCCTCACCGGTCATGGTGGGGTTGGTGGCCAGGATCACCTCGTCCACGCCCTCCCGGGCGCGGGCGAGCAGTTCCACGATGTGAAGATCGGCCGGCTCGACGCCGTCGAGCGGGCTGAGGGCACCTCCGAGCACGTGGTAGAGCCCGCGGAACTCGCGCGTGCGCTCGATGGTGACGATGTCGAAAGGCTGTTCGACGACGCAGAGCACGGCGGGGTCGCGGCGTGTGTCGGCGCAGACCGTGCAGAGCTCGCCCTCGGCGAGGTTGAAGCAGCGCCTGCAGAAGCCGATGCGCTCTTTGACGTCCACGATCGCCGCGGCCAGGGGCAGGACGTCCTCGGGCCGCTGTCTGAGGATGTGGAAGGTGAGCCGTTGCGCCGTGCGCGGGCCGATACCGGGCAGTCGCGAGAGCTCCGTGACCAGACGTTCGACCGCTGGTGAATACAAATCCACCTTCCTCTGCATATCGGATGCATACACATGCGTGTTGATGCACCTGCTGGCGCGTCACTGGGAGGCACCGGGGACCCGGGGATTGATTGTACTCCCTCCGGCAAGCCCGAGGGTACCCTTCAGCCGTCCTCAAGCTCGCGGAGCGTTGTGGCGCGGGGCTCAACGCAGGAGACGGGCCCCCGGGCGCGTCTGCGCCCGGGGGCCCGTCTCGAAGAGGACCGAACAGGTCTGCTATGCACGATCTACTCCCGGTGTGGGCGTTCTCCCAGGAGGAGGTCTCCGACGGGTCGAGGACGGCTCCCGGCCGCTCAGAACATGCCCGGGATGTTGGGCAGGTCGAGGCCGCCCGTGGCCCCGCCGAGCTTCTGCGAGGCCAGGTCCTGGGCGGCCCGCAGGGCCTCGTTGGTGGCCGCCACCACCAGATCCTGCAGCATCTCCACGTCGTCGGGGTCGACGGCCTCGGGCTTGATGCGCACTTCCTTGATCTCCAGGGAGCCGGTGATCACGACGGTGACCATGCCGCCGCCGGCGCTGCACTCCACGGTCTCGACGGCGAGCTCCTCCTGGGCCTGCGCCATCTTGCGCTGCATCTCCTGGACCTGCTTCATCATCTTGTTGTACTGCGGGTTCGCCACGGTGGGTCTCCTCAGGAATCGTCTGGCATCTCTTCGGCGTCGAGCGTGCCCTTGGCCTGTTTGATGAGATCGGTGAGGTCGAGAGGTCCGGCGTCGTCCCTGGGCGGCTGCCGTCCTGGGGCGGCCGCGGCGGGCGCGGCGCCGGCGCCGGCGCCGGCCGCGAGCACGAACTCGGGCGTGAGCCTGCGGCCGAGCACCTCTTCGATGGCCTCGGCGAGCACACCGTCGTTGCCGGGGTGGCGGGCCTGGGCCAGAGAGAAACCGGACGCCATGCCGACGCTGAGCACGTCGCCGCGCAGCTCCTGGGGGCGGGCGTCGCGCAGCAGCGCGTAGAGCCCGACGCTGCCGGCCTGCACGCGCTGCAGGATCAGCTCCCAGGCGCGCCGTACACGGTCGGCCGTCAACTCGGGGGCGGCGTCGCCGGGCACCGGGGCCGGGGCGCCCGCGGGTGCGGCAGAGGCGGGGGCCGGCGCCCGCGGAGCGGCCGCGGGCGGCTCGGCCGGCGCCGGGGCCGTGCGGTCGGCGGGGGCGGAGCTCGCGCCGCGCGCGGTCGCAGCGTGCGCCGTCGCCGCCGGAGCCTGCTCCGCCGGGGCCGTGTGGCCGTGGCCGACGGCGGTCTCGAGGCGGCGCAGCCGCTCCTCGAGCGCGGCCGCGGAGTGGTCCAGCTGCGGCCGCGTGACCTTGACCAGCGCCAGCTCCAGCTGCAGACGCGGGTCGAGACCGTCGCGGATCTCGCGCTGCGCCTCGCCGAGCGTCTCGATGAAGTGCACGACCTCGCGCGGCGCCATGCTGTTGGCCTGGGGCAGGAGCCGCTCCAGGAGCTGCTCGTCCAGCTCCACCGTCTGGCCGAGGGCGCGCAGCACGGCGGGGTCGCGGGCCGACTCCTCCAGGTTCTGGAGCAGGAAGAGCTGCCTCAGGTGGCGCAGCAGGTCGCGGATGAACTGCGCGTAGCTGGCGCCCTCGTTGGCGAGGCGCTGCACGAACTGCAACGCCTCGGCCGGGCGCCGGTCGGCGACGATGTCGGTGATCTCGAACAGGAGGTCGGTGTCGGTCACGCCGAGGGCCTCGAGCACATCCGTGACGCTGATGTCGCCGTCGGCGTAGGTGATGAGCTTCTCGAGCGTGCCTATGGCGTCGCGGAACCCGCCCTGCGAGTGTCGCGCGATCTCCGCCAGGGCGGCCTCGTGGATCGCGATGCGTGGCCCGCCGCGTTCGCCGTCCGGACGCGCGTTCTCGCGCTCGACGATGCTCGCCAGCAGAGCGGCCACGTCGCGCGCCTGGGGGCGCCGGAAGTCGAAGCGCTGGCAGCGGGAGATGATCGTCTCGGGGATCTTGTGCGGCTCCGTCGTGGCGAGCACGAAGACGACGTCGGGCGGCGGCTCTTCGAGCGTCTTGAGGAACGCGTTGAACGCCGCGGTCGAGAACATGTGGACTTCGTCGATGATGTAGACCTTGCGCCGTCCGTCGACCGGCGCGAAAGCGATCTTCTCGCGCAGGTCGCGGACGTCGTCGACCCCGTTGTTGGAGGCGGCGTCCATCTCGAGGACGTCGAGCGACGTGCCCGCAGCGATGGCCACGCAGTGGCGGCAGACGCCACAGGGCTCGGCGGTGGGGCGCTCGAGCGTGCCTTCGGGACCGATGCAGTCGAGGCTCTTGGCGAGGATGCGGGCGGTCGTGGTCTTCCCGGTGCCGCGCGGCCCCGCGAAGATGTAGCCGTGCGCCACAGCGTCCGTCTCGATGGCGTTCCTGAGGGTGCGCGCCACGTGGTCCTGGCCGACCAGCTCGGCGAAGGACTGCGGGCGGTACTCGCGGTAGAGGGAGCGTTTCATGGGTGGCTAGTGTACCCCGTGCGGCCGCCCTCCTTCTCGGGACAGCACGCCGCGCACTCGTCCTCCGCCGTGATCGACCGGGCGAGGGCCGGCACGGGCTCGGCTTCGTCCTGCGGCCGCAGGCGGCTGCGCAGCACGGCCATCGCCTCCGCCGGTGTGTCGACGAAGTGCAGCATCCTGAGGTCGGCGGGATCGATCAAGCCGTGACGCGCCAGGGCGTCGAAGTCCACGATCTCGTTCCAGTACCGCGTGCCGTACAGCAGCGTGGCGGGCGGAGGGTCGATCTTGCCGGTCTGCGACAGGGTCAGGAACTCGAAGAGCTCATCGAGGGTGCCGAAGCCGCCCGGGAAGGCGACGATGGCTCGCGCGACGTAGGCGAACCACAGCTTGCGCATGAAGAAGTAGCGGAACTCGAAGGAGAGCCCCGGCGTGATGAACGGGTTGGGGCGCTGCTCGTGCGGCAGGCCGATGTTGAGGCCGATCGTGCGGCCGCCGGCCTCCTGCGCCCCGCGGTTGGCCGCCTCCATGATCCCGGGGCCGCCTCCGGTGCAGACGAGGTACCGGTGGGCGGGGCTCACGAGGCCGTCCGACCACTCCGTGACCAGTCGCGCGAGCTCACGTGCCCCGCCGTAGTACGCGCCGAGGGGGCCGTCTTCGCTGATGCGGGCGGAACCGAAGAAGCAGATGGTGTCGTGGATGCGCCGGCGCCGGAACGCGGCGAACGGCCGCAGGTACTCGGCCAGGATGCGGAGCGGGCGGCCGTCGTCGCTCTCGATGAAGGCGGCGTCCTGATAGGCGAGTGGGTCACGGTCGGCCTGGGGGGCGTGGGGCTGCGCGTCGGGCGGGCGGTTCATGCGGCGGCGCTGCCTCCTGGGGGTCCAGAGACAAGAAAACGGTCGCGCACCCGCCGTCGAAGCACGTCCTCCGAGCGTCCTCGCCGTGCGCAAGCTCGGGCCAGGCGACCCTGCGGCACATGGAATGGCCTGCTTACCGCTGCTTCCTCCCGGACCTGACGGGGTTCGCAGGGTTCCATTGCGTAGGACCCGACCTTCAACGCCGCGACGCGGCTGACAGCCTCGCGGGACGGCCCCTCGGGCGGGGATTCAGCCCCGCTGTAGCGGATTGCGGGTACAGGGCACCGCTGGCTCCCCGCCTAGCGCG
>Ga0172371_10003118_pt1 | contig 25876 bp, 28 predicted proteins | sample Lak12m_FD_114543 | JGI IMG/M metagenome (GOLD analysis project Ga0172371, IMG submission 114543) | Freshwater microbial communities from Kabuno Bay, South-Kivu, Congo - kab_022012_12m | ecosystem: Environmental > Aquatic > Freshwater > Lake | place: Democratic Republic of the Congo: South-Kivu... | reverse complement strand
TGGCTGGCGAAGCAAGCCGGCGCCGAGAAACCGCGCTACGTGCCGGCGACGCTCGCCGACCGCAGCGCCGGCCTGCACGTCGTGAACGCGGTCTGCGCCGCGCTCTACTATAGAGAGAAAAGCGGCAAGGGCCAGCGCGTGGACGTGCCGATGTTCGAGAGCCTGCTGCAGACCGTGATGGGCGAGCACATGGGCGGCTACACCTATCTGCCGCAGCAGGGAGCCCCCGGCTACGCGCGTATGCTGGCCGAGGAGCGCCGGCCCTACGAGACCAGCGACGGCTACGTCTGCGTGCTGGTCTACAATGACAAGCAGTGGCGCGCCTTCTTCGAGCTCATCGGCCGCCCGCAACTGCAGCAGGATCCGCGCTTTGCCACCCAGGAGGCGCGCAGCCGCGATTTCGGCGGCGCCTACGCGCTGATTGCGGCCGAAATGCGCAAGCGCACGACTGCCGCATGGATAGCGGCCATGGAAGCGGCCGACATCCCGGTGCAGCGCATGAACAGCCTCGCCGACATCGTCGCCGACCCGCACCTGGCGGCGATCGGCTACTTCCGCGAGGTGGAGCACCCGAGCGAGGGCCGCATCCGCTCCATGGCGGTACCCTCGGAATGGTCGGAATCGGCCCCCGAGTACCGGCGCCATGCGCCGCGCCTGGGCGAACATACCCGCGAGGTGCTGCGCGAGGCGGGCCTCGCCGAGGACAAGATCGAGCGCATGTTTGCGGACGGTTCCGCCCGGGATGTTCGTCGCCTATAGCGAATTCGCGGCTCTCACGCGATGCCAGAAGTTGTTGTGCTCTTTCCTGACTCTGTTCCAATAATCGCCTGCGCTCATGATTTGCCCCAAAGAATCGGACGCTCACGTAATTAGCCCCGATTTACTACCGGCGCATCCCGTTCTTCGCCCATTTCAACGCGGGCGTGCGCGCGGTGGACATCCGCGAACCTTCGCGTCCGCAAGAAATCGGCTATTACATACCGGCGGCCACCGACAGGACCGACAAGCTTTGCTCCGATAGCGCCGGGCGCTGCCAGGGCGTGATCCAGACCACAATGTCGAAGTCGACGAGCGCGGATACATCTACATCGTCGATCGCGCTCGCAGCGGCCTGCATATCCCCGGACTCACCGGGCCGGCGCGCGCGATCGCCGCGTTCAGGCAGGTGAAATTCAAGCGCCTTCAGCGTCTTCTATCGCAGCGTCCCCAGGATTGCCGCGCCCTGACCAGGCTTCCTTTGTCCTGCGCCACGGGGATCACGTCGCGCTTCAGTTCGCCGGCAGCGAGCGCAGAAGCTTTTTCACCTCATCGGCCTGCGGAAATTTGGGATCGAGGGCTCGATTCAGTACGACCCGCGCTTCTCCAGTCCTTTTCAGCTCCATCAGGACGACCCCGTAATGAAACTGGAATTCCGCCGCTTTTGGCTCGATTTCCGTGGCGCGCCGGAGCGATTCGGCGGCGCCGGTCAAATCGCCCGCTGCCCGCTGCGCCCATCCCAGCGTATCCAGGAAGGGAGCCGAAGTGGGCGCAAGCGACACCGCCTTCTTCGCCGATTCGACGGCCTTTCCCGGCGAGCCTCCTTTTTGCACCAGCATCCAGGCGAGGTTGTTGTGGGCAAGCGGATTTTTGCCGTCCAGCTCGATGGCTTTGGCGTAGGCCGCGCGCGCTTCGTCCCAGCGAGCTGCCCCCTGGTAGGCGTCGCCCAGCTTGACCTGTACCTCCGCCGATGCCGGAACGGCCCGCGAAGCGGCGACAAACTGGCTGATCGCATCGGCCCACTTGCCCTGTCGGGCCAACGCATCGCCCCGGTCGAGCATCAGCGGAACAAACTTCGGCTGCCGTTTGAGTCCGCGATCGAATGCATTCAGCGCCTTGTCCAGGGCACCGACCTCCAGATGCAGGCGGCCGGCCGCACGCAAGGGCGCGGGGTCCTGTGGCGCCAGAACGGCGGCCTTTTCGAAAGCCTTCAGCGCATCGTCCCGGCGGCCCGCCATGGCAGATGCGACGCCGAAAGAATACACCGCGAACTTGTTGTCCGGTTCCAACTCCACGGCGGCGGCGAAAGACTTGAGCGCATCGCCGCGACGCAAGGGATCCCTGAGGTATAAGTCGCCCAGTTCCAGAAGCGGCGCTACCGACTTCGGATTGAAATCCCTCGCCTGCTTGAACGACTTCTCCGCCTGTTCCATCTGCCGCGCGCTAAGATGGAAGCGCCCCCAGCCCAGATGCACCTCCGTCGCCCGCGGCGCCACGCTCTCCGCCTGCTTGAGATACTTCTCGGCCTGACTGCGGTTGCCTTCCTTAAGCGCTACGTCCGCCAGTCCGAGCATCGCCGGGGCGAACTTCTGATCCAGCTTCAGCGCGGCGAGGAAATGCGACCTGGCGATGGCGTTTTTCCCCTTCAGCGTGGCGTCGACGCCCCTGCGGAACTCCGCATTGGCGCGGCTCTCCGCCGCCGCCTCCGTACCTGAAGGAACCTTGCCGCTGCTCGACGCTATGGGCAGCGCCCACGCGGAGGCGCCGAAAATCGCCACCACGAGCAAGAGCGCATAGGCAGCGGCGCTGCTACCGACCGACCGAATCCACATTTTTCGCTCCCCAAAAAATGAAAACCCCTGCCGAATACTACCGGCAGGGGCAGAAGACGTACAGCGATTCGTCAGATCAGGCGCGCTGGGTCCTGCGCCGCAGCCCGGCAAGTCCGGCCAGCCCCAGCCCGAGCAAGGCCAGCGTGCCCGGCTCCGGAACATTCGGCGGCGGTGCGTCGACGCCGCCGGTACCCGTCACATCAATGACGGCGAGAAAGATGTTGTCGTCGCGCGATGCGTTGCTATTCTTGATGGTGATCGTGGAACTGCCGTTGGCAATGTAGGGCGCGATGTTGTAACGCTCGTGATCATTTGTATAGCTCGGAAGCAAAGTCGAATACGGATCGTCAAAACCGCCGACGGTGATCAAATTACCGTTCGAATAAGAAGGATAAGTAGCGTTATCGTCATTGTTGCCGGCATTCTCCGTTATGGTCGTCCCGTTGACCAGGACGGTGGAACGCTGGCTATTGCAGCAACTGAAACCGATACCCAGCGCCATCTCCGCATGGAATCCGGGAGCGGCGGTGTTGATCGGAGTGGCAAAATTGATCGAAGTTGTGTCGCCCGTCACGGACGCCCAACCATCCAGGATGCCGACGGTCGAAACGCCCAAGGCCGGGTTGGAGTAGACGACCACGAGCGCCTCGCCGTCCTGTCTACTATCGGTTTCCGTAATGCTGAAATTGTAAACGCCCCCAGGGCCACCGTCGATGAGCGGCTTTACAATGCTGGTGACGTCGGCGCGACCCGCCTGCAAAGTGCAGCATGCCGACGCATTAACACCGAATGGGGTATAGGTGACAGCGTTACCAGCCAAGGTACCACCCGCCGAAGGGAAAGCGGGCCCGGAGAAACTGTACGTCGAGGTGTAAAGGTAGGCGGCCAAAACAGTCGATCCCGCCGCGACCGACGCGGAGATCGTGCCGGAATTGGATAAGCCACCCCAACCATCGGACGAATAGCCGACATGGCCGTTATACTGCTGGAACGCCGTCAACGCAGCCTGCGCGCTTCCCGCCGCAATGCAACCCGCCGCAGCCAGTGTCAAACAAAGTGCTTTTAGCTTGAACGTTTTCATTTCTTCCCCCAAACACGATTGAAGCGAGTGAACGAATGGGTCAATCCACCTGTCCCGAATATGCCCCGGCCCTTGTGAGCTAGACTACGCTCGGTACCAAAGCAATTTGCATACCCGCTAGTGGATGTAGAGCAGATACATCATATTATATCAATAAGTTACACATATTTTTCGTGATAAGTGTTCGCCCTCGAGGCGCGTTTTCAAAGCGCAACTGTAAAAGAACCTGACAGTAAAACCTGTCCAAAATAGTTTGTTTCGGGTGCCCTGGGGGCGTGGTGCGCAGAGGTCCCGAAAATCGCCGCGACAAGCAGTAGTGCTCTGGCAAGGTCCCTGGTACCGATGAACAGAATCCGCATTCTTTTGCTCGCCAGAAAATGAAAACCCCTGCCGAATACTCCCGGCAGGGGTGGAAAGCGTATAGAACGCTGGCAGATCAGGCGCGCTTGGTCTTGCGCCGCAACCCGGCGAGACCGGCCAGCCCCAGCCCGAGCAAGGCCAGCGTGCCCGGCTCCGGCGCCGGCGGCGGCGGCTCGTTGACGCCGGCGTCCCCCGTCACATGGAACAGGGCGAGGAAGATGTTGTCGTCGCTTGACGGGTTGAGAGTTTCAACATTGATCGTGGTACTGCCGTTGGCGATGTGGGGCACCAGGTTGTAACGCTCGTGATCGGCGTCATAACTCGGAAGCAAGGGCGAGTATGGATCGTCATAACCGCCGACGGTGATCAGTTGGCCATTATCAATGGACCCCACGCCATCATCGTTGTTGCCCGCGACGGTCGTGATGGTCGTGCCGTTGACCTTGACTGTGGACTCCTGGCTGCAGCAACTGAAACCGATACCCAGCGCCATTTCGGCGAAAAACCCGGGCGCAGCGGTGTCGATCGGGGTCGCAAAGTTGATCGCGGTGGAATCGCCCGCCGAAGCCGAAAAGCCGTCCAGGATGCCGACCGTCGAGACGCCCAAAACCGGGTTGGAATACACGACCACGAGTGCCTCGCCGTCCTGTGACGAACTGGTTTCCGTTACGCTGAAATTGTAGACGCCACCGGGACCGCCGTCGATGATGGGCTTGACAATGCTGGTAACGTCGGCCCGTCCGGCAGCCAAGTAGCCTATATTGACACCGAGGTTGGTAAAACCACCCACGCCGATGCCGTTCAACGTAGCACCGACCCCGGCGAGACCGGTATTGCCGTACGTCGACGTGTAAAGGTACGCCGCCAAAACGGTCGAACCCGCCGCCACCTGCGCGGAGATCGTGCCGGACTGCGATGTAGAGCCGAAGCCATCCGATGAATAGCCGACATGCCCGTTGTATTGCTGGAACGCGGTCAGCGAGGCCTGCGCGCTTCCCGCCGCGATGCAACCCGCCGCAGCCAGCGTCAAGCAAAGTGTTTTTAGCTTTATCCTTTTCATTTCATCCTCCTACCACGATTGAAGCGAGTGAACGAACGGGTCAATTCAAAATGTACCGAGCATGTCCCGACTCTTGCGACCAAGACTACGTTGAGTAGCAAAGCATTTTCCATGCCCACTAATGGGGAATCGGAATTACTTCTTTTTGTATCAATAAGTTATATTTGTTCTCCACATGGGTGGGAAGCCCAAAGTAGCGATCTCAAAGTGCAGTTGTAAGAAAGCCTGCAAGTAAACGTGTCAAACCTTGTCTATTCCGAATGTCGCCGGAGGTGATGCACAGACGCAGATGGTATTGGTGTGACGCGGCATGCTTCGCCGCCTTCACTCCGGGACGCGATGCCTGGCGTACAGTGCCTCGATTTCGCGCGCGTAGCGCTCGCCGACCTCGGCGCGCTTGATTTTCAGCGTCGGCGTGAGCAGGCCGTTCTCGATGGTCCACGGGTCCAGCGTCAGCCAGGTCTCGCGCACGCGCGCATGGCTGTCGCGCAGGATGTAGGGATATTCTCCGGGTTGTCGGCGACGTAGAGCAGCACTCAGCCCGAGGAATTGCGCGGTCCGATCGAAACACAGCCATTCGACGCTGTTTCGCAGCAGACTCGCGACGCGCTCTCCGGGTGCAAGGCGACAGCCGGGAGCGCCCCGGGGCGGAGGGCGCCGCAGCGCCCGTCAGGCATTGATCGCGCGCCGAACTATTTCTTCCAGCTGGTCATGTCGTCGACTTTGACGTCGTACTTCGCCATCTTCGCGACCGCATCCTTACGCGCGTCCACCTCGATGCTCTGAAACGCCTCGGCCAGCTTGTAGCAGAATTTGGCCAGGTCCACCGGGTTCGGCTTGTTCTCTCCGAGCATGACGCGGCCGACCAATTCGACATAAATGCGGGCAGCGAGTTCTCTCACCGAGGTGGGCTCGGGGCCGGGCTGGGTAGCGGGGGCGCTCATGGGGTTTGCCTTCGAGGTAGGAATTGCCGAAAACGCGCATTATGCCGCATTCGGCGCCGGGGGCGCTTTTCATCGCAAGCGTGCCTGGTACGCCACTACCGGGCGAGCGCGTCGGCGACGAAATCGAGCCGGTCCTGCCCCCAGAACAATTCTTCGCCGACGAAAAAGGTCGGCGCGCCGAACACCCCGCGCGCCACGGCCGCTTCGGTGGCCTTCTTGAGCTGCTCTTTCACCGTGGGATCGTTTACCACGGCTTGGAAGGCAGCGGCATCGATTCCGGCCTGGCGCAGCACCGCCGCGAGCTCATCTGCCGCGCCCAGATTGCGCGGCTCGCCCCACATGGCGTGAAAGATCGCATCCATGTAGTTGTGGAAAATCGGACCTTGCGCTTGAAGGCCGACTGCGCCGCGCATCAGCGTGAGCGTATTCACCGGGAAGTAGGGATTGTGATTGAAGGCGACGCTGTAGCGCTGCGCCCAGCGCCGCATGTCCTGGCGCATCCATGCGCTTTTTACCGGAATTTCGGCCGGGCTGTGATTTCCGGTCGCCTTGAACACGCCGCCCAGAAGCATTGGCCGCCAGACGATTTGCGCGCCGTGCGCGGCCGCTATTCCGGGCAGCGCCTTGTACGCCAGGTAGGAATAGGGGCTGCCAAAATCGAAGTAGAACTCGACTTGTTTTCCCATCGTGCTTCCTCCTTCGCTGTTGCCGCATCACCAGGGTTCGATCCACGGCCGCAGATCCATTTCATGCGTCCACGCATTGCGCGGCTGCTGGTGCAATTGCCAGTAGCTTTCGGCGATGGCCTCGGGATCGACGATGCCCGCGCGCTCCTTGAGGGCGTAGCGCTCGGGAAAGGCCTCCCGGATGAACGCGGTGTCGATGGCGCCGTCGACGATGATCTGCGCCACGTGGATGCCTTGCGGGCCCAGTTCGCGCGCCATGCTTTGCGCCAGCGCCCGCAGCCCATGCTTGGCGCCGGCGAACGCGGCGAACCCCGCGCGCCCGCGCAGGCTGGCGCTCGCGCCGGTAAAAAAAATCGAGCCGCGCGCGCGCGGCAGCATCACCCGCGCCGCTTCGCGCCCCATGAGGAAACCGCCGAAGCAGCCCATTTCCCACACCTTGTAATACACCCGCGCCGTGGTCTCGGTGATGGGGAAGCGCACGTTGGCGCCGATGTTGAACACCGCGATCTCGATCGGCGCGATCTCCTTTTCGATGCGTGCGAACAGGGCGACGACTTCGTCCTCCTTGCGCGCATCGGAGGCGAAGGCATGCGCACTGCCGCCTTCGGCCTCGATGCGCGCGACCAGCGGCGCGAGCTTGTCCGCATGCCGCCGCGTGACGCAGGCGACGTAGCCTGCGCGCGCGAAACGCCGCGCAATCGCGCCTCCGGTCGCGTCGCCGGCGCCGACCACCAGGATTGCTTTGTTTTCGGTCATGCGTTCGCCTTTGATCGAAGTTGAACTGTGCGCGGGCTTCAGGCCGCCGCGGGGGCGAGTCTTGGCGGCGCTTCGCGTATCGGCAGATTGACCAGCGCCGCTGCGGCCGCGAGCGCAATGTCCGCATACCACATCCAGTCGTAGCTGCCGCTCGCGGCGATCGCGATCCCGCCGAGCCAGGCGCCGAAGAAGCCGCCGATCTGGTGCGACAGCAGTGTCAATCCGAACAGGGTGGCAAGATAACGCGTGCCGAACAGCTTGCCCACCAGGCCCGCGGTCGGCGGCACGGTCGCGAGCCAGCTTGCCCCGAGTACCGCTGCAAAAACGTAGAACGTGAGCGCAGTGCGCGGCGCCATCAGGTAGAGCACAATTGCCACGGCGCGAATACCGTAGACACCGAACAGCAGCATCTTCATGCGATGTTTCTGCGCCAGCCAGCCCACGCCCAGGCTGCCGCCGATGTTGGTAAGGCCGATGATCGCAAGCGACGCCGCCGACACCGAGGCGGGGAGCCCGCACAGCGCCACTTCGCCCGGCAGATGGGTCACCAGGAAGGCGATGTGGAACCCGCAGGTGAAAAATCCCGCATGCAGGCACCAGTAGCTGCGATCCTTGAACGCGATCAGCGTCTGTTCGGAAAGGCTGATGCCGCCGATATGCACCGTGGGACCGCCGTTGTGCTTGTCGCGCAGCGGCAGTGCCAGCGGAATGGTGAGCAGGGCCGAGGCGGCCAGCGTGAGCAGCGCCGTGACCCAGCCGAAGGCGCTGATCAGCGCCTGCGCCAGCGGCGCGAACACGAACTGGCCGAAAGAGCCGCCGGCGTTGATGAAGCCCGAGGCAAACGCACGGCGCTCCGTCGGCAGGCGCTGCGCCGCGGCGCCGATGAGGATGGAAAAACTGCCGCCGCCGGCGCCAGCTGCGGATACTACCCCGAGAAAGAATATCAGGCCCAGGCTGGAATGCATGAACGGCGTCACCGCCAGCCCGAGCGCGAGCAGCACTGCGCCGAGGGCGATGATGCGAAACGAGCCGGCGCGATCGGCGAGCGCGCCGAAAATCGGCTGGGCCGCACCCCAGACGAACTGGCCCACGGCGAGCGCGAAGCTCACCGTCACGATACCAAGGCCGGTGGAGGTATTGAGCGGCGACACGAACAGGCCCAGCACATTGCGCAGGCCCATGGTCACCGCGAGTATCAGCGCGGCGGAAATGACCAGGAACCAGTATTGGCGAGCGGGGTTCATATGCGTTGACTGTTTTCCGCACTGTCCAGCGTGCGGCTCTAGCGGGCGTTCGATCGAGTCTACTCGACGATCTTGTTCAGCGGCAGTTCGATGATGCCGCGCGCGCCCGCAGCGTAGAGCCGCGGAATCAGCTCGCGCACCTTTTTCTCCTCGACCACCGTGGAAAGATCCACCCACTCCGGGTCGGACAGGGTGGACACCGTGGGCGTCGCCAGTGCCGGCAGCAGCTTCAGCGCCGCAGGCACTTTTTCCCGCGGCAGGTTCATCGACAGCAGCACGCGCGTCGCCGCGGCGATCGCGCCTTTCAACAGCATCAGCAGGCAGTCGATTTTCGCGCTCTTCCAGCCGTCCTTGAGCGCGTCGTGGCAGGCGATGAAGCGCGGCGTGCTCTCCAGCACCACGTGCATGACCTTGAGGTTGTTCGCCCGCAGCGAGGCGCCCGTCTCGGAGACATCGACTATGGCGTCCGCCAGTATCGGCGGCTTGACCTCGGTGGCGCCCCAGGAGAACTCGACGCCCGCCTGCACGCCGTGCTGCGCGAGGAAGCGCCGGGTCATGCCCACCGCCTCGGTGGCGATGCGGCGGCCCGCGAGGTCCTGCACTGTGTGAAACGCGGAGTCGTCCTTGGATGCCATCACCCAGCGCACCGTGCCGTAATTCGGCCACGGCGCGCGCAGGTCGGCGATGTCCGCCACATCGATGTCGTTTTCGCGGATCCAGTCAAGGCCGGTGATGGCGCAGTCGAGGATTCCCTGCCCGACGTAGCGCGACATCTCCTGCGGCCGGATCAGGATGCACTCGATCTCCGGGTCGTCGATGTCGGGGTAGTAGGAGCGGCCGGAAATGCGCAAGTCGTAGCCGGCGCGAATGAACAGCTTTTGCGTGGTTTCCTGCAGGCTGCCTTTGGGTATGCCCAGGCGCAGCCGCTGTGGCTTCGTGCTCACGTTACTTGTACCTTCTGCGGGATTTCGGATTGCGCGCTTGCGTCGCGGCGCATAGCTTACCGCAAACGCCCCCCGCTGAGTGCCGGAAGCGCCCCGCCTTGCCGGCCAAGGGATGCGTACGCTTATGGGCCGGCGCAGAAAATGTCGCGGTAGGCCGTGTATATCGACGCGGCTGTCACCGGGACGAGAACCAGGTAACCCAGGCCGAGCGGAATCGCGGCCACCACGCACGCCACCAGCAGCACGACGCTGTAGGCCAGGAAGGGTATCCAGTTCCTGAGGCAGGCGAAAAAACTCGCCTTGAGCGCGGGCAGCGGCGCCACGTCGCGCAGGACGATCAGCGCGGGCGCAAACCAGGTCGCCATGTACAGCGGCAGCGACAGTCCGGCTGCCAGCAGCAGGGCGATCAGCATCGACGCGACCGACATGCCAGCGCCCTCGGCGCCGCCGCGCATCATGCCCATGAATACGCCACCGCCGATCACGGCGATGATGGCGAAGGCGATGAGCACCCATCCGACCAGGTTGAACACCCCCACCAGCACCAGGTCGCCGGCCCGGTGCTTGAAGCCGGCGAACAGATGGGCGATCTCCAGCGTGCCGCCCCCGTCCAGCGCCTTGCAGCCCAGCATCAGGCCGGCGCCGAAGATCGGAAACAGCAGCGCGCCCGCGAGAGAGCCCAGCACCGGGATCATGCTGATGGCGATGAACAGGATGCCCATCAATAGCACGGTCAAAATCCACATGCCCGGCTGCAGGCGGAACAGGGCAAAAGCTTCGACGAGCCAGCCCCAGCCGCGGCCCGCGTCGACCGTGCGCCCCTCGGCGTGGAAGGCATCGGTCGCTGCGCTGGGAACGGTTTCTGGCATGTCGGTCTCCCTGGGTGGAGGTGGCGGGCCGCAAGGCGCGATGGGCCAAGTGTATGCTGCTTGCCGGGGCGCCTCAAGCAGGACATGGATTCACGTCCTGCGATCGCGCGCGTGCGGAGGATTTCATGCAATTGTGCGAAGTAGAGCAGTCCTTGCGGGACGCGGGGCTTGTCCCGCGCGGCGCGTTTCATCCTGTCGAAGGCGATGGCGTACCGCCGCTTGCAGCCGGCAACCCGGCGTGCACCGTGGTCCTGACCGGCAACGCCGGGCCGCACATGTGGCGCGCCTTCGATGCCGCGCGCGGCGGAGGCGGAATGAGCCTGGATGACTGGTCCGCGCGCGTCCTCACCGGAATCGCCGCGCGGCTGGAAGCGCGCGCGGTGTTCCCGTTCGAGCCTCCCTATCTGCCGTTTCAGCGCTGGGCCATGCGCGCCGAAGCCTGCCACGCCTCGCCGCTGGGTTTGCTGATCCACCCGGACTACGGCCTGTGGCACGGCTATCGCGGGGCGCTGCTGTTTGCCGCGGCGATCGAACTGCCGCCGCCCGAGCGCCGCGCCAGCCCCTGCGCAGGCTGCGCGGATCGACCCTGCCTTAGGGCGTGTCCTGCAGGCGCCTTCGACGGCAAGTCGTACGATGTGCCCGCCTGCGCGCGCCACCTTGCGCTCGTGCCGGAGCCGGCCTGCATGGAGTCGGGCTGCCTTGCGCGCCACGCCTGCCCGGTCGGCCGCGAGTTTCGCTATGCGCCGGCGCAGGCGCGGTTTCACATGCAGGCATTTCTGCGCAACTGCCAGGCGCAGGAACCGGCGTGAATACCTCGGCCGGCGATTGCAATGCGGTTCCTGCTCCGCCCTATTTCACTCCGATGAGGCGATCAAGCGAGACCGGTCCCGCGCCGCGGGCGGCGAGATACAGCAGCAGTCCGGCCCAGGCGAGGTGCGTCGGCCATGCGTCCGGATAGACGAAGGTCTGGATCACCGCGGTCATGGCGAGCAGCGCCAGCGCCGACAGCCGCGTGAACAGGCCCAGCAGCAGCAGCAGCGGGAAAAAATGCTCGGCATAGGCCGCCAGGTGCGCCGCGATTTCGGGCGGGACGAGCGGCAGCCGGTATTCTTCGCGAAACAGCGCGTACGCGCTCTCGGTCAGGGTCAGGAAACCCTCGACCTTGGTGCGGCCGGAGAAAAAGAAAATCGCGCCGACCGCGATGCGGGCGATCAGCGCGAGCGAAGCGTGCGTGATCAGGCCGGAGAGCGCGTCGGCGCTGCGGTTCCAGCGTCCGCGCAGGCCGTAACCGGGGACGCTCGCGTCTGCGATGGCTTTGTTCATGGATGTTCCTCCGCGGCTGCGGCGTTTCCAATCGGACTCATGCGGCCGAATGCGCCGGCTTCGAGCAAAGTGCCCGTCAGCCGCGCGAGGTCTGCGTCTTCCCGCGCTGCGAGTGCCGCGGCTGCGGCGAGCGGCTGGCCCGCGGCGCAGGCGTCGAGGAAGGCGCAGCCGGCGGCGTCGAGTGGTGCCCATCGGACCGCGCCGCGCGGCCGCGTCAGCAGCGCGCCCTCGCCGCGCCAGTCGATTTCGCGCTCATCGTCTCGCGCCTCCCGGTTCCTGCTCCAGATGGTGTAGATCGGCTGATTGGCAAACCAGCCCCAGCGCGCCGCGGCGTGCGGGCGCAGCACTGTCCTCGCGAGCGCGTCTGGCGCGAGTCCGGCGAGGGGGCCGGGCAGCAAAACCGATTCATCCCCGGCGGCGTGCGCCTCGGTCCAGTAGCGGTCGAGGCGGGCGACGCCGGGCAAGTAGGGCAATTCGGCGGCCGGCTCGAAGCCGGCCAGGAAATCCGCAAATTCCTCACCGTAGTACAGCAGCGTCGCTTGCGTGGGGAGCTGCTCGCGCACGAAAAGCGCGGCCGCGGCGCGGAACCACTCCTCGCCCACGAGGCGCGCCACCGATGGATAGTTAGCTTGCAAGGCGTCGATGCAGCCCTTCATGACGGTGTTGCGGTAGACGGCGAAACCGGGCTGGCGCGCGAGCGCGGCAATCCCGGGTGCCAGGCCGGGCGCCGCGGCGGGATCCGGCGCGAGTAGTGCCTGCGCGAAACCGTCCTGGAAACGGGTGAGATCGGTCGGGGCGGCGCGCATGGTCATACGGTGCCCATCACGCGGCGGCCGCCAGCGATGGGCGCAGCAGCGCGTGGGCGCGATCGCGCTCGGCGAGCAGGGCGGCGAACTCGGGCAGATTGTCGTCGCGCTCGATCAGCGTGGCGCGCGGGCCGATGCGGGTGATCAGCCGCGCATACAGCGCCCAGACTTCGGGCGCGACCGGCGCAGCGTGCGTATCGACGAGCAGGGCGCGGCCGAGCTTCGCGTCGGCGCTGTGGCCGGCGAGGTGGATTTCCATCACGACATCGCCGGGGAAGGCGTCGAGGTAGGCCTCGGCCGAATAGCCGAGGTTGTGCGCGCCGACGTAGACGTTGTTGACGTCCAGCAGCAGGCCGCAGCCGCTGCGGCGCGCGAGCTCGGCGAGGAAATCGATTTCGTCCCAGTCATGGTCTTCCATGCGCAGATAGTGCGCGGGGTTTTCGATGGCGATGCGGCGGCGAAGCGCGTCCTGCGCCCTGGTGACGTTGTCGGCGATGCGCCGGAGCGCCACGGTGGTGCGCGGAAACGGCAGCAGGTCCGGATGGTAGGCGCCGCGCCAGGTGCTCCAGGCGAGGTGTTCGGATACCAGCGCGGGCCGCATCCGGTCGGCTAGCGCCGCGAGGCGCGCGAGCTGCGCTGCGTCGGGCGGCGCATCGGCGGCGAGCGACAGCGCGACGCCGTGCAGCGACAGGGGATGCCGCGCGCGGATCGCTTCGAGCCAGGCGAGGCGAGGCCCGCCGGCGACGAAGTAGTTCTCCGCATGCACCTCGAACCACAGCCCGTCGGCCGGGCAGTCGAGCGCCGCCTCGTAATGCTGCGGCTTCAGGCCGAGTCCGGCAGTGAGGACTGTGGTCATGAGCGTACGCTGTCCGGTGTGCGCTGCTCAGGCCTTGATCGGCGCGAGCGAGCCCGTGCCCTTCGGCGTCTTGATCTGGGTGCAGGTGCCCTTGGGGACGTTCTTCCAGGCGTTGCCCTGGTAGTCGGCCTTGGAGGTGCCCGCGCAGGTGGTGCCGGGGCCGGCGGCGCAATCGTTCTTGCCGGCCATGGCGACGCCGTAGCACTTTTCCATCGCGGACTTCATGCCGTCCTTCTTCATGTCGTCCGCGGCCTGGGCGGCGCCGCCGGCGATCGCGGCGAGGGTGAGGGTGGAAATAGCGAGGGTGCGGATGTTCATGGGTCATTCTCCTGTCTGTGAGTGGTTGAGTCGCCGCATGCGCCAGGCCGGAATGGCGCCGGAGCAGGCGACGTGCAAGCTAGTTCGCAGGAAATTGGCGGCCGGTTACAGCCTGGGGCACAATTCGTCATGTCCCGCTTTTTTTGCGTAAGACTGTAACCGTATGCGCCGATGTGACGAATACAGATGGAAGGCCGCGTGAGCGTCACGGAAGACCGTTTGCGGGATCTGCTCGTGCGCGGGCTTGCCGGCGACGGCGCCGCGTATCACGCTTTCCTCAAGGAACTGAGCGCGCATTTGCGCGCTTTTCTGAGAAGGCGCCTCGCGCGGCTGCCCGACGACGTGGAGGACCTGGTGCAGGAGACGCTGCTGGCGGTGCACAACCAGCGCCACACTTACGCGACCGACCAGCCGCTGACGGCGTGGGTTCATGCGATCGCGCGCTACAAGCTGGTGGACCTCTTGCGCCGGCGCGCGGGGCGCGAGGCGATGAACGATCCGCTCGATGACGAACTCGCCCTATTCGCTTCCTCCGACGCGGAGGCGGCCGACGCGCGGCGCGACCTGGCGAAACTGCTGCAACGATTGCCCGAGCGGCAGCGCCTGCCGATCCAATACATGAAACTGGAAGGATGGTCGGTGATCGAGACCGCGCGCGCCACCGGCATGTCCGAATCGGCGGTGAAGGTGGGCGTGCACCGCGGGCTGAAGGCGCTGGCGGCAATGATAAGAGGCGACGAGACATGAAGACCGACGATTTGGTGAATATGCTCGCGGCCGGCGCGGGAGCGGTGGAACCGGGCGCGACGGCGCGGCGCTACGCGGCCGCGCTCGGCTGGGGTGCGTTCGGCGCGACGCTGCTGATGGCGATCCTGCTGGGCGTACGCCCGGATCTGGCCCAGGCGGCGCGGCTGCCGATGTTCTGGATGAAGCTCGCTTTTCCCGCCTGTCTTGCAGCCGGGGCGCTGTACGCGGCAGCGCGCCTGTCGCGGCCGGGCGTGCAACTCGGGCGGGTGAGCGTGACGCTCGCCGCGCCGGTGCTCGCGATCTGGCTGCTGGCCGCATTCGTCCTCCTAAGTGCCACCGCCGGCGAACGCGAGAACCTGATATTCGGCGGCACCTGGAACGCGTGCCCGCTGCTGGTCGCCATGCTGTCGCTGCCGCTGTTCGCCGCGACGCTGTGGGCAATGAAGGGGCTTGCGCCGACGCGGCTGGCAACGGCCGGCGCAGCTGCCGGCTTGCTCGCGGGGTCGGTCGGCGCGCTGATCTACGCGCTCCACTGCCCGGAAATGGAAGCGCCGTTCCTCGCCATCTGGTACCTGCTCGGCATGCTGATCCCCACCGCGGCCGGGGCGCTCATCGGGCCGCGGCTGCTGCGCTGGTAGCCCGGGTCTTCACCTCCGCGACAAGCCGGCTACGGAATGAAAAAAGTCATCTGCGTCGGGCACAGTGCGCTCGACCGCGTGTTTACGGTCGATGCCTGGCCGCAGTCGAGCGCCAAGGTGCGGGCGACGAGCTACGCCGAAGTCGGCGGCGGCATGGCCGCCAACGCGGCCGTGGCCATCGCGCGCCTGGGCGGCGAGGCGCAGTTCTGGGGGCCGGCCGGCGAGGACGGCGTCGCCGACAGCATGCGCGCGCGCCTGGAGGCCGAAGGCGTGGACGCGCGCGGCCTGCGCCGCTGCGCCGGCTTGACCTCGTCGACCTCGGCGATACTGATCGACGCGCGCGGCGAGCGCCTGATCGTGAGCTATCGCGGCACGGCGCTTGCGGCGCCGGCCGACTGGCTGGCGCTGGATCAGATGCGCTTGGCGAGCGCACTGCTCGCCGACGTGCGCTGGCCGCAGGGGGCCGGTGCTGCGCTGCGCGCGGCGCGGCGCGCCGGCATCCCGACCGTGATCGACGGCGACACGGCCGATCAGGCCATCCTTCAGGCGCTTGCCGGAGAAGCCGAGTACGCGGTATTTTCCGAGCCGGGGCTGGCCTGCTTTGCCGGCGCGAGCGACATCGAGGGCGGGCTGCGCCGGGCGCTGGCGCTGGGTGCGCGCTTCGCGGCCGTGACGCAGGGCGGGCGCGGCGTGTCCTGGATCGAGGCCGGCCCGCCGGCAGGCTTGCGCCATCTTCCTGCGTTTTCCGTGCCCGTCGTCGACACGCTCGCGGCCGGCGACGTGTTCCACGGCGCGTTCGCGCTCGAATTGGCCCGCGGCAAGCCGCCCGCTGAAGGGCTACGCTTCGCCGCCGCGGCCGCGGCCATCAAATGCACCCGGCCGGAGGGTCGCAACGGCAGTCCGTCGCGGGAAGAAGTGGAAAAATTCCTGCGTGCGTCGTAAAAGCGCATTCGCGCCGCGACCGGCCGCGCTCGGGGGGAAAAGGCCGGATTCCGTCCCGAGGCTTGCCGGGCTGCGTCGGCCCCCTGCTTACGCCCGCGCCGAGTCCGCCGTTGCGCGCGCCGGCGCCCGGGAATTTGTTGCGGTTCGAATTGGTAGAATGCGCGCTGCCATGCGCAAATTCATTTTCCTCCTGCTCGCTTTGTGTCCTCCCGCCTGGGCGCAGAACGCCCCGCTGTTCGATGCGGTGGCAGCCGGCAGCCTGGTCGACGTGGTGCGCCTGCTCGGCGCCGGAGCGGACGTCAACGCGCGCAACGAGGACGCCGAAACGCCGCTCTACGTGGCGGCGGAGAAAGGCCATGCCGCAATCGTGAGCTTTTTGCTCGGCAAAGGCGCGGATGTGAAAATTCCCACCGCCAACGGCGAGACGGTTCTGCACGCCGCGGCCTTGAACGGCGATCCGGGCCTGCTGCTGTCGCTGCTCGATCGCGGCGCCGAGGTGAACCGCGCCAACCGCGACGGCGAGCGGCCGCTGTTCTGGGCTGCGGCCGCCGGACACGGCCGCGCGGCGAAGCTGCTGCTCGACCGCGGCGCCGAGATCAACGCCACGGACCAGCGCGGCAACAGCGCGCTGCACGGGGCGGTGGACGGCGGGCACGAAACGGCGGCATGGCTGTTGTTGAATCAGGGCGCCAACGCGGCGCTGCGCAACGCCGGCAACGACACCGCCTTGGACATCGCGCAAAGGCGCGGTTACGGCGAGATCGTGAAACTGCTGCAGCGGCGCTGATTTCCGCGTCGCGCCGTCTGACGGGGATGCGCAAAGCCTTTGCCATCGAATTTCACCGTGCAGGCAACTGCATTCTGCGGCGGTCTGGCCCGGGCTGCAATCGCATTGGCGTCGCGCCGGGCGTTTCATGGCAAAATAGCCCCCATATGAACGACATCACCCAGTTGCATCTGCAGGTCGGACAGGAGGTCGGCGTTTCGCCCTGGTTCGAGGTCGGCCAGGAGCGCATCGACCAATTCGCGAGCGCCATCGTCGATCCGCAGTGGATCCACGTCGACCCGGAGCGGGCGCGGCGCGAATCGCCCTACGGCGGCACCATCGCGCACGGCTTTCTCACGCTGTCGTTGCTGTCGCACCTGCTGGAGAGCACGATCGATGTGAGCCGGATGAAAATGGGGGTCAACTACGGACTCAACCGGGTGCGCTTCACCGATGCCGTTCCGGCCGGCTCGCGCATCCGCGCGCGCTTCGTGCTCGACAAATACGAAAATATCAAGAACGGGACGCAGCTCACCTGGGGCGTGACCGTGGAGCGCGAGGGATCCGGCAAGCCGGCGTGCGTGGCGGAGTGGGTGACACGGCAGTACGGCTGAGGCGCGCAGAACGCCCCGGTGGCGCGGGCGCATACCAATGGCCTCCCGACCGCAAGGCGAGAGAGGCGACAGGAGGATGACGATGCAGGATCGCCACTTCAAGCACTGGCCCACGGGCGTGCCCAGACAGTTCCCGCTGCCCGAGACCAGCCTCTGTTACAACCTCGAGGTCGCGGCCACGCGCTATGCGCGCAAGACGGCGATTTACTACTACGGCGGGGAGCTCGCCTACGCCGATCTCAAGGCGCAGGCGGACGCGCTCGCGGCTTACCTGCAACAGGACTGCGGCGTGCGCCGCGGGGACCGGGTCCTGCTCTACATGCAGAACAGCCCGCAGTTCGTCGTCGCCTATTACGCCATCCTGCGCGCCGACGCGGTGGTGGTTCCGGTCAATCCGATGAACCTCACCGCGGAACTGGCGCACTACGTGTCCGATGCCGGGGCGAAGCTTGCGATCTGCGGCGACGAACTGTTGCCGCGCATCGTGCCGCTCGTCGCGGCGCAAGGCCTTGCGCGCATCATCCACGCCCGCTACGCCGACTACATCGATCCGGCGACCGACCTGCCGCTGCCGGATTTCTTCGGCCTGCCCGCCCCGGCGGGCGCGCCCGGCATCGTCGCCTGGGGCGAGGCGCTGGCCGCCGGGCGCATGCCCGGAGTGCAACTGGCCGGGCCGGACGACCTCGCCGCCCTGCCCTATACCTCGGGCACGACGGGCAAGCCCAAGGGCTGCATGCACACGCACCGCACGCTGATGGGCACGGTCGCCCTTGCCGGCGTCTGGACACGCGCTTCGCCTGACGACGTCACGCTCGCCGCGGTGCCGTTTTTTCACATCACCGGCATGCAGATGCTGATGAACGGCAGCATCTACCTTGGCGCCGCAATAGTAGTGATGACGCGCTGGAACCGGGAACTCGCGCTGCAACTGATCGAGCGGCACCAGGTGACGAGCTGGATCAATATTCCGACCATGGTCATCGACCTGTTCGCCAGCCCCAACCTGCGCGCGGACAGCCTGAAGAGCCTGCGCGGCATCTCGGGCGGCGGCGCGGCCATGCCCGAAGCCGTGGCCAGGCGCCTGTTCGACCTGACCGGCCTGGAGTTCTGCGAGGGCTACGGGCTCACCGAGACCGCCGCGCCTTCGCACAGCAACCACCCGAGCCGTCCCAAACGCCAATGTCTGGGGATTCCCATCTGCAACACCGATGCGCGCATCGTCGATCCCGACACGCTGAAAGAGCTGGGGCCGGGGGAAACCGGCGAGATCGTCGTCTGCGGCCCGCAGGTTTTCACCGGATATTGGAACAATCCGGACGCGACCCGCGCCGCGTTCATCGAGCACGACGGCAAGCGCTTCTTCCGCACCGGCGATCTCGGGCGCTACGACGAGGACGGCTACTTTTTCATCGTCGACCGCCTGAAGCGCATGATCAACGCCTCCGGCTTCAAGGTCTGGCCGGCCGAGGTCGAGTTGATGATGTTCGGTCATCCGGACATCCAGGAGGCATGCGTGATCGGCGCGCAGGACGCCTACCGCGGCGAGACGGTGAAGGCGGTGGTGGTGCTGAAAGCCGCGAGCAGGGGGAAGGTAAGCGCGGAGGACATCATCGAGTGGTGCAGGACCCGCATGGCCGCCTACAAGTATCCGCGCGTCGTCGAGTTCGTCGACAGCCTGCCCAAATCCGCTACCGGCAAGGTGATGTGGCGGCAGTTGCAGGAGAAGGAAACGGAAAAGCGCGGGACTTGAACCCGGTCCGGCGCCGGCCGCGGCCGGAGGCGGACCGAACTGTGAGGTATGCGATGGATCTGAAACAGGCAGTGTGCATCGTCACCGGCTCCGCGAGCGGCATCGGCGCCGCCACCGCCATCATGCTTGCCGCCAGGGGCGCGCGCGTGGTGGTCAACTACAGCAAGAGCGAAGACGCAGCGCGTGAGACGCTCGATGCCTGCGCCGCCGCTGGCGCCAGGCTCGGCGGCGAGGCGCTGCTGGTGAAGGCGGACGTCGCGCAGGACGCCGATTGCCGGCGGCTGGCGCAGGCGGCCGTGGACAAATGGGGACGCGTCGACGCGCTGGTCAACAATGCCGGCGTCACCAAGTTCGCCGATCACGCCGACCTGGACGCGCTCTCTGCCGAGGATTTTCAGCGCATCTACTCGGTCAATGTCGTCGGCGCCTACCAGATGGTGCGCGCCTGTGCGCCGGCAATGAAGAACAGCGGCAACGCCGCCGTGGTCAACGTTTCGTCGATAGCGGGCAAGAACGGCATGGGATCGAGCATGGCCTACGCCGCGTCCAAGGGAGCGCTCAATACGCTGACCATGTCGCTCGCGCGCGTGCTCGGCCCGGAAATACGCGTCAACGCAGTCTGCCCGGGCATGGTCGACAGCAGATGGCTGCGCGATGGCTATGGCCCGCGTTACGCGGCGATCGAGGCGCGCTACCGGCAGGGCACGCCGCTCGGCCGCCCGGGCAAACCCGAGGAGGTCGCCGCCGTCATCGTCTGGCTGATCGAGGGCGCGGATCTGATCACCGGCGACACCATCATGGTCGATAGCGGCATGCACATGGGCCTGATCCCGCGGAAGGAATCCCGCGCGCAGACGAACTGAGCCGCGCTTCCGGTTTCCGCCGGCCGAAAGCCATGGCTTGAAGCGTGCCGCTCCCGCCCCCATGTAAAATGGCGTTATGGCGGAATCGATAAGCTTGATCTTCATGGCTGCGCTAGTCTGGCTGTGGTTTGACAGCATGCGCGCGCGCGAGCGCGCGCTCGCGTCGGGCAAGCGCGCCTGCGAGCGCGACGGCCTGATGTTCCTCGACGAGACGGTGGCATGCGTGGCGCTCGGTTTCGCGCGCGATGCCGACGGGCGTATGGCGTTGCGCCGCACCTATCGCTTCGAATTCAGCGACACCGGCAACAACCGCCGCTCGGGGAGCGTCGTCATGCTCGGCGGCGAGATCGAATCGCTCTACACCGAGCCCTACCTGATCCAATGAGCAAGTGGGTCGAGGGAACGGTGGTCGCGCAGAAGCAGTGGGCAGGGCAGCTGTATTCGCTGCAGATCGATGCGGAAATCGCGCCGTTCCAGGCCGGCCAGTTCGCCAAGCTGGCGCTGGCCATCGACGGCGAGATGGTGGCGCGTCCCTATTCATTCGTCAACGCACCGCACGAACGGCCGCACGAGTTCTATTACGTCGTGCTGCCCGAACATCCGCTGACGCCGCGCTTGTCCCGGCTCGCAGCCGGCGACAGCGTCTATCTCACGCCGCAAGCTGCGGGTTTCCTCACGCTGGCGGAAGTGCCAGCCGGTAAGCACCTGTGGCTGCTCGCTTCCGGCACCGCGCTCGGGCCGTTTCTTTCCATACTCAAGACCGAGGCGCCGTGGCGGCGTTTCGAGCGCGTGGTGCTGGTGCACGCGGTGCGTCGCGCCGAGGAACTCGCCTATCGGGACCGGATCCAGTCCCTGCTCGCGCGGCATCCGGGGCAGTTCGTCTTTGTGCCCGTGGTCAGCCGCGAGCACAGCGATTTCGCCCTGGCGGGGCGCATTCCCCGGGCGATCGAGGACGGTCGGCTGGAAGCCAGTGCGGGCATCAAGCTGGCAGCAGCTTCATCTCAGCTGATGCTTTGCGGAAATCCGGAAATGGTCGCGGACACCATCCAGGCGCTGCAGCAGCGCGGCCTGAAGAAACACCGCCGGCGCGACCCCGGGCAGATCAGCGTGGAAAATTACTGGTAAGCTCGACCGGTGCGACGCTGCCTGGTATTCGATGACAACTTGAGGGGATATCCCCCAAGGGGACTTCCCCCTCTCCCGTCAAGCGGGACCGAGGACGGGGGATCGAGACTTTCGGGGCGCATCCCCTCATGCCCCCCTAAATCAGACGCTGTTTCAGCATGGCTGAAACAGCTTTCCAGAATTGCGCTTCTCTTGCTTGCCCTGGCCGCGCTCGCCGGCTGCAGCGGAGTGCGCCTCGCCTACAACAATGCCGATACCCTGGTGCGCTGGATGGCCGACGATTATTTCGCGCTCGAGGGCCCGCAGGAAGAGGATTTCAAGGCGCGCCTCGCGGGATTCCATGCCTGGCACCGCAGTGAGGAATTGCCGCGCTATAGCGTGCTGATGACCAGCGCGGGCGACCAGCTCGCCGACGGGCTCACCGCTGCGGAACTGCTGTGGGCCTGGGAAAGCGTCGAGGGGCGTTATCGCCGCATGGCCGCTTATGCCGCGCCGGAGCTGGCGGCGGTGCTGGCCATGCTGACGCCGGCCCAGTTCGAGCGGCTGGGTCGGAAGTTTGCCGAGTCCGACGCCGAGTACGCCAAGAAACACCTCAAGGGTGGCGAAGCGGAACAGCGGAAGCGGCGCGACAAGCGCAACCTCGAGTTGATGAGCGAATGGTTCGGCGATCTCAGCGACGAGCAGGAGGCGCAGATCAAGGCCTCGAGCGCGAAACTCCCGCTGCTGTACGAGATGCGCCTGCAGAACCGGCAGCGGCGGCAGGGCGAATTCGCCGCCCTGCTGAGGACCTATCGCAGCCCGGCGGAACTCGAGCCCAGGCTGAAGCACTGGCTGACCGAATGGGAGGAGGGCGCAACCCCCGAGTACCGGCGCCAGTCGGCGCTGCATCGGGACTTGTACATCCAGATGTTGCTGGAACTGGATCGCGGGCTGACGCCGGTGCAGCGCACCCATGCGGTGACACGCTTCAGGGATTTCGCCGAAATGTTCAAGGCGCTCGCCGAGCAGGGCAAGCCTGCGCAGCCGCGTTCCTGAGCGCGATGGTTCCGGGATCGGACGCCAGATGAGCCGCGACATCCTGCATTTTTCCCATGCCAACGGCTTTCCCGCCGCCTGTTACCGCAAATTCTTCGCTTACCTGGAGCCCGATTTCCGCATCAGCAGCATCAACTGCATCGGCCACGATCCGGCCTATCCGGTGACCGACGGCTGGCCGCACCTGGTGGCGCAACTGATCGACCATCTCGACACGCATTGCCGCGGTCCGGTGGTAGGCGTGGGCCATTCGCTCGGCGGCTATCTCACCTTCATGGCAGCGGTGCAGCGCCCTGATCTGTTCAAGTGCATCATCCTGCTCGATGCGCCCATCATCGGCTACTTCAAGGGCACGGCGCTGGGCATGCTCAAGCGCCTCGGCCTGGTCGATCGCATTACGCCGGCCTACGCCACGCGCGAGCGGCGTCGCGACTGGCCGTCGGTGGATGACATGGTCGCGCATTTCCGGCGCCGCAAGATCTTCCGCCATTTCGATGCCGAATGCCTGCGCGATTACGCCGCGCTCGGCACGGTCGTGGACGGTGGCCGGGTGCGGCTGCTGTTCGACCCGGAAGTCGAGTATCAGATCTACCGCTGTGTCCCCCACGACCTCGTCTATTACCACCGCCGACTCAAGCTGCCGGCGGGCTTCCTCGGCGGACGGCATTCGAACGTGCTCTCCCAGGTAGGGCTCGCGCACACTCGCCGGCGTTTTCGCGTCGGGCGCATCGAGGGCGGGCATCTGTTCCCGTTCGAGCGGCCGCAGGCCGCCGCCGAGGCGGTGCGCCAGTTGGCGGCGGAGCTGCTGGGCAAGGACCGGTCCGTTTAGGGCTGGCAGGTGAACGTATCAGGAAGCGATCGGGGACTGGCGGGCGTGCCCTTATTCGCGCCCGGAAACGACAAGGGCGGCCTCGAGCCGCCCTTGTCGTTTGAAGCCGCCGGTCTTTACTTCAGGTGCTTGCTGACCAGTTTGGTCATTTCGAACATCGACACCTGTTTCTTGCCGCCGAATACTTCTCTCAGCTTGTCGTCGGCATTGATCATGCGCCGGTTCTTGGCGTCTTGCAGCTTGTTCTTCTTGATATAGGTCCAGATCTTCTTGGTCACTTCGGTGCGGGGCTGGGCGCTGGCGCCGATTACCGCTCCGAGCGAGGCACTCGGGGTCATCGGTTTCATGAACGCCGCGTTCGGCTTGCGTTTGACTTTAGCCTTGACGGGCTTCTTGCTAGCCGTCTTCTTGCTAGCGGTTTTCTTGCTTGCTGCCTTTTTCTTTGTGGCCATGAGTTTCCTCTCCTAAAGTGATTGACGGCGACTGCGCTTGCTATCGTGCGGGGTACGCAGCGCGAGAATGAATCAGAGCGTGGAATTTGTCAATCGGTATCGTGCGCAAATTTGCTAGAGCGATATCCACTTGCCCGTAGTGCGTTCGCTCGCCGTCTAATATAATCCTGGCTTTCCCTCAGCCGACCGATAAGCCTCACCCTGGAACCGCCGGGCGAGGGATGCGCCCCTTTTCATGGAAAATGCGAAAAAGAACGTTGCCCTGCTCGCCGGCTGCCAGGCGATGCTGTTCACCAACAACGTTACCCTGATCTCGCTGGCGGCGCTGGCCGGTTTCTCTCTGGCGGACAACAAGATGCTGGCCACGCTGCCCGCCACCGCCTACGTCGTCGGCGCGGCGCTGACCACGCTGCCCGCTTCGTTTTTCATGCGGCGGTTCGGCCGGCAGACCGGTTTCCAGGTCGGCGCTGTCATGGGCATAGCCGGCGCCGCGCTGTGCTGCCTCGCCCTGTGGCTGCACAGTTTCTGGCTGTTGTGCGCGGGTGTGCTGGTGCTGGGGGTCTACAACGCCTTCGGCCAGTATTACCGCTTCGCCGCCGCCGATGCGGCCAGTCACGATTTCAAGGCCAAGGCGATCTCGCTGGTGATGACCGGAGGCCTCGTCGGCGGCATCATCGGCCCGGAGATGAGCAAGCACACCAGGGACATGTTCGCCGTGCCCTTTCTCGGCGCCTATGCCTCGCTCATGGTGTTTTGTCTCATCACCATGGCGCTGCTCGCGTTCATCCGCATTCCGCAGCCCAGCGTCGCCGAGCGCCACGAGCCGGTCCGGCCGCTCGCGCAGATCATGGCCCAGCCTGCTTTCGTCGTCGCCGTGACCGGTTCGGCCCTGGGCTACGGCGTGATGAGCCTGCTCATGACCGCGACGCCGCTGGCGATGGGGCTGTGCGGCCATGCCTACGACTCGGCCGCGCTGGTGATCGAATGGCATGTGATCGGCATGTTCGCGCCCTCGTTTTTCACCGGTTCGCTGATCAGGCGCTTCGGCGTGCTCCGCGTCATGCTCGCGGGCGCGGCGCTGGAGGCGCTGTGCGTGGGCATTGCCGTGTCGGGGGTGCAGGTGGCCCATTTCTGGTGGGCGCTTACCCTGCTCGGCGTGGGCTGGAATTTCCTTTACGTCGGCGGCACCACGCTGCTCACCGAATGCTACCGCCCGCCGGAAAAGGCCAAGGCCCAGGGCACGCACGACTTCCTCGTGTTCCTCACCACCGCCACGTCTTCCTTTTCCTCCGGCCTGCTGATGAACCGCAACGGCTGGGAGATGCTCAACTACGCCGCCTTGCCCGTGCTCGCCGCGATCGGCGCAGCGATAGTCTGGCTCGCGCTGCGGCGGCGCACAGCAGCAGCAGCGCGAGCCGCCACCCATTCCATGAGAAGCTGAACATGCCAGTCGATCCGCAGATGCAGGGAGTGCTCGAGCGCACGGCCAAGGCCGCGCTGCCGCCGTTCCACACGCTCGATGCAGGCGCGGCGCGCCGCCTGTACAAGGAGTCGCGCGCGGTCCTGAGCCCGCCCGTACCCGAGGTGGGCGAGGTGCGCGATCTCGCCGCGAGCGGTCCGGCGGGGCCGATACCCCTGCGCCTGTACCGCGGCCTGGGCACGGGCGCCGGGGCGCCGCTGCTGGTCTATTTCCACGGCGGCGGCTGGACCATAGGCGATCTGGATACGCACGACATCGTCTGCCGCACGCTCGCCAACAAGGCGCGCTGCGTCGTCATCGCGGTCGACTACCGCATGGGGCCGGAACACAGGTTCCCCGCGGCGGTGGAAGACAGCGTCGCCGCGCTGCGCTGGGTGGCCGGGCGCGCGGCTGCGCTCGGCGGCGATGCCGCGCGCATCGCCGTGGGCGGGGACAGCGCCGGGGCCAACCTGGCCACGGTGGCGGCGATTGCGCTGCGCGACGCCGGCGGGCCTCCCCTCGCGTTCCAGGCGCTCGTCTATCCCGCCACCGATCAGCGCATGGATTCGGCTTCGCACGCCCGGTTCGGCGAGGGCTATCTGCTCACGCGCAAGAACATGCTCTGGTTCCGCGACAACTATCTCGATCCCGGGGACTACGACGACTGGCGCGCTTCGCCGCTGCGCGCCGCCGATCTCGCGCGTTTGCCGCCGGCGCACATCATCACCGCCGGCTATGACCCGCTGCTGGACGAAGGGCGTGCCTATTCCGACCGGCTGGTGGCCGCAGGCGTGCCGGTGCTGTATGAATGTTTCGAGGGC
>Ga0172371_10003117_pt1 | contig 25876 bp, 25 predicted proteins | sample Lak12m_FD_114543 | JGI IMG/M metagenome (GOLD analysis project Ga0172371, IMG submission 114543) | Freshwater microbial communities from Kabuno Bay, South-Kivu, Congo - kab_022012_12m | ecosystem: Environmental > Aquatic > Freshwater > Lake | place: Democratic Republic of the Congo: South-Kivu... | reverse complement strand
TCGAATATATTTTCAGTTATTTAAACTATTACAATTCAATAAGAATCCATACCAAAATCAAAATGTCGCCTTATCAATTCAAGCAAAAAATCTCAGAAAGTGGTCTTGAAAAATGGGGTACTTGACACCCATATGCCTATGAGATTACCATTAGGAAGTTCTATATGTCCAGGTTTGGAGATGGGTTCTAAACAATACCGAACAATTTTAAAGTCATCACCCAATCCCAAATAAAAATAATAGCAAAGATAAATATTTCAAAGTAACCGTTTATTTTATGTTTGAAATAAAAATAGACTGTCGAGATTAATAAAATTAAACTTATCAAAATATTGAAAAGACCTAAATAGAATTGGGAAATAATAAGTATCAGTCCACTTAACAATAAAAATATGAACGAAAATCCTATCATAATATAAGCAAAAACAATGTGGAAAAACTTACTTTTACCAAGAGAAACAGATGAAGCCAAAATTCCGGCTAAAATCGCACCATACAAACTCTCTTTTATTAATATTTGATTTGGGAAGACAACGTTTATAATAGTTGAAACAAAGGTCAACCTTATTAAACAAAGAATGGTAAGTCCGTTATTAAATATATGTTCTGATTTCTTATTTGCCCCAAAATAACTAAAAGTGTTTTGATGAAGATTCAATTTACCGGCTTTGATATAACTTACGTAAATAAGGCTCATAAACACAATCTCACTTATTAGGCCAGAAAGCTTTAATAAGATCAACATTTTTAATTGTTAATTATGGAAATTATTATATTTATTATTGGCTCGAACCTCAAAATGATTGATTATTGGCTCTAAAGCTCTTGAAAATTTTGTTTGTCAAACCGGGTTGACCGTTTACAAAAAATGTCGAACTTCATTTAGTTAGCTCGGCCTTCGGCCTCGCTTGCTTCCCTCGGCTGTGCTCGGGACAGGCCGGCGCGGCGCCTTTACACTGAGCATGTCGAATGTGCCCACCCGCCGCGCCTCCGCTATTTTTTGCGCACGCGATTTTCTCGCCCTTCGGGCGAGTAAGGGAAGAATATTTAGTTTTCCTTGCCCCACCCGCCCGTGCGCGGAAATTTCTCCCTAATTTTCTCTAGCTGTCTTCTTATCTAAGACCAGGACATAAAAGAGAGGTATCTTGAAAAAGTCCAGCAACCATACTGATTGAAATGTCTGAGGCACATAGTTAACCCAATAAGCGAAGGTGTCTTCTTTTATAACTCTCCAAAACGGTTGTTTCGCCATTTCATCTAGTTTCTGTTCCTTTTCAACTTTTGGAGTTATCCAAATAATTTTAGTAATCCAATCCTCGGGTATGGTTTTACCAAATTCATGAAAAAATAATCCTTTAATTACTTTTGTTACAACCCTGTTAATTCTACTTTTATCTGAATCGCTGACGGTGTACATGGTCATCTTGCCTTTGTATATGCCGGATTTTGCGTATACATCAACAAGCTTCATTTGACTGAACATTTGACTGCCAAGTGCTGGCCTTCGCAAAATTGATCTCGAAATTTCTCCATCCATCAGCTTCTTAGCTTCCGGGGATCTTTCCATGAGCATCGAAGCATAAAATTGTCTAAAGAAGTCCTCATCTTTTTGGAAACTAGAGTTGCAGGTCTTACAAGAAGGAACAGTAATAAGGGGTTTATCTAAGCGTCCTTTGAAAAATTGTTTTGGAGGAATATGTTCTTGGGTATCAGCGATTTTGCCGCAAAAAATACATATCTTCTTATCAATAGACATATCGAATTTCAACACCATTTTTCTTGTACTTAATTTCTGTCGGTATTGAATGTTTTTCGCCAAAAGAGTTTTCATAAATATCGTCTCCACCTCTTCTTTCAACCTCAAAACCTAATTTCTTCACTTCCTCGTCTGTTAAATCAGTTCTAAAAAGTGGAAAATCACAAAGTGCGGTGAATTCGCGCTTACCGTCAATTATTTTTCCATCTTGATATTCCAAACAAGGAGTCAAAACCCAGCCGTAGTTACCTTTGTCATATTTAATTAGTCTTTCATAAATTGAAAAATCAATATTGTCCTTGAATCCATCTTCGTCGCCGACCACAATTGCGGAATAAAGCAAATTTGTATTGCTATCTCTTTGTATTATTGATGGATTAGTTTTATAAGTTCTAACAAAATAGGCATTTTCAGATTGGAGATAATTTATTGTTACTCTAGTTTTATCCGCAATCTTTTGTGCAAAATTTTTATGCCATCTATCTTTGTCTGCCTTACTCCAGTCTTTATATTCTTTTCCCTCAGAAGCACTTTTAATTCCAGTAATTTCACCAAACTTTTTATGCTTCAATACTGAATCGAGAACATTAACTGAAAACCAATGAGAAAAACCAGGGCCTCGTGTCTCTTCAATTGAACGCACACGTTTTTCTACTTGGTAGATGTAGTATCCAAGAATAACCGCCACTACTATAGTCAGCCACATATTGCTTGTATTTTATCAAATTCGTTACTAAATTACTATAAAATCATTGATGCAATCTAACTTTATTTTTGCTATATTAAAATTGTACTCAACTTGTTCGGATTGCTTTTTTAATGGCCGCTTTGGACAATTTGGAGCAATCCGAGTTGACTACAACCAGAGCGGCCATTTGAGTTAATAAAAAGTTTTTTAAAAATTTTTGCGTTTTTTCTTTGAGATAAAATCATTCTGATTTGTCTATACGAGCCGACAGTTTCGGAGGCGCGGCGGGTGGAAAAATGAAGCTTCTTCTTCTTACTGGGGCACCGTCCACAATTTGTCAGTTGTAAACGATACTTCTTGTTGTAATGATAGTATAAGATAGGCTCAGATGGGGCAGTCGTTTTACGTTTCTGGAGCTGTGTCCTCCTTCGTTCATGTTCGTTTCGTGGTCTTGAGTCCACGCAAACGAAATATTCACTTCGGAAGGACATAAGAGCTTCACCAACTCACTTCGTCCCGCTAAGCGGGGCTTCGTATCGTTGTGAAGCTCTAATGCTGGGGAGCAAGGATTTGAACCTTGAATCGCGCAGATCCAAAGTCTGGCGTGTTACCGTTACACCACTCCCCATGTTTAGTTGGAACTGGTTAGAAGAATATTTTACCAAAAAAAACGCCATGAAGTTTACATTTCGATCGCTACATGTTCCTGCTTCAATCCTCTTCGGCTTTTGTCTTCCTTAATAAACAGGGCGGAAACTGCGCCGACCGCCATCACCACAGCCGCGGTGGAAAAGACGGTGGAAAACGATAGGATGTTGGCCTTGAGAGCCGACAGGCCGGCAACCAGCTGGATAATCTGCGGATTGACTAAATTGATCACCGAATGCTGTTGAATTGCCAGCAGTTTATCATTAAAACTATTGGTCAAAATCGTGGCAAAAATCGCGATTCCAAACGCGCCGGCAATGTTGCGGGCCAAAGCCAAAACCGACGAGGCGATCCCCACTTCCTTGATCGGAACGGTCGATGTTGCAGCAGTGGTTAGAGGCGACATTCCCAGCCCCAACCCCGCCGCCATCAAAAACATCCGCCAGGCCACATCCCACCCGCTCCATTTGATATCAATTCCCGTGAATAAATATAAGACAAATGCGCCCCAGGCCATCCCGAAGGCCGTCAAAAACCGCGGCTGAATTTTGCTTGACAGCTTTCCCCCCAACGGCGCGGCGATCATCATCCCCATTGCCATCGGGATAAATAAGAGGCCGGTTTTGGTGACTGAATAACCCAGATATGTCTGGATAAAAATCGGTAAGACAAACATGCCGCCCATCAATCCCATAAAAGAAATAAACGATGTAATGATGGCAGCAGAAAAGGTCGGGATCTGAAAAAATTTCAGGTCCACTACCGGCTCTTTTGCTCTGTTTTCAACCGCGACAAATAAAATGAAGGAAACGGCGGTAATTAAATAGACGACCAAACTGGTAATGCTTGTCCAACCCCAACTCTGACCTTGATCCAATACTAAAACTAACGACCCTAAAGCCAACCCTAATAATAATGCCCCCCCAAGGTCAAAATGTTGCAATCCCTTAATTTCTTTAACCGGCTCCTCGATAAATTTTAAGGCCATGTAGGTCCCGATCAAACCCAACGGCAAGTTGATATAAAATACCGAGCGCCAGGAAAAATTGTCGATTAACGGTCCGCCGATTAACGGACCAAACACCGCCGCCACGGCAAAAATGGCCGACCAAATCCCCATTGCCTGCGAACGTTCCTCTTGTTTTTGAAAAGTATGGGCGATGATTGAGAGAGCGATTGGATAATCGATGGAAACCATCACTCCCTGCAAAGCGCGAAAAAGCACCATCGACTGCAGATTAAAAGACAGTCCCGCCAACATCGACGTTACCGTGAAGCCTAAAATACCGATCATATATAAAAGTTTCCTCCCCATTAAATCGCCCAATTTTCCGAAAATCGGGACGAAGATGGCATTGGCGATGATATAGGCCGTTGAAATCCAGCCGGCTTGCGAGACGGTGATACCAAATTCCTTAATAATTTTTGGCGTGGCAAGATTGACGATTGTCCCGTCCAGCCGCCCTAAAAAACTGGCAATCATCACAGTTACCAACACCATCCAGCGATGATTCTTGGTTTTTTTTACTTTATCCATAATTGAGGTCAAGGAGTTTTAGTATAAACAGTCATCTTGGCCGACATCCCGCTTTTTATTTCCGGATAGGCTGCCGCATCAAATCGAGCAAACACCTCAAACTGCTGAGTCGGGCGTTCGCTGGAGATGGAAAAGGACAACTGCGTTTGTTTGGCGGTTTCCGCCACCTCATCTACATATCCCCAGAAGGTCTTTCCCGGGAGGGCGTCGATAGTAAAGGAAACAATCTGTCCCACCTTTATTTGATTTAAGCCCTTATTTTCATCAACTGTCCCGCTGATGCGTATGTCCGATGGATTAATCATCTTGACCGGTGGCGTTTGAGCATTAACCAACGCTCCGATTTGTTTGCTTGTTTCGATGATAATTCCGTTTGAATAGGCTCGCAGAAATTCGCTTCCCACCGCAGCCAAAATATCGCCCCTTTTGACTCTTTGGCCATCAGAGACGTAGATGTCAGTTAATTTGCCGGGAAGCTGCGGGGCTACCGGGATAACCGGAGCCGCCACCAGTGAGTTTTCAATTTTGACTCTGTCTTTGCTTTTTAAATAAAAGAGCGTTCCTCCAAAAACAAGAAGACAGATAAAAATCGTCAATCCCGTTTTTATTACCTGCGGGTTTCTTAACTGATTGATGAGTTTTTTCATTTTCATATGTTCATAAAATACTATAATTCTGTCCGGCAACCGCGGCGGGGGTAATGATTAATTTATCGTTTGCTGACAGTCCGCCGGTTACCTCGATATAGTCCCCCACCACATCACCAACCGTAATACCCACCAGTTTGGGCTGATTATTTTTCATCGCCCAGATATATTTTCGACTCAGTATCAGCCATGACGGGACCAAGATTATCTGATGATCGTATTTGCTTTGGATTAAAACAACTCCATCTTGTTTGAGCATTGCGGTGTTTTTTAAATCCGGGCAATCGATATCCACCTGGTAAACATTTTCACCGGTTGGTAAACTGAGTTTGTCGGGATAAATTTTAGCAACAGCGCCCGCAATGGTTTTGTCTTTGCTTCCGGTCAACCGGACGGCTGCTCTTACTCCTTCGGCGATGAAATTAATGTCGTTCTCCGAAACATTGGCGCGAAAAATAATCGCGTCGGGATCGGCAATCATAAATGAATTTAGCGGTGAAACCACCACTGATGGGCTGGTAACGTCAAGGTGCGTAATAACGCCGTCAAAAGGAGCAACCAGTGAAGATAAACTCAACGCATAGTTGGCCAATTCGACCTGGATAACCGAGTTATCCAGGGTCGCCTGACTTTGATCGGCCAGCCGTTTGATCATATCATTAACCGCATTGGTTTTATCATTGCCTCCGATCCCGCCCAGATTAAAGTAATTGTAGGGATATGGATTGGCCTGCTGAGCATATAAATAATTATTTTCCTTATTGTCCTGCAACTGATCAAAATTATCCCTTGTAACCCGATAGGCGTTTAGGGCGGCGGTCAGTTGTTTTTGTAAGACATAGGTGTCCAGAGAAGCGATCGTCTGGCCGCGCCTGACACGGTCGCCTTCTTTAAAAGGGAGATAGACTAGTTTTCCGCCGGCTTGGAAATGGAGATTCACTTCATTTTGCGACCGGATCATTCCGCCAGACAAAATTTTGCTGTCAGCTGCTTTGATTGTGGGACTGATGGTTTTAATTGACTCCTTTTTATTAAAAAATTTCCAATAAATACCCGAGGAGAAAATGAAAATGATTAAAACAAAAAGAGAAATTTTCCAGTTATTTTTCATATGGTTTTTTATCTAAATTCAGCAAAAAATTGGTAAGGATCGACAATAACATTTGTTTATCTTGAATATTTAACAATTTAAGCAATTGCTTCATCCGTTTATTTTTGAATTTCAATCCTTCCGCCAGTAACGTTTCCCCTTTTTTTGTCAAAGACAAATAGACAACGCGCCGATCTTTTTTATCAACCTGCCGCCTCAATAACCGCATATTATTCAAATTATCAAAATGAGTTGACACGGTTGATTTATTGATATGAAACTGTTCGGCTATCTCCTGCATTTGCGCTTTTTTGGTATGCGCCAAATAAGTCAATATCTCCAATTGGAGAATTGACAAATGCGAGATATTTGAACAGCTACTCAGCTGTTGCCGTAAGATTCGGCTTATCCGAAAAATACAATCAATGATCCGACTATTGACCTGATCTTCTCTCATAAATATGGTTTGATAAGCAAACAGTTGGATATTCTAACAAATAGGAAGACAAATTACAAGTTGAAGTCTTTGACCTGAGTCACTTCGGTAACGGTCTTGGCAGATCGATCCCAGAGGCCCTTGACCCGGACCCGATCGCCTACCTTAATGTCGGTAAAGCCTATACCTCTTTCGCTTCGATTGACAAATTTTGTTTCAGTATCAATGATTACCGTTTGGGTCTCGCGCTGTAAAGTTTCAACCGTTAAAGCGGTATCATTTTTACCTTTTACGGTACCGATAAATACGCCGTTGCGCTTTTGAACCGATAGATTGCGGATGAGATCGGCATCAATTCGCGTTTTATCGGCATTTTTCCATTTTCCAATTACGTTTAACTGATCGCCCTGGTTTATCTCAGACAGCGAACTACTGCCCCAAAAACGGCGCAGCCATTTGGTTTTATCCGATAAATAAACTAAATAATTCCTATTATTTTTAGTAACGACAGTCAAAGGAGAAACCGACGCACTAGATAGTGTTCCTGTAATGCGCGCACTCATCATCAGCTCTTTGATTTTATTTTTAATCGCCGTCAAAATCCCCTCTGGTTGTCGGGTGACCGTAATGGTTGGCGTTGAAGTGGCGCGTACGGCCAAAACGGGAAGTTGAATCATAAAAATACCCGCCAAGAAAATTAACAATACAATAATCACCGATCTCATAGTTAAATTATTTATTTAATTGTTAATTAAATATTCATATGCACAAATTTAGATTTAGTTGCATTTTTGTCTGTTTTCTTTACGACTTCCTCCAGTAATCCACTAGCGACCTGAACCGGTTAACAAACTTGTGAAAATTTCTTATTACGTAGATAATTAAGGCAACTGAGCAAGCAAGAAAAACCAAAATGAGCATAAGCAGCAACTTGGGGGTTTCGTGATAAAAAGTCACCAAGCTATCCCAAAAATACTCTTTGACAATCTCCCCATCCTCTTCAAATAAATGGAATAAATCAAAGGATTGCTGCTCGGTTAGAATTTCACTGATTGCCATTCCTGTAATAAAGATGGCAAAACTCAAGAAAATAAAACCGATAAGCTCAACTGCCATCTTGATTGCCGTCTTTTTAGTTTCAAAACGGAAAACTTTGTCGATGATTTTTTCTTCAAGCTTTTTTTTCATAAATTTTTCTCAGTTTTAACCGCCCGCGTCTAATCCAGGTGCGCACCGTATTTACCGGCTTGCTGATCGTTCTGGCAATTTCCTCATAAGAATAACCGTCGCTCACTAATTTTAATACTTGTTGATGATGAGGTGGAAGTTGTTTGATTAACTCAACCGCCTCGTTCGCCTCAAAATCATTCTCGATAAAATCTGCCTGGATTAGATTTTCCTCAAGGGTAAGGGTGATTTTATGCGACCGCCAGTACATCCGCAGTTCGTTTTTGGCGATCGCATAAAGATAAGGCAAAACCGGTTTTTCGATTTCGAAATGGCCGATCGCCCGATAAAACTTGAGAAAAGTATTTTGCACCAGATCTTCCGCCTCATCCCTGTCTTTCAACCTATTTTTGACATACTTTAAAATCTTCCCGCTGTATGCTCTGACAAAATAAGCGAATTCATCTATTCTGCCGGAGCGAATTTTTAGGATCACTTCTTTATCTGTCATTGTGATAATTATATTATTTTTGTTACAATACAGCCATGAAATCCGGCAAAGTCTTGCTCATCGGCCGCCCTAATGTCGGCAAATCGACCTTTATTAACAATCTGATCGGCCAAAAAGTCGCCATCACTTCGCCCAAGGCTCAAACCACTCGTTTCCCTATCCGGGCCTTGTACGAGGATGGACGCGGTAAAATCGTTTTTATCGACACGCCGGGAATTTTTAATAAAGCCGAAGATTTGCTTTCCAAAAAGATCAACCGCCGAACATTGCAGGCCATTAAAGAAGAGGTTGATGCTGTTCTTTACATGGTTGACCAATCACGCAAGCGCGATTTTGAAGAAGGACACGTGTTGGGAATAGTTCGTAAAATTGACCGGCCAAAAATATTGGTCATCAATAAGATTGATAAAACGCCATCGTTTTTGCCCCAATACAAATATCTGGAGGATGAGTTTAAAGACGTGTTTGAAATTTCCGGCATCAACCGCCGACACGTCAAACCGCTGCTGGATAAAATTTTCTCTTTGCTGGCCGATGAAACCAAACAGAAACCCGGGGGTGATAATTTACGTTCAATCTATCCTTTATTAAATCTCGATAGCAAAATTTTTATCGCCGAACTGATCCGGGAAAAGGTCTTTTTAATGATGGGTGAGGAAATTCCTTATCGGACAACCGTTATCGTTGATAATATCATTGAACGCAGTGATAAGCTCACTTATATCAAAGCCCGAATTTTGACAACGGAAGACCGCTATAAAAAAATGCTGATCGGAGCCGGCGGACGCAAGATCAAGGAGGTCGGCGCCTATGCCCGCAAGGAAATCGCCCTGGCCACCAGCAAAAAAATCTATCTTGATCTTAAAGTCGAAACCGATCCTCATTGGCAAGAAACATACTATTAATGGTTAACGAGTTAAAGAGTTTTGAGAGTTAAAGAGTTATCAGTGTTTGGAAAATTCGTCGTTACTTTTTAACTTTCTCAAATAATTTAATAATTTCCCAATCTGACAAGATAAATTATGGAGTTTATCATTTAAGGTGATGTATTTTTGTTTATCTAAATACTTTATCTCAACAGCAATATAAAGTTGAGTCTTTACTTCACCAATGGATCCTTTAGATATTCTTAAAAACTGAATAAATTCATTATTGTTATTTCTCTCAAATCCCTCTGCAATGTTGGAACTTATAGAAATTGCTGCTCGTCTTATTTGATCTTTAAAAGAGTAATCTCTATTAAATAGATCTAACGAAGTTAATAAGTATATCTCTTTCGCTAACTCGACGCTTATTTTCCATATCTGCAGATCTTCATATTTTTCAATCTTCATGAGATTAAACCAATTAACTCTTTAACCCGTTAACTCTTTAACTCTCTTTACACACTCCTCTTTCCCCAAAATCTCCATCGATTCATTTAAAGGAGGAGAAATCTTTTTGCCGGTGATGGCAACACGAAGCAGCATGAAAAACTCGCTGTTTTTCATCTTCATGGTTTTGGCCGTCTGCCCCATCGCCTCCCCAATTTTATCCGCTTTCCAATCGTTGATTTTTTCCAGATCGGCGTGGATTTTGGAAAAGACGGACTGATGAGATGATAAATCAATCTCGTAACTTTCCGGCCGCTTGAAGAAGAATTCACACAAAGGCAGATAATCTGCCAATTTTTTTATTCTTTCCCGAATTAAAGGAATGGTTTTATGGATTGTTTCTTTTGGATAATCGCTCCCGATGTATTGAATAATTCTGAATTCTAGATTCTGAATTCTAGATTCTCGAATATATACGCCATTTAACCATTCGAGTTTCACCGGATCAAAAACCGGTGCGGTTGTCTGGACGTCTTTCAGATCAAACACCCGGACATATTCGTCAAGGTCAAAAATTTCTTTTCCCTCGGGATGACTCCAACCCATGAGCGTCAAATAATTCAGTAATGCTTCGGGCAGAATTCCTTGATTAAGATAATCTGACGCCCAGACCGGGTTTTTGCGTTTGGAAAGTTTGGATTTGTCAGGATTACGCAGTAAAGAAATATGACAAAAAACAGGCAATTTCCAACCAAACGCCTCGTATAAAACAATATGTTTTGGAGTGGATGACAGCCACTCATCGCCACGGATAACATGGCTGACTTTCATCAAATAATCATCAATCACTACTCCCAGATGATAGGTGGGAAAACCGTCGGATTTAAGAAGAATTTGATCGTCAAGATTTGAGCCGTGAACGACGATATGACCCCGGATTACATCATCAAAAGCAATTGTTTTTTCCGGCATCAGTAAGCGCATCACATATTTTGCCCCATTTCTTACTTGTTTTAAAACTTCTTCTTGATTATGAAAACACCGGCGATCATATTTGGGAATTTTTTTTTGCGCCTGCTGCATCTTTCGCATCTCGTCTAATCGTTCCGGCGAACAAATACAGTAGTAGGCCTTGCTTTTTTTGATTAATTCTTGAGCATATTTTTTATAGATCTCCAGCCGTTCCGACTGGCGATAGGGTTGATACGGTCCGCCTACCAACGGCGACTCATCGGCAACTAACCCCAGTTCGTTTAAGGTTTTGAGCATTTTTTCTTCCCCGCCTGGAACAATACGAGTTTGGTCTGTATCTTCAATTCGGATAATAAACTTTCCCTTATTTTTTTTTGCCCAAGCATAGTTCATCAGGGCTGTTGCAATTGTTCCAACGTGGACATCTTGACCGGTTGGTGATGGGGCAATACGAGTTCTAAACATACCAATATTATACATTGGATTGAAAAGTAAAATAGTGATGTCATTGCGAACGAAACGCAGTGGAGCGAAGCAATCTCTTCAGCATATTGAGATCGCTTTGTCGCTGACACTCTTTGCAATGATAAATACGTAAGTCCTGCTAGTAAAATAAAATAGAACCGTATGCTTAAATATTATTGTGTCTACATTATTACTAACTCTTGCAATACTGTTCTATATACCGGAGTAACGGGCAATTTAATCGCAAGAATCTACCATCATAAAAATAAATCGGTGTCATCTTTTAGTTCGAAATATAATCTCAATAAACTGGTGTATTACGAAATTTTTGAAGACATAAATCTTGCTATTGCCAGAGAAAAACAGATTAAGGGCGGAAGTAGGAAAAAGAAAATCAACCTTATTAATCAGTTTAATCCCAAATGGGACGATCTTTATCAGTTGCTTTTATATTAATGAGATTGCTTCGTCCCGATAAATTACCGGGACTCGCAATGACATATAATTGTCATGTTTCGCGAAGCAAAAGTCGAGTTCCCCAAGGAATTCCAACGGGCGTGGAATCTTTAAATACATTGTCAATTTTGGATTCTTACCTTTTCTTTAATGATCGGCGCAAAATCAATGATATATTTTCTGGTAGATAAATTTAACCCATAGCTCCAAACCGTAACACTATCACCGTTGAAAATTCCTCGCCAATTCTGTCTTAACGGCGGCCTACTTAGCAAATCGATAGCGTTCTCTATGTGCAATTCCTCTTTAATTTCTGGTAATTTTAAACGTAAGTATTCATAACGGGCGAATGTTGCGTGGAAAGGAATGGTCTCAAATATCTCCAAATTTGTGTTTTCCAGCTGTGGATGATTATAATGGTTAGTGGTAAAGATCAGTTCACTTGATCGACGAACAAACATTGTTTTATCCAAAGGTTTTTCTATCACTGCAAAATTATTGCCGCGATCAGCGATCGTTAAAATCTTTGATTCATTAATAGGAATCTCTTTGATTAACTTAATTGCCTCTTCGGTTGTTCTGCATTGTTCTGCTACACACTGAATTAAATGAGTTGCGTGCATTCCCACTCCAGTATCTATTCCAGGCGCCCCGTTTACTGCCACATACAAACCATGTTCATTCCAAGCATCATCGATCATCAGTACGAAATGACTTGACGGAACTTTTTTCCCCACTTCCCAAGTGGCCATGTCGGTAATCCCTATGAATGAATAGGCAAAATTATTGGTAAATTGAAATTTTAAGAGAGCTGATGCTTTTTCCGATGCACTGCGCCAATCATAATTTCTTCCAATTAATACTCCATTTTTATTTTTTAATACAAAAACGGAGCATTGACGCGTGGGCTTCGTACGCGCCAAAGATAAAAATCCGGTTAAATAAGAAAGCAACACCTTATCTTCCGGTATGTTTAGACTTTTTGCAATCCCATTTAAATACTCTAAATATTCTGGGAAATATTGCTGGTAGATTTTTAATTGTCTTGGAAAATATTGCTTTGCATACGGAGGAACCCAAACCTCTCTTTTTCCCCAGGCTTTATATTGCATCCCAACCTGCTCACCAATTTCCCGATGAGTTCCTTTAAACGATAGAATTCTATTCATGATTTCAATTGTATATTATAAATTCTTTAAAAATTGACCGGTATAAGATTTTTTTGAGGAAATCACATCATTAACCGTCCCCTCAACAATTACCTCTCCGCCCCGGCGCCCGCCCTCCGGCCCCAGGTCAATGATCCAGTCGGATTGACGGATTACGTCGAGATTGTGTTCAATTACAATCACCGTGTTTCCGTTATTAACCAACCTTTTTAAGATTCCAGTCAATTTTTCAATATCAGCCATGTGCAGACCCGTGGTCGGCTCATCCAAAACATAAATATTTCCTTGCTTATGAAGTTCACTCGCCAACTTGACTCGCTGTGCCTCGCCGCCCGACAATGTATCAAGCGACTGTCCCAGTTCCAAATAACCTAAGCCGACCGACTGCAAAATTCCTAAACGCTTAATAATTTCTTGCTCCTTAAAAAATATCATTGCTTCGCTAACGGTCATTTCCAAAACATCGGCAATCGACTTGCTCTGATATAAATATTGCAAAACCTCGCTTCGATACCGTCTCCCTTTGCATTCTGAACAAATCAAAGTTACGCTGCTTAAAAAATGCATGTCAATTTCCTTAAATCCTAAACCCTGACATTTTTCGCATGCTCCGAGTGAGTTAAAGCTAAAATTGCCAATATTTTTACCGGTGGCATGGGCAAAAATTTTCCTGATCCGGTCAAAAACACCGGTGTAGGTGGCGGAATTACCCCGATTCATCGCTCCGATTGGCGACTGATCAATCACGATCGCCTGTGGATGCTGCGGCAAAAAACAGTCAAAAATCAACGAACTCTTACCCGATCCTGCCACGCCGGTGATACAACTTAAAACTCCCAAAGGGATATTTACTGTGACATTTTTTAAATTATTAGCACAGGCGCTAGTTATGGTTAACTGACCTTTGATATCTTTATTCAACCCCAGACTTAACTTTTCAATCGCCGGCAACCTTTGCTTATTTAGATACTTCCCAGTTAAAGACTTTTCATCCGCTTTCAATTTTTCCGCTGGACCTGTAAAAACTAATTCTCCGCCTTTTTCACCGGCCAAAGGCCCAATATCCACCACCACATCAGCCGCTTTAATCACCTCAGGATCATGCTCTACCACCAAAACACTATTGCCTTTATCTCTAATCTTTTTTAAAAGATCAATCATCTGCCCGATATCACGCGGATGCAAACCAACAGTCGGCTCATCCAAAATATAGAGCATCTCAATCAAATCACATCCCAGCTGTCGCGCCATTTTTACCCGTTGCGACTCGCCGCCGGACAAACTTCTTACCGACCGACTCAAAGACAAATAACCCAATCCAATCTCCACCAAACTACTTATCATCTCCATCATCTTGGTAACAATCGGTCGAGCTAACGGATGATCAATGCCTCTGATAAATTCATACAAATCATCCAATTCCATGTTTACCAACTCCACAATATTTTTATTTTTAATCAGTACCGATCTGGCACGCTCGTTGAGCCGTGAACCGTGGCAAACGCGGCAATGTGATAACTTAAAAAATCGATGATCGCGTCCCAATACCGAAGATGAAAGCCCACGTCGATCCGCTCTTCGTCTTAAAATGCCGGTGATTACTCCTTCAAAGCTATAATTTTGGATAAAGCCTTGGGTCTTGTCGCTTAAAACAATCCGCTCGCTATAAAGCAATTTATCGATCTCTTGTCTTTTAAAATCTTTTAAAGGCTTATAAACGTCAAATAAACCGCTGGCCACGATAATATTGGTGCGGCGGCTCTCAGGTCTGAATTCCGAGTGCCGGATTCCTCCCTGTGAGATCGACTTCTCCCAGTCAAATACTTTATTTTCGTCAATTTTCAGCTCTTCGCCCAAGCCTTTGCAATTTTCACACGCGCCCTCCGGGTTATTAAAGGAAAACAAGTTGGAATCGCCGATCGTCGGCAGTCCGTAACGGCTAAATAGCAAACGCAAGTAAGTGTAGATTTCCGTCACCGTTCCCACAGTGGAGCGTGGATTAGTCCCCAACCGCTTTTGGTCAATCACGACCGCCGGCGAGATCCCACTGATCTCATCGGCTTTGGGACGACTGATTTTGGGCAAAGATTTACGAGCATAAGTACTCAAACTCTCCAGATATTGGCGTTGGGCTTCAGCATAGATCACATCAAATACCAACGACGATTTACCGGCGCCTGACAGACCGGTAAACACTACCAGCTTGTTGCGTGGGATATCCACGTCAAGATGTTTCAAATTGTGCTCGTGGGCATTGCGGATGGTTATGTTCATACGACGGGCATTATAAACTATGACGTAAGGGCAGAGGCAAATTGTTATAATGTTTTTATGCTTAAAACCAAGGCGTTTGCCGAAATTTGTGATACCTCAAAAAAAACGATTATTCATTATGACCGTATCTGCTTATTAAAACCCAAACGCCGCCGAGGTATTTTTCGCTTATACGAACCGCATCAGGCCTTAATCTTTCAGAAAATTGCCTTGTTGAAAAGTTTCGGTCTATCATTGAAAGAAATTAAAATCTATCTGCATCGCAACGATTTACTACAATCTTTATTTGAGAAAAAAGAAAAACAGTTGGAGGAACAAAAACAAATTCTGGAAAAGAGGATTAACAAAGCCCGTGAATTTGTCGAATCATTGAAGCATAACCGATTATTGATCACCCCTAAGATAAAAACAATCAACTCTTACTGGCTTTATACACTAAATAAGCGAGGGAGATATGTTGATATTGCCAGTCACCAACGGGAAATCTTTCGGATGGCCGGCGACGAATATTATTATTTTCCCGGAGTAACTATTTTTCATAATCAAAAATATTCTCCTCACGATTCAAAAATGACGACCGGCGTTTATTTGGGTGATACCGAACCTCAACCTGCGGTCGGGCTGGAAATTACTAATGTTCCACAACATCAAACTGTCAGTTATTTGCATATCGGCTCATATGCTTATATGTCTTTAATCTGGCAATATCTTGATCAATATGTGATTGATAATCATCTCAAAGTCCACCCCCAGCTTGATTGTCGGGAAATCTATTGGCGGGGGAGTTTGGTTGAAAAAAATGATGATAATCTAGTTACTGAGCTGCAAATCCCTTTGATATAACAAAATAATCCTTATGGACATTAACATCTTTCCCCGCTTAGGATCAAATCTCCGCCACGCGCGCCGGCAACGCCACTTCTCTCAGGAAGATCTGGCGCATGCAGCATATGTCAGCGTCAATCATTTAAAACGGATCGAAAGAGGAAGAACCAATCCTACCGTCAAGATATTGTATAAGTTGTCAAAAACTCTTAGAGTGAAGGTGGCGCTGCTTTTTGCTGATACTTGATAATCATTTGCGTTTTAATAAGCGGTATACCCCATATAGAGAAAATAATATAGGCAGAGTTAAGATGTTACCGTACTTGAATGCATCTTTTTGACTGGTCGGCAGTTCAGGCAAAGGATAAAAAGAAACGGCACGCGCTCTGATACCGGATAAAGCTCCGTTTGCCGCTAAATTATTAAGAACATTAAGGAGAAATTCCAGATTGTCCGCTGTCTGGCTTAAGTATTGATCCAGAATAAAACGTGAACTGGCAATCGTGATCAAATCGCCGCCCGAATTATTTTTTGTTTCTGCAGCGACTGTATAGCTTTTTAAAGCTTGCGGCTGCGGTATATTTTGAGGATCTAAAGTAAAGTTGTCTTGTTGATCCCAAGATTTAGCGCTGGTTTTAATTAGTGCCACAGCTTCCCATCCGTTTCTCTTATTTAAGGATAATGACGATACCCAAGGAAAAGTAAGCTGCCTGATATTGCTGAAATAAGGAGTTTTATCGTTAAAAACAGTTGTTTTAACCCAGAAAGGATAGGGTGAGAAAAACTGAACTGCACTATTGCCGAAATTGACAATTTCGGATGATCCCGATAACACCAAATCTTTTGTTAGGTCGATTCCGTAGTTGGCAAGCGTCCCAAATAAATTGTGCTCAGCCGGCTTAGCGGTTAAATTGGCATCAACCGTTATGCCATCGGCAAAAACAATCGCCTTCCCTCCGTGATCCAAATAAGTTTTTATGGTCGCAGTCTCCTCATCGGTATATTTTTTTGCGGCGGTATCAAATATTATCAGCGCTTTAATATCGGTGTTAAAAGGAGGCGCGACCGACTCGACATCAAACTGCTGACCGGCCACTTTTTTAAAGGTGGACACGGGATCCTGAGCTTGGTTACTCCCTTCTTCGTAACCAAATATGCCGATTTTTACCAGTTCTTTACGGGTGATTTTATAGATGGCCGAAGTCAGATTGTATTCCAAACTTTCCACCTCAGTCACTTGAGGGATGACTTCTCTTTTATCTCCATAACTTATTCCTATTCCAAAAAAAGCGGTAGAGACGGCATATTTATCTTGTTCCAGCTGGGAAAATTGCAGTTCTGGAATACCGGTCTCTTGGGCTTCGGCAAGAGCTTTATCGTCTTTTTTTGGATCAATCAGTTTCACTGCAACTTTACCATTACTGTTTTTTTGATATTCATTTAATAAATCGGTTACTTCTGTTTTTAAGGGTAGTAAACGGGTCGGTAAACCTGTAGAGACATAAAATTTGATATTGACGATATCATCCAACTGATGCAGTATTTTATTGGTTGAGGCAGAAAGCGTGTAAGCCTTACCTTGAGAAAAGTCCAGACGCCAAGCCAGTGGACTGATAATAAAGTTGAATCCAACCAAAGTCGTAATTGCCAAACCGACGATTGCCTGGTAAGTAAAACGTTGCAAAGCAAACAGTTTCAATAAGTTGAATTTTTTCCAATTGTTTTTTTTCATATTAGGCGCGCTTTTCCAGGTTGACCACAGTCAAAAAAATAAAAACAACGGTCAGGCTCAAAAAATAAAATACCGATCTTAAGTCAACCACTCCTTTGGTAAAGTTCTGCAGATGATAAATGGGAGTAAATATCAATAAACCATCTTGGATAAATTTGGGGGAAATCGTGGCAAAAAAATCGGATCCGAGCACCAACAATATGAAAAAGACAATGAGAGCTGATAAAAATGCGGTAATTTGGTTTTTCGTCAACGAGGAAAAAAACATCCCCATGCTGATGAATGCGGCTATCATCAACAGCTGCCCGATATAGCCGACGATAATTTCCGGATAGTAAATTTTAGTCAAGAAACCCAACGATATGGGTAAACCCAATGTCAACGCCAAACCGACTGTCGCCCAAGTCAAAAGGCTGAAAAATTTGGCCACAACGATTTGAGTTTCCGAAACCGGCAGCGTCAACAATATCTCCATCGTATTGGCCCTTTTTTCCTCGGCAAAAATCCGCATACTCAAAGCCGGGATAAAAACCATCATTAGCCACGGCAAAATTCCGAAAAACGGCCGCAAAGAGGCTGATCCGACTACAAAAATATCTTTTATATAAAGAAAATTGGCAAAAACGCCAAATAAGACCAACACTATGTATCCAACAGCATTGTTAAGATAATAGCTCAATTCCTTTTTGAACAAAACAAACATCTTACTACTGGTAACTGATAACTATTAACTTTTCACTAATTTCTTGAATAGCTTTTCCACCGATCCTTTTCCTTTAGGTTTGGACCCGTCAAACACAATTTTTCCCAGATCGATAATTATCAAACGATCGGCTACATCTTCGATCTCGGATAAAATATGAGTTGAGAAAAATATCGTTTTGTCTTTGGCGATTTTTTTTATCAAATCACGGATTTTTTCCTGTTCTAACGGATCCAGCCCTGAAGTCGGCTCATCCAAAACCAAGGTTTTCGGATTTCCCAGCAAAGCGGCTGCCAGTCCGACTCTCTGCCTAAAACCTCGCGATAACTCCTCGATTTTTTTATCGACAACATCGTTTAGACCAACCTGCTCTATTATCGTTTCGGTATTCTCTGCTCCTTTGATCGCGGAGATAAATTTCAGGTACTCTTCAACCTTCATATCCAGATAAAGCGGATTGTTTTCCGGAAGATATCCGATTGTCTGCAATACGGCAATTCTGTCGTTAATGGGATCCTTGTTGTCGATCTGGATCTGACCGGAAGTCAAAGCCAGATATCCCAGAAGCAAACGCATGGTTGTAGTTTTACCTGCACCATTCGGCCCTAAAAAACCGATAATTTCACCGACATCGGCTTGAAACTTGATATTGTTGACTGCGAGTCTTCCTTGAGTCGCTGATCCAAATCTTTTAGTTGCCGAAACCGCTGAAATCATAGTTGTAAGTTATATCACAAAAGCCTCTCTCCAACAAGGGGTAATATGGATACTTTATCACTGCCGTCTAACTTGATCATAAGTTCCTCCGACAACCTCCCAATCGATATTGTTAAGAAAGGCATCAACATACCCCGCTCGGTTAACTCCGTAATCGAGGAAATAGGCGTGCTCATAGGTATCAAGAGCCAGGATAGGCTCCACTTTCCATACTAAAAATGTATTTTGGCTGTCTCCTAAATAATTAAATAGTTTTTCTTCAACCTGATTCCAGCCGGTCCAGGCCCAGCCGCGGGCACAAAGAGCCGTTGCCTTGAGATCTTTAAGATAATGATCCCAGGAGTCAAAATCATGAATAATCTGTTTAAGCAGATCACCTTTAGGTTTTCCGCCCTCTCCCCCCAAATGATTAAAATATATTTCATGGTTAACGATTCCTCCCCAAGCAAACGACAACTCTGTCTTTAACTCCCGCACCTGTGAATAAACCTGATTGGCTTTTTGAATGGCGTCACCGTTAATTGTTTGGAGTTTTTCGTTGATCTCGTTATATTTATTAATATAACCCTGATAGAGTTTAAGATGTTCTTCGATGGTTTTTTTGGAGATTTCTCCCATTGAAAATAATTTATCGGAAAATGTTTTTGGTGTCAGTTTGTTAAATTTCATATTAGCTTAATAAAAAAATTAAATAACCGATGATCAAAAACCAACTGGAAATTATCATATGTTTGAAACTAATTAAAAATTAATAACTGTCGTCCCCTCTATCGATTGAACTAATACTAAATCTGTAATAGTTTAATTATTAAGTATTGTTTGTCTTTTGTCAAGGAAAAATTATTTATCCTCTTCTAATTGAAATTATTAAATCAGGATAAAAATAGTTTCACTTATTTTTCTTAAAATTAGCTTAAAGATAGTTAAGTCTACTTAAGTAGTTCGGGCCGTTTTTTGAGAGTTTCTTCAAATGCCGCCTTCAGTCGCCAGACCGATATTTTTTTTGGGTCACCGCATTTCAAGATCGCCGGCACCGCTTTCCCTCTATGCTTTTCTGGCCTTGTATAGTGGGGATATTCCAATAGCTTGATTGTTCCTCTGCCTTTTTTTTTCAATGCCAGCAAAATCCGCCGACGACCAATTGACTCGATTAATCGATCAATCGCTACTAAATTAAAGCTTTCTTCTTTAGTCGCCTCTTCTTTTTTTAAGACGCCCGGCAACAGCCTTACTACTGTATCAACGATCGCAACCGCCGCTATCTCTCCACCGGTCATCACAAAATCGCCTAAAGAAATTTCTTCATCGACATAACCCAGCAACCGTTCATCAATACCCTCATAATGTCCCGCAATCAAGATTAGGTGGTCTAATTTTGCCAACTCAACTGCTTTTTTCTGGTCAAATTTTTTGCCCTTCGCCGAGGTCAAAACAATCTTTTCTTTTTGATTTTTTAACTGTAATTTTGATCTTTGCTCGCCTCGCTGACTCGCCTTGCGGAGCAAGAGCTTTGGCGAAGCGGGATCTTTGATCTTTGATATTGCTTTATGGATGACGTCCACCCGCAACACCATTCCCGCTCCCCCTCCATAGGGCCGATCATCAACACTGCCGTAGGAATCGATGGCAAAATCGCGCAGATTGACAATATCTATTTCCACTAACCCTTTTTTTTGGGCGCGCTTAATAATGCTTTCATCAAAAAACTCCTTGATCATTTTGGGGAAAAGCGTCACAATGGAGATTTTCATAATCCTATTCTACAATATGAATTGTGAAAAGATTAATCCTTGCTTTAATCCGTTTCTATCAAAAAACTCATTTTTTTCACGGCGCGATCGCCCGACAACTTTTCCTGACCGATAAAGTATGCAGGTTCTATCCGACCTGTTCCCAATATACTTACCAGGCAGTTGTAAAATATGGAAGCCTGCGCGGGTTGTGGATTGGATTTAAACGGATTGTCCGCTGCCATCCGTGGTCAAAGGGCGGGATTGATCCTTTGTTATAAAATCTACTTGCAAGATTAAAACCCTCATGCTATTATATTAGCAGTTAGCCATTCAGTCTGCTAAATATGGATATTAACTATCAACCATCGGAAAACGACAATAATCCTTTGGAGAAATATACGATTGATTTAACCCAAAAAGCCAAAGCGGGGAAAATTGATCCGGTGATCGGGCGTGACGAAGAAATCCGCCGTGTGATCCAAATCCTGTCGCGTCGGACAAAAAACAATCCCGTCTTGCTGGGCGATCCGGGAGTGGGAAAAACCGCAATCGTCGAAGGTCTGGCTCAACGGATCAGCGACGGCGATGTCCCTGACACTCTAAAAAACAAAAAAGTAATGATATTGGATCTGGCCGGAATATTGGCCGGAGCGGCCTTCCGGGGGGAGTTTGAGCAACGTTTGAAAAAAGTGCTGGAAGCGATCGAAAAAAGCGCCGGACAGATTATTTTGTTTATCGATGAACTGCATACGATTGTCGGAGCCGGCGGCGCTGAGGGAGCGGTCGATGCCGGCAACATGTTAAAACCAACCCTCGCCCGCGGCACATTGCATGCGATCGGGGCAACTACGGTGCGTGAATACCGCCAATATATCGAACGTGATGCGGCGCTGGAGCGCCGCTTTCAGCCTGTTTATATCGATGAACCATCGGTTGAGGATTCGATTGCAATCCTTCGAGGCATCAAGGAAAAATACGAAGTGCATCATGGGATCAAAATATCCGACGACGCCTTAATTGCAGCCGTCAATTTGTCGACTCGGTATTTAACCGACCGCTATTTACCCGATAAAGCGATTGATCTGATTGATGAGGCGGCCGCGGCTGCCAAAATCGATGTCGATTCACTTCCCTCCGAAATCGATCAGATAAAACGAAAAATCACCCAACTGGATATCGAACTGGCTGCTTTAAAGAAAGAAAAAGGATTGGAGCTGCGCCGAAAGGAGCTGGAAAAAGCAAGAGACGGGTTGAGGGATCAGTTCAATGAATTGCATAAAAACTGGGAAGAGCAGAAAAGAATTATCTCCCAGCTGCAAAAATATCGTGTCGAAATTGATCAATTGAAGAGCCAGCTGGAAAAGGCGGAGCGCGATGTGCTGCTTGACCAGGCGGCCGAATTAAAATATGGCCGGATTCCCCAAGTTAATGAAAAATTAAAAAATCTTGAAAAACAATGGGGCGAGATCCCTTTAGAAAAGAAACTGCTGCGTGAACAGGTAAGCGACGAAGATATCGCAAGAATTGTCGCTCGCTGGACCAATATTCCCGTTACCCGCCTTTTAGCCGCCGAATCGGAAAGATTGGCCCATCTGGAAACCGATTTAAAAAAACGGGTGATCGGTCAGGATCACGCTTTAACAACAGTCGCCGGAGCAATCCGTCGCTCGCGCGCCGGCCTATCTGAAGAAAACCGCCCTATCGGCTCATTTTTATTTTTGGGGCCAACGGGTGTTGGTAAAACCGAAACCGCCAAAGCGCTCGCCTTTGATTTGTTTAACGATGAAAAAGCCTTTGTCCGGATCGATATGAGCGAGTATCAAGAGGCGCATACCGTCGCCCGCCTCATCGGTGCTCCACCCGGCTATGTCGGGTTTGAAGAAGGCGGACAGTTGACTGAAGCCGTCCGCCGCAAACCCTACTCTGTGGTTTTATTTGATGAGGTTGAAAAAGCTCATCCGCAAATATTTAACGTCTTCTTGCAAATTTTGGATGACGGCCGCCTGACAGACGGACGGGGAAGAACGGTTAACTTTAAAAATACCATCATCATCTTTACCTCCAATTTGGGAAGCGAAATTTTCGCGGGAAAAATGTCGGCCGGCGCAAAGGAGAAAAACATCAATGACAAGGTAAGGAAATTTTTCAAACCGGAGTTGATCAACCGGCTTGATGCGATGATAATTTTCCACCCGCTCAATGAGGAGGTAATGAAAAATATCGTAAAGATACAGTTGGAACTGCTTAGACAGAGATTACTCAATCAGAAACTCCACTTGAATATTTCTCTTGCGCTTCGTAACCATTTGGTCGGCGCTGGTCTTGACCCGGTATACGGAGCACGGCCTTTAAAACGTTTAATTAACGACCTGATCGCCGATGAAATTGCCCTGCAGATTATCGAAGGCAAAATCAAAATCAATGATCATGTTAATGTTGATTATAAAAACGGAAAGATCAACATTACCGTCAAAAAACCGAATTAGTATCGTCTCTTTTTCAATACTCTATAAATTGATGAGTCTTGATTGACTAAAACTGATTTTAGACAACTACTAGGTTTAACAGTTTGTCCACTTCGTAGTTTGGAACGAAGATAAAGAACATAGTTGATGTGATTATCATAAAGAAAATTACAGATAGCACTATCAGTCATCTCTCCTTGATAAAAAAGATCAAGCTGCCGATATTTTCTCTCTGCTTCAGGTGTCTGTACCCAATGACCAAAAAATACATGTTTGCCGGTATAGTGGGGAATTTGATTGGCAATGACATAATCCGCTAAAACATTTTTTTCTGGCTGTCGGCTTAAAAACCCGAAACTTTCCTTTATTGATTTCGGCAAATAAATCCAGTTGTTACCTACAACTCCCGTTTCCCGTATTCGTCGATAAAAAATATAATAATTGGTGAAAGGAAAAACAAGTAATATTATTAATACTAACCATAAACGATAAGAAAAGATTTCTCCAATAATTCGAACCGCCATCATGCCAAGGGGGAACATCAATCCATTAAAAAATAAACGGGCTGACCCCCAAGGTAAAAAAATCAACAGCAGGGAGATAAAAATCCAAATTAATAGGTAACTTTCTTTTTGTCCGACAGGCCGAATAATTATCAGGTAAATTAACAATAAGGGAAGAAAAAAACCATAACCTGTTATAACCGCCATCAACCCCAACGGCTGATACTGAAACGTCAGTAGACTAGAAAACCCAGACCGTACAAAAAAATAACTGAAAAACAAAACAGTAATTAACCCGACAATTGAGTTAATCAGCCAAAAATAGACAATCTTTTTTTTCCTCGTATTTCTCCATTGCCATAAACTCCATATTCCCGTTATCAAAAGATAAGGGACGACTCTAAATGGATAGAAAATCAGTGCCCCAATCAGACAAAACAATAATTGACCAATTTGTTGACTTAGCAGCTTATTCAGTGGGTTTATTTTTGAATAAAACATCAGGGCGTTGATATAAAAAACCAGTGCCAGCGCTTCATGCGGTTTTTGCCAAACACTAAACATTGTTAACCCGGGGATAGATAAATCTAGGGTCCCAAAACCAGCGCCGATGCTAATAATTAATGTAGCCAACAGCGCTTTATTTCGATTAGAAAATATGTGTTTGGCACAATAATAAAAAGTAAAAACTAAGATTGCGTTAGTAATTATTGATAAACCGTGATAGATTAAAACCGGGTTAAGTTGTGGAAGTATTATCCCACTACCAGTGTAAAGAAAATAGATCAAAAATGGTTTGCTAACAGTCGTTGTATAGAGATTTTCATATAACAACTGCCTTGATGTCTGTCCCCAACGGATAGCCGCCAAGTAATTGTTAATGTCCCACGGATCAAACCACGAAACCTGGCCGGAAAAGAAATAGCCCGGCGGAGTCGTCTTCCAACCGATATAATGCGGTATCAAATTAAGACAGATGGGCACAAGCAGTACAATAATAAAAAAAATATTAAATCTGACCTTTTTCATACTTTTAATATTTTTAAGTATACTAATTAGCGATGAGAAGATGTGTTTATATCTTGTCGCTGCTTTTGATTTTTTTCATTTCCTTAAGCCCGGTTAAAGATACGGATTTCGGCTGGCATTACCGCTGCGGCAAGCAAATATTCACCGAAAAAAAACTTTGTTTGACAAACGAATTTTCCTATTTTTTACCCAACTATCATGCTTATAATCCTAGCTTTATTTATGACATTCTGATTAGTTTTATCTATGACCGCTTTGGTAAGTTTGTCGGCCTTAGCGTTTTTGGCGCCTTGCTGATGACAATTGGCGCCGCTTTTTTTATCGGCCTATTTCCGTCAATTAACTACTTCATGAAAGCAATGGCTTTTCTGATAATCTATTTTCTTTCCCAAGGTGTTTTGGAGTTGGGAATCCGTTCACAGATATTGTCTTTTGTTTTTTTTATTATGGTGCTGGCGATTATCGACCAGTTCTCCCGCAACAATCGGCCGCTTTTCAAAATTCTGCCATTGATTTTTCTGATCTGGGTGAATACTCACAGCGGATTTTTTATCGGTTTGGTTTTGTTGGGATTATATGTTATTCAAACGCTGATTGATCAAAAAAATCGCTTTACCGTCATGATAATTTTTTTGTGCTCTTTTGTGGCAACTTTGATTAACCCGTTTGGTTATAAAGTTTACTGGGAATTGTATCGCCACCTAACGTCTCCCTTAAATCAGATGATTGCCGAATGGGTTAGCCCCAATTTGTTAATGCAGGCTTTAATGCTTATTACCACGGCTGCCGTTGTTATCGGCCTTAAACCAAATAAGAGACAAAAAACATTCCCTATCCTTATAATCGGGTTATGTTTGATTATGTCTTTGGCGGCGCGGCGCAATATTCCCTTGTTTTGGGTGGCGGCTTTTTACGGATTATTTCAGGTTCCTCCCCTGCATCAACTGTTTTCACAACGAAAAAATACTCATCTACAATCGATTTTCATCGGTATATTGATATCGTTTCATCTGATTGTACTACTTGCCATTGTCCCTCAG
>Ga0172371_10003115_pt1 | contig 25883 bp, 25 predicted proteins | sample Lak12m_FD_114543 | JGI IMG/M metagenome (GOLD analysis project Ga0172371, IMG submission 114543) | Freshwater microbial communities from Kabuno Bay, South-Kivu, Congo - kab_022012_12m | ecosystem: Environmental > Aquatic > Freshwater > Lake | place: Democratic Republic of the Congo: South-Kivu... | reverse complement strand
CGGGTACAGGGTGGGGGATTATATTCCTGGATCTGCCGTTTCACGTTCCCTGGTAGCTCAACCGGCAGAGCGGGTGGCTGTTAACCACTAGGTTGCAGGTTCGAGTCCTGCCCAGGGAGCCAGTTCATACGATCCACTGCACCCACGCCCGTGTGGTTACCGGTTGCGGTGGATTTCACTTGTCCTGCGAAAATGGGCCTCGAATAGAGGCCCATTTTCACTTCCGCCGGAGTGAAAATCACTTTATAGACAAAGAAGCGCATCAGCTCCTTGCGCTCCTCGGGCGTCGCGTATTCCCAGATCTCCTCGAAGAGGCCCAACCCCTCCTGGATGGCTCGGGCATTGAGCGTGCGATTGGCGATCTCCCGGGCTTCAAGGTCGATCCGTTCCAGTTCCCCTTCGATTTGGGTCTTCTGGACTTCGAGCCGGTCCAGCTCTCGGGCGAGTGCGTCCGAGGCCCGGCCCTGGGCGATGAACCGGACGATATTGGTGATCTCCTGGACGATGGGCGCCAACGCCCGCCTTTGCGTTTCCCGCTGTTCTTCGATGATCGCCATCTCGCCTTTCGCGCAAAGATTTGATTCCTCAAGGATCTGCTTCACGAAGGCTTCATCGCGAGCCATCATCTTCAGGCGCTCGGCGATGAGGTCTTCCAGGGCCTGAGCGCTCACGCGTTTGAGGCTACACTCATCGGCTCCATTGTGCGCGGACGTGCACGTGTAATAGAAGTACACTCCGTTTCGACCACCCGAGTACGAGGGTGTCATGTAGGCCCCGCAAACGCCGCACCGGACGATCCCTTCGAGTAGGAAGCAATGCATCTTCTGCTGTCGGGGTTTGGCCCGCACCACCCTGTTGGCGCTGGCGCGGGCGTGAGTCGCCTTCCAGAGCTTCTCGTCAATGATGGGCTGGTGTTTCGCCGCGAATGTCTCTCCCTTGTGGGTCACCTTTCCAATGTAGACAGGGTTCGAGAGGATGTGGATGATGCCCTGTTTGATGAACTTGTTGTTGCCGTGCATGTGGCCGCGCCGGGACTCGTAGACCTTTGAGCGATATCCCTTGTCATTGATGGCCTGAGCCGTGCGCCGGAAGGACCCGAGCTTGAGGTACGTCTCGAAAATTTCCCGGACGATCCTTGCCTCGGTCGGGTTGACCTTCAGGACGCCCTTGTTGTCGGGGTCGATGTCGTAACCAAGGAGCTGCCCCCCGTTCCATAGACCTTCCTCCGCTCGCCACTGCAGCTTCTCTCGAGTCCGTTGCGAGGTCTGCTCCCGCTCCAGCTCGGCGACTGCGAGCGTGAGCTTCAGACCGAACCGTCCCATGGGGGTCGAGGTGTCCCAGTTTTCGTTCAGGGAGACGAAAGCCACGTTGTACTTCTCTAGGAGCTCGTGGAGGCGGTAGAAGTCCACGAGTGAACGATGGATTCGATCGATCTTGGTGCACAGGATGGCGTTGAGCCTGCCCTGCTTGATGTCCTGGATCATCCGCTTGTACTCAGGCCGATCGGTATTCTTGCCCGACTTGCCCTCCTCGCGGTAGACCTCGGCCACTACCCACTCCTCGGTGCCGTGCGAGGATTTGATCTCGCAGAACTTCCTCAAGGTCCCCAGCTGGGTATCCAACGACCCTTCCTTGATCTGTGCCTGCCGCTCCGTGGAGACGCGAAGATAGAGACCGCACTCCTTCCGTTCCTTCTGTTCGATCGGGTCCGCAATCTTCTTCATTGGCATTTCACTCCTTCCTGGAGTGGCCATCCTGAGGCAGTTCGGGCTCCGGCTTATCGACCCCGCCCGGGGCGCCGGTCGAACCATTGAGCGAGTCAATGCCCTTCTGTTTGACGTGTTCCACGATGAGCCTTGCGACATCCTCGACGAGCTCGTCGGTTTCCTCCGGACTGAGCATCGAGTAATGGCGCTTGATGTCGGGCGGCTGCGGTGGCCGTCGCCCCTCTCTTCGGGTCTTCTTTGCGGTAATTCCCTCCTGCTTCTTCCTCGCCTCTTGATCCACTTGTAGACCTCCCATAGGTAGCGCCGGGTTAGCACCCGGACGTTTCATCTCGACTGTACACACGTCATGTAAGCCTTCCAAGGCGATTCTGGCCGGATTCCCGCCCCAATTTCTCGCAACATTCCGTACGTTTCCGGGCGCTTATACGGCGAGCGGGCGGATTTGCCATCGTGTGTCGGGCGCTGGCACGCAACATTTCGCGCGGGCCGAGGCGCTGTCAGGCAGGGGCGATTCCGACCCACGAAAGAAGGTAGGAGGATCAGACATGACCGTTCCATCCGTATTTCGCAGGCGACGCAGCGACAGCGGAGGTGTCCTCGGGGACCTTGCCTTTCTCATCCGCGAGCCGGCGGACGTATACCACGCCAAGAGGGACAAGTTCCTCTCCAGTCACCAGCTGGCCGAATTCCGCCGCAACCCGCTGCTCTACCGGAAGAAGCAGCTGGGGCTGGTCCAGGAGGAAGACCGTCCTGCATATCTGATTGGCCAGGCAACGCACGCGCTCGTCCTCGAGGGCCGAGAGGCGTATGAGGACCGGTACGCCTTCGGCGGGCCGGTCAATCCGAAGACCGGCGAGCGTTACGGCAGCCGGACCAAGGCATTCGAGGAGTGGGCGGCCGCACAGGGCAAGCCTGTCCTGACCCACGAGCAGATGGCGCTCATAGAGAATTTGTACGCCGCGGTATTCGCCCACGAGCACGGGGCAGCGCTTGTTTCCGACGGCGTCGCGGAAGGGGTGGTGCGGGCCGAGTACTGCGGCGTCGCGTGCCAGGCGCGGTTCGACTGGCTATCGCCGGCCCGAGGGATCGTCGACCTCAAGACCTGCGACAACTTGGATTGGCTCCAGATGGACGCCCGTTCGTACGGCTATTCCCACCAGACGTCCTTCTACAGGTCCCTCTTGGCCTGCGTTTCCGGAGTGGTTGTCCCCGTCCACCTGATCGCCGTAGAGAAGCGGGAACCGTTCCGCTGCGGCGTGTGGCGGCTGAGCGAGGAGGTCTTAGGCCTCGCGCAGAAGGAGAACGAGGAGGGGATAGAGCGGCTGAAAGCTTGCCGCGAGCGGAACCACTATCCCACCGGCTACGAGGACATCCGGGTCTTCGACTGGATCTAAAACCGATTCCCCATTCAAGGAGGTGAGTTACATGAGTCTGCTGGAAAAGATTGTCTGCGGAAAGACCCCGGCGCCCAGGCGCGTGATGCTCTACGGCACGCACGGCATCGGCAAATCGACGTTCGCCTCGTGCGCGCCCAAGCCGATCTTCCTCCAGACCGAGGACGGGCTCGGGGAGATCGACTGCGACAAGCTCCCGGTCGTCACGAACTTCAACGAGGCGATGGGCGCCCTCTCCGAGCTCTACACCGAGAAGCACCCCTACCAAACCGTCGTGGTCGATTCCTTGGACTGGCTGGAGCGGCTGATCTGGGCCGAGGTGTGCCGGAAGCGCAACGTCGAGAACATCGAGGAGATCGGCTACGCAAAGGGGTACGTTTTTTCCCTCACCCAGTGGCGCGAGTTCCTCGAGGGGCTCTCCGCCCTTCGCGTCGACAAAGGGATGACGGCCATCCTGATTGCCCACGCCCGGATCGAGCGGTTCGAGAACCCCGAGACCGAGTCCTACGACCGGTACGTCCCACGCCTGCACAAGCTCGCGGCGGCGATTGTGCAGGAGTGGTGCGACGAGGTGCTCTTTGCCACCTACAAGGTCTACACCAAGCAGTCCGACGAGGGCTTCAACCGCAAACGCACCCAGGGGGTGGGTTCCGGCGAACGGATCATCCGCACGCAGGAGCGCCCCGCCCACGTGGCGAAGAACCGTCTCAACCTTCCCGACGAGCTGCCCCTCGACTGGAACGCTTACGCGCACTTCATGACCATCGACACGCCCAAAGGAGGCAACTGACCATGGCGAACCTGCACGGATTCAACGCGAACAACGTCGACCCCGCGGTCGACTTCGAGCCGATCCCCGCGGGGAAGTACCTCGCGATCATCACGGACTCGGGGATGAAACCGACCAAGAACGGAAGCGGCAGCTTCCTGGAGCTCACCTTCCAGGTGATCGAGGGGCCGTACAAGAACCGGCTGCTCTGGGCGCGGCTCAACCTCGACAACCCGAACAAGCAGGCCGTCGAGATTGCCCGGGCGCAGCTCTCCGCCGTCTGCCGGGCGGTGGGCATCATGCAGCCCAAGGACTCCCTCGAGCTCCACAACCTCCCCCTGCAGGTGACCGTCAAGTGCAAGCGCCGGGAGGACACCGACGAGATCGTCAACGAGATCCGCGCCTACGCCAAGAAGGAGGCGGCGACGGGCCAGCCCCAGCAGGAGACGACGAACACTCCACCCTGGGCGCGGAAGTGATCGAGGTCCTTCTTCCCGTTCGAACGTGGTCGGAGGCGAACCAGAGGGGCCATTGGGGGAAGCGTGCCCGCAGGGCGAAGAAACAGCGCGAGGCTGCCCGGTTGCTCGTCCGGGCGGCCCGCTGTGCCCTTCCGAAGTCGGGAACCGTCGCAATCACGCTCACGCGAATCGGTCCGCGCGTCCTCGATTCCGACAACCTCGCGTCGGCGCTGAAAGCAGTGCGAGACGGGGTTGCGGATGCCCTGCGGGTGGACGACGGCTCCTCCCGGATCGAGTGGCGGTATGCCCAGGAACGGGGCAAGCCCGGCGAGTACGCCGTCCGGATGACCATCCATGATCCTCTCGGAGGTCCAGAAGGGTAAATGCTCGAACTTCGACCCTACCAACAAGAAGCGGTGGAATGGATCTACCGCCACCTCCGGGAGCGGGACGACAACCCGTGCGTCGTGATCCCGACCGGCGGCGGCAAGACCCCGGTTATGGCCCAGGTGTGCAAGGACGCCGTGGGGCGGTGGAACGGACGCGTGATGATCCTGGCGCATGTCAGGGAGCTGCTCGAGCAGAACCGGGAGAAGCTCCACATGGTTGCGCCGGAGATGTGGATGAAGACCGGGGTTTATTCCGCGGGCCTCAAGACCCGCGACACCGAACACCCCATCATCGTCGCCGGCATCCAGAGCGTCTACAAGCGGGCATGCGAGTTCGACGCATTCGATCTGATCGTCATCGACGAGGCCCACATGATCCCGCCTGACGGAGACGGCATGTACCGGACGTTCCTGGAAGACGCCCGGAAGGTCAACCCGAACGTGCGCCTGATAGGACTGACCGCGACGCCGTACCGGATGAAGAGCGGGATGATCTGCGCCCCGGAGAACGTCTTGAACCACGTCTGCTACGAGATCGGCGTCAAGGAACTGATCGTCCAGGGGTACCTCTGTCCGCTGGTCACCAAGGCGAGTCGAGAAAAGATCGACACATCCAAGCTTCACATACGCGCCGGAGAGTTTGTGGCCGGCGAGGTCGAGGACCTGATGAACACCGACGACCGGGTGGAGTCGGCCTGCCGGGAGATCTTCGAGCAGACACGCAACCGGAAATCCGTCCTCATCTTCGCTGCGGGGGTGGCGCACGGAAAGCACGTCGCAGAAGTCTTGCGCGATAAGTTTGAGGCGCAGGCCGGAACCGTCTTCGGAGACACGCTCGATTTCGAGAGGGATCGCGTTCTGTCCGAGTTCAAGCGAGGGGAGCTCCAGTACCTGGTCAATGTGAACGTGCTCACCACGGGGTTCGACGCGCCCAACGTCGACTGCGTGGCCATGCTGCGGCCGACGCTCTCCCCCGGGCTCTACTACCAGATGGTGGGAAGGGGTTTTCGCCTCAATCCGGGGAAGGAGAACTGCCTCGTCCTGGACTTCGGCGGAAACGTTATGCGCCACGGGCCGGTGGATGCCGTACGCATCCGGACGATGGACCTGCAAGGCGGTAACGGGGAGGCACCTGCCAAGGAATGCCCCGAGTGCAACAGCCTGATCGCGGCGGGCTATTCGGTGTGCCCCGACTGCGGATACGAGTTCCCCGAGAAGAACCAACGGAAGCACGAGGTGACCGCGTCCACCGAGGGGATCCTCTCCGGCCAGGCGACGACTGAGGAACTGCCCGTTCACGAGGTCCGGTACTTCGTCCATCGGAAAAAGGGCGCCCCGGAGGATGCGCCGAAGACCATGCGGGTCGATTACCGCGTCGGGTATCACCAGTACCAGTCGGAATGGATCTGCTTCGAGCACACGGGATGGGCGAGGAAAACCGCGGAAGCCTGGTGGCGCAGACGATCGAACGCGTTGGTACCGGAGACCGCGGTCGAAGCCGTGGGACTCGGGAATGCCGGGGCCCTATGCGAGACGAAATCAATCACTGTCCGCAGCATCGCCGGCGAGGAATATCCCCGCATCATCGGCTACAAACTGGGGGAGAAGCCCCCGTGGAGGGAACCGGGCTGGGACGAGGAAAATTACGATGACGGCCAACCGGTGCAATCTCACGCCGAGAGCAGGGAATCGGCGTCATGAGCCAGATCTACTCGTCCGTCCTGGGTGCCGCGCTTCGGTACGCGGAACTCGGTTACTCGGTCTTCCCCTGCGCGCCCGGGGAGAAGATCCCCCTCACGCCCCGGGGGTTCAAGGACGCGACCAGAGATTCTGCACAGATAGCGGCGTGGTGGGAGAAGTACCCGGAAGCCAACATCGGGATTCCGACGGCGGGGCTTCTGGTCGTCGACGTGGACGGGGAGGACAACCCCTGGCCCGGCGACCCGGAAAAGGCAGAGGGCCTGGCGTGTTGCGCGATATCGCTTACCCCGCGCGGCGGCCGACACCACATCTTCCGTCAGACCGGCAACAGGACGTTCCGGAATACGACCGGCAAGATCGCGTCCAACGTTGACACCCGGGCCGACGGCGGCTACATCGTCGTCCCGCCCTCGGTGGTTGACGGCAGGCTGTACCGGTGGGCAGAGACGTTCGAGCTGAACGTGAGCCCCGAGGAACTCCCGGAGCCGCCTGCCTGGTTGGTCGACTTGCTCGACAGCCCAGGCGACCTCTTTACGCGGGGCGCCGACGTCGGCCACGAGGGCGGGCAGATCCCGGCCACGGTCGCGCACGTTTCGCCCCAGGGCGCGGATCTGCCGCCGGACGGCAATGCAATACCATCCGGCACAAGGAACGCAACGCTGGCGCGCCTTGCGGGAAACATGCGCCGGGTCGGGATGACCCGGGACGAGATCCTCGCCGCTCTGCAACGCGCAAACCAAGACCGGTGCAAACCGCCCCTTTCCGTTCGGGAGGTCGAGCGGATAGCGGCCAGCATCTGCCGGTACGAACCGGACCAGATTTCCGTCGCCGTGGTGGAGGACCACTGGACGCAGGATGTCCGACGCGAGGAAACAGTCGAGGAACGCGCCCCGGTTCTCTCCGACCCAGGTCTGCTTCCCGACGAACTCCTACGCGTCCCGGGGTTCGTCTCCGAGGTGATGGATCACTGCCTCGCGATCGCGCCGTACCCCAACGTCGTGATGGCCTTCTCCGGGGCGCTCGCGCTCCAAGCCGTGCTTGCCGGGCGCAAAGTGCGTGATCCGGGAGACAGCCGGACGAACCTTTACCTCTTGGGCCTTGCCCACTCCTCCGCCGGAAAGGACCAGCCACGGAAAGTCAACACCGAGATCCTGAACGCCGTGGGGCTCTCCGGCAACGTTGGCGGGCGATTCGCCTCCGGCGAAGGGGTCCAGGACGCGCTCTTCGTGCAGCCCTGCATGCTCTTTCAGACCGACGAGATCGACGGGATGCTCCAGTCGATCAATAAAGCGAAAGACGCCCGGCACGAAAGCATCATGGGTACACTGCTGACGTTGTACTCGTCGGCGAACTCCGTGTTCCCTATGCGGCGCAAGGCCGGGAAGGAGTCCCCGGGCAGCATCGATCAGCCGAACCTTGTGGTCCTCGGAACGGCGATCCCCAACCACTACTACGAGGCGCTCTCCGAGCGGATGCTCACCAACGGGTTCTTCGCCCGGATGATCATCCTTGAGTGCGGCAAGCGCGCGCCCGGTCAGGAGCCCAAGATCATGCCGCTGCCCGAACGGGTGCTTTCAACCGCCAGGTGGTGGGCCGAGTTCCACCCGGGCACCGGAAACCTCGAGCGATGGCATCCGGTGCCGCTGATCGTTCCGCACACCGACGATGCCAAGAAAATTCTGATCGAGGCTCGCCTCGCGGCTGAGGAGGAGTACGCCAGGTCCGAAGGCGCTGGCGATGCGGTAGGAACGACCGTCTGGGGGCGGGTGAGCGAGCACGCCCGCAAGCTCGCGTTGCTCTACGCGGTGAGCGAGAACCATGAACGTCCGGAGATCGGCCTCGCGGCCGCCGAGTGGGCGAGACGCGTCGTCATCCACCAGACGAGGCGCATGCTCTTCATGGCGAAGACGCACGTGGCGGACAACCCCTTTCACGCCGAATGTCTGAAGTTCCTGCACAAGCTTCGGAAAGCCCCGGGAGGCGAGCTCGCCCATAGCGTCCTCTTGAAGCGGATGAAGACGGACTCCCGAAGCTTCCTTTCCCTCGTGGAGACCTTGGAGCAGCAAGGCGAGGTTACGGTCCACGCGACGGCGAGCACCTCGGGTCCGCCGAGGCGCTTCTACCGGCTCCGGGATCGGGGCGCAACGACAGCGAATAGCGAGGCGGGAGAGTGAAAGTTAGGTCGGGGGGTGAAGGGTTTGGTGAACAGTTCGGGCGACCGTGGCTGGGGAGAGGGTGAAAAGTGGTGAAAAGTGAGAAGAGAGAATATAGAGAGAATTATATATTTTTCAATATATTACATATTCTCTTCGCTACTCTTCACCTTTCACCCACTCTCGCACTTATCAGTAATCGCGCGTTATTAGCCCCCGTTTTCGCGTGTGTGCGTGAGGGGGGGGTGAAAGGTGAAGAGTTAGGCGGGATGACCGTCGCCGACCACAACGACGCGCGGGAGGTCCGATAGGATGCCGCATTCCCCGAGAGGACACTTCTTGCGTGCGACCGAGCTTCGGACGCTGGTCGAGGCGCCGTCGACCGTCAAGTACCGCAAGGAGCCCCCGGCTCCGGTCAAGTGCGACTTTTCGAACGAGCGGCTCCAGTACTGCGTCGACATCGCGGTGCTCGTCGAGCGGTGCGACCGCTCCGGCTACATGGCGGCGTTTCTCTCGGGCATGCGGTGGGATTCGATCCCAACGGCGAAACAAGGTCAGGTTGCCGCGGACATCCGGAAATTCAGGAGGGAGCTACGCAATGGTGGATACGAGATCGAGTAACCACAACAAGGAGGCAATCGTGACAGAAGCAGAGAAGGTCGAGCAGTTCCGGTACACCACGTGGGTCAACCAGGCAAGCCCGGAGGCGGCGATCAAGGAGGCGCTCCGCGACGTCCCCGACGTGAAGCTTGTGTGCCTCACCGAGCGCCGCGGAGAGTACCATGCGACGATCGTGGCGTCCTCGATTCCCCCGGAGATCCGGACGTGGTTTGAGCACTTCCGGAAGAAGGGCATCCCGGCGGCCATCGTCAAACAGACCCGCAGCAACGCATACGCCGTCTTCCGCAACGGGAAGGAACATGGCCAGACGACGCCCGAGAACTTCAAGCACGACGAGCTCACCATCGTTGAGAAGACGCCGGATTTCGTGTGGACGGGGCCCAGGGTGTACCTCTCCAAGAAGGCCCGTGGAAAAAATGCACCGACTTTGGAGCCGAAGCATTTACAACCCCCCCGGGAAAAGGTACCTATGGGAGTATAGGTCGAACGTGTCATCGACGAGGAAGGCCCGGGCCATGCGCTTCGGGCCTTTTTCTTTTGGAGCGATCGAAGCGATGGTCATCAACATCATCGGGCTGGATCTGTGGATCGGAAAGATTCGCAACCTCCCCAAGCAGCTCCGATACGCCACTGCTGTGACGCTCACCCGCTCCGCCGAGCACGCCCAAGAGTCGATCCTCTCGCGCACGCGGGATGTCTTCACGATCCGCAAGAACTGGCTCACCCCAGGGTACATGTTCGGGATCAACCGCAAGACCGCGCGGGCCGACGATCTCACTGCCGAGGTCTACACACGCGCCCCGTGGATGCTGCTCCAGGAAGAGGGCGGCGTCAAAATCCCAAGGAAGGAATACCTGGCCGTCCCGCAGGAAGGCGTGCGGCGCACGAAGAAGGATCTCATCCCTGCGTCGCAAAAGCCCCGGGCGTTGAAGCGGTCGTTCATCATCTGGAAGACCAAGAGCGGCCCGATGCTGTTCAAGCGCGTGGGAAGGCGCAAGGGCTCCATGATCAAGGCCATGTATTCCTTCGAACGCAGCGCCACGATCGAGTCCCGCTGGCAGTTCGTGAAGACGGGCATCGCAGTCGTGAAGAAGGTCTATGGAAAAATCTTCGCGGCCGCCCTCAAAAACGCACTCGAAACCGCACGCCGCTGATCTGATCCGCCGCCCGTAGGTACTTCCGGGGACCTTCGGAAGCGGGTGACGCGGACGCGCGGTCTTTCTTTAGCCACAAAATCTTTTCTTCGATTTCCCTTCCGTTTGGAGGCCCATTGAAGGTCATCCTGGTACATCCGTCCAAGGTGGTCCCGTACGCCCGCAACCCCCGGAAAAATCAAGCGGCTATCGCAAAAGTGGCCGCCTCGATCCGGGAGTTCGGGTTCCGGCAGCCGATTGTCGTCGATGGGGAAATGGTTATCGTCGTCGGGCATACCCGATACCTGGCCGCGCTCGAGCTCGGGCTGGAGAAGGTTCCCGTGCATGTAGCGGACAACCTGAGCCCTCCGCAGATCAAGGCGTACCGGATCATGGACAACCGGTCGCATGAGGATTCCGAGTGGGACGGGGAGCTGCTCTCACTGGAACTCTCGGACCTAAAAGACGCCGACTTCGACCTGGATCTTACCGGCTTCGAGGACGACCAGATTGCCGAGATCCTCGCCAAGGGAGTCGTGGGGACCGCGGGCTTAACCGACCCCGACGAGGTTCCCGAGCCCCCCGACGAGGCGATCACCCAGCCCGGGGATCTTTGGATCCTGGGCGACCACCGGCTCCTGTGTGGGGACTCCGGCAACGCGGCTGACGTGGACTATCTGCTTGCCGGCGCACCGATTCACCTGGTCAACACCGACCCGCCGTACAACGTCAAGGTCGAGCCCCGGAGCAACAATGCGATCGCCGCCGGGCTGTCGTCGTTCGGAAGCGGGGCGGACGCCATCGAGGCGTCCGACGCGCAAGGGATGCACCACCAGGGTTTTGACCTGGCCCGGCACAAGTCCAAGTCGAAGGCGACCCACAAGAAGCTTCGCCCCAAGGACAGGCCGCTGGCCAACGACTTCGTCTCCGACGAGGAGTTCGAGAAGCTCCTTCGGGCCTGGTTCGGCAACATCGCCCGGGTCCTGGAGCAGGGGCGGGGATTCTACATCTGGGGCGGGTATGCCAACTGCGGGAACTATCCGCCGGTCTTGAAGGAAATGAAGCTCTACTTCTCCCAGGCGGTCATCTGGGTCAAGGAGCATCCCGTCCTTACGCGCAAGGATTACATGGGCAACCACGAGTGGTGCTTCTACGGCTGGCGCGAAGGCGCGGCGCACGTCTACCTGGGTCCCAACAACGCCACGGACGTCTGGTCGATCAAAAAGGTCAACCCGCAGAGCATGATTCATTTGACCGAGAAGCCGGTGGAGCTTGCCATCCGCGCGATGCAGTACTCCTCACGCCCCGGAGAGAACGTTCTCGACCTCTTCGGTGGCAGCGGGTCGACGCTCATCGGCGCGGAACAGACGGGGCGCAAGTCGTTGCTGATGGAACTTGACCCGCTCTACTGCGACGTGATCGTCGAACGCTGGCAGAACTTCACAGGGAAGAAAGCGGAGCGCGTTCCTCGTGGCGACCGCGTGGCTGTGTAAGTACGTCCTGGCCGAGGACCGCAAGTCATACGAGGCCAAAGGGTGGAAGGTCGCGGGGCGGGGCCCGTGCCTTGGCGGATGGCGGTCGTTAATCATGGAAAAACGCGAAAGCAAAGAGAACCCTCGCAACGGCCGGACTGCGATCGTCCGGCGAAAGGTATAGATGGCGGCGCAGACCTATCCCGTCGCGGTCATCTGCAAGCTTCTCGACCTGACCCCCCGGCGCATCCGGCAATTGGTGGACGAAGGCGTCATTCAGCGGGCAGAGCGCGGGCAGTACGAGCTCGTACCTTCTGTCCGAGGGTATATCCGTTACCTTCGCGACCGGGCGCTTGCGGCCGATGGCGGGCTTGCAGACGAGTCCGCCCGGGCGAACAGGGCGAGGCTTATCAAGGCCCAGGCCGAGGCGCAGGAGATGGAGAACGCCCGGTATCGGCGCGAGTACGTCCACAACGAAGACGCGACGTGGGTGATTGAGCGGCTCATCGTGGTGCTCCGGGCCAAGGTACTGACCCTAAAGGCGAAGATTCCCCCGAACGCGATCGGGTGCAATCGAATGGCGGAGTTAGAGGCGATTGTCGAGCGAGAGTGCCACGACATTCTTCGGGAAATCGCTCAAATCGACGCCGGACAGCTTGGATGGCCTGTGGAAGGCAATCCGGGCGAGGCTGGAGCTGGCGCTTCCACCTCCGAAGATCTCGATCTCGGAGTGGGCGGACCGTTTTCGAAGGCTTTCTCCCGAAAGCAGCGCCGCCCCCGGGGTGTGGGTTACCGCAAACGCTGAATACCAGCGCGGCATCATGGATTCGGTCTCGGACCCCTCCGTCGAAACCGTGGTGGTCATGTCTTCCGCGCAGGTGGGCAAGACCGAGATCATCAACAACGTGATCGGGTTTCACGTCCACCTGGACCCGGCGCCGATCCTGGTTGTGCAACCGACTATCGAGATGGCGGAGACCTGGAGCAAGGACAGGTTCGCTCCGATGCTCCGGGACACGCCCGCACTGCAGGGGCTGGTCAGCGACCCGCGAACCCGGGACTCGGGGAACACGCTCCGCCAGAAGCAGTTTCCCGGCGGCCAGATCGCAATGGCCGGGGCGAACTCGCCGGCGTCCTTGGCTTCACGTCCCGTGCGGATTCTTCTCATGGACGAGGTCGACCGTTTCCCGCCTTCGGCGGGATCGGAAGGCGACCCGGTGAGACTGGCCACCAAGCGAACCACCAACTTCTGGAACCGCAAGGTCATTATGACCTCGACCCCCACCACCAAGGGGGCTTCGCGTATCGAGGCGGCCTGGGAGGAAAGCGACCAGCGGATCTACGAGGTGCCTTGCCCGGTCTGCGGCGTGTTCCAGACGCTTAAGTGGGGCCAGGTCAGGTGGGACAAGGACGACAAAGGAAACCCGCAAGGTGTCCACTACGAGTGCGAGCAGTGCACGGCGTACTTAACCGAGCCTGACAAGCACCGGATGATCCGAAACGGCAGATGGATCATCACCCGCCCGTGGATCGTCCGGGTGGCGGGTTTTCACATCAACGAACTCTATTCGCCCTGGTCGACGTGGGCGGGAGTCGTGGAGAACTTCCTCGAGGCGAAGAAGCGCCCCGAGACGCTCAAAGTTTGGGTCAACACCTCGCTCGGCGAATCGTGGGAGGAGGAAGGGGTCACCGTCGACGACGCGGCGCTCGGCGGACGCCGCGAAAACTACGGGATCGGGGACCCGCTTCCCGAAGGCGTCCTGCTTCTTACCGCAGGCGTGGACGTTCAGGGCGACCGGATCGAGGCCACGGCGTGGGGCTTTGGTCTGGGCGAGGAGTCGTGGGTCGTCCAGCACGCGGTCTTCCGGGGGAACCCGGAGACGTCCTTGAAAGTCTGGCGCGATCTCGACGACTGGCTCCAGAAGACCTGGGCGCACGTGGGCGGAACCACCCTTCGGATTGCCGCGGCCTGCGTGGACTCCGGGGGACACGCCACCCAGCAGGTCTACGACTTCTGCCGCAAGCGGGAAGCCAGGCGGATCTGGTCGATCGTCGGTCGGGCCGGAGCGGGATTGCCGCTTATCAAGATCGGCACAAGGCGCACCCGGCAGAAGGTAGTGCTGGGGATCGTGGGGACGGATACCGCGAAGGGGCTTCTCTTCTCCCGGCTCGCCCTCGGGGAATTCGGTCCCGGGTACATCCACTTTCCCCGGGATGTGGACGACGAGTACTTCCGGCAGCTGACTGCCGAGAAGTTGATGACCAAGCACGTCAAGGGCGTCCCCACCCGGTTCTGGAAGCAGATCCGGGCGAGAAACGAGGCCCTCGACTGCGCGGTGTACGCCTTCGCCGCATTCGCGTCGCTCAACGCAAACCTGGAACGCATCGCGAGCCGTGCCGAAGCGCAGGCCGAGCGTAAGAAAGCACCGCCGCCTGATCCGGACGGCGGCAAAAAACCGGGAGTGAAGATCCCGATCACACTGCCGCCTCGCCGGGGCGGATGGATAAACAGGTGGTGAGGATGAACATCCCGTCGGAACTGCAGATCGGCGACAGCTGGCAATGGACGGAGGGCTTCGCCCTTTACCTCGCATCAGCCGGTTGGAGTTTGTCGATCTCGCTATACCGGTACGGGCAGCCGGTCATCAAGATCGACGCCACAGCCTCCGGAGACGATTTCTCGATCAACGCCTCTGCGGCCACGACCGCCGGCAAGGCGGCCGGGGAATGGCAGTGGACGGCCTACGTCACGAAGGGCGCCGATCGTTTCACGGTGGGGTCCGGCACGGTCACGCTCAAACCCGACCTCGCCTCCGCGACCGAGACGACAGACCTTCGCACCGAGAACGAGAAGATCCTCGACGCGCTTGTGGCCACGCAGCAGCGCCGGGCGACGAAGGAGCAGGAGTCGATGCAGATCGGGGGCCGGTCGATCAGGTACCTTCCGCCCGACGAGCTGGAGAAGATGATCGGGATCTACACCTACAAGGTCAAGGCCGAGCAGGGAAGGTTTCGCCGAACGGTGCATACGCGCTTCGGGGGCTCGACGTGAGTCTTCTCTCTCGCCTGGCCGCCAGGCTCGGGTACGTTCCGGCAACCGTGGCCGCGAAGAGCGCCAGGCGGGCGTACGCCGCCGCCCGGCTGACCAACTTAACCTCCGACTGGATCACGTCCCCGGTTACGGCAGACGCGGATCTTCGCGCGGGGATGGTCCAAGTGCGGGTGCGGGCCCGGGATCTCGCGCAGAACAACGACTACGCCAGGGCGTACCTGCGGGCCTTGAAGAAGAACGTGGTCGGGGCGGACGGGTTTACATTGCAGGTCAAGGCGGTCGAGTACGTCGCAGATCCGAAGACGGGCAAGAGCAAACCCAAGCCCGACGAGCTCGCCAACGCGATTCTGGAGCAGGCGTTTGCCGACTGGAGCCGCGCCGGGATCTGCGAGATGAGCGGGCGGTTTTCGTTCAGGAAGGTGCAGGAACTCTCAATCGAAACCGCTGGCCGGGACGGGGAGATGTTCTTGCGGATCGTACGGGGCAAGGCGGCGCGAAACAGGTACGGCTTCGCTCTGCAGCTGATCGAGCCGGACTACGTCGACGAGACGCACAACGCAACGCTTCAAAACGGCAACGTGATCCGATTGGGCGTGGAGATCGATCTCTGGCGGCGGCCGGTGGCGTACTGGATCAGGAAGTTCACCCCGGGGATGGACATCTACGGCGCACCTTTAGCGTCCACCGAACGCGAAAGAGTCCCGGCCACAGACATGGTCCACTTCTTCGATCCCGAGCGGGCCGACCAAACGAGAGGGGTTTCCTGGCTCGTCCAGTCGATGATCCGGATGCGGCACTTGGGCGGCTACGAGGAGGCGGCGGTGGTCAACGCCCGGGCCGGCGCCTCGAAGATGGGGTTCTACAAGCCGGGCCTGTCGGGTGAGGAGTACACCGGCGATTCCAAGGACGCGCAGCAGAACCCCGTGACCTCCGTTGAGCCCGGTATCAACGAGATCCTGCCGCCCGGGTGGGAGTTTGTCCCGTACGAGCCCAAATACCCCGATCAGCAGTACGACGGGTTCGTGCGCGCGACGCTGCGCGGAATGTCCGCGGGTCTGGGAGTTGCCTTTTCGTCTCTGTCGAATGACCTGTCGGATGTGAACTTCTCCTCGATCCGCGCGGGGCTCATCGAGGAGCGGGAAACCTGGAAGTCCCTCCAGAAGCTCTTCGTCGAAGCGGTCAACGACCGGGTCTTCTCCGAGTGGCTGCTCATGACCTTGACCACAGGCGCTGTCAACCTGCCCCTCTCCCGGTACGAGAAGTTCAACGTCCCGAAATGGACGGGGCGCAGGTGGGCATGGGTGGACCCGCTAAAGGACGTCGAGGCCAATCGGGCGGCCGTGGCGGCGGGGTTTAAGAGTCCCACCCAGGTGATCAACGAGATGGGCGGGGATAGGGAGGACGTCTACCAGGAGATCGCGCAGGACAAAGAATGCGCGGCCTCCCTGGGGCTTTCGTTCGATTTCTCTGCGGGGAGGGAAGGCAAATGAGCAAGGCAATACCGAAGAAGATGGGACCGCCGCCGGGGGAGAGGCAGTACCGGGCGGTGGCGGTGGAAACGGAGAAGACAAAGCCGGACGACCGAACGGTCGAGATCGCCTTCTCCTCTGAAGCACCGGTCGTTCGCTGGTGGGGGATCGAGGTGCTCTCCCACGATCCCGGGGCGATGGACATGTCCCGGATGCAGGACGGTGGTCCAGTCCTGATGGACCACAACACCCGCGACCTGGTCGGAGTGGTCGAGGAATGCCGGTGCGACGAGGACAAGAAGGGCCGAGCGCTCGTGCGCTTCTCCAAGTCCGCTCGTGCCGAGGAAGTGTTCCAGGACATCCTGGACGGCATCCGGAAGAACGTCTCCGTGGGGTACGACGTAAACGATGCCAAGGAGCTTGCCCCCAAGGAGATGCCCAGGGAGCTGGTGGAGCTCGCTGCCCGGGAGAAGCTTCCGGTCTACCGGGTCACCTCCTGGACCCCGATGGAGGTGAGCATGGTGGCGGTCCCCGCCGACCCGAGCGTGGGTGTGGGACGAGCGGAGGAAGCGACCGGGAGGGACGCACCCGTCGGAAAGGCGGTTCGCGCTGAACCCGGTGTTGGCGCAAGGCAGGCGAAAGAATCGAGCGGTGCGGAGGATCCACCCCCGCCCGTCGAAATACTGGCCAAAGCGGCCGAAGAGAAGGAGGTAAGGGTCATGCCCGAAGAGAAAAGTAAGTCCCCCGAAGAGATCCTGGCCGCGGAGCGGGCCAGGGTGGAGGAGATCAACGCGCTCTCCTCGCGCCACAACATGCCGTCCGAGGTCCGGGACAAGGCGATCCGCGAGGGACAGACCATCGAGGCGTTCCGCGGTGTCGTCCTGGAGCGGATCGGCACGGAGAAGCCCCTTCTGCCGCCCCCGGGCGAGGTGGGAATGTCGAAAAAGGAGGACAAGGAGTACTCGATCGTCCGGGCGCTTCTGGCCTCGGCGACCGGGGACTGGAGCAAGGCCGAGTTCGAGCTCGAGGTCTCCCGGGCGATCTCCAAGAGGGTGGGAAAGGAGTCCAAGGGGTTTTTCCTGCCCACGGACCTGCAGATCCGGGCACCGCTGTCGGCGGGCGTAACCGCCGCCGGCGGTGCGGCCGTCCAGACGACCATCTATCCGCTCATCGAGCTTCTGCGCAACCGGATGATGGTGAGGAACATGGGGGCAAGCGTCTTCTCTGGTTTGCAGGGCAACGTCGCCTTCCCCCGGCAGACCGCCGCGGCGACCCTCTACTGGACGGGCGAGGTGCCTGGTGCGGACGTGACCGAGTCGGAGGCCACCTTCGACCAGGCCGTGCTCACCCCCAAGACGGCCCAGGCCACCACGGCCTATTCCCGGCAGCTGCTCGCTCAGGCCTCCATCGACATCGAGTCGTTCGTGCGCAACGACCTGGTCCGGATCAACGCCCTGGGGCTGGATCTCGCGGCTATCAACGGGAGCGGCTCCGCCAATCAGCCCAGGGGGATCTTGAACCAGACCGGCATCGGGTCGGTTGCGGGCGGCACGAATGGTCTCGCCCCCGGGTGGGCCCACGTCGTGGGGCTGGAATCGGCCGTAGCGATCGCCAATGCGGACCTGGGGGAACTGGGGTATCTGACCAACACCTCGGTGCGCGGGAAGCTCAAGCAGGTCCAGAAGGCCACGTACCTCGACTTCATCTGGAAGGACGCTCCCGGAGGCAATGGGATCGGGGAGATGAACGGTTACAAGGCCGGCGCCTCCAACCAGGTGCCCGCGAACCTCACCAAGGGAACCTCCGTGGGGGTGTGCTCCGCGATCCTGTTCGGCAACTGGACCGAGCTTCTCATCGGCGAGTGGGGGGTCCTGGAGCTCATCACCGACCCGTACGCCCAGAAGAAGAAGAGCAACATCGAGGTGACCTCCTTCATCATGGCGGACATCAACGTCCGGCACGCCGTGTCGTTCGCCGCGATGGTGGATGCGCTGACCACGTAGTCGTCAACCTGACAACCAACCTCGCGACTTGGGGCGGAGGACCATGTGTCTTTCCGCCCCTTTATCTTTCCAAGGAGGAAAACGATGAAGGTGAAGATCCTCAAACCCTGCGGCATTTCCGGGACTCACGTTTGCGCCGGAGACATCGTCGACGTGACGAAAGAGGACGCCAACACCCTGTACGCCTACGGTCTGGCCGTCGAGCCGACCGACGAGGATATCGCGGCGGCGGGGGCCGTGAAGAAGAGAGAAGGAAAGTAACACGTGGTCGACCTGAACGACTTCAATGCCGCTTTCTTCGACGGAAGCTTCGACGAGGAAGTTCTCTACACCCCCTCGGGTGGCCAAGGAAAGCCCGTAAGGGCCATCTTCGACAACGAGTACCAGGCGGCGCAGTTCAATGATGCGAATGCGCAGGTGGAGTCATCGGGGCCCCGGGCCACCTGCCGGGAAGTGGATGTCGCCGGAGTCGCCCACGGGGACACGCTTCAGATCCGGGGTGTCACCTACTCTGTGGCCGAGGTCCATTCGGACGGGACAGGGCTCGTGATCCTCGTTCTTTCCAAGGACGCCTGACGTGGCCGACAAGCGGCAACAGATCGTCGACGCCATCAGGACGCGCCTTGCCGGGATCTTGGTGGCCAACGGCTACAACACGGACATCGGTCTCCACGTCTTCGAGTGGAAGGTGACCGCTTTCGCGGATTCTGACCTTCCCGCGGTCACCTTTCGGGACACGGACCCGAAGATCCGGGAGCTTACCGGCGGGATGCAGGAGGTGTCGCTGCCCATCGAGTTCATTGTCGGGGCGGCCTCGGGCGCCACGACGATGCAGGTCATCCGGGCGGCGATCAAGGACGTCCTTTCAGCTATCAACTCCGACTTCACCTGGGGTGGGCTTGCCTGGGACACGTCGATCGACACGATCGAGGCGTTCGCCGAACACGAAGGGAAGCTCACCGGGCTGGCGAAGATCGGAACAACCATCAAGTACGAGCAGCAGCGGCCCGTCCATCCGTAACAAGGAGGAAGAAAGATGCTCAAGACCATGGCGCTACTTCTCGCCAAGCGCGAGAGTTCTTACGGGGTGGATTCCCTCCCGACCGCCGCGCAGAACGCGATCCTGTGCGAGCTGCCCGAGTTCGAGGTGATGGGGAAGAAGCTCGAGCTTGCGGACGTAAAGAGCTTCTTCGGCGGCCGCTCGGCGGTCAACGTCGGGACGGGCCTGAAAGTCTCTTTCACTGCGGCGATCCGGGGGTGCGGCGGGGTTCCGTCCATGCCGCCCAACATCGGGATCCTTTTCCGGGGGTGCAACTTCGACGAGACGATCGATGCGACGCCGGGATCGGAGTTCACGAAGTACACCCCCAACAGCAAGATCGACGATGCGGATTCGCTCACCCTCTACTTCTGGCAACACAACCACCTCTTCAAGATGCTCGGCTGCCGGGGGTCGGGACCTTCGGTGGAAGCGAAGGCTTCCGAGTATGGGAAGGCGAAGTGGGAGTTTCAGGGGGTCTACGCGGGGCCCGTGGACCAGGCGATTGAGATCGGAACGTTTCCCACGGCGGTTCCGCTGGTGTTCAAGAGCGCGCAGGTCGCGATCGATGGGTACGCCGCCGTCATCGAGAGTCTCAAACTCGACGTGAAAAACGAGATCGCCACCCGGCCCGACGCCAATTCTCCCACCGGGATCCTCTCCTACTTCATCAAGGAGCGCGCCGTAACAGGGGAGATCGACCCCGAGGCTGTGGCGCTCTCCACGAAGAACTTCTTCCAGATGTGGGAGGACTCTGAAGGCGTAACCCTTACCGCCACCATCGGGCAGAGCGTCGGGAACCGGTGCAGGATCTCCTGCCCCAACGTGCAATGGGACGTGCCCAAGTACGCCGACCGTGACAACCGGCTGACTTTCTCCTTGCCGCTGCTCATCAATCCTACCCAAACGGGCAACGACGAGATTGAGTTCATATTCGACTAGAGGAGGAAAGGATGTTCGATCTTTCGTGCGAAAAGAACCGCTTCCCCGTGGCGGCGAAGAACCCCCTGGGGGAAGACGTCACCTTCGACTTCTACTACCGGCGACCCACGACCGAAGAGGTCATCGCCTACAACAAGGGGCTCTTCGTCAAGAAGAACGGCAAGGTCGTAAACAACGTGGTCCCGACCCGGATCGAGATGGGGCTTCGGATCCTCACCGGGGTCCAGGACGGCGTCTTCTCCTTGAATGGAAAGCCGATCTCTTCCGACCCCGCGTCGCCCGACTACTACCCCGACTGGAAGAGCCTCCTGAAGAACGCCCTCTCCGGGACGATCGCGAACTTCGCCTTCCGGGTCTTCGAGGCGGTCTCCGAGGTTCAGATCGACCAGGAGGAGATCCTGGCCACCGAGGAGGGCGAGGAAGCACTCCCTTTGGGGAGGAGCTGAAGGCCTGGACCTCCCGGTGCCCAGGCACGCCGCAGCGGATCGCGCAGTGTTCGAAAAACTTTCCCCCGGGGGTCGATATTCCCGAATCGGTGTGCCCCTCCTGCGAGAAACGGCAGGGCGATAATCGGCCCTCCGAGTGGCTGTCCCACATCTGGTACCTCTTTCTTCTTCAGCGGGGCGGATACCCGTTCTCCAAGAACGATCTTTCGCCCGAGGAGTGGATCGACCTTGGGATCATGCGCGAGCACTTCGAGGCCATGAAGGTAACCCATGCCTGACGAGAACCGCATCCACATCGAGATTACCGGCGACCCTTCCGGTGCGGTCGCCGCCACCGGCGCGGTAGACAAGGCGACCCAGCAGCTCTCCGAAGGTACGAAGTCCGCCCTCTCTGGTCTCCAGAGGTACTACGAGGCCTTCAAGAAGAACTGGCTCGAGGTCACCGCCGGGATTTACGCCGCGTGGAAAGCCCTGCAGAAGATGTGGGACTTCATGCAGCAGGCGGCGGAGCTCGACGAGGCGATGGCGACTCTGGACGCTCTTACCCGCCAGTACGGCATTACCGCCAACGATCTGGTGTCGAAGATCGGATTGGCCTCTCAAGGCCTGATCGGGATGGGCGCGGCCGCGCGGGTGGCAGGGGACGCGCTGGTCAAGGGCCTACGTCCCGAGCAGCTCACGCAGATGGCCTCCTGGGCCGTGACCCTTTCCGACATCAAGGGCGGGGCCATCTCCACCTCGGAAGCGTTCCAGATGCTCTCCGAGTCGATCGCCACGGGCAGGGAGCGGGGGTTAAAAGCCCTGGTGGGCATCGTCGACCTGGAGTCTAAATACGGAGATCTCGCTTCCCGGATGACGCAGGCGGAAAAGGCCCAGGCGATGTACTCAATTGCCGCCGAGCGGATGGGGGCGGTCCAGAAGACCGTGGGCGAGCAGGCCCTCTCCTCCGCCGATCGACTTGAGCGATTCACCAATTCCGTCGCCAAGGCCAAGTACTACCTGGGCGAGCTCCTCTTGGTCGTGGGACTCCCGTTGATCGGCGTATTCCAGGTCGCGATGACATTGGCCTACGGCTTGGCGGGGGCCTTTTCTGTCGTGGCCCAGGCCGCGTCGATCGCAACCGACGCGCTCGGGATAACGGACGGGGCCACGGAGCGCTGGGGCAAGCGGGCGGAGGAGATGTATTCCAGCGCAGCCGCCTCCGCCGCGGAGGGCGCCGACAACATCAAGTCACTCTTTGAGCACACGAAGAACCTCGCATCCGGCGTCGTTCCCTTGAACAACGCCTTGGGAGGCACCTCGGCGGAAATCCAGAAGCTAAACCGCCAGATCGACGACCTGGTGGCCAAGAACACCCTCTCCGACATCGAGCAGATCCACCGCCAGGCCGCTGAGTACGAACGCCAGGGGGCCGACCGGGTAAAGGTCGCCCAGTGGGTGGCCTCGGAAATGGCAAGGATCGACCGGGAGGTGCAGGCGAACGCCAGGGAGGCGGCCGAGCGCCGGACCCAGTCGGACATCCAGGCGCAGCTCAAGATTCTTGAGTTCCGCAAGAAGACAGGCGAGGTCTCCGAACTCGACGCGATCCAGGCGCAGTACGACGCGCAAGAAAGGATCCTCGAGGCCCAGCGGGACAAGCTGTCGCTTGACCTCCGCTCCGAGCGGAACACGGCGAAGCAGGCGGGCCTGTGGAACCAGATCGTTCAAATCAACCGGGATCTCAACGCGCTCGTAGAGGAACGGGCGACAGCCCTTCAGGCGAAGGAGATCGAGAACGCCCGGGAACTCGCGAAGGCCAAGCTCGACGAGTCGATCCGGAGCAAGGAAGCTGAGAACGCGATCCTCGAGTCGATGGACCAACAGGCCCTCAAGACGGGCCTTATCACCCACGCGGAGGGGACCCGCGCGAAGTACGACCGGGAGCGGGAGATTCTCTCCTTAAGGATGGAGCAGGAACTCGCGCTCTCCCAGGTGGCAGGAATCTCCGCGGCAGAGAAGTTAAAGCACGAGGAGGAGTACGCCCGGCTCGAGCAGACACTCTTCGACACCCGCCGCAGGGAAACCGACGAACTGAACAACACGCTCATCGAGCAGGAGATGACCCTGCTCAACCTTGCCCGGGAGCGGGCCGACGCCGAGCGGCAGCACACCCAGGAACGCCTTCAGTCGATGATGTCGGGCCTTACCAACCTCGCCGGCGCGGCCGGGGACGGGTTCTCGGGACTGGCCGCCGGGATGGGGGAGCTTGGGGCCTATGCCGCCGGGGTCGATCCGTACTCCGAGCAGCTCGCACAGCTTGACTCCTACCACCAGCAGAAGCTGGAAAAGATCCGCCTCCAGGCGCAGGCCGAGCTCGAAGCCAAGGCCGTCGCCGGTGCGACCGAGGACGAGCTTTTCGCCGCGAGGCAGCAGTGGCAGGCGGAGATGCTTGTCGCCTACCGCCAGTGGGATGCCGAGAGCGCTCAAGTCACCGAACAGCAGAAACTCGCCATCGCCAAGACGGCGATGTCGACGATGGGGTCTTTGGCCGAATCCTTCTACAACCTCTCCGGCCAGAAGAACAAGGCGGCGTTCCAGGCCATGAAGGCCTTTCGCATCGCGGAAACCATCATCGACACCTTCCGAGCTGCCCAGGGGGCGTATGCGGCGTTGGCCGGCATCCCGTTTGTGGGACCGGCGCTCGGTGCTGCCGCAGCCGCGATTGCGATCATGTCAGGTATGGCACGGGTCCGACAGATCCAGTCGATGCAGCCCGGCGGGGGAGCGGCGGGTGGAGGTGCGGGACCTTCGGTCTCCGCACCGCCGATCCCGACGGCTCCTGGTACGTCCGCCCCCCCTGCGGGAGAGGAATCGACGAAAGCATCGACGCAGACGGTCAACGTCCACATCTACGGCAACGTGGTGGACCACGACAAGTTCGCCCGGGAGCTCGTCCCGGCGATCTCCAAGGCGATCGGGGACGGGGTCGCATGAACCCGGTGATCCTCTACGACAACCGGTTCCTGGACGGCATCCCCGTGGCCACCGACACCGCGCCGGGGTATAGCGTCCTGAACCTCGTGGATCTAAAACCCTTCACCTTCTGGAAGGCGGCCTCCCAGGGGGGCAAGTACCTGTCCGTCGATTGCGGGACGGACAAAGCGGCGGACACCTTGGGCGTGATCGGACACGACCTCTCTTCTGTGGGCGCGGCGGTTTCCGTGGAGTCCTCGGACGACGGGCAGAACTGGGTAGAGCAGCTGTCGCCGTATGCCCCTTCGAATGATAAGGCATTCTTGCGGCTGTTCTCAGGTGCCGTTGCCCGCCACTGGCGGCTGCTGGTCGACTCTCCGGTCTCCACTCCGACGATCGCCTGCGTCCTTCTGGGCTCCCGAATGACGTTCCCCTACACGGTGGATGCGCCGTTTGCGCCGGTTAAGGAGCAGGTGGAGACGGTGGGCAAGAGAAGCAAGGCGGGGCACCTTCTGGCCCATCACGTGAAATACAAACCGTACACGATCTCCGCGAAGTTCTCCTACCTTGACCGGGATTGGGTGGATTCGGTGTTCCTGCCGTTCTGGCTTACCTACGGAAGCGAGCTCCACCCGTTCCTGTGGGCGTGGGACCTCGATACCTACCCCGACGATGTCCGGTTCGTCCGGTTCGATCCCGGGTACACCTACGCGCCGCAGGTATCGGTCCTTGCCTGCTACGACTCCATAAACCTCGAACTGGAAGGGGTGAGGGAAAACGTGGCCGAAACGGCCGCGCCTCCTTCGCCTCCTCCGTTGATGTAAGGGAGCAAGCGACCCTTTAAGGAGGAACAGACGATGCCGTACTCGACCGCAGGAAAGAACCTGATGCTCGATGCGCTCCGGGGGACCAACCCCACCGTGGCGTTGGCGTACGCCTCGCTGCACAGCGCCGATCCCGGCGACACCGGTGCGAACGAGGTGACCGGGGGAACCCCGGCGTACGCGCGAAAAGCCGTCACGATCGGCGCGGCAAGCGCAGGGGCGATCGCCGCGACGAACCAGCCCGTCTTCGACGTCCCGCCCGGGACGACGGTTACGCACGTGGGCTTCTGGTCCGCGGTTTCCGGCGGGACGTTTCTGGGGTACGCGGATGTCACCGACGAGGTCTTCGCCTCGCAGGGGACGTATACGCTCACTTCCGCCACCCTGGATCTGAACCTGTAGTGAAATCCGGAAAAGATGTCCATATCGTACGTCGGCATAGGTGGGAGCGCGATCGGCGTAGACAGTGCAGTCTTCACCTACCCGAGCGGGATTGCGGCGGGCGACCTGCTGGTTCTGGCCATCTCCAACAAGTACCCGACGAACGGGCCGACCACTCCTTCCGGGTGGACGGCTCCGGCGAACAACCAGCGATCGGGCGGGGCGGGAAGTAACGGAGAAAACACGGGATCGGTCTATTCGACGGTCTACGTGAAGGTGGCAACTGGCGACGAGTCCGGGTACCTATCCGTTTCGATCCCCAGCGGTAACTGCGCGGTCGGCCGGCTGTTAGCCTACCGCAAGAGCGGTTCCTCCTGGTTGTGGGCTTGGGCCTGCACGAACGGGGTGGACAACATCCCGGGCACCTCCTGGTCCGCCGAGGGGGCGGCCGATCCCGGGGTTACGGCTGGCGACTGGGTCGTGGTCTGCTCCGCGATAAACTCCACTGAGCACTATTACGTCTCTCACGCGGTCTCGCAGGCGGGAATCACATGGGGCGCCTCCACGGAGCGGGCGGACTCCGCGGTGTCATACAACGATAACTGCGACGTTGTGGTCTCGGATCATGTCGCGGCCAGCGGGAACTCTTCGGGTCTTCCGACCTTCACGATGACGGCTTGGCCGGGCGCGACGTACTCGCCTGCCGGAGCGTCGGTGTTCCTGCGCATCCGTGAAATCCAGATCGGCTTTTTCGGGACGGTGGCTATTTCCGGGGGCGGCGCACTTGATGTCGTCGTATCGAAAGAGGCTTACGGAGACGTAGTAGTTTCCGGGGGCGGTTCCGTTGCCCTCGCTGCCTTAAAGGGTGGGTTGGCAGCTCCGTCCGTTCACGGGAACGGGACAATCGCGCTTGCTGGCGTTGCGGGGGCGCGCAAGGCCATCCTTCTGCACGGTGGTG
>Ga0172371_10003114_pt1 | contig 25885 bp, 30 predicted proteins | sample Lak12m_FD_114543 | JGI IMG/M metagenome (GOLD analysis project Ga0172371, IMG submission 114543) | Freshwater microbial communities from Kabuno Bay, South-Kivu, Congo - kab_022012_12m | ecosystem: Environmental > Aquatic > Freshwater > Lake | place: Democratic Republic of the Congo: South-Kivu... | reverse complement strand
TGCGGAGAAATGATGATTCGTGAACTGATGGGCTGGGAATGTCCAAAATGTGGCTATAGAGTCATCGACTAATTTATACCCTTGCGGGTGCTATGCATTCAAGAGGGTTCTTTTTTTTCGAACGCCTCACCACCGTTGAGCCGTTCAGGATTGACAACACCTTTTTATTTAGTAGTATTAGCTAAACGCAGAACATTCACAATTTGTTAACCGAAAGGAGAAAGTCATGATAACACAGAAGAAGTTTATTAATTTGAAGAGAGAGAACGCGCCCTGTTGGTACGAACTTTCTTGGAACGGGTTGACTCCAGCTATTTTGGTGAAAACCCATAGGGACTTTTTGAAAATAGTTCCGCCACTAGAGAAAGCGCCCATAGTAGTTAGTTTTATGAAAGAGTTTGAGTTTTCTAAATTTGACGCTAACATTCAGACAGGAGACTTTGGTTTTGAAGGAGCCTTTAAGAGGATCAAGGAAGAAAACGACTTTGTGGTTTTTCAGGTTCCTATCCCGGTCGCCAAGAAGCAGACTGGGAGGGTTTGTCCAGAATGCAGGGGAAAAAAGATAGATAAAGATTTTGGAGGTAAATGTTTCTTCTGTGATGGTGCTGGCAAAGAAACCAGAATTGATTGGCAGCCACTTTATGCTGTTTCTGCCAGCTTTACTTTATTCTTTGAGTCGGCTTCTTTGTGGATTGGTGAGGAAAAAATAACTTCCTGCTTATTTCCACAGTTGATTCTAATAAATACCATAACCTTGCGGGACCAGCACGGCGGATCGCTGGATGGAACTTACAGTATTCCTTTGGCTGATTGGCTGCGTTCTCGACACGGAACAGAGATGGGTTGTATGGTTGAGCCAATGGTTTCAGCATATAGGCGTTTGTACGGCAAAGTAGATGAACTCGATAGGCACAGCTTCTGGGCGAGAGTGGAGAACGAGCAAGGCTGGTTTAATGTTAGTTGTCCAGGCGATGCTTGCGGATTAAACCCAGCAGATTCTTGGGGGCCAAAACTCGGAGAAGGATATAGATTCGGTTGCCACAATGTTGACACCCCAATGCAACAGTTAACTTTGTTGTCTGGGTTGGCAGCTTTGTGCGACCAAGCTCGAAGGGAAATCAAAGTCTATTGATTTCAACAGGGTTAGCCCCCTGTTTTTTATTGTTTTTTTGATTATTTATATGGTAGTATGAAGCAATATGGCAGAAAGAAAAATACAACTGTCGCCCAATTCGCTTAACTTGTTTTTGGAATGTCCACATTGTTTTTGGTTAGACAAAAATTTGGGCATTAAAAGACCCCCGCCATATCCTTATGCTTTAAACTCGGCTGTTGATGGGTTACTTAAAGAGGAATTCGATGTATATAGGGCAAAAAATTTACCACATCCCATGCTTGTAGATAATGGGATTAAGGCAAAACTATTTCCTAATCAAAATTTACTGAATCAATGGCGAAATAATTTTGCAGGTATTAGATATTTTGATGAGGAGTTGGGCGCCACATTATTTGGTGCGGTTGATGATGTTTTAGAGTTTGATGGCGGGAAGATAGCGCCCTTAGACTATAAATCAACTGGAAGCTCGGCTGCAAATGTCTACGACAGGTTTCAGCTACAGTTAGATACTTACACATTTTTAATGGAAAAAAATGGTTATAAAACAACCAGAAAAGGATATTTAGCTTTTTATATTGTAGATAAGAGTAGGGGGTTTATAGACCGTTTGCCCTTTAGGAAAGAAATGGTAGAGATAGACACTAATCCTTCAGATGTTTATGGAATTTTTAAAGACGCGGTAGTTTGTTTAAATCAAGCTAATCCGCCAAAGCATAGCTCTGACTGCCCATTTTCAAAATGGCTTTCTGGAGCAAAAAGTTTTATCGCATAATTCGCTCGCTAGTAAACTTTTTCTGCGGCTCAGCCCGTGTTCCCGGGTCCCTTCGCCTCGAAAAAGTTCACTAGCTCGCTTTAAACAAATTCATGAAAATTAAAATCAAAAAAAAGTGGTCAATTATAATAATCATCGTTTTACTTTTTGTGGGATTTTTTGTTATAAAACCACTTTTTAAGAGCCCAACAGAAGGCTATATAACTGAAAAAATTATCAAAGGAGAAGTTTTGCAAGAAGTTTCTGAAACTGGAAATATAAAAGCAACTGATGATTTTTCTTTGGGTTTTAAATCTATTGGTAAGGTGTCGCAATTATACGTGGCAATTGGAGATACAGTAAAAAGGGGCCAGACACTGGCATCTTTGGATTCGAGTCAACTTTCTGCTCAATTGCAGGCAGCTAAGGCCGCAGCTAATAATTATGGGAGTGGGCTGGTTACAGCTCAAGATAATCTGCAGTCAGCATATAGCAGTGCCTTAAATGTTTTAACTGATTCTTACGCAAAAATTTATAATGCATATTTTAAGGCAGTCGTTGAGGTGAAAGACCTAACAACATGGCCGTATAACGATAGAATTTGGGAAAATAAATATGAAATCTCAAGAAATTATGAAAAAACTAAACAAATTGTCGATCAGGTAAATATAAACAAAACCCAAGACTCTATAGATGACACTGTTTCCCAAACGTTGTTAATTTTGAAGGAGATAAAAAATAGTCTAACAATAATAAGAGAAAAGTATGATGAAGGAATGTTTACTTCAATAGTTTCTTCGGATTATAAAAGCTCTTTAGATGTTCAAATAGGACATATAAACAGCGCCATTTCAAATGTTTCTGCGAGCCAACAAGCGATTAGTTCTTACAAAATAGCACTGCAAAAAATTCAAGATTCCCAGATAGATCAGGCGCAGGGTAATGTAGGTGTCCTTCAAAGCCAAATAGACGATAGTTATTTGGTTGCTCCCACCGACGGAATAATTACTCAGGTAGATATAAAGCGAGGTGAAACAGTTTCAGCAGGGCAATCCGCAATAACTTTACTTTCAAATAATCCCTTTCAAATTAAAGCTTACATTTACGAGCAAGACATTGTTAATGTAAAAATTGGAGACAAGGTAAGAATTGATTTGGTTGCTTTCCCAAAGCAAACATTTGAAGGAAAAGTTTTATTAATTGATCCCGCAGAAACAATAATTGATAACGTAATTTATTATAAAGTCACAATTGATTTTCCCAACCAGCCTTCTGGCATAAAATCGGGTATGACAGCTGATATTGTAATTGAAACAAGCAAAAAAGAGAAAGTATTACGAGTTCCCAAAAATGCAGTGGAAAGAACCAACGGGAAGGGGACTGTGCAGGTTGTCGAAAAAGGAAAAATAATAGACAAAGAAATAACAGTAGGCCTTGAGGGCAATGATTATTATGAAGTTTTGTCTGGGCTAGAAGAGGGCGCCACAATAATCACCGGCAAAAAGTAGTAATGAATGAAACTTTAATAAAGTTAGAAAATGTTTGGAAGATTTATAAGCTGGGGGAGGTTGAGCTCCCAGTTTTAAAAGGCATTAATTTAGAAATTAAGGCCGGGTCTTTTGTTACAATAATGGGTCCTTCTGGCTCTGGCAAATCAACCTTAATGTATATGCTTGGTTTTTTAGACACGCCTTCGAAGGGAAAAGTCTTCATGCAGAACCACGATACCTCAAATTTTTCAGAGGATAAATTAGCTGAAATGCGAGGTAAAAAAATTGGATTTATTTTTCAGCAGTTTAATTTGCTGCAAAATTTAACTGCCTTAGAAAATGTAATGTTGCCAATGATTTTTTCCGCCTACGGCGGACCAGCCGCAGGCTGGCTTTCTGAAGATAAAAGACGAGAGAGAGCAAAAAATTTACTTGAATCGGTTGGCCTAGAACATCGTTTAAAACATAAACCTACAGAAATGTCTGGCGGAGAACAGCAAAGAATTGCCATTGCCAGGTCTTTGGTTAATGACCCAGAAATTTTAATTGCAGACGAGCCTACGGGCAACTTAGATTCTTCAACAGGAAAAATGGTTATGGAAATTTTAACTAAACTGCACAAGGAACAGAAAAAAACAATTGTAGTTGTTACTCACGACCCAACTATTGCTCACTATAGTCAAAATATTATTCACATCCAAGATGGCCAAATCGCGGCTAATCACTTTAAGGAATCAGATGTTTTATGGCAAAAATAGACATAAACAATCTTAAAGAATATTTTAAAATTGCTGTAAAAACTATTGCCACAAGGCGACTGAGGTCTTGGCTTACAACAATTGGCATTGTTATAGGAGTGTTTTTAATTGTGGCACTTTTGTCTTTGTCTCAAGGTTTAAAGAACGCGGTTTTGCAACAATTAAGTGCAGTAGGGAAGGATTTAATTATGATAATGCCTGGAGACGACATGATGACCTCTTTAATGGGTGGGAATAAACTTTCAGAAGAGGATCTCAAAATAGTAAGACAGACAGGTGGCGTAGAAAAGGTTGTATCTGTAGATTATACTTCGGTTACAATGCGCTACCAAGATAGCAAAAAATTAGTTTTGTTTTATGGCGCGGATATGAGAGAGGGTTTAGATATTTTAAAAAATGATGTGGGGTGGTCTATGGCTCAGGGTAGATGGCCAGTGGCAGGCAAAAATGAAATTATAGTGGGCAGTATTATTGCAAGCGAAACCTTTCCCGATATAAAAATTAACACAGAAGCAACCATAAAAGGCAGAAAATTTTTAATTGTTGGGATTTTAAATTCTGTTGGGTCAAAACAAGATGATTCTATGGTTGGAGTAGATTTAAGTATATTTAAAACAGTTACAGGAGAAGTTAAGGGGGCTAAACAAGTAATGGCTAAGGTTAAACCGGGTTATTTGCCAGATCAAGTTTCCGATAGGCTGAAAACAAACCTTAACGAGAACAGAAAACGCCAGATAGGCCAAAAAGAAAGCGACTCTTCTTACACGGTTTTAACTTCAGATAAAGTTATTAGTATGGTGGGCAACATAATAGGGTTAATACAGGCAGTGATAATTGGTTTTGCTTCTATTGCCATAATTGTTGGTGGAATTGGAATTATGAATACAATGTATACGTCGGTTACAGAGAGAACAAAAGAGATTGGAATAATGAAGGCTATTGGCGCTAAAAATAGAACAATAATAACCATATTTTTAATAGAATCAGGAATTTTTGGCATGTTGGGAGGAATAGGAGGCACGCTTTTAGGAATGATTTTTGCTAAAGCAATAGAAGTATATTTTCAAATTCACCCTTTATTTTATTTGAAAGCAGATGTGAGCTTGGGGCTAATTTTATTTAGCTTAACGTTTTCCTTCTTGGTGGGTTGTATTTCTGGTTATTTTCCAGCTAGAGCTGCTTCAAAGTTAAAGCCAGTTGACGCCTTGCGATATGAATAAGCTCTGTGTTAAAATTAATAAATAATATCTAAATAAAAAATAAGATGTTTAATTTTGATAAACAAAATGGACAAGCGTCGAGGCTACTTTTGGTTTTGGCTGTAGTGGTCTTGGTTGCTGTTGTAATAACTTTTTTAATTATTAAATGGGCAGAAAAACCGCCAGCCCCAGTGGTGATAGAAGAGCCTACAGCCCCAGAGCCAGTTTATAAACAGACGCTAGGAAACATAAAACTTGAATATCAGTCGGCAATAGACAGGGGAAACATTTTAAGCGCCAGCCAAGTTGTAAATTCTAGGTTTGCTAATTATGCTCAAAAAAGTCTTACCACTGGAGAAAAGTTTATACAAGTTACTATTGGGGCCCAGAATGTTGGCACAGAGAATATACCACAAGGAGCTTGGGGAATGGGCAATTTAATTGATGCTGAGGGAAGAAACTTTGTTGCTGTGGATGATTATCTTGTAGCTCCCTGGATTTCCGATAGCAGTGTTTGCGGAGCAATGTTAAAACCAGCTTTTGATCCAACTTCATGCACGAAAATTTACGAAGTTGCGAAAACATCAAGTGGGTTTAGGTTGGTAGTTCTTTCTGGAAAGGGCAATATGCCAAGCAACCTTAGCTCTGGAAAAGTTGACTCATTTTTAATGGACTTAATTATAAAATAAAATGGCTGATATTAAAGACAATAAAGAGCAAATAAAGGGTTCAGAAAAAATTGCGCTCAAGCAAGAAGTGGGTTTCGCGCCAGAAGAATTGAGGGTTCCAGAAAAAAGGGACTTTTCTAAAGAAGAGAGAATTATTTCTGAGCAACTGAGAAGAGAAATTGAAATGATAGAGGTAGACGAAACAACTAAAAAAGAAGCAGAAATAAAAGCTAAGAAAATAGAATTTTTAGGAGAAGAAGATAAAATAAAACATCTTTTAGAAATGGCTAAAACCAAAGGATTAGTTTTTGCCATACAAGTGGCAAGAAAAATGAACGAACCCTATCTTTTAGATATTTTGCATGATACATTAGCTCAAGAAGGATATTATAAAGATTTTACTAAATAAGATATGTCAATTATTATAATCCCTGCGCTAATTTTTGTTTTTCTTTTTATTGTTTTAGCTTTTATAATAGTCTTAAAAGCAGAAAAGAAAGAAAAAAACTCGGTTTTCGATGGCTTAGACATGGTCCTTTTTTTGGTTATGATGCCCAAATACACTCCCAAAAAAGAAGGTGAGGGCCCAAAAGAAGAGAAGCTTATAATAGCTCAAATGGAACAGGTCTTTGCTAATTTTTTGTATTTAAAAAAGAGGAGACCGTTTCAGCCAGAGCCTTGTTGTGCATTTGAGGTTGCTTCTCAACTGGGTAGCTCGGATATTTCTTTTTATGTTGGGGTTCCTAAATATTTAGAATCTGTTTTCGAAAAATATGTGCAAGGAGTTTACCCAAATGCAATTGTAGATAAAATTCCTCAGGACTATACAATTTTCGAACCGCAAGGAGCAACCGCTGCAGCTTATTTAAAACTTTCAGAAAATGCACTTTTTCCAATAAGCACCTACCAGTCTTTAGAAGCAGATCCGTTGGCCTTAATTACAAATAATTTAAGTAAAATTGCGGCAGACGAGGGCGGGGCAGTGCAGGTGCTAATAAGGCCATTGTCTAAATTTAATTTAAGGCAATCTGGAGAAAAAGCTTTAAAAAAAATAAGAGAAGGCAAGTCGGTTTCAGCGGCAGTGCACGAGAGTTTTGGTTGGGGTGCTTCAAGCGCAATAGAATTGATTGACGAAGTTTTTGTAAGGGGACCCAAAGATTATAAGAGAAAAGAAGAAGAATCTTTAAACAAAGACAAAGAACAAGGCTTTGACCAGAAGGGATACGATTCCATACAGAATAAAATTCAAAAACAACCCTTTGAAACAAACATAAGGGTGGTTGCGTCTGCTCAAAAACAAGCAAGAGCTGAAGAAATTTTAAATCATTTAGTTTCTGCTTTTAGCCAGTTTTCTTTAGGGGCTAAAAACAGCTTAGAACCTAAAGAAGTTTTTAGAAAAGATTTGCAAAAATTAGTTTACGATTTCAGTTTTAGAAATTTTGACGATGGCCAGTCGGTCATTTTAAATTTAGAAGAATTAGCCAGTATTTATCATTTTCCAACGCACTATACCGAAACTCCATATATTAAGGCCGCTAAATCGGTTTCAACGCCGCCTCCATCAGATTTACCAGAAAAAGGAGAAATGTGCGTGGGAAAAGTTACATATAGAAACGAAGAAAAGAAAGTTTATTTTGCAGACAGAAAAGACAGAAGGAGACATTTTTATATTATAGGACAGACCGGAACCGGTAAGTCGGCTGTTATGGAGAGTATGATAGCCCAGGATATTGCCAATGGCGAAGGCGTGGCCGTTGTTGACCCGCACGGAGAAACGGTTGAACGTATTTTAGCTAATGTGCCTAAAAATAGAATAGAGGATGTAGTTATTTTTGAGCCTTCAGACATTGAGAGGCCTTGCGGATTAAATATGTTAGAGTACGACAGTCCTGAGCAAAAAGACTTTGCCGTGCAAGAAATGATTGCAATTTTTATGAAACTCTTCCCGCCAGAAATTATTGGCCCAATGTTTGAACATTATATGAGAAACGCCATGCTGGCTTTAATGGCAGACAAAGACAACCCAGGCACATTGGTGGAAATTCCTAAAATGTTTACCGATGTAAGCTTTTTGCAGCAAAAAATGGCAAAGGTCACTGACCCCATTGTGAGAAATTTTTGGACAAAAGAATGGGCTCAAACAACAGGATCCACTAGGTCTGATATGCTAGGATATGTTGTTTCAAAACTGGGCCGTTTTATTGAAAACGAAATGATGAGAAATATTATTGGTCAATCGCATTCTGGGTTTGATTTAGCTGAAATAATGGATAATAAAAAGATATTTTTAGCTAATTTATCGAAAGGTTTAACTGGCGAGGTGAATAGCTCTTTGTTGGGTTTGATTTTAATTTCCAAAATACAAATGGCGGCCATGAGAAGGGCTAGGGTGCCAGAAGATCAAAGAGTGGATTTTTATTTATACATTGATGAGTTCCAAAACTTTACAACAGATTCAATTGCTACAATTTTGTCAGAAGCCAGAAAGTATAAACTCAATTTAATAATGGCTCACCAATATATGCCTCAGTTAAAGCAGGAAATTCGCGACGCAGTGCTTGGGAACGTGGGTACAATTGGGGCTTTTAGAATTGGCGCTGAAGATGCTGAAAACTTAGAGAAACAATTTGAGCCAGGTTTTTCGCGCTTTGACTTGGTGAATTTAGATAATTTTTCTATGATAGTAAAAATGATGATTAACAACAGGGTTTCCACTCCTTTTAAGATGAACACCTTGCCTCCGCCGAAAGGAAACTCAGAAATAGTTTCTGCAATTAAAAAATTATCGAAATTAAAGTATGGTAGGCCCAAAGCCGAGGTAGAGCAGGAAATTAGCCAGCGTTCGTTTGTTGAGCCCCCAGTCACCACCTCTCCACCAGCCAGCTCGTCTCCTACTCGTTAACTCTTTTTACGTACTCGTCGGTTTCGGTGTTGATTTCTATTACATCTCCCTCTTCTACGAATAGGGGTACTTGGATTGTAGCCCCTGACTCCATTACTGCTTCTTTTGTTCCTGCTTGAGCTCGGTCACCTTTTAATCCTGGGGCAGTTTCCTTGACCTTAAGCTGTACTTTAACGGGTAGTTTAAAGGTAATAATTTTTTCTTCAAAAACAATTCCCACTACAATTTCATTTGCTTTTAAGTATTTTGCTTGAGTTCCTATTTGGTCCTCCGTGAAAAAAAATCTTTTTGATGGATCTTTTGGTTCACAAAAAAAGAATTGACCCTTTGTTTGGTATAAAAACTTAATATCTTTTTTTTCTAAATCAGCCTCATCAAAAACGTCTCCTTGCTGGAAATTTCTTTCTTGAACTCTGCCATCTATCAAATTCTTTATTTTAGACTGTATAACAGGTCTTCTTTGAGCCATTTTCATCATACTGGCTTCCAGCACTATCCATGGCTGACCCTCATAAATAAACTCAACGCCTGGTTTTAAATCTGTATGTGTCAACATATATTTTTTCGCTCGGCAACAAACTTTTTTCCGGCTATCTGGCACTTCGTGTCTCAGAGGCCTGCAAAAAGTTTATTGCCTAGCTTTAATTACTATTCTACGATTCGCCATTCTATAGTATTTTGCTTGTCAGCGAATTCGAGCCATTCGCCATATTTTGAGATTACATACCATTTCTTTTTGGCCTCCGAAAAAATCATTGGACCGCCTTTATAAAATGGTTTTTTAACTATTTCTTTGGGCTTTAATTTATCTAATTCGAGCCACTTTTTAAAAACAGTTTCAATAGCATAGTCTAACTTTCTGGTGCTTGCCCATTGGGCCACTTTATTAATGGCCTCTTTGGCTTTTTCAATTGAACCCGCTAAATCCAGCAATTGTTTTGCTGGTTTTGTAAACCTAGAATATACTATCTTCCTCTTTTTAGCATTTTCTTTCAATTCTTGCAAGCTGAGCCCTTTTGACTGAAAAAAGTGGGTAATTACCTGCCTTATGGCGGTTTCTTCTTTTAATTCTTCAAATTCTTTAATTTTTTTGGTTTTTATATATTCGTCTATTTTTTTAGAAATTTTCTCTCCAATTATTCTGGGCACCCTTAATCCTTCAACCACATCAGTCTTTAAATTATCTAAATAATCAGCAGCTTTTCTGTAAGCATTTATGTGAAACGCGCTGTCGCCCCTAATATTCAACAAGTCCGCCATCTCCCTGAATATCTTCGCAATTTCTTTATTCATATCTTGTGGCTTTAATTTTATGCTTTTTTATGATAATATTCAACCAATATGGAGAAAAGACACAGAGTTTTTATTGCTATAAACTTACCAGAGGAAATAAGGCGAGAGTTAGTCAAGTATTACGATAAATGGCCCGAATTACCGGCAAAATGGACCAGCAAAGACAATTTGCACATTACTTTAGAATTTTTGGGCGACTTAACTGACATTGAGATTGCTGATGTTTGTAAAGTTGTGAGCGAAATTAGCCAGAGGCATACTAGTTTTCCCTTAGTTTTAAATAAAATTTTATACGGCCCTCCTAAAAAAATGCCACCTCGCATGGTTTGGGCAGAAGGAGAGAAATCTGATGAATTGGCAGATTTAAAGGCCGACTTGCAAGAATTACTTTTAGAAAAGATTAGTTTTAAGCCCGAAGAACGATCCTTTTCTCCACACATTACTTTAGCCCGTATTTCTGAGTGGGAATTTAAAAAATTTGATATTGATGAAAGACCAGAAGTTAACGAAGATATTGATTTAACTTTTACAGCAGAGTCAATTGAGGTAATGGAGTCGGAATTAAAAAGAGGGGGCCCAGTTTATACAATCTTAGAATCACATCAATTAATTAATTAAAATTAATAAAAATATGTCTAAAAGCTCGAGAATAGAACAAGGAGCTAGGGAAGAGAAGGGAAAATTAAAAACTATTTGCTCTTGGTACAAAAAAGAACTGGGAGAAATAGAAGTTGATAATATATCAGGAGATGAAATAAGCCACGGCGTTTGTTCAGAATGTCATAAAAAGCTAAATTCAGGAGAAATAAAATAATACTGTTGACATAATAAAACAAATGTATTAAACTACGAGTGGTTCATCACAACATAACGAAAGGAGAACCAAATGGAAACGAAGCGAAATAAGCAGGGAAACATAAGACTCGCTAAAGCAGTCATGGATGTTTTGTCCAAACACCATATCCCCGTGGGGACCTCGGCAGAGTTTGCCACCATTCTGGCCGAAAAACTAGATCGCTTGGCTGCGTTCGAAGGTATCTCGCAAATACTTAAACAAGCAGGGCTAAAATCACTTACTGTGGCGGATGCCAACACGTTCTTCCAGGGATTGATGGGCACCAAACGGGCGCTGGATTCCAAAGAGGCCGAGACTATTGAGTTGAAAAAGAAATTGGCAGATGCGTTGTTGATGGCTCAGCAGTATCACCAGTTGGCCACAATGTTCCAACGACGTGTTGTCGGTCTCAGGCGGCGCGACCAAAGAGCAGTTAAGTTTATTGTCGAGCTGGCTCGTCAACGTAAGATTTTTGTTAACGGCGGCGATGTGGCTAATAATCTTCGAGCAACTCTTCGTTCGGTGACCAACACCAGCCTGCCAAAACATTTCTCTCAGCCGACACCGCGTCTCAGAATGGATGGCTTTCGTCTTCGATCAATGACTGATCGCACAAGGCCCCTTGACGAGAAATCCTTTAAGGAAATGTGTGGGCGCGCACAAGAAGTGATGGTTGACGAGGATGAATTGAGGAGAGGCCTCCCGGAGATGCTCGCCGAATTTGCAGCCTTCGCGCGACGACACGGGTTGCCTGATTGTGCTCATTGCGATGAGCATGATTGTCCTGAACACGCATTGCGTCGGGAAAAGAAATAACTAAACCGTTTGTTCTCAAAAGGTGCTCATAATATGGGCACCCATTTTTTTTACACAAAAAGATGATATAATGGCTATAATGAAAATACATTTAATTGGAATTGGGGGGATTGGGGTGTCAGCTTTGGCTCAGTATTACTTATCAAAAGGCCACGAAGTTAGTGGTTCTGATTTAGTTGCTTCAGAGATCACGGATTTTCTTAAAGAGAAGGGAACAAGGGTGTTTACGGGGAATTTCGCTAAAAACATAGAAAAAGATTTAGACTTAGTTGTTTATAGTCCAGCAGTAAAGCCAAACAACCCCGAGCTTAAAAAGGCAAAACAATTAGGTATAAAAATCCAGAGCTACCCAGAAGCCTTAGGCGACTTAACAAAGGAATTTTATACAATTGCTGTTTCCGGTGCTCATGGCAAAAGCACAACAACTGCAATGCTGGGCTTGGTCTTGGCAGCTGCTGGACTTGACCCCACGGTTATTGTGGGCACAAAAGTAAAAGAATTTGGAGGGTCTAATTTTAGGGAAGGAAAAAGCAAAATTTTAGTTGTTGAGGCCTGCGAATACGATTCATCATTTTTACATTATTCACCAAAAATAATAGTAGTCACAAATATTGATAAAGAGCACTTAGATTATTTCAAAACTTTTGCTAATGTTAAAAAAGCGTTTGAGAAATTTATTGCTAAATTACCCAAAGATGGGCACTTGGTCAAAGATATTACCCTAGATAATCCTGACGCTAAAAAAATAAAAAGTATTTTAAAGGTGCCGGGTAAGCACAATGTTTCTAATGCTTTGGCTGTGTTGCAAGTGGCAAGAATTTTAATGGTTCCCGATGCTATTACTTTCAAGGCGCTTTCAGAATTTACAGGTACTTGGAGAAGGTTTGAAATTGTAAAGCAAAGCAAAATAACAGTTATTTCTGATTATGGCCATCATCCCAATGAAATTAAGGCAACTCTACAGGCTGCCAGAGAAAAATTTAAAAAGAAGACAATTTGGTGTGTTTTTCAGCCTCATCAGCACCAAAGAACACATTATTTATTTAACGACTTTGTGAAAGTTTTCCGCGAAGCGCCAATTAACAAAATAATCATTACAGACATTTACGACGTAGCTGGCAGGGAGACTAAAACAATCAGCAGGGGAGTGAGCTCTAAAAAATTAGTTGAGAAAATAAATAAAGAGAGTGTAGTTTATTGTGCGACAAAAGATGTCGAGAAATACGTTAAAGAGAATATGAGTTCGGCAGATGTTTTAATAATCATGGGCGCTGGCGACATTTACCACTTGACAGAGAAGTTTTAATTTGCTATTATCCAAACATAGTTGAAAATTATAAAACCATTGATTCAAGTCCCCGACAAAAGCTAAAGCATTTTGACGGGGGTGGGCTTGATGAGGTGACCCTTGCACGAGTGAGGGTTCGGCTTCCTCCGTAATCATAGGATAATCGCTTATGTAAAACATAGTCGATGAGAATAAAAACAAGGTGGTACCACAGGTAAGACTTCCTGTCCTTGATCCCCATATTTATTGGGGCGCAAAGACGGGAAGTTTTTTGTTCTTTACAACTCAACAAATCTACAAGGAGAACCATGAGCGAAACAAATGAAGAATTAGTTTGTGCGATATGTGAAACAAAAAAACCGGCAACTGATCTGGGTGGTCGGAATAATTTTGTTCAGGTCATACGAGGCACATCTACAATAAATATCTGCAGGGAATGTGAGGTTAAATATAAGGCGGGGCAAGGACCAACCGGAGTTTGTTGCTGCTCGACAGCGCCCGCTCGTAGACGCACGGGTTGGGGCAATTAATGGCAAAAACATTCTTGTGGATAATGAAGCGCTACGGCGCTTCCTTTTTTTTGTATAAATTGGTATTATAGAGTAATTTATGGCAGATATAAACAAACAAAAAATAGAAGAGTTGTTAAGCCGTGGTATCGGCGAGGTTTTAGTTAAAGAGCGTCTTGCAGAAAAACTATTGAGTGGAAAGAAAATGCGCATAAAATTCGGAATTGACCCCACTGGAAACGTTTTGCATTTGGGGCATTCTGTTTGCTTGCGTAAATTAAGAGAATTTCAGGATTTGGGCCATCAAATCGTTTTCTTAATTGGTGATTTTACCGCTAGAATAGGTGATCCAACCGGTAGAACATCTAAAAGGGCGCCCATGAAAGACAAACAGATAAAAGAAAATATGAAGAGTTACAAAAAACAAGCCGGATTAATTCTGGATATGCGTAAAGTAGAGACGCGGTATAATTCTGAATGGTGGAATAAAATGAACCTTACAGAAATGATGCAGCTGGCGATGAAGGTTACCTACAGTCAAGTTTCTGCCAGGGAGGATTTCAAAAAAAGACTAGCAGAAGACGAAGATTTCACGGTAGAAGAATTTATGTATCCTATATTGCAAGGATACGATTCGGTTGAGCTTAAGGCCGATGTTGAGGTTGGGGGAACCGACCAAAAATTTAATATGCTAATGGGCCGCAGGATTCAGAGGCGCTATGAACAAGAAGAGCAAGATGTAATTACTATTCCTCTTTTGGAAGGACTAGATGGGAAGGATAAGATGTCAAAATCCCTTGGAAATTACATTGCCCTTACCGACGAGCCGAATAATATGTATGGAAAAATTATGACCCTACCAGACGCCCTCATTGCGCGCTATCTCGAACTTTGTACGTTTGTGCCGATAAGTGAAATTGAAGAAATAAAAAAAATGCAAAATCCAAGAGACCAAAAAGCTTTTTTGGCTAAGGAAATTGTGAAAATGTATCACGGCGAGAGAACTGCTGGTGTTGCAGAGCAAGAGTTTAACAGGGTTTTTAAAAGTAAAGAGCTACCAAGCGATATCCCATTTTTTACTACAGATAAAAAAGAGTATTTTATGTTAGACTTATTATGCGACACGAAATTAACAGAGTCAAAAAATGAAGCTAAGCGATTGGTGGAGGCCGGCGCGGTAGATGTAGATAACAAAACAGAGAAAGATTGGAAAAAACCAGTTCAAATTAAAGATGGAATAATAATTAAAGTTGGCAGCAGAAAGTTTATAAAATTAAAAATTAAAAATTAAAAATTTCGTTGATATGCAACATAGATTTTTAGTAGTAGAGACGGCAAAACACATAGGCGAAAAAGTGAAAGTTCAGGGCTGGGTTAATACAAGAAGGGCCCATGGGAAAATTTTATTTATAGACCTGCGAGACATTAGCGGAATCTTACAGGTTGTTTTTGTGCCCTCGAATAAAGAAGTTTATGATATCGCCCAAGGCTTGAGGCCAGAGTGGGTTGTGGAGATTGTGGGTCAAATTGTAAAAAGGCCAGAGCAAATGGTAAACCCTAAAATTGAAACAGGCCAAGTGGAGCTTTCGGCAGAGTCCATGGTAATTTTATCGAAATCAGAGACCTTGCCATTATCTATTGAGGGCCCAGGTTATCATATTGGAGAAGAAACCAGGATGAAGTATAGGTATTTAGACTTAAGGAGAGACAGAATGAAGCTAAATCTTATTATGCGACATAAGATAATAAAGTTTATCAGAGATTTTTTGGATAAAGAAAATTTTGTTGAGGTAGAAACTCCTATTTTGACAAAATCAACCCCAGAGGGTGCCAGAGACTATATTGTTCCTTCCAGAATGAATCCGGGTAAGTTTTATGCGCTTCCACAGTCGCCTCAGCAATACAAGCAACTTTGCATGGTTGCGGGTCTGGAAAAATATTATCAAATAGCCAGATGTTTTAGAGACGAGGATCCAAGGGGGGACAGGCAGCCAGAATTTACCCAACTAGATATGGAAATGAGTTTTGTTGAAAGGGAAGACGTTATGGAACTTACAGAAAGAATGTTTATTACGCTTGTTAAAACTCTTTACCCTCAGAAAAAGATCCAGGAGATCCCCTTCCCAAGAATAACCTATAAAGAAGCGATGAAAAAATACAAGAGCGATAGGCCAGATGTTAGGAAAGATAAGCACGACAAAGACTTATTGGCCTTTTGCTGGGTTGTCGACTTCCCATTTTTTGAGAAAACCGATGAAGGCAAATGGACATTTACCCATAATCCATTTTCAGCCGCTCTGCCAGAATACAGAGACGATTTGCTAAAGCAAGAAAATATAGAAAAAATATTAACAAGTCAATATGACATTGTTTTAAATGGGTCTGAAATAGGCGGGGGATCAATTAGAAATCATAGACCCGAAGCATTAGAGGTTGTCTTTGAAATAATGGGATACAAGAAAGAGGAGATACATGATAAATTTGGACACATGTTGCAAGCTTTTGAGTACGGGGCCCCACCTCATGGGGGCATTGCTCCGGGACTTGATAGAATAGTTTCTATTTTACAAAACGAACCAAACATTAGAGAAGTTATTGCTTTTCCGAAAACTGGAGACGGACGAGATTTTATGATGCAAGCTCCATCAGAAGTTAACAAAAAACAATTGAAAGAACTGCATATTAAAATTTCCCAATGAACCTAAAACGAGTTATTTTAGGACCATTATTATCTTTCTTATTTCTGGGACTCTTCACTTATGTAATTGCTGTTGAGCAGTGGGTTTTTGATTATTCTTTAGCAAGTATTTCAAGCGTAGTTGATAGCGTTGTGGAAATGCCTAAAAAAATAACTCCAGAAATAAACGCAAAATCAGCCCTTTCTATTGAAAGCAATCTTAATGGAATAAACAGGGTTATTTTTAAAAAAGGAGGAGACATATCGCTACCCATAGCCAGTCTTACCAAACTGATGACAGCTGTCATAGTTTTAGATAATTACAATCCTTCGCAATCGATAATGGTTAGTCAGTTAGCAGACCTGCAATTGCCGGTTAAGCAAGACGTAAAGATAGGAGACAATGTTTTAGCCAAAACACTTTTAGAGATAATGATAGTGGGGTCTAGTAACAAGGCAGCTTATGCTTTGGCTGAAAATTTATCTATGGAAAATTTTGTTAACCTGATGAATGAAAAAGCCACGTTTTTGGGTTTGAAAAATACTTCTTTTGCAGACCCAACTGGGTTGAGCTCAGAAAATGTTTCTACGGCCCAAGATTTGTCCAAATTAGCAGAATACGTTATAAAGAACTATCCAGAGTTAGCAGAAATAAGCAAAATAAAAGAACTTTATGTTCCGGGAATTGGGTTAATTTCCAACACCAATCAAATGTTAGGAGATCTTCCTGAAGCAGTTTGCAGTAAAACTGGGTTTACTGCCGCAGCTAAGGGATGCCTACTTTTAGTAACCAGCAACCTCAAAAGCGGAGATTATTTAATTAATATTATATTGGGCGCAGATGGCAGGTTTATTGAAATGGAAAAATTAGTTAAGTGGTCCAGCGAATCTTGTAAATAAAAAAATGACAACAACCTTAGACATTATAAAAATTTTTGTTTTGGCCGCGACAGCCTCAGTTGTAGCAATTTTGTGGTGCCCCATGCTGACTAATTTTTTGTACAAACATAAATTTTGGAAAAAGTCGGCCAGACAATTAGCAATTTCTGGCGAAGAGGCAGTTGTTTTTAATAACCTACATAAAGAAAAAGAAGTTAACACTCCTCGCATGGGCGGTCTTCTTATTTGGATAACAGTTCTTGTTGTAACCATAATATTTTATTTTACCCCATTTAATTTTTTATCTAGAAGTCAGACCTGGTTACCTGTTTTTACTTTATTTGTTGCTTCATTGGTTGGGTTAATCGATGATATTCTAACCGTTAGGGGTTGGGGCAAATATATTGGCGGAGGCCTTTCTTTTAAAAAACGTTTGTTGATTGTAATTCTAATTGGCCTTATTGGCAGCATATGGTTTTATCAAAAATTAGGTTGGGATGTAATATTTATTCCATTCATTGGAGATATTTCTATTGGTTTGTGGTACATCCCTTTATTTATTTTAGTAACAGTTGCTTGCTGGTCTGGGGGAATTATTGATGGATTAGACGGTTTAGCTGGCGGAACTTTTGCATCAATTTTTGGAGCGTTTACAATTATAGCTCTTTCTTTGGGGAAAATTGACTTAGCAACTTTTTGCGCCGTTGTAAGCGGAGCTTTGTTTGCTTTTTTGTGGTTTAATATTCCTCCAGCCAGATTTTACATGGGCGAAACAGGCATTTTGGGCCTTACAACAACATTAGCTGTAATAGCTTTTCTAACTGACTCTGTTTACGTTTTGCCAATAATTGCAGGACTTTTAGTAATAGAGGTGTTATCTGCGATAGTTCAACTTTTATCTAAAAAATTTAGGCATAAAAAAGTTTTTCTATCTGCCCCAATCCATCATCATTTTGAGGCACTTGGCTGGCCCTCATATAAGGTAACTATGCGAGCTTGGATTGTTGGGGTAGTACTGGCTTTTATCGGAGTTGCCCTTCGCCTATTGAGATAATTTTAAAAAAGACTATAATATTTTTATACAAGGGCCCATAGTAAATCGGCATTACGCCTCCATGGCATGGAGGAGGGCGGGGTTCAATTCCCCGTGGGTCCACTTGCGTGGTATAATAGAGTTGGTAAAATAATACTATTAAATAATAAATAAAAATATGAAGAAAATACTTTCTATTATATTATTAATTTCTTTTTTGGTTTTAACTTCTGGCGCAGTCTTGGCTCAGGCAGATCAAGCTCAAGACCAGGGAAAACCAGAAACCACGACACAGCAACAAGCTTGCATTAAGGCTGCTCAAGAAAAAAGAGATGCGGCAATTAAAACAGCTAAAGAGGCCTTAGATTCTGCAAGTAAAGATGCCTTTGAAACAAAACAGAGCGTTATTAAAGAAGCTACGGGCGCATTTAATTTAGCAACCAAAGCTGCCCTGAAAGTAAAGCAAGATGCCCTTGCTCTTGCAGAAAAAAGTACAGATCCCAGCGTTCGTGCTCAGAAAATAAAAGAGGCAAATGATGCGTACAATAATAATAAAACAGTGAAAGAGGCTAGGGTTGAGCAGACAGAAGCAATAAGGGTAGCTAACGAAGTTTATGACAAAGACGAAGCAACAATAAAGGCAAAACCAGCATATGCGGTTGCAGTAAAGGCAGCTAATGATCAGTTCCAGATAGACGAAAAAGTTTGCATAGAAAAAACAAAAGGAAATAAAAATGGATTTTTCAAAAGAATAGGAGATGGAATATCGGGATTCTTTTCCAAGATATGGGGTTTTTTAACCAGAAATAAAAAATAAAAGTTAAAATTTCGTGAACAGCAAAAAAATAATTTATTCGATTATTCTGTGTTTATTATTTATTGCTGTTTTTGTTTGTGGCGCTTGGTTTGGTGTAAAAAAAATAGCCTACAATGTACCTCAGCCAAACACTATCGATTTTTCTCTTTTTTGGGATGCATATAATCAGCTTAAGGATAATTTTATAAACCCCTCCAACATAACCAATCAAAAAATTCTTTACGGCGCCATAAGGGGCATGACGGATTCTTTGGGGGACGATTACACTAACTTTTTTGACCCTAGCCAAGCACAAAAGTTTAAACAAGATCTTTTTGGATCTTTTAACGGTATAGGAGTTGAAATTGGGATTAAAAAAGATTTACTCACAGTAATAGCGCCCCTAAAAGGAACTCCAGGAGAAAAAGCGGGACTAAAATCTGGAGATATAATTTTAAAGATAGATGGAAAAGATACTGCCAACATAACAGCAGATGAGGCAGTAGAATCAATTCGAGGACCAAAGGGAACAGAAGTTACTCTCGCTATTTTACGGGAAGATTGGAATAATTCCAAAAATATTAAAATTACAAGAGACACAATAGAAATTCCTACTATTGATTGGTCACTAAAAGATGACAATGTAGCCTACATACAAATTTATCAGTTTGGAGAAAAAATTTCTTCTGATTTTGCAATAGTGGCTTCAGAAATTTTACAAAGCTCAGCTAAAAAAATAATATTAGATTTAAGGGATAATCCTGGCGGATACCTTTCTGCCACACAAGATATTGCAGGATGGTTTTTAGAAAAAGGAAAAACAGTGACAATAGAAAGCTTTGGAGACGATAAGCCAGAGCAAACTTATAAAACAGAGGGCAGCTCCAGTTTTATTAATTACCCGACAGTTGTTTTAATAAACCAGGGTTCGGCTTCTGCCTCGGAAATTTTAGCAGCCACCTTAAGAGACAATAGGGGCGTAAAACTTATCGGAGAAAAATCTTTTGGAAAAGGGTCTGTGCAAGAGGTTATAGATTTGCGGGGCGGATCATTCCTCAAAATAACTATTGCCGACTGGTTAACTCCCAAGGGGAAATCTATTTCTGAAGCAGGATTAACTCCAGACATAAGTGTTGAAATCACAGATAAGGACGCAGAAGAAGGTAAAGACCCGCAACTAGACAAAGCCCTTGAAATTATTAAAGCTTTAAAGTAGAATATCAATATATGAAAGTTATTCTTTTGCAAGACATTGAAGGTCTTGGTAAAAAATTTGAAGTAAAAGATGTTTCGGCTGGGCACGCCAGAAATTTTTTATTGCCCAATAAATTGGTAAAGGCCGCAACCAAAGATGCTTTAAGTTGGCTAGCCGAACAAAAAGAGATTATAGAAAAAGTGGCAGAAGAGGACTTAAAGAAAACGCAAGGAGTAGCGTCGGGGCTAGATGGATCTGAAGTAAATATTACGGTAAAAATTGGTGAGGACGGACAATTATTTGAATCAATAAATACGCAAAAGATAGCTGAAAGATTAAAAGAAATGGGATTTGGTGTTAAAAAATCTCAGATAAAATTAGAAAATCCCATTAAAGAAGTTGGCGAGTTCCCAATAAGTATAAGTTTAGATCACAACTTAGAGGTTGAGATAAAACTAATAGTAATGGGACAAAAACAAGAAAACTCAAAAGAGGATTCTGAAGAATAATATGGTGCTAAAGTATATTTTTGTAGTGGGTGGAGTTATGTCTGGTGTGGGAAAAGGAGTTGCAACTGCATCAATAGCAAAACTTCTCCAGTCGCGCGGATTTAATGTTACGGCCATCAAAATTGATCCATATGTCAATGTTGATGCTGGGACAATGAACCCAACCGAACACGGAGAGGTTTTTGTTTTGGACGACGGAATGGAGTGTGACCAGGATATGGGAAATTATGAAAGGTTCTTAAATACAAGTTTATCTGGCGCTAATTATATGACTACGGGAAGCGTTTATCTCTCTGTAATTCAAAAAGAAAGAAATTTAGAATACGAAGGCAAGTGCGTTGAGGTGGTGCCTCAAATTCCGCTCGAAGTTATTAGTAGAATAAATAAGGCCGCAAAAAAGAACAAAGCAAATGTTGCCATTATAGAAATTGGGGGAACAGTGGGAGAGTATCAAAACATTCTTTTTCTAGAAGCTGTACGTATGTTAAAAAATAAAAATCCAAAAGATGTTTTGCTGGCTTTGGTCAGCTTTATTCCCACGCTCGGAGCTGGTGGCACAGAATTAAAAACAAAACCGACGCAGTACGCAGTAAAAAGTTTAAATTCGGCAGGGTTGCAACCAGATCTTGTTTTAGCCAGAGCTGGGGTTCCGCTAGACCAAAAAAGAAAAGAAAAGCTTCAGTTTATGTGCGGATTAGAAGAAGGTGACGTTATTTCGGCCCCAAACATAGAAAGCATTTACGAAGTGCCAATTAATTTTGAAAAAGATAATATAAGCTCTAGAATTTTAAAAAAGCTTTCTTTAGAGCCCAAAACAAAGGACCTAAAAGAATGGAAGGCTCTTGTCAAAAATATAGAAAACCCCAAAGGTGAGGTTAAAATTGGCATTGTGGGCAAATATTTCGGTAGTGGAGATTTTGTTCTTACGGATTCATATATTTCTGTAATCGAATCGGTTAAGCACGCAGCTTATTTCTGGAAAGTAAAACCCATAATTGATTGGCTAGATTCAGATGTTTATGAAAAAGATTCTTCAAAATTAGAAGAACTTAAAGAATTTGACGGCATAATTGTTCCTGGCGGTTTTGGTAACAGGGGTATTGAAGGAAAAATAAGAGTAATTCAATATTGCAGAGAAAACAGTATTCCTTATTTTGGCCTTTGTTACGGCATGCAACTGGCCTGCATAGAGTTTGCCAGGAATGTCGCTGGCCTTAAAGACGCACACACAACAGAAATAAATCCAAAAACCAAAAACCCAGTTATAGATTTAATGCCAGAACAGAAAATTTTAATGAAGGAAAAAAGATACGGCGGGTCAATGCGTTTGGGGGCTTATCCTTGCAAACTTATTAAGGGAACTAAAGCTCAGGAAGCTTACGGTGAAAATAAAATTTCTGAAAGACACAGACATCGTTTTGAGTTTAACAATAAATACAAAAAAACCCTTATAGATAAAGGGTTAGTTGTTTCAGGCATAAATCCAGAAAGAGATTTAGTTGAAATAATCGAAATAAAAGACCATCCGTTTTTCGTGGGTACTCAGTTCCACCCAGAGTTTAAATCTAGACCATTAAGCCCGCATCCATTATTTAAAGAGTTTATAAAATCAGCTATTTAGACTTTCCTGCTTGGACCGAGACAACTGTTGCCATTCTGCTTGTGCCGTTATAAAGCCTTTTAGATTTTTGAGAAAAACTCACAACCCCATCTGTCATTGCGTAAATGGTGTCGTCAGAACCTTTATTGACATTCTTTCCCAGAAGATATTTAGTTCCCCTTTGTCTGACAATAATCATCCCAGTTTTAACTTTTTGTCCGTCGGAAACTTTGATTCCGAGTCTTTGGCTGTTCGAATCCCTTCCTAACCTAGAGGAACCTCCTTGTTTAGTTTTTGACATATTTTAAGCGTTTAAAGTATATTATTATGTTTCTCATCTTACCAAAAATAGTAGGCTTTGTCAAATCCCGTTTTAATGATATAATGCTATTTATTATAATTATTTTATTGGTATTGCTATCTTTTGCAGCAGGATTTATAATCGCAAAATACCAATCAAAAACACCAATACAAATAGAAAAAGCTTTATGAAAATTCCGCAACACATAGTTTTATTTCCCGACGGCAACAGGCGTTGGGCAAAACAAAAGGGCATACACACATTAGAGGGGCATAAACAGGGCTATAATAATCTTTTGGATTTTTCTGAGTGGTGTAAAAATAGGGGAGTGAAGGTTCTCACTGCTTATGGTTTTTCAACAGAAAACTGGAACAGATCAAAAGAAGAAGTTGATTATTTAATGCAGCTTATAGAGAAGCATTTGATTGATAATTTATCGAAATACGAAAAAGACGGCATAAGAGTCAGAGTGATAGGGCAGAGGGATAGGTTGCCGAAATCATTGCAAGAAGCCATTAAAAAAGCGGAAGAATCGACAAAAAATAATTCAAAATTATATTTAAATTTAGCCGTGAGTTATGGTGGTAAGTGGGATATTTTAAGCGCAGTTAAAAATATAATAAAAGAGGGGATTAGCCCAGACAAAATAGATGAAAAACTATTTGATGATCATTTATCAACTGCTGGCTTACCGGCCCCAGATTTAGTAATAAGAGCAGGCGGAGAGATGAGGATGTCAAACTTTGTTTTGTGGCAAGCAGCTTATGCAGAACTGTATTTCTCGCCTAAGATGTGGCCAGAATTTACAGAACAAGATTTAGACCAGGCCCTTGCAGAATTCGACAAGCGGTCAAGGCGTTTTGGCAAGTAGTTTTTATTGTGCGACACTTGGGTTAGTAAAAAACGGCAGAGAGGCCGCTTTTTTAGTTTGATCTGGAGAGGGTTTTGGCCATGTCGAGCCATTTAGAACGTCGGGCGCGGTTTTTGTACTTGGCGCAGGATTTATGGATTTCTATGAGAGAACAGATTTCGTTTTTTTTCCAGCCAGCCAATGCTTTGCCTTTATTCCTTTGAATTATCTCAACTGCTTTTGCCCAAAGTTCAAAATCTTTCTTTTTTTTGCCCATTAGAATGTTTTTTCTAAAAAAGGGGACTACGCTATCAGCAACGTCACTAATTTTCTGTACAGAATATCTTGCTTGATCTTTTGAAGCGCAGATCTGTCCGCAACATAATGCGATTTTTATTTTATTTAAAAATTTAGCATTCTTTTTGGGAACCGTTACAATAAATTGGGTTTTCCATCTGTAGTAAGTGGGGGAGTTGGTTCTTTCTTTTCTGGTATCTTTGCGAAACTGTAAATCAAAACACCCGTCATTGCTAACCAGTGTTGGAATACTAAAAGCTTCTTTTGCCATATACTTAATGTTACTATATATCCAATTATGCGACAAGGATTGTTGACTATTGGGGAGTTATCTCATAATGTTAAATTAGGTCGTTCACATCACAACAATTTGGAGGAACATGAAATCACTCAGAATTAACTGTCCAATATGTAAAGGTCTTTTAGTTTTCGATGAACCAGAAGAAATCCCAAAATCTCGAATAAAGGCTTTAATACAAAGGAAAAATTCTTTTCACTGCCCAAAATGTGGAAGTGAGCTTGATTACGAGTGGCGCTACGAAGCACACGCGAGCACCTCTCCGACTGGAGAGCGTCGCCCATGTTTTTATTTGAAGATACCTTGTGCCAGAGAGCAGAGGGAGGAATATGAAAAAAAATCGCCATTTGCCAAAAGGGCTAATGGGCAAATAGCAGACCCCTCCGATTCAACAGTTTAGTGGCCGAGTTTCGCAATAGCGATCCCCGGCTATTTTTATTATGCGACACCTTGGTGTTACTTTTTGTCGGGGTCGGAGTGGAATTGGTGATGAATGTCGCTAAGCCTTTTGTTGGTGACGTGTGTGTAGATTTGAGTGGTAGCAATATTACTGTGGCCCAAAAATTCTTGGATACTGCGCAGATCAACACCTTGGTTTAATAAATCAGTAGCATAGCTGTGGCGCAGAGTGTGTGGGGTAGTGAAAATTGGCACGCCTGAAAGTAGGGCATATTTTTTTACGATACGTTCTATGGATCTTGAAGTAAGTCTCGAGTCGGTGTTGTCAGATTTATCTCTAAAGTTTATAAACAAAGCTTTTTGGTTTAAGTGTTTTGAGTTATTTCTTATTTCCAGGTACTTTTTAATGTAGTCTAAAGATCTTTCAGAAAAATAAACCACACGTGGTTTACCGCCTTTTCCAATAATTCCAAGCTCCATTCCGCCAGCTGGCGGACTTTTTGTATTGTTAAACTGCTCAAGATTTAGGGCAACTAATTCGGCTATTCTTAGCCCAGTTGAGAAAAAGGCCTCTAAAATAGCCCTATCTCTAATACTTACGTCATTTTTAGGCTCAACTGAAGCCAAAAGCTTGCTAATTTGGTCTAAGCTAAGGAATTTTATGGTTTTTTTACCTTTATCGGCCTTAGGAAGGGCTATTTTATCAGGGGGCAGCGATTGCACGTCTTTTGCCACAAAATAGCCTAAAAAGGCCCTTAAAGCGATTAAATAGTAGTTCTGGGTGCCCTTAGATAGTAATTTACCTGTAGAGGGGCTTGGCTGCCTTGATAGGTATAGTCTATAGGCCCAGACATGCTCTGAGGTCAATTGATGGGGGAGAAGCGAGCTCAATTTAGCCTGGTCGAGCCAAGAAAAAAACTTTTGTAAATATTTTTTATAATTTTCCTGAGTATTATCTCGCAAACCCTTTTCGACCTCGCAATAATCTAAAAAATCTTGCAGATGTTGTTTTAATGGTTTTGATGAGTTTTTCATTGTTTTTATTAATTCATTGGATTGTCCCCTCCAAAACGTCGGTTTACCTACATTTTGCGACATATCCTATATATTAATAATAGGGCCTCCCCGCGCCCTGGTCAACCCCTAATTATTAACAGATTAGCAACTGCTATTATTTTTTCTAGTAATAATATATTCGTAACTCCAGCAAAACAATCTCTAATTTTTTTTCTGATTTTTTTGCTTTCGCTCCCCCACTCCATACTAACTTACCATTTTAACGGCCTCGGCGATTCTTTTTATGGTTTTTTCTTTGCCTAAAATATCGGCTATTTCGAATGGACTTGGCGAAAACTCTTTTCCAGACAAAGCCACTCGTAATGGCCATAGTAAAAATCCCTTGTTTTGTTCTGGGTAACCATTTTC
>Ga0172371_10003113_pt1 | contig 25889 bp, 24 predicted proteins | sample Lak12m_FD_114543 | JGI IMG/M metagenome (GOLD analysis project Ga0172371, IMG submission 114543) | Freshwater microbial communities from Kabuno Bay, South-Kivu, Congo - kab_022012_12m | ecosystem: Environmental > Aquatic > Freshwater > Lake | place: Democratic Republic of the Congo: South-Kivu... | reverse complement strand
GCATCGAGGAGGTGTTTTCCATCCGAAAGAAGGGCAGTATGGTTTGTAATTATTCCGAGATGTTTTCCTTCTAACATGGAAAGATGTTCGGTAAGAAGGACATCGGCACCGTAAGCAAATTCAATTTTAGTTTGACCCCAAAGGGAGGTCACCATCAAAAAGAAAAGGAATATAAATTTATTTATCATTTACGAAATGCTTTCTTGCTAATGACCAAGCCGCCAGTGTCAATCCATCCCAAATGCTATTTTCATCAATCATTTGTTCTATTTCTGAAGGAGAAAATTCAAGGAGAAGAAATTCTTCGGTTGCGTCTTTTGGGAGTGGTGAATGAAATAATTTTTCTGCCAGGAAAACTTTAGAGATTTCATCTGCCGCACCGGTAAAAGGAGCGAACTCTCCAATCTCAGTTAATACTTCAGCGGAAAATCCTGTTTCTTCACGAAGCTCTTTCAATGCATTATCATTGTAGGAAATTCCTTCTTTAACGCCTCCGCACGGGAATTCAATACTTTCCCGCCCGTTGAGGTAACGGTATTGCTTCACCATTACAATTTTCTTTTGCTCGGTTACCGGAATAACCATCGACGAGCCGAATGTATGAACGTAATGATAAATTCCTTTCTCTCCGTTTTCGAGAGCAAATTCATCAATCATATAACTCCAGTGGTCGTTCCGGAATTTTGTTGTAGAAGAAAGTTTCTTCCAGTGCAGCACGTTTACATCCGTACTTTTTATTATTGGTTGTTATTTAACAAGTCGTCTTTGGAGAAGAAATGAGCAATTTCGATCGCCGCATTTTCGTCTGAGTCGGAACCGTGAACTGCGTTGCGGCTTTTATCTTCCGCGTAGAGTTTTCTTACGGTACCTTCTTCGGCAACAGTAGGATCAGTAGCGCCGATAAGTTTTCTGTATTCAGCTACTGCATTTTCTTTTTCAAGAGCAAGGGCAACAACGGGACCGGAAGTCATATATTCAACTAACTTGTTATAGAAGAAACGTTCTTTGTGGACTTCATAAAATCCCTGAGCTGATGCTGTTGTTAAGTGGGTCATCTTCATAGCTAAAATTTTAAATCCGGCATTCGTTATCATCGTTATAATTTGGCCGGTGAAGTTTTTTTCCACAGCATCGGGTTTAATCATTGCGAATGTTCTGTTAGTCATTTATTCTCCTTTATTCATAAAAAATGCGTCACCCGTTTTGGGGATGACGCGTGAAAATTTTTAATTCTTGATCTATTATTTTTTATTCGATTTTTTAGCCGTATTTTTTTTCTTTGCGACAACTGCTTTTGATTTTTTCACCGGTTGCTTCTTTGCGGACATTGCATCCAAAGCTTTTTTCATAGTAATGCCAATTTCGGCAGGACTTTCAACCACATGAATACCGGCTTTTTTCATTGCGGCCATTTTTTCGGCGGCTGTTCCTTTTCCGCCTGAAATAATTGCGCCCGCATGTCCCATTCTGCGTCCGGGAGGAGCAGTTCTTCCGGCAATAAATCCGACGACAGGTTTCGTAACAGTTTTCTTGATAAATGCCGCGGCATCTTCTTCCGCACTTCCACCAATTTCACCAATCATAACGATTCCTTCTGTTCCCGGATCGTCGTTAAACATGTTAATACTTTTTTTGAATTGTGAACCGATTATAGGATCACCGCCGATTCCAACGCAAGTTGATTGCCCGATTTTTAAGTCTGTTAATTGTTTAACGGCTTCGTACGTGAGAGTTCCGGAACGAGAAACGACACCGATTTTTCCCTGCTTGTGAATGAATCCCGGCATAATACCAACTTTTGCTTTTCCGGGAGAAATAACACCCGGGCAGTTTGGCCCGACTAGCACAACATCTTTGTTTTTAATTGCATTGTATGTTGTGGTCATATCTTTTGCGGGAATTCCTTCCGTGATGCAAATGATAACTTTGATGCCTGCATTAGCAGCTTCTAAAATTGCGTCCGAAGCGAATGCAGGCGGAACAAAAATAACGGAAGTATTAGCTTTTGCTTTTTCTACGGCTTCTGCCACTGTATTAAAAATAGGGACTTTAGTTCCTTCAAATGTAGTTCCGCCTTTACCGGGAGTTACCCCGGCAACTACGTTTGTTTTATATTCAATCATTTGTTTGGTATGAAAAGAACCTTCACCGCCGGTAATTCCTTGAACTACCAAGCGCGTTTTTTTATCTACCAGAATGCTCATGATGCTTTCCTTTATTCGCTAAGATTACAAATTTCGTTTGTTAAAATTACTGAATTTGGAGGAAATAACAGTAACGATTCGCAAATTCTATTTCTTATTGCGGTTTTTCTGTGGAAGAGAAAATGGTTATTTTTCATTCGAATTTTTTGTATTAGTTGAAGGAAATGTATGAATCTTGCTGTTATTGGAACCGGTTATGTCGGGTTAGTTTCGGGAACCTGTTTTGCTGAAATGGGGAACTCGGTTATTTGTGTAGACAATCACCCCGAAAAATTGAAGAAACTTCAACGTGGAGAAGTAACAATTTATGAACCGGGATTGGAAACAATTTTTCATCGCAACATTGCTAAGAGGAGATTATTCTTTAGTGATAATTTAAAAGAGGCGATTCTTTCAAGTGAAATCATCTTTCTTTCTCTACCAACTCCGCAAGGGGAAGACGGTTCCGCTGATCTGCAGTACGTTCTTGGTGTTGCAGAAGAAATCGGAAAAATCTTGAAGAAAAATGATTCAAAAACTTTTAAAATTATCGTAAATAAAAGTACAGTACCGGTTGGTACGGCAAAAAAAGTGGAAGCACAGATTGCAAAAGCCGGAGTATCAAATTTTTCAATCGTCTCAAATCCGGAGTTCTTGAGAGAAGGATTTGCTGTTGATGATTTTCTCAAGCCGGACCGCATCGTTATCGGTACGAGCGATGATTATTCAAAGAAAAAAATGGTTGAGTTGTATGAACCGTTTGTGCGTCAAGGGAACCCAATTTTAACAATGGATACTCCGAGTGCCGAGGTGACAAAGTATGCGGCTAACTCTTACTTGGCTATGAGAATAACCTTTATGAATGAGCTTGCTAATTTTTGTGAAAAAGTTGGCGCGAATATCGATATGATTCGCCGGGGAATGGGAACTGATAATCGAATCGGGAAAAGATTTTTGTTTCCGGGAATTGGATACGGCGGTTCTTGTTTTCCAAAAGATGTGAACGCGCTCATAAAAACCTCAGAAGAAAACGATGCACTGTTGACGATTCTACAGCGTGTCGATCAAGTAAATAAAGCTCAGAAATTGGTATTAGTGAAAAAAGTGCTTGAACATTTTGGAGGGAACGTAAAAGGAAAACATTTTGCTGCTTGGGGATTGGCATTCAAACCAAATACCGATGACATGCGTGAAGCTCCTTCAGTAGTCATCATTAACGAACTCTTGAAACACGGCGCAACAGTAGCAGCTCATGATCCTGTTGCAACAGAAACGGCTCGATTTTATTTACAAGAGAGAATTACCTACACAGACAATGAATACGACGCCCTCAAGAATGCCGACGCGCTGCTTGTTTTTACGGAGTGGAATGAATTTAGAAATCCCGATTTTAACGTTCTCTCAACTTCATTAAAAAATAAAGTGATTTTTGACGGAAGAAATATTTTTGATCCAATCAAAATGAAAGAATTGAATTTCACGTACTATAGTATCGGCCGCGAGATCGTGAAAGTCTAAGCGATGCATAAAAAAGTTTTTCTCCTTCTTCTATTTTTTCTCTTACCTCTGAGTTTTGCCGAGAGTATCCAGCAGTTCGGAATGATTGGGGATTTGAAACTTGAAAAAGGAGGAGTGCTCAAGGATTGCAAAGTTGGATACAGAACTTTTGGAAATTTAAATAGCAAGAAATCAAATACCATATTGATTCCGACTTGGTTTGCCGGAGTAAGCAAAGAAGTTGTTAATTTGCTTGGGCCACAAGGACTGGTTGATACCACCGACTATTTTATTGTTGTAGTTGACGCACTCGGGAATGGTATTTCCACATCACCTACAAATTATTTCGGAGACGAATTTCCATCGATAACAATTCGCGATATGGTGAATTCCGAATATCTTCTTTTAAAAAATATTTTAAGTGTTGACCATCTCTTCGCCATAATTGGCGGGTCTATGGGGAGTATGCAAGCATTTGAGTTTGCAGTTGCCTATCCAAATTTTGTTGATAAAATTATTCCTTATGCTGCTTCACCTAAAGTAACTTCAAATGATAAAATTATTTTCAGTTTGATGACCGAAATAATTACTTCCGGTAAAAAGTACGGTGAGCCCGAGGATGAGATTATTAAAAAATTAAATATTACTATTCAACTGCTCGCGCGAACGCCGGAACATGTTAATCGGACCTACCCGGATGAAAAATTCAAAGAGCTTGAAAAGAGATTTGAGCGACCTTCTCCCGTATTCACATCAGCGTGTTATTTGGCTCAACTTGGAGCGATGGTTAATCATGATATTACGAGGGACTACCGTAGCTCTTTTGTTGAAACGGCAAAACACGTTTCCGCCAAGTTTTTTATTATTGTATCCGAAACGGATTTACTCCTAAATCCAAAACCGGCGGTTGAGTTTGCCGAAGCGGCACATGCAAAATTGCTTATCCTAAAAAATGATTGCGGACATCTCGCGGTTGGGTGCGAATTAGCAAAGTGCCGTGAAGAAATAGGAAAATTTTTAAACGATTAAACCCGGCGGTTCCGATGAAATCTGTTCTTATCTCTTTCCTCGGTTTGTTTTTAATTATTTGGACCACTTCTATGAATGCTCAAACTACTAAACCATCTTGGATGACAAATGCAGTTCAAAAAATGTCAGACGAACTCGTTGTGAAATTTGGTGAATCGAAGAGAACTGTAATACTGAAAGGATTAAGTCAAGTTGCAGAATTCTGGTTTGAAGAAGACGGGAATGAAAATCAATTTGAAGAATTTGTATTGCAAAATTTCGCTGGAGATAAAAATTCTCATGATGAACTTTTGCATCGTTTCGAATATCTGCTTGAGCAAACAGACGGACACTTTAACAAATTAACTTTAGATTATAAGCGGCAAACCGATTTGGAAATCGGTCCGGTGCTTCCCGTTGATGAACTTTTTGCCGGCTATGATCCATCTGCACATCTTAACGATGATCTTTTTCAGAATAAAATTGCTTTTGTGGTTCTGCTCAATTTTCCGCTTACAACACTTGATGAAAGAATTAATCAAGGAAAAGATTGGACAAGAGAACAATGGGCGGAAACTCGTTTAGCGCAACGATTTTCAAAACGAATTCCGGCAAACGTTAACCTCGCGTATTCCGAGGCTTCAGCAAAATCGGGCAATTACATTGCGGGCTACAACATTTGGATGCATCATATCATTAATGGAAATGGTGAAAGACTTTTCCCACCTGAAATGCGGCTTCTTTCTCACTGGAATTTACGCGATGAACTAAAATCTAATTACGAAGCTGGAGAAGTCGGGTTTCAAAAACAGAAAACGATTCAAAAAATTATGGAGCGAATAGTAGATCAAACTATTCCGGAAGCCGTTATTGATAATCCCACCATCGATTGGAATCCTTTTACGAATGAAGTTAAAAAGTCTGGGGTTGACGATTATTCAACTGCTGATATTTCCTTTAAACCAATATCAAAGGAACGGGAAGACGATGTACGTTATCAAATGCTGCTGGATGATTTCAAAGCCGCAAAACTTGCCGATCCCTTTTCGCCTACAGCACCTACGCTTATTGACCGAAAGTTTAATGAAGGGCGGGAAATGTCAGAACAAAGAGTTAAAGAAATCTTTATATCGGTTCTGGCTTCACCCTTTGTTCAAAAGACTGCTCAACTCATTGAAACGAGACTTGGCAGAAAACTTGAACCATTCGATATTTGGTACAATGGCTTCAAACCTAAAATTACTTACGATGAAAGGACTCTTGATAGTATAGTTGCAAAAAAATATCCGACAACAGAAGCTTTTAAAAAAGATATCCCTTCCGTACTTATGAACCTAGGATTTAGTGAAACAAAAGCAAACCTGCTTGCGGCTAACATTGAAGTTGATGCAGCACGCGGTTCAGGTCACGCTTGGGGCGCGAATATGCGTTCTGAGAAAGCTCATTTACGGACTCGAGTCGGTAAAAATGGAATGAATTATAAAGCATATAATATCGCAATTCATGAACTTGGACATAATATTGAGCAAACATTTTCGCTCAATTTTATTGATCATTATATGCTGCAAGGAGTTCCCAACACAGCATTTACGGAAGCATGCGCATTTCTCTTTCAGCATCAAGACCTTTATTTGCTTGAACTTCAAGGAGAGGATAAAAACAGCGAAGCGCTAGCAGCGTTGCAAGATTTTTGGTCGACTTATGAAATAGCCGGCGTTGCGCTTGTTGATATGGAAGTATGGCATTGGATGTATCAACATCCAAATGCAACGAAAGCGGAGCTGAAAAAAGCTGTGTTGAATATTGCAAAATCAATATGGAATGAATACTACGCGCCTGTATTCAACGTTCAAGACGTTACTTTACTTGCCATTTACTCGCATATGATTGATTCATTTTTGTATTTACCCGATTATCCTTTAGGCCATATCATTTCGTTTCAGATTACTCAACAGATTCGGAACCATGGAAATCTCGGTAAAGAATTTGAACGAATGGCGACATTTGGTGCGGTTGCACCTGATATTTGGATGATGCATGCCACCGGAGCTCCGGTTAGTGCCCGGTTTATGCTTGATGCGGTAAAAGAAGCTCTGGGTGTCATAAAAAATTGATTTTACTGTTCGCATATAAGCAAAAATTATTTAGTTTATGTGGAGAATGATTCTTCTTTTCTGAAAATGTTTTCTAAGTTCATTCACCGACGTGGCTAATTCATCGAGGCAAAAAGTTTTACCGAAAGAGGAGCAGTGCAGCAGTTAGTTTTAAAGCTATTTAAACCACTAATTACAGTATCGCAGAAAGCGATAGCGGTGACCTCATTCGTCTTTGAGATTCTCTACGAGATGAAAAGTTTTTTTCATCAACGGAAAATCACCCGCCTTATTCTCATACGACAAATTCTTTTCACCGGATTTGAAGCGCTTGGCCTTATCGCCTTTATTGCGTTCGCCGTTGGGGGAATTATAATCATTGAAGGAAATGTGATGCTTCCCGATTTTGGAAGGAGCAAGCTTCTCTATTCAATTTTAGTTGTCGTGTTGGTTCGGGAACTCGGAGGGTTGCTAACGACATTCATCATTACCGCGAGATCCGGGACGGCTATTGCAGCCGAGTTAGGAAACATGGTTGTTAATCACGAAGTTGAATCACTCGTCTCTTTTGGAATATCTCCTGTGCTTTATCTTGTAGTTCCAAGAGTTTTAGGAGTTGTCCTTTCCGTTGTTGCGCTTACAATTTATTTTAATGCGGCAGCGCTTGCCGGAAGTTGGTTCTTGGCTCACTTGTTTACACCCCTTCCCATCGCTGATTATTTGGACAATTTATTCAATACAATTTCGATGCGGGACATCCTCTCAAGTTTTGTAAAATCGTTTGTGTTTGGTTTTGTAGTAGCCGTGGTGTCAAGTTATCAGGGACTCCAGGTGCAATTTGCATCTACAGAAGTACCGCAGCGGACGATTAAAGGTGTTGTCCTTTCACTAACGTGGGTGCTTATTTTCGACATCATTATCACCATGTTTGTTTATCTACTCTAATGAAAAAACTTGAAGCGCAAAATATTTCTCTTACCACAAGAATTCCGGTTCTCACCAATTTTTCATATTCTTTTGAAAAAGGTATATATGGAATTCTTACCGATCAACCGGGCGAGAACTCAAATTTATTAAAAGTCCTTGCGGGATTACTTGAACCAGCCGCCGGTTCGGTTACCCTTGAAGGCAAAAACGTTTTCACTTCTTTCGATAAAAGCGAACGAGTTGTAAGAAAAGAAATAGGATTTGTCTTTCAACTTGGCGGATTGCTGGCAAACTTAAGTATCATGGAAAATTTATTATTGCCTTTTGACTTTCATTTTCCCGAGATCCCGTTGGAAGAAAAAAAAGAACGAATTAATTTGATGCTCCATTCGTTCGCGTTGAAGGAAGAAATTTTGAACCATCGCCCCGCAAGTTTGTCCGTATCTGTAAGGAAAGCATTGCTCTTCGTTCGAATGCTTCTGGTTGAACCGACAATAATTTTTTACGATGATCCGTTTATGAACTGCACTCTACAGTTAAAAAATATTTTAATGGAATTAATTTTAACTCAAAGGGAAAAGAATTGTCTTCAAATTTTTAGTGATTGCACCGATACAAAATTGCTCGGAATTGCCGGCCGGATTCTCGTGTTTAAGAGCGGGGTACTCTACATGACAGGCACGTTAGATGAATTAAAAGCAACAGGTGATGATTTCATTCATGACCTTATCTCAAATTTATATGATGAGTAGATTATGAAATTTAAAATGCGTTATTCCAACCGCATTGTCGGAACATTTTTAGCGACTACGTTAATAATCATTATTTCCTCAACGTTATTTATGGTAATGCACAACAAATCCTTAGAGAAAAAACACCGGTTCCGGGCAAAATTTGCTGATGCAGCCGGATTATCTGCCACCACACCTGTTCAATTTAAAGGATTTAAAATCGGATATATCTCAGATTATGAGCTTGATGATAACAATTATATCATCGCAAATTTTATGGTGTATGATGAATTCAAAGATAAGATTGTAAAAAACTCCGCGCTCTTTAAAAGTGTTAATCCTTTAACTTCTACAAGTACAATTGAGTTTCTTCAAGGGCCGGATAACAAAAATGTTTTACCGGAAGGAAGTTTTATTCCTTCTATTAATGTTCCGGAAGGTGAACGGTTACTTGCCAAGAAGATGGTGGAAAAAACCGGTGATCCACTGAATACGGTTATTTACAATCTGGCCGAGTTTTCAGAAAATATTAACAAAGATAATAACGTTGATAAAGGAGCCTTCTTCCGCGTCCTCGTTAATATGGCAGATGCGGCGGAAGGAATGAAGAAAATTACGGACAATCTGAATACTGATTTTGAAAGTATTTCGAAGCCGAACAAAGATGGAAAACGTCCTTTAGCCTCTTTGGTATTGAATGTTTCTCAAATTTCTGATTCGTTAAGAATTATGACCGGGTTGATTAACCGTTCTTTGGTGAGATTAGATACAGTTTTGATCAATTACGGTAAACCGGATGGACTTGCAGCCAAAATGATAGACCCCGATGGCAAACAAATAATTGAACCTGTAAAAAAGACGGTTAATGCCCTGAACGAGATGCTGCCAAAGCTTGATAAATTTTCTGATTTTCTTGTAACGCAGCAAGGACAGTTTCTCACGCTCTTGAAGCAAATAAAAGAAACGCTTGATGAGGTTCAAATAACTTTTGAAACAATCAACGCCAGCCCATTGATTGGAAATCCGAAAAGCGAACGTCAAAAATAGGAGACTATTTTCTTGTGTTCCAGCTGTCTTTCAACGTTACCGTTCTGTTAAAGACGAGTTTCTCAGCTGTTGTTGTTTTTGCGTCAACACAGAAATAGCCGTTTCGTTCGAACTGGATATAATCCCCAACCTTCGCACTTCCGAGAAAAGGTTCTACCAAAGCGTTTGTAAGTACTTCGAGCGAGTTCGGGTTAAGCGATTGCAGCCAGTTATCATCTGCCGCAGGATTTTCTATGGTAAATAATCGATCGTAAAGTCGAACTTCAACGGGGAGTGCGTGAGAAGCAGATACCCAATGAATTGTTCCTTTTACTTTTTTGTTGCTTGTCCCTGTTCCGCTTTTGGTATCAATATCATATGTGCAGCGAAGTTCAATAATTTCACCGAAGTCATTTTTAATAACTTCTTCACATTTTATAATATAGGCATAACGAAGTCTCACTTCACCACCGGGAACAAGCCGGTGAAATCCCTTCGGCGGAACTTCCATAAAATCGGACGCTTCAATAAACAACTCTTTCGCAAAAGGAATTTTTCTATTTCCCATCGAAGCATCTTCCGGATTATTTACTCCTTCTAATTCTTCAACTTGATTATCAGGATAATTGGTCAAAACGATTTTTAACGGTTTGAGAACAGCCATGGCTCTTTGTGCCCGTTTGTTCAAATCGTTTCTAATAGAAAATTCAAGAAGCGAAAGGTCGGTCATCGCGTCCCGTTTTGCTATACCGATTGTTTCGGCAAAATCACGAATTGATTCAGGCGAATATCCTCTACGGCGGAGTCCCGAGATAGTTGGCATGCGTGGATCATCCCAACCATCAACATACTTTTCTTTCACCAATTGAAGTAATTTTCGTTTGCTCATCACGGTGTAATTTAAATTCAATCGAGCAAACTCAATTTGTTGAGGATGATATACACCAAGTTCGTTGAGATACCAATCATAAAGAGGGCGGTGATTTTCAAATTCCAACGTACAGATTGAATGCGTGATGCCTTCGATTGAGTCTTCCAATCCGTGAGCCCAATCGTAGGTTGGGTAGATACACCATGTTTCACCCTGACGCTGGTGAGATTCATGCACGATCCGGTACATGATAGGATCGCGGAGATTAATGTTTGGCGAGGTCATATCAATTTTTGCTCGAAGTGTTTTCTCTCCGTTGCCGAACTCGCCTTTTCTCATTCGCTCAAACAAATCGAGATTTTCTTCTACTGTTCTTTCTCTGTACGGACTGTTTTTCCCCGGTTCAGTTAACGTGCCTCGTGTTTCTCGAATTTGTTCTCCGGATAAATCGCATACATACGCTTTCCCTTTTTTAATCAAGGAAACAGCGTGTTGGTACATCTCTTCAAAATAATCCGACGCAAAAAGAATTCGTCCTTCAAAATCAGCGCCAAGCCATTTCACATCTTCAATAATCGAATCAACATATTCTTGTTCTTCTTTGCTGGGATTTGTATCATCAAAACGGAGATTGAATTTCCCGTTGAAATCCCTTGCGATTCCATAATTCAAACAAATTGATTTCGCATGTCCGATATGTAAATAACCGTTTGGTTCCGGGGGAAAGCGGGTGTGCACTTTTCCATTCCACTTATTGGATTTAAGATCGTCATCTATGATTTCATAGATAAAGTTTTTTTTCTTTAAAGCTTCGGAGGAAGCTTCTGGAGTAAACTGTTCCTGCATATCATTTCTTGTTTTGATGTCACAAATGTAAAAAAAATGAAAATAAGACTAAAGAGCTTGTGCGTTAATTCCGGCGTTTTCCCGGCGCGTCCTTCGCGCGTTCAACTAAATGCTCTTCACCTTTTTGTTTCGGATTTAATTTTTTTAATACTACCTCAGCATCTCTCGGTGAGACAGAAAAAAATGAATAGTTGTCCATAATCTGAACATCGTCGATGTATCGCGATTCCAACTTCGTCTGTTTCATAATGAATTGTACTAATTTTTTCGGAGTCAATCCGTCACGCTTTCCGGCAGCAAAAAACATCCGCTCCTGTCCTTTACGTCCTCTTCGTTCCTCACGTGGTTCCTGTTTATCGCGACGCTTTTCCTTCTCATCTTTTCGTTCACTTCCACGATTTCGTTCGCGATCATTTTTTCGGTCGCGGTCACGGCTTCTTTCCTCGTCCCGATTTTTTCCGCGGTCACGGGGTCTTTCACGATCTCGATTTCTCTTTCTATCACGACCTCTTTTTTCGGAACGGGTTCCTTCGGAGAATGAAACATCCTGTACTTTGGAATAATTTTGTTCTTCAAGTGAATCTTGAAATGCTAATTGTAGAAGAGCCGCGGTAAGGTGTTCTGCGGGACTTTGAAGCAGCAGTTCGGTTGCTAATTCAACATAAGAAGCGGCACTTCCTTTTTCAATCAATCCCTTGATGTCCGAAACTATTTTTTCTTTTTTAAAGGAGATTACTTCGTGAACATGCGGAATGCGGCCTTTGCGAATCTCGGTCTTAGTAATATTTTTTATGAATTTTAATTTCCGGTATTCTTCATGAGAAACAAAAGTGATGGCGGTTCCTTCTTTTCCGGCGCGTCCGGTTCTGCCGATGCGATGAAGATAAGCTTCCGGGTCTTGCGGCAGCGCGTAATTAATTACGTGTGTAAGATCGTCAATATCCAAACCTCGGGCGGCAACATCGGTGGCAACAAGAATGTTGATTTTTCGTTTCTTGAATTTTGAAAGAATTTTTTCGCGCTGAGCTTGAGAAATATCTCCGTGCAAACCTTCAACGTCATAATTGCGGTCGTGAAGTTTTGCGGTAATATAATCGACATCAACTTTCGTTCTGCAAAAAACAATTCCGTAAAACTCGTGAGTGGTGTCGATAATTCTGCAGAGCGCTTCTAACTTATCCGATTCGCGTACTTCAAAATAAAGTTGATCTGTAAGTGATGTTGTTTGTCCTGCATTTTTTGATTTTACAACCAGATGCTCTTTCATGTAGTTTTGTGCGAGAGAAAAAATTCTTTGCGGCATGGTAGCTGAGAAGAGAAGTGTTCTTCTTTCCGGGTTAGTTGAGCTTAAAATTTCTTCAATGTCATCGATAAATCCCATGTTTAACATTTCGTCGGCCTCGTCAAGTACAACAAACGAAACATCTTTTAACGAAAAAGTTTTTTTGGAAAGAAGGTCGATAATACGTCCCGGAGTTCCCACGATAACATCGACACCTTTTTTGATTCGCCTAAGTTGAATATCGTACGATTGTCCGCCGTAAATAGGCGCCACGTGCACCGATTTTTTGCCGCGTAACGAGTTGAATTCTTCTGCAACTTGTATTGCCAATTCGCGCGTAGGAACAAGCACTAATACTTGTAAGTAACCGGCGTTTTCTTTTAGAAGATCGATAATCGGAAGTGCGAAAGCCGCAGTCTTTCCGGTGCCGGTTTGCGCTTGCCCGATAATATCGTTTTTTGATTGAAGTACCAACGGAATAATTTTACTTTGAATTTCCGTAGGTTCCTCAAATCCTTTCATTTGAACTGCTTGCAGCAGTTTCTGGGAGAGTCCTAATTCATTAAATGAATTTGTCATTGAGTTGTCTTTCATTATGTGATGCTGAGATGAATTGACTTCAACCTATCATGAGCATCACCTGCAGATCCGAACAAGATATGAGGGACGAAAATGGAATAATATGATAAATCCAAATAAGTAGAAATAATTCTGTTGTTAAATAAAAATGTTTTCGAATCTATGAACGATGTAATAGAAAACGTTATACGCTAATTTTTTCAATAGCTGTCTTAATTCTTTTTACGGCCTCATCTTTTCCGATGATAAGAAAAATATCATACAAACCGGGACCACCGCTAACGCCGGAGACCGCTATCCGGAGCGGATGAATCAACGCAGCATTCTTCACTCCAGCCGCTGCCGCAATATTGTGGAGTGCTTCCTCGTATGCTTCTTTTAAGGGATCGACCAACATGATTATCGCATCGGCATATTTTTGAAGCAGTGCGGAACTGTCGGCGGTCCATCTCTTTTTTACGGCATCCAAATCATAACTTGTTGGTGCTGAAAATAAATAAGGTGCATTAATGAGAATTTCTTTTATGAAATTTATTCTTTCTTTCATCGCGTGAATAATCAGCGTCAACTTTTCATCGGAAAGTGAGGTAGTAGAAAATTCTGAATTTTTTAACTCTTCCTTTAAAAGAACTACGAGTTCGGTATCACTTTTTTTCTGTAAATGTTCAAAATTCATCGCCTGGAGTTTTTCAATGTTAAAGACCGCACCGGCTTTGTTCACCCGTTCAAGTGAAAACACTTTACTCAGTTCCTCTAAGGAATAGAATTCCTTATCGTCTCCGGCGCTCCAGCCGAGTAATGCTACAAAGTTTACCAACGCTTCCTTTAAATATCCTTTTGCCCGGTAATCTTCTACAGCTACATCGCCTTGACGCTTGCTTAATTTCGATTTATCCGGATTGAGAAGGAGAGGGAGGTGCGCAAACTCCGGAATTTCCCATCCGAAAAATTTGTAGAGAAGAACATGTTTCGGAGTAGATGAAAGCCATTCCTCACCACGAATGACATGCGTAATCTTCATCAGGTGGTCATCAACTACATTGGCAAGGTGATACGTTGGATAGCCGTCGCTTTTTAAAAGTACTTGATCATCCACGACGTTGGAATTAAATATCACGTCACCGCGAATGAGATCCTTTATCAAAATTTCTTCATCCGGTTGAACGTTTAACCTTACGACATACGGCTGCTGTTCAGCTAATTTTTTATCAATTTCTTCTTGTGAAAGAGTAAGACAGTGCTTGTCGTATTTTGTTTGCAGTCCGGCTTTTTGTTGTTCATCTCTTAGGTTTTTCAATCTCTCAGAGTTGCAAAAACAATAATAAGCTTTCTTCTCTTTGATAAGCTGTTGAGCAAAGTCGTTATAAAGTTTTAACCGTTCTGATTGTACGTAAGGTCCAACTTCTCCTTCTTTTCCAGGACCTTCATCATACTCAAGCCCGGCCCACTGCAATGTAGTGATAAGATTTTCAACGGCACCTTCAACGTATCGAGTTCTATCTGTATCTTCAATCCGTAAGATAAACTTACCGTTATTTTTTTTCGCAAAGAGATAATTGTAAAGGGCGGTTCGTAGCCCGCCAACATGCAGATAACCTGTTGGACTTGGCGCAAAACGGACTCTTGGGGTATTATTTATCATACACAAACTTCATTAAGGAGGGAATTATTTTTGAATAAATTTTTCCGAGGTGTAAAATTTAACTTTTTCAACAAACTCTTGGCTGTCAATCGGTTTTGGGATATAATCTGTCGCCCCGGATTCAAGGCACTTTTCCTTATCACCCTTCATCGCAAAAGCGGTGAGTGCAATTATCGGTGTGTCCTTGTATTCAGGTATAGTTCTAATTTTTTCAGTGGCTTCAAAACCGTTCATTACCGGCATCTGCATATCCATTAAGATTAAATCAAATTTTTGCTTTGAAACCTGGTCAACCGCCTCGGCGCCGTTTTCTACAACCACGACTGATGTAAAATTATTTTTTTTCAATAACCGTGTTACAATAATTTGAGAATGTTTATAATCTTCCACTAAAGGATTTTCGGAACATCGGTTTGTTTAGCGGCTTCTTCGGGAGGTGTAGGTTCATCGTAACGGTTAATCATTGCGTTGACAGTACTTGCTAAATCCTCAATGTTCGTGCTGCGTTTATCAAGCAGTTCGGTGAACATACCGTCAATCTTCCGCAAGTCTTCTTCAAAATTTTCTTTTCCGGTATAAATGATAATCGGAAGGTTGGTGTACTTCGGATTCGATTTCATCAATTTGATAAGCTCGAAACCATTTACCTCCGGCATATCAAGATCAACGATTGCTAAATCAAGCTGGATATCTTTAATAGTTTCAATCACTTTAGATGACTGATGAAGAGCAATCGGGTTATAACCGACCGAAGCGATAGCCTCTTTTACTAAATTTAATGTCGGAATATCATCATCGACACAAAGAATATTAGAATCTTTTTTGAGCTTGTAGCTTGTTAAAACTTCCACTAGGTCTTTGTACTTTATCGGCTTAACGAAATACTCAACAGCGCCCATCAGAAACGCTTTTTGCTGTTCGGCTTCAACCGAACAAACAATAATAGGAATAAATTTTGTCGCTTTATTTTCACGGATTTTTTTTAGAAGTTCCAGCCCGTTGATGTCAGGGAGAATAATATCTGTTATGATTGCTAAAACATGTTCGCGCTCAAGGTATTCGAGCGCTTTTAATCCGGCGTCAACGATGATAGGTTCATAACCCCATTTGTTCAGGTAATTACTCAGCAGTTTTGACGTTGCGTAATCATCCTCAATAACTAAAACTTTATTTTTTCCATCGGTTGCTTTGGGCAAGGCCGAAATTTTTGATTCAATGTCGTGGTTGACTTCATTAATCGGCAGCGTAAAACGAATAGTGGTTCCTCTTTCCCGCGCAGAGGTTGATTCTAATTTCCCTTGCATCAATTCAACATATTTCTTTGCAAGAAGGAAACTGAGTGATGTGAAATTATATTGTTTTTGCGCAGCAATGTCCAACCCTTTAGGCAGAACGTTTTTCTCAGGCAGGGAAGCCGATTTATTTACCAACGAAATAGTGACATGTTTTTTATCAAGGACATGAGCGGTACAACTTACTTCTCCGTTTGCCGAGTAATAAAGGAGGTAAGAAAGAAAATTTAAAAGAATCAATCTCAGTTTTTGCTGATCGAGTTGAACACTTGCCGGAAAATTTTCGCTCACCGATGAAGCAAAGGAGAAACCGGAAGATTTTAACTTCTCGGATTGTTGAGCTAATACCTCCGAAAGAAGATTTTGCATGTTTACGTCGCTCATGGTTTCACTGATGCTTCCGCCATCGACGCGTGCAAAGTCGATGACGTCATTCAAGAGCGCTAAAAGTTTCTGCGCATTATCTTTAATGGTAAGGACGTAATCGGCTTGGTTTGATGTTAATCTATCATCATGCAGAAGAGAGGCAAAACCGATAATGCTGTTGGTTGGAGTTCTAAATTCGTTTGCAAGTTCAGCAACAATCTTGCTGAGGCTCAATTCGGATTCAATGGTAACTCCCGACATTTTCTGTAAATGAGGAACGAGAAACTGTCCAAATTGTTCCAGGAAATCTTTGTCTCCTGTAGTGAACGGAGTTTTTTGAGTCACTTTGAGAAGAAATTTTTCTGCTCCAATGCTAACCTGTACACAGCTTTCGTAAATAACGAAATCAGTAGATTGTATTTCGCAGTTCGCATCTGTGTGAAAGGTAATTTGGTTGTTCCCCTGTTCATGAATTTTACAGACCGAACACTCGTAAAGCGCGTTGGGAAGGAAGGATTTTTTAGCAGTGGAGGACTTCCCTTGAAAAATCAGTTTGTTCGAACCGCTTACTTTAAAAAGAATTGCCGACTGAAGTTGGAATTCACTTACAATAAATTCGCAAAGCTTAGAGGGGAACTCAGAAGGATTTTGAGATGCCGTGTGCTGTAACGCATTTAATCCGGTCAGGAAATTTAGATTCGAAACTACCATGCTGTCTATTTATTATTCTCCATTTACTCAAATATAACTAATTTCGGCAGAAATGTAAAAAAAAATTCATTTTACGAAAGTTGGCAAAAAATGCCTTGTCATGCATTTAATTCTTGACAAATATATAGGAAGCGTAATATATTTAAGCCATGAAAAAGCAAATCTTTCTTCTTTTAACGGTTCTCTCGGTTTCCACACTTCTGGGTGGTGTTTTCCTTGATTACATCACTGCCAAGAACGAAGGAGAAAATGTAAAGGTTGAATGGAGAACTTCGGACGAAAAAAATGTTCGTGAATTTGTTGTTGAAAGAAAAACCTACCAAGGCGATTTCATGCCCCTCGAATCGGTTAAACCTCAAGGCTCAAACTCACTCTATTCATACCTTGACCAGAATGCTTACAAAGTGACCGATGTAATTTTTATTTATCGTATTAAAATTGTTGATTACGATAATACAATTTCCTATACCAAAGAAGTAAGTGTTTCCCATAATATTTCCGGTGTTAAAAGAACGTGGGGAAGCATCAAAGCGATGTTCAGATAGTCTTTGTGTTTTCTTTCTTTTTCCCTCTCAACAAAAATCGACTAAATTCCAAAACCAAACTAATTCCTTTTCTTATTATCGGAGTGCTTTCGATTTATTTTAATGCTTGCTCCTCAACAGTAAGAACGACTACAGAAAAAGGGAAAGAAATTGTTGCAAAATCATTCCGCATTATTGCAAGTGAAAAAAATCAGATTCGTGTTCTTTTAGCCGACAATAAAAATCCGGTTGAACTTGGCTTGAAAGGGAAATATAAATTTTATTCCGATAATGAACTGGTTAGTGAAGTTCCCGCAAATGAAAAATTGGTATTCAAAAAAAACGGAGGAGGAGCAAATACCATTGTCAACAAACGGGAATTGGATGCCATAACTTTTTTTTTACAACCGACCGATTCCTCAGGGTTTATTCTTTTTGAAGGGAAAAAGTATTCGGGAGATATATTAGTCGTTTTTAGCGATGACAGCAAACTGTTAGTGATAAACAGATTAGCAATGGATGATTACCTTCCCGGTGTGGTACATGCGGAAATGGCAGTTAAAAAAGATGACACTACAAAATTTCAAGCTCTTAAAGCGTTTGCTATTTGTGCCCGAACGTTTGCGGAAATGAAAAAGGAAAAAGGAAATACTTATTACGATATAACCGATGATATCCGCGATCAAGTCTATGATGGTGAAGGGAACTACACTCCGATGGATAAAGCGGCTGCTGTGGCGACATCCCAATCTGTGCTTCTCTATAATAACAAACTGGCTGAAGTTTTTTATCACTCTGCCTGCGGTGGCGTTCTTGAAGATCCCGCGAATGTTTTTTCCGGTAAAGTTGAAGGCTATCTTCGAATGAAAAAAGACGGAGACGATAAACCTAATTGTGACATTTCTCCAACTTTTAATTGGAGCGAATCATTTACCGCCGCTGATATTCTCAACGCTCTGAAATCAAAACAAATGCTGGCAAAGTCGCAAAAGACCATTAAGGATATTGAAATTGCCGACACATTCGAATCCGGAAGAGCCAAAGAAATTCATATTAAATTTGCCAACGCTGAGGATGTGGTTTTACAAGGACCGCAAATCCGGACAACGCTATTACGAAAAGACGGGAAAGGAATTTTACGCTCTTCACTTTTTACTCTGTCAAAAGAAATGACGAAAACCGGATTGAAGAAAGTAACAATCACCGGCAAGGGGAGCGGTCATGGCGTTGGTTTGTGCCAATGGGGAAGCATGAATTTATCAATGCATGGGAAAACATACCAAGAAATTTTGGATTTTTATTTTACCGGATGTACGATTGGAAAAAGAGAATGATTCGGCAAGACGTTAAAATTTATTTAGCCTCTAAATCACCAAGAAGAAAAAAGCTGCTTGAGCAGATTAATATTCATCCTCACATTCTTGACTGTGAGATTGATGAACAGATTGACGGCAATCCCCGGCCCTCCGCAGTTGTTCAAAAACTTGCTGTTGAAAAAATGGAAGAGGGAATAAAGCATAAGAAGTCCGGTGTAATTATAACGGCGGATACAATCGTAGTTTTAGGGAAGAAAATTTTAGGGAAACCGAATACGAAAAAAGAAGCGGTCGCCATGCTTCAAAGACTTAACGGGAACAAGCATTACGTTTATACTGGTTTTTGTGTCTTCAATTCGATAAATAGCAAAAAAATTGTGAGCTATGAAAAAACCGAAGTGACTTTTCGCGAACTTACCAATAAGGAAATTGAAGAGTATGTCAACGGCGGAAGCCCTATGGATAAAGCGGGAGCGTACGGCATTCAAGATGATTATGGTGCAATCTTTATAAAAAAAATTAACGGATGTTACTACAATGTTGTGGGACTTCCGCTCACTAAAGTCTATCAAGCAATTCAAGAAGTCCTTTCATGCTAGAGAAAATGAAACGCAATATTTTTTTATCGCTCGCGTTAGCCGGGTTGGTGTATCTCGGGTTCTCTCTCTATGCTGATTTCGATAAAGTCATAAAAGCGTTTACATTATTTAATTGGATATGGTTTCCGGTACTTCTCCTTTTATCGTATTCTAATTACCTCACTCGATTTTTAAAATGGCATTTTTATCTCCGGCTGCTTAAAGTGAAGATCTCGCGGTTTGATTCATTCTCCGTTTTTATGTCCGGCTTGATTATGAGCGTAACTCCCGGGAAAATGGGTGAGCTTTTAAAATCATACCTTGTAAAACAAATTGCGAATGAACCCATCAGCAAAACCGCGCCGATTATTTTTGCCGAACGGATTACCGACTTCCTTTCGTTAATCGGGATCGCACTCGTAGGGGGATATGTCTTTCATTACGGCAGAGCAATTGTGATTGCGGTTGGGATATTTTTTGTGCTTCTCACTATCTTATTATCTAACCGAACGTTGGGAGAAGGAGCAATTTCTCTTCTCAGTAAAATTAAATTTATTAACAAATATGTCATGCATTTGCGCGATGCGTACGAAAGTTCATTCAACATGTTGCAGCCTAAACCGCTGCTTCAAATGACCCTTTTAAGTTTAGTAGCATGGCTTTTTGAATGTTTGGGATATTACCTAATTCTCACTAATTTTCACTTAGAAATTTCTATGCTTTGGGCTTCGTTTAGCTACGCATTTGCAACCATTGTAGGTGCTATTTCTATGTTGCCCGGAGGCTTGGGAGTTACTGAAGGTTCATTGACGGTCTTGCTTACACAGAACAAAATTCCGCTTGATATTGCATTTGCCTCAACCTTTATCATCCGGATTGTAACCCTCTGGTTTGCTGTTTTTGTTGGGGTCGTCAGCGTCCTCCTCTATCAAAAAAGATTTGGGAAAATAACTATCGAACAAAAGTAATATTGATTGGAGTTCTTGATGAAAAAATACAAAAAAATAATTCTCCCCACAGATGGTGAAAAAATCACCTTCGCTAACGGAAAAATCTCCGTACCGCATAACCCTATAATCTTATTCATCGAAGGCGATGGAATCGGCCCTGATCTATGGCGCGCTTCAAAACTGGTTTTTGATGAAGCGGTAAAAAAAGTTTTTAACGGGAAAAAGAAAGTTGCATGGGCAGAAGTTTATGCCGGTGAAAAAGCATTAAAAGTTTACGGAAAAGATAAATGGCTTCCGGCAGAAACTGTTGAGGCAATTAAAGAATACGCTGTTGCTATTAAAGGTCCTTTAACGACACCCATCGGCGGCGGCATTAGAAGTTTGAACGTAGCATTGAGACAGTTGCTCGATTTATTCGCGTGCGTTCGTCCAGTAAAGTATTATCAAGGGACTCCGAGCCCGATGAAAAGACCTCAGGATCTTGATATTGTTATCTTCAGAGAAAATACGGAAGATGTGTACGCGGGTATTGAGTTCAAATCCGGATCGAAAGAAGCTGAAGCATTAATTAAATACATCAACACCAAATTTGATAAAAACATCAGAAAGATGTCCGGCATCGGCATTAAACCAATCAGTGAATTTGGTTCAAAGCGGCTAGTGAAGAAAGCAATTGAATTTGCTATAGCGAACAACAGAGAAAGTGTTACGCTCGTTCACAAAGGGAACATCATGAAATTTACCGAAGGTTCCTTTAAAGAATGGGGTTACCAAATTGCTAAAGAAGAGTTTAGTGATGTTACGGTAAGTGAAGACGAACTTTGGAAGAAGTACAACGGTAAAATGCCTGACGGAAAAGTTCTCATCAAAGACAGAATTGCCGACAGCATTTTCCAACAGCTGCTCTTACGACCCAACGAATATTCAGTTCTCGCAACACCCAATTTGAACGGCGATTATCTTTCAGATGCCGCGGCCGCGCAGGTTGGCGGATTAGGAATTGCGCCGGGCGCGAATATGAGTTACGAAACCGCTATATTTGAAGCGACACATGGAACAGCTCCAAAATATGCGGGTATGGATAAAGTTAATCCGGGTTCGGTAATTCTTTCCGGTGTTATGATGTTTGAATTTCTCGGCTGGACAAAGGTCTCCGCAGCTATAGAAAAAGCTATGCGGAAGACAATTAAGTCAAAAGTTGTAACCTACGATTTTGCCCGCTTAACAAAAGGCGCAAAAGAAGTTGGATGCTATCGTTTTGCAGAAGAAATTGTAAAGAATTTATAAGTAGTAGTACATCTTCCTTAAAGGTAAGATGAAAACAAAAAGTAAAAAAGGAGAAGTTATGTCATCAAATGGAAGTAACTTAAGCAAAGGTTTATTGGTAGGGTTTTTAACCGGCGGTATTGTAGGCGCGGCTGTTGCTTTATTGTACGCTCCCAAAAGCGGTAAAGAACTCCGCCAGGATATTAAAGGTAAAACCGATGAACTTCTGGATGAAGCTGAAAAATATCTTGACGTTGCAAAAGAAAAAGCTACCAACATGTACAACGAAGGTAGAAAAAAATCAGAACAATTAGTTGCAGATGCCAAGGTAAAAGCCGACGTAATTATTAAGGACGCGGAGAAAGTGTTCACCGAAGCGAAAGAAAAAGCTTCACAAACTATTTCAACCGGAAAAGAGACGCTCGTATCCGAAGGCGATAAAATTAAGAACGCTTTTAAAGCCGGTGTTAATGCTTATAAAGAAGCAAAAAGCTGATAAATAAGTAACCTATGATAATTGAAATATTTCAAGTCTTGCTGCTGGCATCTGCATCTGCGCTTTGTATTGCGCTCGTCTTCTACATAGCGAGGATAACAAAGTCGATTGAGAAGATTCATGCCGACATCAACCGGATGACGGATGAAATTCGAGCCATTCTCCAATCCGTTGAAGCACTTACTGAATCAATAAGCAAAATCACCACGCAGGCGGAAAATCAAATTAAATCCGTTGCGTGGATAGTTGACGCTGTAAAATCCCGTGTAGTTTCCATACTGGAGATGGAGAAAAAAATAAAAGAAGGGATTGAAGGTCCCATTCAAAATTTAACTGATAATTTATATGCTATTAAAAAAGGAATTTCGACTTTTGTGCAAAGACTAAAATTCTAACCAGAACATTCTAATCCAAAACAAGGAGTCTACCGTGAAAGAATATGGTACTGAGTCAATCCGCAACATTGCGTTAATCGGGCACGGAGGTGCCGGCAAAACTTCGCTGTCCGAATTAATTTTATATACCGCCGGCGAAACCAACAGAATTGGTAGCGTTGCTGAAGGAAATACAATTTCAGATTATACCGCCAACGAAGTTGAACGTCAGTTCTCAATCTCTCTCTCCCTTTTACATGTCAATTGGAAAAACGTAAAAATTAATATTTTAGATACCCCGGGATATTCCGACTTTGTTGGGGAAGTTAAAGCCGGAATGAAAGTCTGCGACACGGGAGTCATTGTCTTAAAAGCGGTTGAAGGTGTTGAAGTTGGCTCCGAGATAGCATCCAATTTTATTGGGGAGTACAATCTTCCTTCGTCAATTATTATCAACAAATGCGATAGCGAACACTCAAAGTTTGAAACTATTTTAGCTCAAGCGAAAGAACGCATTGCGGCAGGTGCGGTTGTGGTAACATTTCCCGTTAAGGAAGGATTGGGATTCGATTCCGTTATCGATGTGGTGAAAATGAAAATGTTCACTTATGGTGAAGTTGGTTCTAAAAAAGTTACCGAAGCCGATATTCCCGCTGACTTGAAGGATAAAGCAGAAGCATATCGGACAGAATTAATTGAAAAAGTGGCTGAGTTAAGTGAAGACTTGATGAACAAATATTTTGAAGAAGGAACACTTTCGGACAGCGATCTTGAGGGTGGATTAAAAGCATCACTTACAGCCAGAAGCGTTACTCCTGTTTTCGCTCTTTCAGGAACAAAAGGAGTTGGCGTAAATAATTTTCTCGATTTCGTTGAAAAATATTTCCCAAATCCGGCAGAGCGTGGAGCAATTGAAGCAAATCTTAAAGATAAAAATGCTAAAGTATCCGTACCGGTTGACGCAAAAGGGGAACCGGTGATGTTTATTTTCAAAATTATTTCTGAACCGCACGTTGGAGAACTTTCGTTGTTCAAAGTACATTCCGGAACACTGAACGCCGGGATGGATTTAATAAATGAAGCGAATGGAAAATCAGAAAGATTAAATCAACTTTCCGTCCTCAACGGAAGAACGCGTAAAGAAATTACTCATTTGGTTGCCGGCGATATTGGCGCTGTTGTAAAATTAAAAGATTCACATACAGGCAATACACTTTCGTCAAAAAGTCTTGCGGTAATACTTGATCCTATCGTTTTCCCGGAAGCGATTATTCGTGGTGCGATTATTCCAAAAGCAAAAGGGGAGGAAGATAAAATTGCTTCCTGTTTGCATTCATTACACGAAGAAGATCCTTCGTTCAATGTTAAGTACGATCCTGAAATTGCGCAGACTGTTATTTCGGGTCAAGGTGAACTTCATCTTAATCTCGCAATCAAAAGATTGAAAGAGCGTTACAGCGTAGATGTTGATTTAGTTGAACCGAGAATTCCTTACCGCGAAACTATCCGCGGACGCGTTGATGATGTGGAATACAAACATAAAAAACAATCAGGCGGTAGAGGACAATACGGACACGTTCACTTCAAAATGGAGCCGCTGCAACGCGGTACCGGTTTTGAATTTGTCAATGCTATCGTTGGCGGAGTTATTCCGGGGCGCTTTATTCCTGCCGTTGAAAAAGGAATTATTGAAACGATGGAGAAGGGTGTAGTCTCTGGCAACAAAGTTGTTGATGTAAGAGTTACTCTCCACTTCGGTTCGTTCCATGATGTTGATTCAGACGAAATGTCCTTTAAAATTGCCGGATCAATGTGCTTTAGAAAAGGATTTACCGAATCAAAACCAATTCTGCTTGAACCGATTTATGTTCTTGAAGTGAAAATGCCCGAGGAATTTATGGGTGCGGTTATGGGCGATATTTCAAGCCGCAGAGGTAAAATCCTTGGAATGGAAAGCGACGGACACTTCCAGATTATCAAAGCTCAAGTACCGTTATCGGAATTATACAAATATTCTTCAACGCTCCGTAGTTTAACGGCAGGACGAGGAACTCATGGCAGAAAATTTTCTCACTATGAAGACGTTCCAAAGGAAATTGAAGCGAAGATCATTGAAGAGTATAAAAAATCTAAAGCCGAAGGTTAGATCTAAAATTGACAGGCTGCCCTAATCTACAAGGGCAGCTTTTTTATTCATCCAACTAGTTACACGAAGAACGAAAATGTGCAAACCAAAATTCACACACCCTTATTAAACTGAAAAGAATATGGAAAAACTTTGGTCCCCCTGGCGTTCGCAATACATTGAATCCTTCTCCGGTGAACAGAAATCTGACTCGTGCATTTTCTGCTCGAAAGAAAATGAGGCATTGGGAGAAAAAGATTCGCTTCTTGTAAGGAAAGGGAAGCTGACCTTTACGGTGCTGAATTTATATCCTTATAATAATGGTCATTTGATGGTTGTCCCTTACAGACACCTCAACGATTTGTCGCTGCTAACTCCGGAAGAAAGTAGTGAAGTGATGGCAGAACTTCAGCTAGCGCAAAAAGCGCTTCAAAACGCGCTGCATCCGCACGGATTTAATATTGGCGCTAATTTGGGTAAAGTGAGCGGGGCGGGAATTGATCAGCATTTGCACTTCCATATTGTACCTCGCTGGAATGGAGATACCAACTTTATGCCTGTGCTTGGAGAAGTAAAGGTATTGTCGGAAGATTTACTGAAAACAAAAGAGAAATTACTTGCCGCTTATTCCAATCTGAAATAAACGGCAAGTAATGAGTTTTTATGACTCTTGTTGAGCCATCCATTTTTCAACTGCTGTAAGAAGACCAGTCATCGCACCAATGAGGGGTTGGTGTTGTCCTGCATCAATATCACTCAAAATTTGAGAATGAATATTAATATAGTCGTCATTCAGTCTATGGGTAAAAGTTTTTCCGTTTTCGGAAAGATATAAACGCATATTTCTCCGGTCGTTCGGTTGTATTTCTCGTACCACATATCCTTTAGCAACCAAGCCGTCAATAATTCTTGTAAGACGGCTGGCGCTCAGGTTCATTCGTTCAGCAATTTCTTTATTATTGATGTTTTCAGTCTCCCCAATCTGACGAAGACATCTAAATTCAGCTTGCGTTAAATTATGCTGTTTAGCAAGCCGTTCTTCTTTTTCGTGGCAGCTCGCTAAGAGTTTGAATGTGAGGTCAGCTAATTTTCCTGCTGATTTTGTTATTTCTTGCTGTTCCATAATTCTTATTTTTTAGCCGGAATAGGATGGCTAATTTTACTCCACATTTCATCGTATTTAAATCCTTTAAATGACGGGCTTTC
>Ga0172371_10003111_pt1 | contig 25895 bp, 24 predicted proteins | sample Lak12m_FD_114543 | JGI IMG/M metagenome (GOLD analysis project Ga0172371, IMG submission 114543) | Freshwater microbial communities from Kabuno Bay, South-Kivu, Congo - kab_022012_12m | ecosystem: Environmental > Aquatic > Freshwater > Lake | place: Democratic Republic of the Congo: South-Kivu... | reverse complement strand
TCCGGGGAGACCGCCTCGGAACGCAGGGCTTTTATCTCCCGGGCCACCAGGGCCAAGGCCCGATTCACCGCGCCGGGATCAACCCCGAGGTAAATCCCGAAAATACCGCTGTCGGAAAATGAGGAAAGGTAGGAGTAAATTGAGTAGGCCAACCCCGCTTTTTCCCGGACTTCCTGGAAAAGCCGGGAGCTCATGTTGCCGCCAAGCAGCACGTGCAGGAGGTAGAGGGCATAACGCTCCGGGGCGGTAAGGGACAGGCCCTGCCCCCCGAGAACCAGATGGGCCTGCTCCAGTTTCTTCGGATACAGGCGGCACTCCGGGGCAAGGGGTTCAGGCGGCTGCCGCAGGACAGGGCCACTATTGCCGCGCAGACCGGCAAATTGTTTGCGGCAGAGACGGCATAATTCATCGTGCTCCACATTACCGGCCGCGGCGATCACGATCCGCTCCGGGGTGTAGCGCCGGGCGAGATATTGCCGCAGATTGTCCGGCTCCATGGCCGCCACCACCTCCCGGCGGCCGAGCACCGTGTAGCCCAGGGGGTGTTCACCCCAGAGTGCCCCGGCGAAAAGCTCATGGATCCTGTCGTCCGGGGTATCCTCCACCATGGATATCTCCTGGAGGATCACCTCCCGCTCCCTGGCCACTTCCTCGGGCGCGAAAAGGGAATTCATGAAGATGTCGCCCAGAAGATCAAGAAGCCCCTCTAACTGATCATCAAGGACCGTGGCGTAATAAGCGGTGGTTTCGCCGGAGGTGAAGGCATTGGACATCCCGCCCAGGCTGTCGAATTCCTGGGCGATCTGCATGGCGTCCCGGGCGGGCGTGCCCTTGAACAGCATATGCTCAAGAAAATGGGAGATGCCGTTGTCGGCGGGGCTTTCATCCCGGGCTCCGGCTTCCACCCAGATGCCTGCGGAAACCGTGCGGGAAGAAATCTTCTCGGTGATGACTCTGATGCCGTTGTCAAGGACGGTTTTGCGATAATCGCCGGCCACGGTTGCCCTTGCTGATTGTAAGGATAAACAGAAAAAAGGGGAAAGAGGGGCAAAACCCTCCTTCCCCCGGGAAGAATCAACAGATCAAGAAAGCTGGCAGCAACTCTCCGGCTCGATGCCGGAGATAATCTGAAAGGTAATAAGTTAGTGTCCGTCCGGAAACGAGCAATTTCGTCCGAGTGCAAGGCGCGATGAAGACGGAAAAGCGGAGCGTACACACGGTACGTGAGCATTTTCCGGCGACTGAGCAACGCAGCAATCGGGCGAAAGGGCCGTTTCCGGATGGTAACCATTTAGCAGTGCCCCAGGTTGCGGCAAGCGGGACGGTGAAGCGTACACCTGGTACGCGAGCCGGACCGATCGCCGCGAAATGGGGTGCTGCTAAATGGTTAGGAGCCCGCCTCTTCCTGAAGCACCGCCTTGCGGCTCAAACGGATCTTGCCCCGCTGGTCAATCTCCAGAACCTTGACCCGGACCTGATCCCCCTCTTTCAGGATATCGCTGACCTTTTCCACCCTCCGGTTTTCGAGTTCGGAGATATGAACCAGGCCGTCAACCCCGGGCATGATCTGAACAAAGGCCCCGAAATCCACGATCTTCTGCACCACCCCGTCGTAGATCCGGCCGATCTCCGGGTCGGCGGTGAGCTCGTTCACCTTGGCCACCACCGCCTGGGCCACCGGGCCGGTGGGGGCGAAGATGGTCACCTTGCCCGAATCCTCGACATCAATCTTCACCCCGTACTCGGCGGTGATCGCCTTGATCATCTTGCCGCCCGGGCCGATCAGGTCACGGATCTTGTCCGGGTTAATTTGCAGACTGAAGATTTTGGGGGCGTGCTCGGGCACACTCTCCCTGGGTTTTTCGATGGCGCTCTTCATCTTCTCGAGGATATGAAGCCGGCCGCCCCTGGCCTGAGCCAAGGCTCCGGTCATGATCTCCTTGGATACCCCTTCGATCTTGATGTCCATCTGCAGGGCGGTGATGCCTTCATCGGTGCCGGTGACCTTGAAATCCATGTCGCCGAGATGATCTTCATCACCAAGGATGTCGGAGAGGATGACGATGGTCTCCCCGTCCTTAATCAGGCCCATGGCCACCCCGGAAACCGGTTTTTTGATCGGCACACCGGCGTCCATCAGGGCCAGACTGCCGCCGCAGACCGTGGCCATGGAGGAGGAGCCGTTTGATTCGAGCACCTCGGAAACAAGGCGGATGGTGTAGCCGAACTCCTCGTTTTTCGGGAGCACCGCGGCAATGGCCCGCTCGGCCAGGGCGCCGTGCCCGATGTCCCGGCGGCTGGGACCGCGCATGAAGCGGACCTCGCCCACGCAGTAGGGGGGGAAATTGTAATGGAGCATGAAGGGCTTGAAGGACATGCCGCTCAGCGACTCGACCCGCTGTTCGTCCTCGCCGCTGCCCAGGGTGGCGGAGACCAGCACCTGGGTTTCGCCACGGGTGAAGAGGGCCGAGCCATGGGTCCGGGGCAAGGCCGCGACCTCGCAGCTTATCGGCCTGATCTCATCGAAACGGCGGCCGTCTATCCGGCTTTGCTCCTTGACGATCCGCTCGCGCATCATGGTCTTGTTGAGGCTGTGGAGATGCTCCTTGGCCTCTTTGAGGCTGTCGGCGTACTCCTCGCCCAGGGCTTCGAGGGCCTTTTTCTGCAACCGCTGATAGGCGTCGCCGCGCAGCTTCTTGTCGGCGGTGGTGATTACCTCCCGCATCTCTTCCCGGGCCAGCTCCTCGACCCTGGCCTTGAGGGCCTCGTTGACCTTCGGCGGGGCGACTTCCATCTTGGCCTTGCCGAGAGCGGCCCGCAGCTCTTCCTGCATGGCGATGACCGGCTGCAGGGCCTGCTGGCCGAAAAATATCCCTTCGAGTACCTCGGCCTCGGGCAGACTGTCGGCCCCGCCTTCCACCATGACCACCGCGTTCTTCGTCCCGGCCACGATGAGATTAAGCCGGGATTTCTCCGTTTCCTCCGGGCTCGGGTTCAGGACATACCGGCCGTCCACGAAGCCGACCCGTACTCCGGCCACCGGAGAGGTGAAAGGGATGTCGGAAACGAGCAGGGCGCAGGAAGCTCCGAGCATGGCCAGCATGTCCGGATCGTTCTTCTGATCGGCGGAAAGCACGGTGGCGATCACCTGGGTCTCGTTCTGATAACCCTTGGGGAAGAGAGGGCGCAGGGGCCGGTCAATGAAACGGGCGGAAAGGGTTTCCTTGTCGGTGGGCCGACCGATCTCCCGCCTGAAAAAGCTGCCGGGAATCCGGCCCACCGCGTAAAAGCGCTCCTGGTACTCCACGGTGAGGGGGAGAAAATCCACCTCGGCCTTGGCTTCGCGAGCCGCGGTGGCGGTGACCAGGACCACGGTCTCGCCGTAGGTCACCAGGACCGAGCCGTTGGCCTGTTTAGCCAGCCGCCCGGTTTCAATGCTCAGCGGCCTTCCGCCGAGCTCGATCGTAACTTTCTTGTACATGTGATTCTCCTCATGACCCCCACTTCCCCCCTGCCGGCCACGGACAGGCCGCCCGGCCCAATGGGGGCCGGATAAGACGAAAACGGGACAAGAACGGGATAAAGCGAGGTCGCAGCTGCATGCGGCGTGGAGACTGATCCCACCGCCGCCGGCATAAAATGGAAAAGCCACCGCCGGCCTCCGGCGGTGGCTGTTAGCGCATCCTACTTACGGATGCCGAGCTTCTGGATCAGATCGCGGTAGGTATCAACATTTTTCGCTTTTAGATAATTGAGCAGCCGCCGCCTCTGGCCGACCAGCTTCAACAGGCCCCGACGGGAATGATGATCTTTCTTGTGGGTTTTGAAATGCTCGGTCAGGTAGATGATCCGGGAGCTGAGCAGAGCGATCTGCACCTCCGGAGAACCGGTATCGGTTTCATGCTGGGCATACTTGGTGATGATTTCTTTCTTTTGATCCGCTTGCAGTGTCATGACTTCCTCGCAATACTGAAATTAATAATTCGGGAGAGCGACAGAAAATCACAACCATCGCTTCCTAACAGGATGTTGAAAAAAGTCGCCCGGACTTTTTTCAACTTTCGATCGGCCGGGAGTTAATCCCCCCGATCTTACAATTTCAACGAGTTAGCACTCGTCAAAATTGGCGATTCGTCCATGAATCGCACGCAGGGTGTTAAAAAACAAGTTTTTCAACACCCTGCCAAGTTGGGCACGCTCCTTAATAATTTATCCCCGCGCCGATGTCAATCTAACAGGATGTTGAAAAAAGCCGTCCTGGCTTTTTCAACCACGCTCTGGCAGAAGTGAATTCTGCCGGAGCTCACAAATTCAACGAGTTAGCACTCGTCAAATTTGGCGATCCATCCCTGGATCGCACACAGGATGTCGAAAAACGAGTTTTTCAACATCCTGTTAATGTCAGCCCGGCCTGCGCGTCCAGCCTGGCCAGGACCTCTTCCGTGCTCATCCCTTTGCCGAGAAGTTCATCCCGGGCCACGGCCAGATCATGAAGCTTGCCGCCGTCCACCGCGTTCTCCAGGGTGAAGGGGCCGCTGGCCAGGCGGCGCAGAGCGGTAAGATGCCCGCCGCAGCCCAAAGCCCGGCCGATGTCCGCCGCCAGGGTCCGGATATAAGTCCCCTTGCTGCAATCCACCGTAAAACGCAGGCTGTCCGGCCCCTGTTCCAGCAGCTCAAGACGAAAGATGGTCACCGGCCTGGCCGCCTTTTCGATGAAGATACCCTTCCGGGCGTAATGGTACAAGGGCTTGCCCTGATGCTTCAGCGCGGAATAACTGGGCGGCACCTGCATCTGCTCGCCGGTGACCCCGGCCAGGCAGGCGACCAGCTCGTCTCGGGTGAATTGCCGCACCCCGTGCCGGGCAACAACCTCCCCTTCCAAATCCTGGGTGCTGGTCTCAACCCCAAGCCGGAGCGTGGCCTCATAACGTTTGCGGCCTTCCATGAAACGGGGGATCAGGCGGGTAGCCGCCCGGCCGGCGCAGATAATCAAAAGGCCGGAAGCAAAGGGGTCAAGGGTGCCGGCATGGCCGACCTTGCGCATGGACAGGGCTCGGCGCACCAGTTGCACCATCCGGAATGAACTCGGTCCCTCCGGCTTGTCCAGCAGGAAAACGCCGGATTCTAAGGGCCGCTCCGTCTGGAAATCCTCGCAAGGCAGAACGGTGCTGGGGGTTCCGGAATCAGGAGGCAAAGCGGTTATCCTTTTTCAACTAGGGGGAGCAACTCAAGCAGCAATTTTTCCCGCACCTCTTCAATGGTGCTGCCCGGCAGCTTGAAACCGGCGGCGTTACGGTGTCCGCCTCCACCGAAAGAGGCGGCAACCCTGGCCACGTCATAAGCGCTCCCCTTGGAACGGAGGCTCACCGAGACCAGCCCTTTTTCCATTTCCTTGATGAAGACCGCCACCTTCACGGTCTCAAGGGCCCGAGGATAATTGATGAAATTCTCCGAGTCAGCCTGCGTGGTCCCGGTCCTGGCGAAAAAATCCCAGGGCGCGGCGATGATCGCCAGCCGGTCGCCCGCGTAGAGCTTGAGGGTGTCAAGCACCAGGCGCATCAGGCTTAAGCGGGCCACGGTGAAGTTGTCAAAAAGCCGGCCGGAAACCTCAGCCGGTTTGACCCCCTTAAGCACAAGCTCTCCGGCGATCCGAAAGGTATCGGCGGTGGTCGAGGAATATTTGAAGGAGCCGGTGTCGGAAACGATGGCCGTGTAAAGGCAGTAAGCGGCCTCATGGCTAAGGTCGGCGCCAAGGGCGCAGGAGAGATCGTAAACCATCTCGCCGGTGGAGGCCCGGTGCTGATCCACCCAGTTTAGATCGCCAAACTCCTCATGCCCGCTGTGGTGATCAATGACCACCATGGGATGCACGCCGAGCAGCGCATCCATGTTCGCGCCCAGACGCCTGCCGTCCCCGCAGTCCAAGGCCACGGCGCAGTCAAAGACAGCCGGATCAGGCAACGGGGCCCCGATCTCCTCGCTGCCCGGCAGGAAGCGATACTGCCGGGAGACCTGCTCCTCGCCGTAAAGAAATACCTTCTTGCCCAGCGAACGAAGGATATAGCCCATGGCAAGCTGCGAACCCAGGGCATCGCCGTCCGGGTGGGTATGGGTGGCCACCAGAACATGCCCGGCCTGTTTCAGAGTCTGAACAATCTGCTCAAGAGTTTCCATCTTCTTCGGCGATCTCCTTCAGCAACTGTTCCATTTCCGCCTGCCGGCGGCTGGAAAGATCATGCCGGAAGTCAAGTTCCGGCACATGCCTCAGCTCCAGAGTTCTTGCCAGAGTGCTTCTCATAAAGCCCTTGCAGCTTTCCAGGCCACGGGCCACATCGGCCTGGTCGTCATCCCCGAGAATACTGTACATGACCCGGGCATGCCCCAGATCGTCGCTAACCTCGACTGCGGTAAAAATAATCCCGCTCAAGCGAGGGTCTCTTATCTTTTTGACCAGCAAGGCGGCAAGCTCGGTCCTGATCGCGTCCGCCACCCGAACCGGCCGTCGTTTCTGCCCGCTTCGCTCAAGCCCTGCCGGCAGGGCAAAACGTGATTTTCCTTTGCCGCCTCGCATTACAGTTCCCTTTCGACCTCTTTCAAGACAAAGGTCTCCAGCACATCGCCAATTCTGAGATCGTTGTAGTTGATGACTCCGATCCCGCATTCATAGCCGGTCTGCACCTCCCGGACATCATCCTTGAAGCGGCGCAGGGAAGCGAGCTGGCCGGTGAAAACCACCACCCCTTCCCGCAGAACCCGGACCCGGACATTGCGCTCGATCTTGCCGTCGGTGACATAGCAACCGGCGATGGTGCCGACCTTGGGCACCTGATAGGTTTCCCGGACCTCGGCGGTTCCGGTGACCTTCTCTTCATAAGTGGGCTCGAGCAGGCCGGTCATCGCCTTCTTGATGTCGTCGAGGGCGTGATAAATGACATCGTAGGTGCGGATTTCCACTTTTTCGTTCTTGGCCAGGTCCTGCACCTTGACCGTGGGCCGGACATTGAAGCCGATGATGAAGGCGTCGGAGGCCGCGGCGAGCAGCACATCGGAATCGGTGATCGTGCCGGTGCCGGAGTTCAGGATCTTGACCTTGACCTCGTCGGTGGAAAGATCCGCGATGGCCTTGGCAAAGGCTTCCAGGGTTCCCTGAACATCGGAGCGCAGGACCACCTTCAGCTCCTTGAAATCCCCGCTCTTCATGTGATCGAAGAGGTTTTCCAGGGAAATCTTGGTGCTGGTGGCCAGCTCGACTTCACGACTTTTCAGCTGCCGGTCGGCGCTCAGGTTTCTCGCCTGTTTCTCATCCGGCAAAACGATGAATTCATCCCCGGCCCGGGGCACTCCGCTTAAGCCCTGAACCTCCACCGGAATGGCCGGACCGGCTTCCTTGACCAGCTCCCCGTGATCGTTGGTGAGCGAGCGAACCTTGCCGTAAAAGAGGCCGGCGACAAAGGCATCGCCCGGCCGCAGGGTGCCCTGCTCCACCAGAACCGTGGCCACCGGACCACGGCCCTTGTGCAGCTGGGCCTCGATCACATGCCCACGCGCCCGCCGTTTGGGATCCGCCTTCAACTCCAGGACCTCGGCCTGAAGACGGATGCTGTCGAGAAGCTCGGCGATCCCCTGCCCGGTCTTGGCCGAGGTTTCACAGAAGATGGTGTCGCCCCCCCATTCCTCGCTGATAAGGCCGAGATCGGCCAGTTCGCGCTTTACCCGCATGAGATCGGCTTCCGGCTTGTCAATCTTGTTGACGCAGACCAGGATCGGGACATTGGCGGCCCGGGCGTGGTTGACCGCCTCCTTGGTCTGGTCCATGACCCCGTCGTCGGCGGCGACCACCAGGACCACGACATCGGTGACCTGGGCGCCGCGGGAGCGCATCTCGGTAAAAGCCGCATGCCCCGGGGTATCGAGGAAGACCACATCGCCATGAGAAGAGCGGACATAGTGGGCGCCGATGTGCTGGGTGATGCCGCCGGCCTCGCCGGCCGCCACATCGGTTTTGCGGATGGCATCGAGCACCGAGGTCTTGCCGTGATCAACATGGCCCATCACCGTGACCACCGGCGGCCTGGGCAGCATCTCGCCGCCCCCTTCCTGCTCTTCAAGGTTGAGGACATTCTGTTCCTCGCTGACCCCCTGCTCGACCTCATAGCCGAAATCTGCGGCTACCAGGGTGGCGGTATCCACATCGAGGGCCTGGTTGATGGTGGCCATCACCCCAAGGCCAAGCAGCTTGGCGATAAGCTCGCCGACCTTGACCCCCATGCGATGGGCAAGATCGCCGACCGTAATGGTTTCGTGAACCTTGATCCTTTTCTTGATCGCCTTGGTCTCGGCCACCGGCTGGGGCACAACCTGGCGTTTGCCTTTCTTGCCGCCGCCCCGTCCCCCTCGGCCAAGCCGCAGGCCGGAAGGCAGGCGGCCGCCGAGGACATCATCCACTTCATCAATGTCAATATCCGCCTGGCGGTGCCCTCGGGACAGACCTTTCCTCGCTCTATCCTGTTCAGCAGCCTCAGGGGCGAACTTGACAAAGCGCTTGCCCTTTTTCCCCTTGCCGTCCTCTCCCATCCCCGCATCCCCGCCGGGGGCCGCGGGAGCAGCCGGAGCCGCAGGTCTGCCCGGAGCTGAACCAGGGCCGGACACGGGACCGGGCCTCCTCGGCCTGGGCGGAACCGGACGGGATGGTGCCGGGGTGGGGATGACAATGGCAGCCCTCTTGATCACCCTGGCAAAACCCTTGCGAGGCGCCTCCTGCTGGACAGGGGCCTCTTCCACCGCCTCGCCGGCGGTCGGGACAGCTTCTTCCCCGGCGCCGGCCTCAACCTCGAGGGGCATTTGGGGAGGTTCTCCCTCCGCTTTTTTCTCCGCCGCCTCTCCAGCAAGCTCCATCTTTGCCTCGGCTTTTCCGGCTTCCACTTCCGGCAACGGTTCCGGGGCAGGCATGACGGCCTTCCTGCGGACCACCGCTTTTACGGTCGTCTCCGCTGGTTTTTCCGCCGAAGCCGGCTCGGGCGCTACAACTTCCGTCTCCCGGGCGGCCGGTTTCGCCCCGGCAGGAGCCGCGCTCGCCGGGGGGGCCTCAGCGGCCACGGTTGAGGTGCGGCGGCGGATAATGGTTCGCCCGGCCGTCCCCTGGATCCTCTTTTCTTCGGTTTTGGTCTGACCTATGCCAAGCCGGCGGCGGATTTCCTGGACCGTGCTATCTTCCAGTGAGGAACTGTGAGACTTGATCGGATAGCCCATATCGAGCAGGGCCGCCACCAGGTCCTTGTTTTCCATTCCCGCTTCTTTAGCTAACTCGTACACCCTGATTTTTGTCATTGCTCACTCCCGAAGAGGTTTTGCAACCCTTCGTCAAATCCCAGCACCGGCCGGCGGAAACCTCTGGATATTCCTTTTAGGTTCTTCAAAAAACTATCAAAACAGCTTTGCTTGCGGCAGCAATAGACATGGCGTCCATCATACAGGCCGGAAAAGTCAGCGATTACCAGCCCCCGGTTGTCGAGGGCAAAACGCAACAGCGTTTGCCTGGCTTTCTTTTCCCGGCAACCCAGACAGGTTCTGAACGATGGCGTTTTCCCCTTACCTGCGGCCTGCGGCAAGCTCTACTCCTGATTGCCTTCGGACGCAGATTGCGCCTGCTCTTGCTCGATCTGGGCGATAAGCTGTTGCGCCTCGGCAATCAGCCGGGCAACCCTGGCCTCGTCAATATTTCCCACCGCGGCGCACACGCTTGCCGCATCGGCCTGGGCCAGAACCTCGGCCGAATTAAAACCCGCGTCATAAAGAGCATCCGCAGTTCTTTCGTCCAGGCCCGGCACTTCCAGCAAGGACTGGAAGCCATCTTCGGTGAATTTAGCATACTTCTGCTCGCTCTTCACATCAATCCGCCAGCCAAGCAGGGCGCCGGCCAGACGGACATTCTGGCCCTGCCGCCCGATGGCCAGGGAAAGTTGGTCATCAGGCACCACCACCAGCAGCGTTTTCCGGTCTTCATCAACCTCGACCAGGGAAACCTGGGCCGGAGAAAGGGCGTTTGAGACATAACGGGCCGGATCCGGGCTCCAGGGCACGATATCAATCTTTTCTCCCTGAAGCTCCTGCACCACATTCTGCACCCGTGAGCCTTTCATGCCCACGCAGGCGCCAACCGGATCAACATCCGCCTCGGAAGAGCTTACCGCGATCTTGGCCCGGGCCCCGGGCTCACGGCTGACTGCCATAATCCTGACGATACCTTCGGAAATCTCCGGCACCTCCAGGGCAAAAAGCTTGGCCAGAAAATCATCGCTGGTCCGGCTCAAAACCAATTGCTGCTCCCGGCTGCTCTGCCGGACATCGAGCAGGAGCGCCCGGATCCGGTCTCCCTGGCGGTACGATTTCCGGGGCATCTGTTCCTTGGCCGGGAGGATGGCATCGGTGCGGCCAAGATTGACGATGATATTGCCGCGCTCGAAACGCTGGACGATGCCGTTGACCACCTCACCTTTGCGGTCTTTGTACATTTCATAGATTACGTTGCTCTCCGCGTCCTTCATCTTCTGGATGATGACTTGCTTGGCCGACTGGGCGGCGATGCGGCCGAGCTCGGCCACGCTGTCCATCTTGCTGCCCAGCTCGTCGCCGAGCTGCACTTCCGGATCAAGAGTCAGAGCCTCGTCGAGGGAGATTTCCGTCTGCTCGTCCTCCACCTCTTCAACCACGTTGCGGAACTGGAAAAGCTCAACCTCGCCGATCTCGTCGTTGTAACGGGCTTCAAGCTCGCGCCGCTGGCCGAACTTCTTCTTGGCCGCGCTCATGACCGCCTCCTCGATGGCCTCGGTGAGCAAATTGCGGTCAATCCCCTTGTCTCTGCTTATCTGGTCAATAATCCGCTTCAGTTCTGAAAGCATCACTCTCTCCTCTCTTCATCCCGGCGGCTGCGTCCGGCATGCCAAGCCATCTCCGGCTTAAATCCATCAGAAATCAATAATCAGCCTGGCCTTTTTCATGATTGCAAAGGGGATATCTTTCTTCCCCTGATCTGTGGCGATGATCACGGATTCAGGGGAAACCGCTTCTATCAGGCCGACAAACACATTTTCTCCCGCAAGGGACTCCCGCGAAACCACCTTGGCCTTTTTCCCCAAACAGCGGGCGAAATCCCTTTCGCTCTTCAGGGGGCGGTCAAGACCCGGCGAGGAAACCTCCAATGTATATGCCTGTTCGATTAGGTCTTCCACCTCAAGAAGGCTGGAGACCTCGCGGCTGATATCCGCGCAATCGTCAATGCCCACGCCGTCTTCCCGGTCAATGATCAGCCGGAGCACCCAGCCGTGCGCCTCGCGCCTGAATTGCGCCTCGATCAGCTCGCAGCCGAGATCCTCGACCACCGGCTGAACAAGCTCGGTCAGACGTTGCAACAAAGGCGATTCAGCTGCTTTATCTTCCATGGCATTATACCAAAACAAAAAAAGCGGGCCGAAGCCCACTTTCGCACAAAACACCAACCCGACCGAAACAGCCGGTACTGTAAGAGCAACAGGAACGCTCCGCCTGAAATCCGCTGCCGCGGCCGCCGGAGGCGCTGATCGGCCTGAAACCCTTTAGCCGGGCAACAGACTGGAGCGGGAAACGGGATTCGAACCCGCGACCTTCAGCTTGGGAAGCTGACACTCTACCACTGAGTTATTCCCGCCCGACACACAACCGGCGGATTATACCTTTATTTCCCCCCTTGTCAATAGCCCTAAAACACCGCCCGGACGGCATAGGTTGCCAGCCAAAGAATCCGGTCCGGCAGAAGGCCCATGACGATGATGATTGCGACCAGGGCCACGCTCACCACCTTGAGCAGCGGGCCGGCCGCCACGGGGGCCTGCTCCTCCGGGCCGTTGCTGTAGGCGGCCCGGACCACGGAGAGATAGTAATAGATGGAGATCGCGGTATTGAGGGCCGCGAGAATCACCAGGGGCAAAAAGCCGGCGTTGTAGGCCACGGTAAGGAGGAGGAACTTGCCCATAAACCCGGCGAAAGGCGGGATGCCGGCCAGGGCGAACATGCTCACCGCCAGGGTAAGGGCCAGGAGCGGCGAACGCCGGTGCAGCCCGCTGACATCGCTGACCGTCAGGTTTTCCCCGTTTTCCGAGACCGCGCAGATGACCAGGAACCCGGCCAGGGTCATGAACAGGTAAGCGAGAATGTAATAGATGGACGCCGTATAACCGATCTCCTGCATGGTGACCAGGCCGAGCAGCACATAACCGGCGTGGGCGATGCCGGAAAAGCCGAGCATCCTTTTAAGATCGGTCTGCTGCAGGGCCAGGAGATTGCCGTAAAACATGGAACAGACGCTAAGCGCGCCGATGAGGAGCACCAGAGCCTGACCCTCGCTGGTGGCCATGGCGCAAATCCTGATCAGCATGGCCACCGCCGCCACCTTGGGCACCGAAGCGATAAAGGCGGTGGTTTCGTTGGCCGCGCCCTGATAGACATCCGGCACCCAGGAATGAAAAGGGAAAACCGCCAGCTTGAAAAAGAAGCCGCCCAGCACCATGGCCAGAGCGACCAGGGCCGCGGGGCTGGCCATCATCTGCTGAAGCATGGGCAGCAGCTCGACGAAATAGGTGGTCCCGGTAAGCCCGTACAGATAGCTCATGCCAAACAGCATCACTCCGGTGGCAACCACCCCGAAGAGGACATACTTGATCGCCGATTCCATCTGCATCCTGAGGCCGGCGCGGTCATCCCGCATGGGCACCAGCAGGTAGAGGGAATAGGAGGACAGCTCAAGGGCGATGAACATGGTGAGAAGCTCCACGCTGCTCACCAGCATGAACAACCCCAGGGTGCTCAGAGTCATAAAAAGGTAATACTCCGGCCGGACTTTCTCGCCTATGCCTTTGAGCTTCGGGGTGATGAACATGACAAAGGCAAAACCAATGGCCGTAACCAGCTTGATGAACTGGGAAAACAAATCAACCCGGTAAGCCCCATGAAAAAGCTCGCCACTGGCGAACAAGGCAAAAAGACAGACCGGGATGGCAAACAAAGCCAACCCCATGGCAACGGCCCTGGCCTTTCGGCCGCCATCCTGGCCCAGGCTGATCAGAAAAAGAACCAAGCTGCCCATGAGCAGATATAATTCCGGAGCAAAGAGCATGAGCTTCATCGCGTATCCTTATCGTAAGTTACCTTGAATCCGTGCAAATCAGGGCAGCATCAGCCTGGCCAGGGGCGCGGCCTGATCCGGCGCACCGCCGACCTGTTCGAGCAGGTGGTTTACACTGCTATGCATCACCGCGAGGAAGGGCTCTGGCGCCAGGCCGATCCAGAAGACAAAAATCAAGAGAGGCGCCAAAGTGACGATCTCGCGGAGGTTGAGGTCGTAAAGCCCGGGGTGATCCGGGTTCTTCTCCCGGCCCCAGACCACCCGCTGCAAAAGACGGAACATATAGGCCGCGGCCAGGACCGCCCCGGGAATGGCAAAGGCGGAGACCAGCTTGTGATCGGCAAAACTGCCGGCCAGGACGAGGAACTCGCCGACAAAGCTGTTGGTGCCCGGGAAGGCCAGGGAGGAAAGCGAGAAGAAAGCGAGAAACGACACATAGATGGGCACGAACTTGCCGATCCCGGCCGCGTTTTCGAGCTCACGGCTGTGGGTGCGCTCGTAGAGCATGCCCACGCAAAAGAACAGGGCGCCGGTGGTGATCCCGTGGTTGATCATCTGGAGGATGGCCCCCTCTATCCCCCGCGGGTTCAGGACAAATATCCCCAAGGTGACAAAACCCATGTGTCCCACGCTGGAATAGGCGATGAGCTTCTTCATGTCCTGCTGGGCCAGGGCGGTAAAGCCGCCGTACAGGATGCCGGCCACGGAAAGCCAGAGGATGGCGGGCATGAAAAGCTGGGTCGCCTCGGGGGTGATGGGCAGGCAGAAGCGCAAGAAACCGTAGGTCCCCATTTTAAGCAGCACCGAGGCCAGGATCACCGAGCCGGCGGTGGGCGCCTCGACATGGGCCGCAGGCAGCCAGGTGTGGAAGGGGAACATGGGCACCTTGATGGCAAAAGCCAGGAAAAAGGCGAGGAAAACCCAGGTCTGGAAGGTAATCGAATAATCCTGCCCCATGAGATGGGGGATACTGAAGGTGCCCTGGCTCAGATAGAGGCCGATGATCGCGACGAGCAGCATCACCGAGCCGGCCAGGGTATAGAGAAAGAACTTCGTTGAGGCGTAAACCTTGCGCGGCCCCCCCCAGATGGCGATGAGCAGATACATGGGAATGAGCATCGCTTCCCACAAGAGATAGAAAAGCACCAGATCGAGGGCCATGAACACCCCGAGCATCGAGGTTTCCATCAACAGAAGACAGACCATGAACTCTTTGACCCGTTTCTCGATGTAGCGCCAGGAGCCGAGTACGCAAAGGGGCATGAGCAGGGTGGTGAGCAGAATCAGCAGCAGGGAGATGCCATCCACCCCCAGGGTGTAGTTGATGTTGAGGGATTTTATCCAGGGGGCGTGCTCGGCGAACTGGTACTTATGGGTAGCCAGGGAGAAGTTACTGTACAGGGGCAGGGAAAGCGCGGCATTGGCGCAGGTCACCAGCATGGTCCAGAGCCTGACCGCGTTATCCCCCCGGATGAGTAGCAGAACCAGGGCCCCGGCCAGGGGGAGAAAGATCAGGCTGCTCAAGATGGGAAAGCCCATCGTATTCATGATCAGAAAATCCATTTCTGCCATCCTTGTGAAATAAATGTAACTGCTCAGTATGCAGGAGTCAGCATTCAGTATTCAGAATTCAGGAGCCAGAATGAGAGGGAAGTCGGCAAGCTGCCGTAGGCTTATTCCGTGGCCATTCTTACTCCTGACTCCTGACTCTTGAATACTTAGTAGTCAGGCAAAAACATACAACACCAGGGCCACGGCCACCAGGGACAGGGCATAGAAGATGTTGTACTGCAAACGACCGCTCTGGGTGTTGCGCAAAATTCCGCCAAGGCCGCGCACCGACCTGGCCAGGCCATCCACCACGCCGTCAATGCCGTGCCAGTCGAACCAGGACCAGAACCCGGCCATAGTCATCAGCGGAATCAGGCCCAGGTAGCGGTAAGCCTCGCTGACGCAGTTGTCCGCCCACTGGATAGGTCTTTTCGCCAGCCAGAGAAAGCCGCGGCCACCCATGCGGTAGAACCAGTCGAGGTCAATGCTGATTTTGGGTTCTGGCGCGAGCTTTTTGATGAGCAGGAAAAAGCCCAAAGCGGTGAACAGCAGGATCTGCAGGGTCTCCGAGAGATGATAAGTATCGTAGGGATGATAGCCCGCGGCCACCGCCGGATAAGGGAGCATGTTGTACAAATAGGGGGTGTAAACGCCGATGAAGATGCACAAAAATGCGGCGATCCCCATCCCCACCTGCATGTTCATCGGCGGATCGGCGGCTTTTTCCCAGGTCTCGGAGCTGCAGTTGTTTTTCCCGAACCAGATAAAGTACGGGACCTTGAGCCCGGTGTGGAGGAAGGTTCCGGCCGAGGCCAGGGTGAGAAGGAAGGCGGCCCAGTAGTTGTGGACCTCAAAGCCCGCGGCCACGATCATCGCCTTGCTGACAAAGCCGGAGAACAGGGGAAAGGCCGAGATCGAGAGCCCGCCGATCATGGTGAAGACAAAGGCCATGGGCATCTTCTTGTACAACCCGCCAAGCTCGGTGAACTTGCTCTTGCCGGTCATGTGCAAGACCGAGCCGCAGCCCATGAAAAGGAGGCCCTTGTAGAGGATGTGGGCAAAGGCATGGGCGCAGGCCCCGTTGATCGCAAGCTGGGTGCCGATCCCCACCCCGGCCACCATATAGCCCACCTGGCTGATGATGTGGTAGGCGAGCAACCTTCGGGCATCGTTTTCGAGCACCGCGTACACCACCCCGTACAAGGCCATGCCCACCCCGAGCGGCACCAGGATCTCCATCCCGGCAAAGGCCCGGGCCAGGGCATAGACCGCGGTCTTGGTGGTGAAGGCGCACATGAAGACCGCCCCGGTGACCGAGGCCTCGCCGTAGGCATCGGGCAACCAGGCGTGGAAAGGCGGCACCGCGGCATTCAGGATGAAGCCGATCATGATCAGGTAAGTGGCCAGGCTCGGGTTATCCACCCCAATGGGGCCGAAGGATAGGTCGCCGGTGGCCTTGTACCTTAAAATAAGCCCGGCGAGCAGGGCCAGGCCGCCTGCGGTATGGACCAGGAGGTAGCGGTAGCCCACCCCCAACGATTCGGGCCGCCTGCGGAACCAGATCAGAAAGACCGAGGCAAAGGCCATCAACTCCCAGAAAAGGAAGAGAACCAGATAATCGCCGCAGAAAATCACCCCCAGCGACCCCGCCACATAGAGCCAGGCGGCGATGTGCTGGACATCCTCCTCCACATGCAGACCGTAGATGGTGCCGATGATGCACATCAGGGTCATGATGTAGGCAAAGACCATGCTCAAGCCGTCAACCCGGCCAAAGGTCAGGGTGAAATCGAGGAAAGGCAAAACCCCGTATGTCCCGTTGTGCCCCTGCATGGAAAGGACGCCGAGGAAAGCCAGGGTAGGAATGAGGACCAGGTAGGAGCGCCTCAACAGCCTGGGGATCAGGGGAAGAACGAGGGCCCCGATGATAAGGATCAGGGCCGGATGAAACCAAAGCTCATTTATCATAGTAGTCCTCGCGGGTCATGATGCCGAGGTGTCCATACCATTTGGAAACAATGATGATTAGCACACAGGCGATAAAACCGAACAGGGCCCAGAAGCCGGGCAGCTTCTCGATGCCGGTGTGGGCGTGCTCCTTGGAAACGAAAACGATGTCCCAGATGACCACCAGGGCAAGGAGCGCGTAGCAGCCCCGGATCACCGTTTTGAGCCGGTCGCGTAAAAAATCAATCAGCTTGACGAGTTTCATCCGGTCACCGCCTTGACGAAGGTCATCATGAAATCAGGGTAAATGCCGATCACCACCGAGATGGTCGCGGCGATCACGATGGGCACCACCATGCTGAGGGGCGCTTCCTGGATGCCCTCGTAAACCACCCCGGCCGGGGGCTTGCCGAAAAAGGCCTTGTAGGTCACCGGCGCGAAATAGCCGACATTAAGAAGGGTGCTGGCCAGCAGGACCATGAGGATGGCAAAATAATGGGTCTCCATCTCCATGGTGCCGACCAGCAGCTTCCACTTGGTGACAAACCCGGCCACCGGCGGAGCCCCGATCATGGAGAGCGAGGCCACGGCAAAGGCCCCGAAGGTGAAGGGCATGGCCCTCCCCAGGCCGCTCATCTCGGAAATGTTCTTCTTGTGGGTGGCCACATAGATGGCCCCGGCGCAGAAGAAGAGAGTGATCTTGGCAAAGGCGTGGTTGGCGATGTGGATGAGCCCGCCCTGGATCCCGCTCACCGTGAGAAGAGCCACCCCGAGAACGATGTAGGAAAGCTGACTCACGGTGGAATAGGCGAGCCGGGCCTTGAGGTTGTCCTTGGAAAGGGCGATGATCGAGGCGACCAGGATGGTGAAGGAGACGATATAGGCGGTGGGGATGCCGAGGTTCAAGGCCTGCATCAGATCGGTGCCGAAAACGAAAAGCATGACCCGGGTGGTGCAGAAGACCCCGACCTTAACCACGGCTACCGCATGCAACAGAGCGGAAACCGGGGTCGGGGCGACCATGGCTCCGGGCAGCCAGTTATGAAAGGGCATGATCCCGTTCTTGGCAAAGCCGAAGAGGCAAAGAAAATAGAGAACGCTGACCAGAACCCCGTGCGCCTCGGCGGTGCCGGCCGGGAAGATGCCGGTTTGGATGTTGTGGGGAAAATCCAGGGTGCCGGTGAGCACATAGATGAGGATCATGGCCGGCAGAATAAGGCCCTTGGCGGTGGTGGTCAGATAGACGATGTACTTCTGCGCCCCGGCATAGCCCTCTTCATCCTGATGGTGGGCGACCAGCGGGTAGGTGCAGATGCTGACGATCTCGTAGAAGAGGTAGAGGGTAAAAAGGTTGTCGGCAAAGGCCACCCCCACGGCCCCGAAGAGGGCCAGGGCGAAGCAGGCGTTGAACCTGGTCTGGGCGTGTTCCTTGAGGCCCCGCATATAACCGGCCGAGTAAAAGACCGCGAGTATCCACAAAAAGGAGGCCACCACCGCGAAAATCATCGAGAAGGGATCCACCCGGAGGCTCACCGACAGGCCGGGGAGAATCTGAAAGAGCTTGCAGACCAGGGTCTGCCCCGCGCCAAGCGGGGCTGGAGCCACGCTGGGGATCATCGAGGCGATGATCCCGAACATCACCAGCGCGGCGAGAAGAGACCACGACTCCCGGACATTGGGCTTGCGGCCGGAAAGCATCACCAGCACCGAGCCGGTAAGGGCCGCGAGCACCGCGAGCAGGGGTTTCAGCGAAACAATGGGTTCCATGGGCCTTGTTCCTTTTTCTTTCTAACAGTCCGTTGAAAAAACCATCCCTGGCTTTTTCAACGGTCGGTTGGCCAAAGACGCTTCGGCCAACCTCACGAAATTCTTGACACTTTCAGTGTCGGCGCATTTCGGCGGCCCATCCATGGGCCGCTACAGCCCGTTTTTAGGCGGGCTGCTAACCTTGCAGATCCATAACATCTTCGCTGTCAATGGACTTGTAGTTCCGGTAAACCGCGAGGATGATGCTGAGGACGATGGCCGCCTCCGCCGCGGCGATGGCCATGACGAACAGAGTGATGATCTGGCCCACCGTGGGGTCCGGGGTAAGGAAATGGTTGAAGGCCATGAAGTTGAGCGAGGCCCCGGCCAGGATCAGCTCGGCTGAGATCAGCATGCCGATGAAGGTCTGGTGCTGCATCAGGCCGTAACAGCCGATCCCGAAAAGCAGGGCGGCGATGAGCAGATAGGTGTCGAGGCTTGTACCCAGGGCAAGAATGTCCATCATCCGTTCCTCCCGGCCCTGGCCAGAACCAGCGAGCCAAGCACCGCCACCACCAGGACCAGCGAGATCAGCTCGAAGCTCAGGCTGTAGGTGGTTAAGAGCGAGCGGCCCACATCGCTCACCTTGCCCCAGTTGTCAAGGTACATTTCGCTGAACCACCTGGTCTTGAGCGACAGCCCGGCCAGGCCCCAGACCAGAAGCCCGCTCACGAGAAAAGCCAAGGGGCCGGCCAGGACATTGCGCCGGGTGACCCGTTTGATTTCCGAAGGCTCGGCGAGCATGATGGCGAAAACCATGGTGACGCAAACCGCGCCCACATAGATGAGAATCTGCATCAGGGCGACAAAGGGGCTGTTGAGATAATAGTAGAGCCCGGCCACCCCCAGGCTGCACAGGGCCAGGCCGGCCACGCTCCGGATCAGCCGCCGGGCCGAGACCGCGATCAGGCCCCCGGCCAGGGTGATCCCGGCAAAGCACAGAAAAAGAAGGCCGGAGAGGCCTTCGACGCTCGCGATGCTCGTCATCCTTTCCTTTCCTCCAGGCGTTTCAGCAGATCGAACACATAGGCCTCCTTGACCGGTCCGGCCAGGTTGTAATCCCGGGAGAACCTGATCGCCTTGGGAGTGCAGCTCTCCACGCACAGGCCGCAAAGACTGCACTTGGTGAAATCGAGGCGGTAAAGGGTAAGAACCTTGCCCTTCACCCCTTCCCGCTTCTCGCCGTCCACGGTGATGCAGTTCGAGGGACAGGCCTTCTGGCACATGCCGCAGACAATGCACAACGGCCCGCCGCTTTCCGGATCGGGGACCAGCTCGATATGCCCCCGGAAGCGCGGGGGCATGGGGAGAACCTCCCGGGGATACTGGACGGTGACCACCGGCTTAAAAAAATACTTGATGGTGATCCCCAGGCCGACGAACAGGCTCCAGGTGCCGCTGAATATCTCTTTGAAATAGGCGATCATGATCAGAACACCTTCAGCATGGCGCTGGTGAGCAGCAGATTGACAAAGGAGACCGGGATCAGAATCTTCCACGACAGGTTGAGCAGGCCGTAAAAGGTGGTGCGCGGATAGGTCCAGCGGATCCAGATCACGGTGAAGATCAGGAAATACATCTTCAGCAGAAACCAGCCCACGCTCGAAGCCCCGAGAAAGGGGACCGCCGCGGGCAGGGGGCTGTGCCAGCCTCCCAGAAACAGGATGGTGGCCAGGCTGGCCCCGATGACGATGTTGGCATACTCACCCATGAAGAATACCCCGAAGCCCATGCCCGGGTACTCGGTGAAGGCCCCGGCGATGAGCTCGCTCTCGGCCTCGGCCATGTCGAAGGGGGCCCGGTTGGTTTCCGCCAGCATGCAGATGAAAAAGATGAGAAAGGCCACCGGCATCAGCGGGCTCGCGGCAAGATTGAGGATGTTCCAATGCCAGAAGCCACCGGCCTGGCCGGCGACGATCTCCATCAGGTTCAGGCTGCCGCTGATCATCACCAGACTGACCACGGTGATCAGCATGGGAATCTCGTAGGCGACATTCTGGGAAACCACGCGGGCCGCGGCGATCACCGCGTATTTGTTCCGCGAGCCCCAGGCGCCCATGAGCAACCCCAGAACATTGACCGAGGCAAAGGCGAAGATGGCGAGCAGCCCGAGATCGAGATTGCGGGCCACCAGGGTCTCGCTGAAGGGAATGGTGACAAAGCTCATGATCGCCGGGACCATAACCAGGATGGGGGCGAGCTTGAAGAGCACCGGGTCCACCCCGGCCGGGACGATGAGCTGTTTGGTCATCAGCTTGATCCCGTCGGCCAGGGGCTGAAGCAGACCAAAGGGCCCGACCTCCTTGGGCCCGATCCGCCGCTGGATATGCCCGGCCTCCTTGCGTTCGAGCCAGACCAGATAGGCGGCGTTCAAGGCGGCGAAGGCGATGATCCCCACCAGAAAGGCAAGCAGCCGCAATACTTCCGGATCAACAGTCATTGAGGATACCTCTTATTACGTAACCGATCACGGGGGTAAACCGCGAAACAGGGAAAGCCTCCGAACAAGCGGCCACAGGGTGCCATGTGATCGCTTGCATATTACCGGTCTATTTCCGGGATAACCAGATCCAGGCTGCCCATCAGGGCCAGGGCGTCGGGTAGAAGCATGCCCTGGCAGGCCTCGCCGAACAGGCTCAGGTTGGAAAAGGTCGGCGAGCGCAGTTTCAGCCGATAGGGAATATTGCCGCCGTCGCTGACCAGCCGCACTCCGAATGAACCGCGCGCCGCCTCTACCGCGTGGTAGTAATCGCCCTTGGGTGGCTTGAGGATCTTGGGTACCTTCTCGGCCATAACCGGGCCTTCGGGCAGCTTGTCGAGGGCCTGCTCGATGATGCGCATGCTCTGCTCGATCTCGTCCATCCGCACCATGTAGCGGGCCATGGAATCACCCTCGCAGTAAACCGGCACCTCGAAATCGAACTCGGGGTAAACGGAGTACGGCTCATGCCGGCGGACATCGAAGTTGATCCCAGCTCCCCGGGCCACCGGGCCGGTGGCCCCGTATTTGCGGCACATCTCGGCGGAAACCGGGCCGATCCCCTGGAGCCGCTTGATTAAAATAATATTCTTGGTCACCAGGCTGTGATACATGGGCAACCTTTCCCGGAGCCGCTTGATGAAGGCCCTGGTCCCGGGGACGAAGTTGCCGTCAATATCGTTATAGACCCCGCCGAAACGGAAATAGCAGTAAGTGAGCCGGGAGCCGGTCACCGATTCCAAAAGGTCAAGGATATGCTCGCGGTCGTCGAAGGCGTAAAGCAGGGGGGTGAAACCGCCCAGGTCGAGGACGAAGGCCCCGAACCAGAGGAGATGGCTCGAAATGCGGTTGAGCTCGGCGGTGATCACCCGGATATACTCGGCCCGCTCCGGCACGGCGATCCCGGCGGCCCGCTCCACCGCGCAGACATAGCCATGGTTGTATGCCAGGGCATGGAGATAATCGAGGCGGCCGGTATTGGGGAGAAACTGGGCAAAGGTCCGGTTCTCGCCCATCTTCTCGTGCATCCGGTGGATGTAGCCTAAAACCGGCTCCGCCTCGACGACGAACTCGCCGTCCATGACCAGCTTCACCCGCAGAACCCCGTGGGTGGCCGGGTGCTGCGGCCCGAGATTTAGGACGAAGGTCTCGCCTGTCTGGCTCTGGACAAGGGCGCTCATGGCTTGAAATCCTTAAGCAGTGGATGAAAGTCCGCGTCTTCCGGGAGAAGCAGGGGCTCGAGACAGGGATGGCCGGAAAAGCTTATCCCGAAGAAATCGTGGGTTTCCCGCTCGTGCCAGTTGGCGCCGGGATAAATCGCGGCGATGCTGGGGATCTCCGGGCTGGTTCGCGGGGTACGCACCCGGAGGGTGACCCGGAAGAAGGACTCGTAATGGTTGAAATCGTATACCGCCTCGAGTTCGTCGGCGGGCAGCTCGCCCTGCTCTTCAGTTGCCGCGGGAACCGGCGCTTCCTCGCCTGCGGCCGCGGCGGCTTCGGCGGCCGCCTTGGCCGCGGCCGCCGCCTTGGCCAGAGCCTCCTTGCGCAAGGCCGCCTGTTCACCAAGCCAATCCACCCCGGTGATCGCCTCGATAAAGAATCCCGCTTCATCCAGGGCGCTCACCGCGGCGATAAGCTGCTCAGGGCTTAAGCGAACATCGAGGTCAAAGCCCCGGCGCGCATGCTCACTTTCTTCCATGGCCAGGGCGATGGCGGCGAGTTTGCTTTTCAGTTCGGCGTGTCGCATCAGGCCACCTCTACCCTGGGAAACCGGCGGTGGCCGGTAACCTTTTCCTCGAGTTCGAGAATCCCCTCGATCAGGGCCTCGGGCCTGGGCGGACAACCGGGGATGAAGACATCCACCGGAAAAAGCTGCTCCGCGCCTTCAACGATCCCGTACTGACCCTCAAAAACGAAGGGCCCGCCGGAGATGGCACAGTTGCCCATGGCGATCACCCACTTGGGTTCCGGCATCTGATCGTAAAGGGTCTGGACCGCCGGAGCCATTTTTTTGCTGATCGTGCCGGCCACGATCATCACATCGCACTGCCGGGGAGAGGGCCGGAAAACCTCGGCCCCGAAACGGGCCAGATCAAAGCGAGAGGCGCCGGTGGCCATCATCTCGATGGCGCAGCAGGCAAGGCCGAAGGTCATGGGCCAGAGCGAGTTGGCCCGGCCCAGGGCAAGGAGCTTGTCGAGCTGGGCGAACTGGACTATGGCCGGCTGTAGATTTTGCGTTCCCACCTGAACACTCCCTTTTTCCAGGCATAGATGATGATCGTCGAAAGGATGCCGACAAAGAGCAGAATTTCGACAAAAGCCGTAAGATCGCTGATCCCGAGATCATTCTGGTTGTAAACCAGGGCCGCGGGGAAGAGAAAGAGGATATCCACGGCAAAAGCAACGAACATCAGGGCATAGAGGTAATAGACGATGCCGAACCTGATCCAGGCGTCGCCGATGGGCTCCATGCCGCATTCGATGAGCTGGCCGGTTTTCCCCCGGGTGTTGCGGGTCGAACGGGGAGCAAGGAGATAGGCGATGATGAAAGGGCCGACGGCAAAACCCAGGCCGCCGAGGAAGAAGGCCGCCACATAAAGGATGTCTTTCGTTGCCTGCTGTTCCACTCTTCTGGCTCCTCATAGACTTGAGCGACATGAAGCCGCGAGGTTCACGACTTCCGAGTGTAATAGCCACAAGCGGGAGTGGATGTCAAGCGAATACTGAATGGTTATTCAGAAAAAAACGCGGCGAGCCAAGGAAGGCAAAAAAACCATTTTCCCTTGTCAAAAAAGGAGGTTGACGAGTCATGACCCTAACGAAGCCTGTCGCGGACAAAAAGGATAAGAGCCAAGAAAGAGACACAAAAACAAACCGATACGGATAGGTATAAATACTGGGTTGGCACAGGCGATTTCGAGTTGCGCGCCGGACATTCGCTCCTCTGAACTTCAGAAACCATGTTACCCGGCAAAGCCAGGGGGGGCTTCAAGAAATCAGGCGGCGGACATCAAATCGAGCAGGCGCTGATGGATGTTGTCAAAGCCGCCGTTGGACATGATCGCCACCACGTCGCCCGGAACAAGGCTTTGCCCAAGATAGGCGAGCAGCTCCTCGGTGCTCGCGAAATAGCGGGCTTTACGCCCTCGATTTGCAAGATCGCCGACCAGCTGCCGGCAGGAAAAGCGTTCGTCCTCGGGGATATCCAGAGGAGCGGGCTCGCGGATCAGCACCTCGGCCGCCGCGTCGAAAGCCTTGCTGTAAGCCTCCTGAAAAACCTTGCGCCGGCTGGAATTGGTCCGGGGCTCGAAGACCGCGACCAGCCTTTGCCCGGCATAGGCCCCGGCCAGGGCGCCCAGGGTCTCGCGCACCGCGGTGGGATGATGGGCGAAATCGTCAATCACTGTGATCCCGCCGACCACTCCCCGCACCTCCTGGCGGCGGCGCACCCCCTTGAATCTGCTAAGGGCCGGCAGGGTGGCCTCCGGGGCAAAGCCGAGCAAATCAAGGACCGCCAGCACCGCCAGGGCGTTCAGGGCATTGTGCCGGCCGGGAAGAACATTTTTCCCCTCGCCCCAGGGGCGGCCGTCCAGGTGCACGGTGAAAACGGTCCCCGCCGGGCTCACCTCAAGACCGGCCAGGCGCCAGGCATTGCCCTCCCCTTCCCCATAGAAAAGCACCCGGCACTTGGCCCCGGCGCAGACCTCCCGGACCACCGGGTCGTCGCCGCAGGCAACGATGGTCCCGTCCGCCGGCATCGCGGCCATCAGTTTGGCAAACGAGGCCCTGATCGCGGCCAGGTCGGAATAGATGTCGGCGTGATCGAACTCGATGCTGGTGAGGATGGCGATCTTCGCCCGGTAGTGGAGAAACTTTGGCCCCTTGTCGAAAAAGGCGGTGTCGTACTCGTCGCCCTCGGCCACGAAATAAGGCCCAGCCCCGATGTTGAAGTTGCGGCCGAAAGCCTGAACGATGCCGCCGATCATGAAGCTCGGCTCCGCGCCCAGCTCGTGGAGCATGGTGGCGAGGAGAGATGAGGTGGTGGTTTTGCCGTGGGTGCCGGCCACCACCAGCGAGGTCAGGTCGCGGATGAAGAAATGCCCCAGGGCCTGAGGAAAGGAAGCATAAGGGATGCCAAGCCCGGCCAGGGCCAGAGCCTCGGGGTTGTCGCGGCGGATGACATTGCCGACCACCACCAGATCGGGCCTGTGGGCAAGGTTCTCCGGCCGATAGCCCTGCTGCACCGCGATCCCCTGCCCGGCCAGAAAATCGCTCATCGGCGGATAGACCTGCTGGTCGGAGCCGCTGACCATAAAACCCGCGCTTTTCAGCATCCCGGCCAGGGCCCCTACCCCGGTGCCGCAGATGCCCATCAGGTGGATATGTTTGATTTTTTCCGGAAAGAAATTACGAGCCGGATCGAGTCCAGCCAAGGAAGCGGTCATGGCCCGGACCGGACGGCGCTGCGCACCGAGTTGTACACGGAACGGAACATCTCGTCAAAATTGGCCGGGGCCAGACGGCCCACCTCGATGAACTTGATGACGATCTCCTTGGCAACCTTAAGAATGGCGTCTTCGGAAACCGGTTTCAGGGGTTGTTCGCTTTGCGGGTTCATGGGTTTGGGGCCGGGTTAGAGTTGCGGAAACAAAAAACCTCTGCCACGCATGAAGAAGGCCAATTCTTTTAGGCTGGCAGAGGCTGACCTTGTGAGAAAAACTAAAAAAGCCCTCCCCAAAGGCGCGTTTTGCATGAAAGAAGAAAAGAGCTAAGCAATACCAAACTAACACTTTATCCAAATTATTATTGAGCCTCTTGCAAAAAAGGGGAAGCCCCTTCGACAGGCTTGTATGGTTTTTATAGCTCATTTTTGAGAAGCTCTAAGAAGAAGAGCTGGGGTGGAGGGACTTCGACTGGCATCTGCCGCGCAGCGGACAGACTTACTGAGAAATCTCC